>Ga0209612_1000409_pt1 | contig 46147 bp, 43 predicted proteins | sample BioC12SIPDNA_FD_185746 | JGI IMG/M metagenome (GOLD analysis project Ga0209612, IMG submission 185746) | Anaerobic biogas reactor microbial communites from Washington, USA - Biogas_R1_B C12 SIP DNA (SPAdes) (version 2) | ecosystem: Engineered > Bioreactor > Anaerobic > Unclassified | place...
CGTTCAACCTATCACGGAGCATCCTACAGGGTAATACAGGACGCGCGCGTGGGATATTCGCTCGGCTTCAGGCCGGCGTCAACAGATCGAACCCGGTGGCAGGGTCAACCTCTCGATGAGCTTCAGATCCCACGATCTCTAAGAGGATGACCTCCCCCACCAACCAGGTCTCGAGGCCCGCTCGGGCGCAACCGACAGTGGCTTCCCCCTCCCTACCGCTGGCTACGTGCATGTGCGCCATGGGTCTACCCGACTTGTCGGGGAAGAGCGTACCGAGGGCCAAGGTCTCCCGTGCTCCGGCCAGCGTATGGATGAGAGGCACGACCGCATCCTGCCGGGTCGCGTCGGGTCCTACCACCAGGCGGCTGCCGTCCGCCGAGCCCCCCACATAGAAGGCCACTCCCCGCTTGACCCCGTGTTCGGCTGCGAAGGCCTCGATGGTGTCGTTGAGCGTTTCCCCATCGTCCAGTCGGAGTACGAACACGCGGCCTATCGAGCCCTCGCTGTATTTCACGACCTTCCTCCGTTCCGACCCGCTCAGGATAACGAGGATCCAGGATAACGGAGGATTAGGAGTGCGACCAGCCGGGGAAGGCTATCTGCGTAGGTCCTGCCTCGCCCGACGCGGTAGAGGGCGGGGGTGCACGAAGGAGGCCATGATGGTCGATGTCCCGCTCAATATGAAGGAGATCGAGGTCATCCGTTTTGTCATCGAGCGCTATCGGAAGGCGATGATCTTCGAGATCGCCCACACCGATTCCCGCGAACTCAAGAAGTATCTGCTGGAACGAGAGGATCTGCTCGAAGTCCTGATGCAGAAGCTAGACTCTTTCTCGGAGGACACTGACACGCAACGGGAGTGAATATGAGCCGAAATGAACATGCTCTATAGGTCTCTGGGCCGGACGGGGGAGAAGGTCTCGGTTCTCGGTTTTGGTTGCATGCGGCTGCCGGTGATCGACGGAAGGCGCGATCACATCGACATCCCGCTTGCCACCCAGATGGTGCGCTATGCGATAGATCACGGGGTCAATTACTTCGACACGGCCTACTCCTACCACGGCAGCTCACTTACCGAGCCGGGAATGAGCGAGACCTTCGTGGGCGAGGTGCTGGGCGGCTGTCGGGACAAGGTGTTGATAGCCACCAAGTTGCCGCATTGGGTGGTCGAGTCTCGACAGGACATGGAATCCATCCTCGGCGGCCAGCTGGAACGCCTGCGGACCGATCGTATCGACTGCTACCTGCTCCACGGCATGAACCAGGAGTCATGGGCCAAGCTGTTGGGCCTGGGGGTGCTCGAGTTCCTTGAGGCCGCCAAGGCCGACGGCAGGATCCGCTTCGCCGGTTTTTCCTATCACGACGAACCGCAGCACTTCGCCCCGATCGTGGACGGTTACGGCTGGGATTTCTGCCAGATCCAGTACAACTACATGGACACCGAGTACCAGGCGGGCGCGGCCGGTTTGGCCTACGCCGGTGACAAGAACTTGGGAGTGGTAGTCATGGAGCCGCTCAAGGGCGGGCGGTTGGCGGGCCGCGTCCCCGAACCGGTGCGGGCTCTTTGGGATACATCTCCGGTTCAGAGGAGTCCCGTGGAGTGGGCACTGCAATTCGTGTGGAACGATCCCCGGGTTACCTCACTTCTCAGTGGCATGTCGACCATGGAGCAGGTGGTGGACAACGTGCGGATGGCTTCCAAGGCCGAAGCGGATTCCCTGGGGCCGGAGGAACTGACGGTCATAGAGAAGGTGCGGGACGCGTACCGGGGTCTCACGGTGGTAGACTGCACCGGGTGTCGCTACTGCCTGCCGTGCCCGCAGGGCATAGACATACCCTCCGTGTTCGCTGCGCTCAATAACGCAGCGCTCTTTGATGCGCTGGAACTGGAGCGCGAGTCGTACAACGTCGAGGTCATGTCCGGACGTTCGGCCCGGGCCTCGGAGTGTGTTTCCTGCGGGCAGTGTGAGGATGCCTGTCCGCAGCAATTGCAGGTCATCGAAGAGATGGCGAAAGCGTCGGGTGTTCTGGACTGAACCGACGCCCGCCGCCGGCGGGCGTCGCGGGCGGTGCATCGTCCGAACGGGAGGCCCGGCGTGAGATACGAAGTCAAAGAAGCTCAGAACGTGAGTCGTATGTGCCTGGTGTGCGGGGTGGAGAACTCCCTGGGCCTGAACGGCCGCTTCTTCGTGCTCGAGAACGGCGAACTGGCCGGTGTCTTCTACCCTCGTGAGGAACACCAGAGCTATCCCGGCCGCCTGCACGGCGGCGTGGTGTCCGCCATCTTGGACGAGACAATCGGGAGGGCCATCAACCTGGCCGAGACCGAGACTTGGGGTGTGACCGTGGAGTTCACGGCCAAGTTCCGCAAACCCGTGCCTTTGCAGGGCGAAGTCAAAGCCGTCGGTCGGATCACCCGTGACACGACCCGGGTCTTCGAGGGTACGGGAGAGATCGTGCTGGAGGACGGGACGGTTGCGGCTGAAGGGTGGGGCAGGTACCTGAAGATGCCCATAGAAAAGATCGCGGCCGTCGAGTTCAGCGAGCGGGAGTGGTTCGCGGACAGACTCCCGATACCGTCGACCTTCGAGGTCTGCGGGGACGAGTGACCAATGGGAGCGGGTGGCAGGCGGTCTGACTCGGGGAGACGGCTCCGTGCAACCGTGCTGACGCTGCTAGCGCTTGCGGCTTAGAACCAGGTCCGCCGCCCACCGGCCCGACGTGACGACGGGCACCGCGCCTGAGGGTCCCACCCAGTGACCGGCTTGGTAGAGTCCTCGCAGGAAGGTCACTCTCTGTTTCCAGCAGGGCCGATCCATGTGGTGCCAGCCGGTCGGCGCACCCTCCGTGTTGAGCGTGTAACGGTAGAAAGTGATGGGGGTGGCGACATCCACGGTGACCAGATGGGAGGTCAGCCTGGGCAGGTACTCCTGGACCCGGGCGATGATCTTGGCGCTCCACTCGTTCTTGAGGTCGCGGTAATCGGCTCCTCGCTCCGGCGTCGGCCAAGTCTCCCAGTGTTCTCTCCACGACCAGGCGGCCGGGACGAGGATCTGCACCCCACGCAGAACCGGGTCGGCCCCGGGTTCCACGTACTGCGGGAAGGTGAGCATGAAGGCACAGTCATCCGGCTCCTTGGACCGGAGTACTTCCACATCGGTGGAAGGGCATACGAATACATCGGTGCCGTCGAAGCCCAGAGCGGCCGGTTCGAGAGTGGTGACCAGAGAGATCAGTCCGTACGGTTCGGAGATGGATTTGGCCTCCAGGAGTCGCCTGTAGGAGTCCGGGACCAGTTGGGGGTCCAGAAGTCCGTAGAACGTCTGCTTCGCATCGATGGCCGCGACGACCGTAGGTGCGGCAAGAGTGGCGCCGCCATCCAGGCGGACACCCTGCACCGCTCCGTCGGCGGTCAGGATGGAAACCACCTTTGCAGAATATCGGATCTCGGCTCCATTCCGGACCGCCGCCTCCGCGAACGCCTCAGCCAATCTCCGCGAGCCGCCCCGGGGGGCGTAGACCTTGCCCCGCAGACCGGTTCCGAGCATGGCCAGGGGCCCGATGGCGGATATGTCGGGAACGGGCGCGAGCGAGCACAGGGCGGCGCGCAGGCCGGCCAGTCCGTCTCCGGGGAAGAGCTCGGCGAAGTAGGCCTCGGCCGAGGTGCGACGTAAACGGCGTATTTGAGCGACGTGCGGCAGCCTGCGCAACGCGACGCCCAGGCGTTCCCTGAGGGGGGTCAACTCGGGCGACTGGATAGGAAGCGTATCGAGGAGGCGGCTGATCTCGAGCGCCTGCGTGCACAACCGATCCAGCCCCTCGTCGTCCACGGTCGGAAACGACTCACGCACGCTCTCCTTGAAACCGGCCACGTCTTGGCCCACCACAATGTCCCATGAAGGGATAGCGGCAGCGGTGAGGGGACTGGGCCGGGTCCCCGCGGCTCCGGCAGAGCCTTTCGATTTGGGCGACCCCAGGTATCTGCCCAGGTGGTCCAATTGGACGAAATCCACGGTGGGAGCGCCGAGTCCCTCGAGCGTCCGATTCAACGCCTCCGGGTCGGTCACCCAGTGCGTGGAGATGTCGAAGATCACGCCTCTTCGGGAGAAGGAGGTCCATAGTCCACCGGGCCGGGTGTGCTGTTCGAGCACGATGACACGCCTGCCGGCCTTCGCCAGGTGGGCGGCGCAGCTGAGGCCGGCCAGTCCGGCCCCGATGACGATCACGTCGGAATCGGTCTTCTCCGTCATGAGAGTTGTGCACCTGCCTGTCTGCTAATGTAGACGTGTCGCGCTGCTCAGCAGCCGGTTGCATCGTCATTCGACGTATCTGGACGAAATACCTCCGTTCGGAGGGGAGGGTGAAGTGGCAGAGGACCATGCCTGGGTGCCGTTCGACTTGCTCGAAGCGTTCATGGTGGACGTCTTCAAGGGTGTCGGTGTCCCCGAGGAGGACGCGCGCGTATGCGCCGATGTGCTCATCAGCGCCGACAAGCGCGGCATCGACTCTCACGGGGTGGGCCGGCTGAAGCTTATCTACTACGACCGCATCGTCCGGGGGGGCATCCAGAAGCCGGTCACCGAGTTCGAGGTGGTGCGGGACTGCAAGGCTACCGCGGTGGTCGACGGTCACGACGGCATGGGCATGGTGGTCGGCAAACGGTGCATGCAGACGGCCATCGACAAAGCTCGGGAACACGGCTTGGGCATGGTGGTGGCACGCAACTCCACCCACTACGGCTTCGCCGCCTACTACCCCCTGATGGCCGTCGATGCCGGCATGATAGGCCTCAGTGGTACCAATGCCCGCCCCTCTATCGCGCCCACCCACGGGGTCGATAACATGCTCGGCACCAATCCCTTGGTGTTCGCTATGCCCACCGACGAGGAGTTCCCCTTCACTAACGACTACGCCACCTCGGTCATCCAACGGGGCAAGATCGAACAGTGGGCCCGCGAAGGCAAGGATTGTCCGGATGGTCTGGTCATCGACCGGCAGGGCCGCTCGGCCACCGACTCGGTCCAGATCCTGAAAGACCTAATCTCCGGCAGCGCAGCGCTGGCTCCCATCGGCGGCCTGACCGAGGAGACCGGAGGCTACAAGGGTTACGGTTTCGCCACTGTCGTTGAGATCCTCTCGGCGGCTCTATCTCAGGCGGCCTTCCTGAGACAGCTAAGTGGCAAGGACGCCGACGGTAAAGACGTCCCCATCCCGCTGGGTCACTTCTTCCTGGCCATAGATATCGAGTGCTTCACGGATCTCGCCGACTTCAAGCGGACCACCGGTGACATCCTACGGGCGCTGCGTGGCTCCACTAAGGCGCCCGGTAGAGAAAGGATCTACACCTGCGGCGAGAAAGAGTATCTGGCTTCGCTGGAGCGCAAAGACAGAGGAGCGCCGGTGGACGCCGCCCTGCAGAAGGATCTGGTAGCCATGCGCGATGAGCTCGACCTGCCGTACAGGTTCCCTTTCGAATAGGGAGTGGGTTCCGGTTCGAGTAGGGAGTGGGAAATAGGGGGTGGTCGATGGGCAATCGGTTTTTCGACGCGTTGTTGGGGCGCAAGAGTGATAGGACTCCTGTCGTATTGCGCCGGTTCGGAGTGGCCGACGACGTTCTGAGTCGCGACGTGCTCGCGGTGGAGGAGGATCACTGGTTGGTGGACGCGCCGGGTAATCAGTTGATCCGGCTGTTTGAAGTCTCCTCACCCGACGCGGAGCGGTGCATTCTCACCTACCGCGCCGTCATGCAGTCGGAGGAGCTTGCGGGCCGGGCGTACTTGGAGATGTGGTGCCGCTTCCCCGGACGCGGCGAATTCTTCTCTCGAGGGCTCAACCAACCCCTGCAGGGCAGCGTCTGGTGGACTCCATTCGAGACCCCTTTCCGGCTGAGGAAGGGCGAACGACCCGATCTCATCAAGCTGAACCTGGTGGTGGAGGGAGCGGGGAAGATCCGCATCAAGGATGTGGAGCTGCTGAAGACCCCGGCCTGACCGCGGGCGGATAGGTCTGCCGCTACTTCCAGAGAGGACGCTCGCTCCTGAGGGCAGCGCCTACAGAGTCGGCATGACCTCGATCCGATGGCGGCCGTCTGAAAGTTCCGACGCGACGAGAAGATCCATCTGGGCATAAGATCGCTTGATCGAGAAGATCTCTTCCAGCGGTAGGCCCAGGAACTCGGACAGCAGCACTCGATTGACGCCCAGATGCGCCACCACAAGGACGTTTTCGCCCCCCTCCTCTACGATTCGCATGAAGGCGGGGATCACCCGCCTGCGCAGATCGCGAAAGCTCTCTCCACCCGGGAAGGGATGGCCGGTCACATCTTGCTCTCGTGCTTCGTATTCTTCCGGGTAACGAGCCCGAGCCTCCTCAGAGGTGAGCCATTCCCACAGACCTGCATCTATCTCACGCAGTTGAGCGTTCACTCGGATGTGAGGAGTCCGCCTGCCCGGCGGCTCGCAGCCACCTGCCTGAGAGTGCGGGGCGGCTCCGAGTGTGCCCCGAGAGATGATTAGAGCGGTCATGATGCTCCTGCGCAGATCGCTGCTGTGTACGGCGTCGAAGCGGACGTTGCTCAAGCGTTCCCGAACCCGGTGGGCCTGCTCGATCCCCTTAGTGCTGAGCGGCGGATCGGAACGCCCGACGAACCGCCAGGTGCGGTCCGGCAGAACGGGCTCCGCGTGTCTGACTAAGTAGATGGATGTGGTTGTCGTGGCAGGATCTCCTCCAAGGGACGGCCTAGGACCGTCTCCAATTTTGTGAGTATGAGATGGGCGCCGCGCATCCTGCTCTCTATGGTCTCCAGCGCCTGGGTAGAGGTGGGATCGCCGTGCCACTTCTGCAGAGCCCGCTTCTTTCTCTCCTCCAGGCCGACTAGTTCGTCATCGGCCACGAGCTTGTCCGCTAGGTAGACCAGTTGTTCCTCTGTGATCTGCGAGAGTCCGATCTGCTCATGGGGCAGCACCATGTGTGCGCCCACCACCGCTCCCAGCCGGGCGAAACCAAGATTGGCGAGCAGGCGCTCAGCCAGCACTGCGTGCCTGGGATGCTTTCGTGCCATGTCGTGCAGCAGGCCGGCGGTCCTGACCAAGTCAACATCCAGGGAGGGGGGGCGCGGCTCGAGCGCCCGGGCAAGAGTCTCCGCGACGGCCGCGACGGCCCGACAGTGTCTGACGACCCGGTCGGGAGCCTCGACGAGTTGCAGGAGGTACTCAGCATCTTCCACCGGAAAGCTGTCCGCCCGGTCGAGGGCGGTCGCAATCACGGTCGCCGTCGCTGGGACCGGTTGGCGCTCGTCGGTTGTCTTCGCCGCGGTCGCGTCGAGAGCGGCGGCGAAACGGCGGATCCTCTGGAAGTCTTCCGGAGCATCCATATCCAGGAGGATCGTGAGATCCTCGACCTCTACCTCAAGCTCAACCTCATTGTTGGTTATACCCACGCCCGAGCCCGAGACGCGTCTTTGCAGGAAGTCCCGCAAAATATCGTCATTTCGTGCCTTCAGCAGAGGTTCTCTCAAGCGACCGGACAAGAGAGGGGGGTGGCCCCTCAAACCGCAGCAGGTGGGGTGGATCAGGAGGCAGTCTTCTTCACGGGAAGCCTCGATCAGGCGGTTGAGGACCTGGCTTCTGACCAGAGGGTAATCCGCAGGCAATATGAAGAACGCCTTGGTGTGGTCGTCCAAGGCCGCCGCGCCGGTGCGGACGGAGGAGAACATACCGGCGTCGTAGCCCGCGTTATGCGCGACGCGGACGGGCAGTCCGGAGAGGACAGGAGTCAGCCGGTCCGCCTTGTGCCCGGTGACCACTACGATGTCGTCGACGCCCGCACGGGAGACGGAGTCCACCAACCGCTCGATGACCGTCATCGGTCCGAGGGGGAGGAGAGGCTTGCTGGTGCCCATCCGCGACGACCTACCCGCCGCAAGGATGACCGCCGCAATCGGTGTATGCGCCACTTCGAGACTGGTTCTGTGGTTCCTCACGCTACGAACAGTACCCTGCCGCACACCGTTCTGTCCATGGCGACGAGGGCGCCGCAGCAGCGGCGCCCTCGCGAGCACACAAGGTCAGTGGCGCCCTCGCGGGTACCCGCGGCAAGTGCGTCGGGCCGACGTCGTAGCGGGGGCTTCCTCTGGTCGCCGTCGCTCAACTCCCTAGACGGAGGGGTCCGCGACCCGTCCGAGGAACAGCAGCGCTCCGGTCTCCAGGTCGCGCAGGGCGAACAGGAAGGGCCGGTCGATGTACAACTCGACTACTTGCGGCATAGCCGTCAACTCCATTATCACCGCAGTTGCCGCTGCGGCCTCGGTACCCTCTTCGTCTACGGCTATGTAGGCCTCGTGGATTACATCACTAATGAAGAGGCTTTCCTGCTTCGTCATCCCAGAGAAGTCGGCAACCTCCGGATCGAAGGCGGCGCCCATGCCCAGGGTGGTCAATGCTTCATTCAAACCGGCCTGTGTACGGAATTCGAACTTGGGCATGGTGAGATCGACCTCGGGACCCTCACCCAGGGAACCGACCACTTCGTCTATCAGCCCGCCGACCAAGCGGTCTTCCACTTCGTCGAAGCGTCCTTCGCCGGGCACGATGAGGGTCATAGCTACCTGCTCGCCCACATATGGCAGGTCGACCGCCTGCCAGCCGTCGCCGGATGCATAGGGGAACCGGGTCTGCTGGTTCATCATCGGGGTGGTGACACTATCGCCTCCGAGGGTGGTGAAACTGCCGTCGAACGTGAGTTGTGGATCGAACTGGGAACGCCAGGTGGCGTCCAGATAGATGGCGTTGACCAACACGAGACGGGTCAGGGCGTCGAGAGCCCCCTCAGGGATGAGGTCGGTGATCTTCTCGTTGGTCTCGTCCGCCACCCACGCGTTGATGGCCTGCCGGGCCTCCTCGGCCTCGGTCTGGTAGTCAACCAGCCTGATGCCCGCGCCGTAGTTGGCGGCCAGGGTATCCAAGAATATCTGCTCGAAGACGGTGTCTTTCTGCCCCCAGAGGCTGTTTGCCGTCTTGATGAGCACGCCTTCTTCCTTGCCGTCAGGGTTCTTCTGTTGGAAGCTGCGCGACTCGAGAGCGGTGTCGAGTGAGTTGAGCGCTTGATGAAGGGCGTCACCCTCCAAAGCGAAGTGGAGCACAGTCGCCATTTCTTCGGCCGTGGAGCCCGCAGCTCCCGCGTAGGTCATAGCGAGCGCCGTCACGATGCTGGAGGGGGAGAAAACCAGGTTGCCGTCACCGGCATCGGTGGCCAAGAGCCGATAGAGGTCGACACCAAAGGCCTGCAGCGAGGCCGCTGCCGAAAGGGTGTCGGCCTGAGAGGCCGCCGGGGTCAACCGGGCGGTGTCGGACATGGCTAGTTGGATCTCGTCACCGGATGTCTGTGGCTCGGTCGTATTAGGGCCCTCGGTCGTGCTCGGTTCAGTGGTGGCCGCATTGTTGGAGTCGTCTCCGCACGCTGTCGCGAGCAACGGCAAGACGAGGAGCAGTGACAGGATGGCCACGACGACTATCGTCGACAGGCGTGGCTTTGGTCTGGGACGTGCGTGTTCCATGATTAATCCCCTCTCGAACGGCTCAATGAGGTTTAGACCGGCCGTGCCTGTGGCCGGTTCCGGTAGGGCCTCGGTGGAGCCCGGCGGGTCCAGTGGGTTCGCCGGAAAAGCCGGGGCGCCGCCGAATCGGCGGCGCCCCGAAGTCACACCATGTGTGCGCTCAAGCTGTGTGCGCTCAACCTGTGTGAGCCGGACCAGCGAGTTCTAGAAGGTATCGAAGCCCACGCCCCCAGCCCCGAAGCCGCCCATGAGGCCCATGAACGGACCCATGAACATCTCGGGGTTCTCCTCCATGTCTCTCTGCAGTTCATCGAAGGGCAGAGCTGAGGTGGGCGGCTCTACCGTCACAGCACCGCCCGGGGCGTCCAGAGATACCGAAGCTTCCATCGCTATACCGTTGACACCGCCGGTCTCCTCACCTGCAGGGGGCACCATGTTGGCGGTCACCGCGGCCTTGCGGAGCAGGGAGCCGGCTTTTTCCACCCAGAGGTCCACGCTCAAGTCTTTGAACATCTCGCTGACCTGGGTCTGCATCTCCTGCGTCTCGTCAGCGTCGGGCATCATGTCGCCCATGCCCATGGACCCGGTCATGGAACCGCTGGGGTCGACCAGCTCGAGGAATTCCTCACTCCGGAGCAGCGCCATCATGTCGGTCATTATCTTGGCCATATCGGGAGCACCGGAGAGATGGTAGACCTCGGTCTCGCCGATGGTCTCTTCACCGACCAGGCGCAGATCTTTGAGCCAGGTCAGGGGATCGATAGCCATTTCATCCATGAGGGTCTTGATCTCGGCCAATTTGGCCTCGGCCTGGAAGGACTCGTTCATCATCTCGGACATCTCAGCCGGTCCCTCGTACCACTGACCACCCATGGCAAGCCAGAAGAGGTTGTCGATGAGCTTGATCCCCACGTCCATGGTCTCTCCGGCCATGGTGAGGGATACGTCGAAATCTCCGGCTCTGGGTTCGTCCGCGTAGGCGAACGTCCCGGAGAGGACCATCGGCTCGTCCAAGTAGGCCTTTGCCTGCTCGGGCATCTGCGACGTATCGGCATCGATGGAGACATTGACGTCGAAACTACCCGCCGCCTCGGTCATGTTCTCCGAAGCGGCCATCGCGGCGGCCAATATGGCCTCTGGCGACTGGTCGCCACCGGCGAGCGCGGCCTTGGATGCCTCTCCGCAACCGGCGGTGCCGACCGCCATCATCAACGCGACGATCATCAGCAACACTATCGACCATCTGCGCATAATGACTCCTTTGCTCGGTCCGGCGTCTGCCGGATCATACTCCTGCTTGCGGACAACCCTCCGCCCCGGGCTCGCCCACGGTGGAGCGCGCGGCTCCACTGTCCGTCGTATTGTATCGGCTCCTCAGCACGGTTGCCTGAGTCACCGCTCCTATGGTCTGGTCCTACCGTCCCATCTCGTTCTACCTTAAAATTATCCCCAGGAACGAGCAGACCTACACGGCCTGGAACAAGGAGAGGCTATGAGCGACAACAAGGGGACGGCCAAGGCCTCCAACAGCGGCAGTCTCGTGGGACTGGTGTTCCTGGTGTTCCTGGTTCTCAAGCTCACTGGGGTGATCGACTGGAGTTGGTGGTGGGTAACCTCTCCGTTGTGGATCGCCGCGCTCGCCGCCGTAGCGGGATTCCTGATCGTGGGCGTAGGCGGTTTCTTCTTCCACCGGCTGAAGAAGCGCTTCTGAAACAAACCCGGCGCGCAGACCGGAAGACGGCCCGGGCTGATGGGGGGCCACAGCTAGAGGTCGGCCGCGGCTAACAAGCGGCCATAGCTAACGGGCGGCCATAGCGGCCTCCACCGCGGCCACGGTCTTGGGGATGGCGTCGGTGAGGACCCTGGGATCGCCCTCCGTGACGAGGACGTCGTCCTCGATCCGCACTCCGAGGCCCTTCTCCGGCAGGTAGATGCCCGGCTCCACGGTGATGACCATCCCCGGCCGGAGCGGACCGTCGGGGGTGACGTCGTGGACTTCCAGGCCTACGTTGTGACTGGTGCCGTGGATGAAAGCGTCGGCGTAGCCCGCGGCGTCGATGATCGCTCTGGCCGCCGCGTCGACCTCGGTGAAGGTGGCGCCCGGGCGGGCCGCGGCGACGCCGGCCAGGTTGGCCCGGAGGACCACCTCGTAGATATGGCGCTGCTCGGCCGTGAAGGTGCCGCTTGCCGGGTAGGTGCGGGTGACGTCGGAAGCGTAGTTGCCGTAGGCTGCGCCGTAATCGATGACGATCAGGTCGCCCTCCTGCACCAGGCCGTCGAAATCGCTGTAGTGAAGCACGGTACTGTGAACACCGGCTCCCACTATCGGCTCGAAGGCGGGTTCGCAACCCAGTTCGCGGAAGGCTGCGGTGATGGCCCTCTCGATGTCGCCCTCGCGGAGTCCCGGACGGATGGTGCTCACAGCGGCTGCGAAGCCGGCTTCCGTCGCGACCACGGCCCGCTCGATCATGGCCAGCTCGGCCGGAGACTTGACCGCCCGCATGGCCGGGAGCAATTGGGTCTGGTCTTCTATCGCCACGCCGGGGATGCGCTCGCCGATCTTCTTGAAGAAGGCGAAGTCCGGGGAGACGTCGGCATTGTAAGAAGCGAAAGGATGCAGGCAGGCGAGCCGCTTCGTACGGCGGGCGGCCTCGGTCAACAACGTGGGCAGATAGGTGGTCCGCCTGACATGGGCGAAGCCGGTCTTGGCCCTGAGGGCCGAATCCAGCGGATCGCGGGCGCCGTCCCAGCGCTCCGTCTCCGGGTCGCGGGGGCGGAGGAAGAGGGTGATGCGACGGGCCGGGTCTTCCGTAGTGGGATCGAAGAGCAGTGCCGCGCCGCTCTCGTAATCGATGCCGGTGAGGTAGTGGAAGAGCCGGTCGGTCTTCCAGCGCCGGGCCGGCGAACCGGATGGGGTCTCGGACCCGGCCAGCACCACTGCGGCCGCGTCTGCTAGGGCCTCCAGGACCCGCTCGCGGCGCTCCCGGTACTCCTCCAGAGGGATGGTGAAGTCCATGTTGTCCATGCCACGCGATGTTAGCACGCAGAGGTATAGGACTCGCGGCCGGCGCACCTTGGTTGTACGATGGGGGAGTCAGACGCGCGGCGTATGCCGGGCTGACGCCGAACGAGTCATGCCGAACGACTACAACTGGAGGGCCGACGATATGACCCGCACCATCGATCCGATCGTCTCCACTGAGCTGCTGGCGGAGCAACTGGGCAGTGAAGGGCTTCTGGTGCTCGACATACGGTGGGCCGAGGAGTATGAGGCCGGGCACATCCCCGGGGCGGTGTCGGTGCCGTTCGGTCTGGCGTCGGCCTGGGCCGATTCGGGCGAGCTCATCTTGGAGCTTCCGGAGACGGAGGGTCTCCTCAAGACGATCGGAGACGCGGGGATAAGCGCCGATACCAGGGTGGTGGTGGTGGGTCCGCTGCCGGGGCCCGGCGTTCCTCCGTATCCACTGGCCGACTCGGTGCGGGTGGCCGTGACCCTCATCTACGCGGGGGTCAAGAACGTGGCCGTCTTGGCGGGCGGGCATGCCAAGTGGGAGAGCGAAGGCAGAGAGACGACCGGCGAGGTGCCGCAAGTCACGCCCGTTGCCTACAGCAGCCCTGTGGATCGCGATTCCTGGGTGTCGACCGAGTACGTGAAGGAGCACATCGGGAAGTCGGTCATCATCGACGGGCGGGATCCCGACGCGTACTTCGGCGCTTCTATAGACTCCTTTGCCGATGTGCGGGGACACATACCGTCGGCCCGCTGCCTGCCCCTGATCTGGGTGTGGGAGGAGGACGGCACCTACAGGCCGTTCGAGCTGATCGGCGACATGGCGGCCGGAGTGGTGGGCATGGACAAGGACCAGGAGATCATCTGCTACTGTGGGGCCGGTGGCTACGCCGGCGCTTGGTGGTACCTACTCACCCAGTTGTTCGGGTATACGAACGTCAAGATCTACGACGGATCGTTCGAGGCCTGGGTGGACGAGGGCAATCCCATCGTGGCCTACACTTGGACGGAGTGAGATCCGGCCGGTATCCGGAGAGAGCGGGGAACGTCCTCCGGCGTCCCTCACGGTGAGCATGCCCTATTCTTCAGAGGAAGTCCTGCGGACAGTATTTGGCTACTCGGAGTTCCGGTCGAGCCAGAAGCAGGCGATAGACACCTTGCTCCGGGGGGAGGATGCCTTTGTGCTGATGCCCAGCGGGGGCGGGAAGTCGCTCTGCTATCAGATACCGGCTCTGCTGCGTCCGGGCACGGGCATCGTGGTGTCGCCGCTTATCTCCTTGATGAAAGACCAGGTGGACGCCCTGCGCGCCAACGGCGTCAGGGCGGCGGCCTACAACTCGTCGCTGGAGCCCGGGGAGGCCCGCCGCGTGTTGGCCGAGCTGATGGCGGGGCGATTGGACCTGCTGTATGTGTCTCCCGAACGGATGATGAGCGAGGGATTCCTGGACCGGCTGGCCGGGCTCAGGGCCGCGCCTAACCCTGGGCCTAGCGCCGGTTCTCGCGACGCGTCCCACGCCGGGTCCGGCAGCGCGATCAGCGCAGGGTCAGACGACGCGCCCGGGGTCGCCCTGGTGGCCGTGGATGAGGCGCACTGTATCTCCCAGTGGGGTCACGATTTCCGGCCGGAATACGTAGAACTCGGGCGCCTGCGCGTGCGTTTGCCCGGAGTGCCCCTGATTGCCCTGACCGCGACCGCCGACCCGCACACCCGCGCGGACATAGTCCATCAGCTGGGGCTGGGCGGATCGGCCTGTTTCGTCTCCAGTTTCGACAGGCCCAATATCCGGCTCCAAGTGGTCGAGAAGCGCAACCCTCAGTCTCAGCTTCAGAAGTTCTTGGCGGCCCACGAGGGCGAGGCGGGCATCATCTACTGCTCCACCCGCAAGCGAACGGAAGACTTGGTCTCGCACCTCTGCGGGCGCGGCATCGCGGCCGGCGCCTACCACGCGGGTCTGCCTGCGGAGGAACGGAACCGTGTCCAAGAGTCGTTCATTTTCGACCGGATACAGATGGTAGTGGCGACGGTCGCATTCGGCATGGGGATCGACAAGACGAACGTCCGGTTCGTGGTGCACTGGGACCTCCCACAGAACCTCGAGGGCTACTACCAGGAGATCGGCCGCTCGGGGCGGGACGGCCTGCCCGCGGAGGCGCTCATGCTCTTCGGGTGGGAAGACGTCGCCAGGGTGCGGTCTCTTATCGATAAAGGTGGGAACCAGGGGCGGATCGCGGTGGAACAGCATAAGCTGGGAGCCCTGGTGGGTTTCGCCCAGGAACGGACCTGCCGGCGGCGGGCCCTCTTGGGCTATCTGGGGGAGGACATGGCGCAGGACTGCGGCAATTGCGACGTGTGTCTCGATCCGCCCGAGGTGTACGACGCTACCGAGGATGCGCGGAAGGCCATCTCGTGTGTTTATCGGTTGGGAGGGCGCTTCGGGGTGGGGCATGTAGTCGATGTGCTGAGGGGCTCGCAGAACCGTCGCATCGTCGATCTGGGACACGACCGTCTTTCCACCTACGGGATCGGTGCCGACCGAAGTACTGAGGAGTGGCGGAGCCTGCTGCGGCAACTGGTGCATCTGGGGTATCTGCGGCAGGACATGGGCGAGTACCCGGTGTTGAGGCCGGCTCCGGCCGCCGGTCCTCTGCTGCGGGGGGAGATGGAGCTGAAGCTGGCCCGGCCCAGGGTGAGAGTGGCGGTGAAAGAAGCGGCGCCCAAGGCGGGACGGCGCGCGAAGCCACAGCCGACGGCGCCGGCGGGAGACGGGGAGGAGGCGCTTTTTGAGGAGTTGCGGGCGCTGCGCAGGCAGATCGCAGACCGGGAGCACCTGCCGGCCTACGTCATCTTCCACGACGCCACGCTGCGAGAGATGGCGGCTCTAAGACCCACGACCGCCGGTGGGTTACTCGCCGTCAACGGCGTCGGCGTGAAGAAACTGGAGAAATACGGGGAGGAGTTCCTGCGGGTCCTCCTCCGAGCATCTACTCCTTCGGTCCGTCCAACCCCCAGCGCCCGAAGTACTCTTCGTAGAACGGGGGACTGCTTGAAGCCGGGCTGCATGGAGACGGCGAAACGACGGTAGCACAGGCCGATCTCCTCGAAGTGATAGACCCCGTCCATCAGCTCCTGGAGTCTGCCGACAGGCACGCTCAGCACCATCTCGCACTCCGCGGCGGCGGCCCGCTCGAAATCGCCGGGATCGGGCACGGTCACCTGGCACTCTCCCTTGAGGGATCGAGGGGACCCGCCGGCCGGTCTTGCCCTGACGGCCTCACTCAGGCGGTCCAGCTCAAGCGTCGACGCAACCCGTCCGATTGAAGTTGTAGACTATAAGAAGTCCTGCATGACCAGAGCCCGCAAGGGGGGGATTGACCACGCCTGATGAGACTCGAGTCCCGCGTGTAGTATCTCGCGCCGGTTCAGGCATGGATAGCCCGAGCCTCGCCCAAGGAGGGGCTCTCGCCCCCTGCGGGTAGCACGGGGCGGTGACCGAGTTCCTGCCCCTGGAGCAGCATGTACTTCTTGAGTCGCTCTCCGTCCGGCATGAGCGCGTCATGGGTATGCTCCCCGACGGCCTGCAGATCGCGGCGTGGCGCGGCGAATATGAGATCCTGGGCAGCTCAGAGGTGGGCATGTGCGTGTGGCCATCGCGGTACCGGTCGGTGCGGACGAGGGTGTCTTCGATCTGGAAGCGGAGTTGTCCGCTTGGCTTTGTTCTGCCGGAGGTATTGGGCCCACCATGTCCTGGATGACTCGACTCGAGGTTGTTGAAGAACTGCCCAGAACCAGCAACGGATCCGGAGCGAACCGAGGTAGGCATGGCTCCGGTAAAGGGGGCCAGATTGCAGTCCTATGGACGTCTCTCGACGAAGAAGAAGGTTGGACCAAGCCAACCGTGGGCGAGGTCGAAATGGTTGAGGCTGCTCTCCTAGCATCCCAGCGTGATGAGTATGCGGACTTGGCAATCCTGGGAGCCAAGGCCATTCCCGTGATCAAGCTCAACAAAGCGTATCCGTATCTAAAGAAATACCTGGAAAAGGGCGTGTTGTCTCTTACCGATGGCGGACCGGAAGCCGCCAAGGGGAGGTACGCTGTCGGAGTGGGAGTTGCTCTGACCCTGCTGGACGAGGGCATACGAAAACGCCAGGATGCAGAAGGCTCGCCGAACGAGTCATGGATACTGGCCTCGCAGCAGGCACTGGCCCGCGGCGTATTGAGCATGAGGCCGTCATTCGATGAACTGGCCCGAGAGACTGGGGTCGAGGACTAGTCTGCTCCAGAGTTGTTGTGGGACACCAGGTGGGTTGTGGGTGTCATGCAGAAAGTCCCCACCGGCGAGGAGTCACTCGAACCGCAGACTCATGAGTCGCCGAGTATTCTCCGGACCTCGAGCGCGATATGCCGCGCCAGCTCCGGCGGCACGGCGTTGCCGACCTGTCTCGCCACGGAGATTCTAGACCCGACCCATTGGAAGCTGTCCGGGAAGGTCTGAAGGCGCATGGCCTCCCTATGCGTGATCGGACGATCGGCCTGGGGGTGTAGATAGCGGCCCTTCTCCGGCTTGAAGAACTCAGTTCTGATGGTCAGCGCTGGCTTGTCCCATTCCAAGCGGCCGAAGACATCTGTGGACCCCGTTACTTTCTCAATCCAGCACCTGGGCGCGAGGGCTCGGCCTTCCTCGGTCCTCGTGAGGTCAAATCGATTGCCTCCTGGCGGCACTAAACGGTACCGAAGCAGCGACTCCGGTCTGGGATTGCGGCCTATGTGCCAGTCGTGCTCAGTGGGCTGCAGCGGAAGATCGCCGATTGCATCCCGAACTGTCGCCCAGGTGCCGTTTGGGCTCGGAAGCTGCGGCCGGCCTTTTCTGGTGGCGATAATGATGCCGCGTCGGCGTTTCTGGGGAACTCCGTACTTGGAGGCGTCGAGTACATCGTGTGTCACGGAGTAGCCTCGTTCCTCACCAAGCGCGATCAAACGTGCTCCCTCAGCTGAGCGAAGGAACTCGGGAACGTTCTCCACAACGAATGCCATGGGTTCGCACATGTCAACGATCCGAAGATATTGGCGCCAGAGCTGGTTCATCTCCGCGTGCTCGTCCCGTGGGCTCATCTTCCCCAGCGGCGAGAATCCCTGGCAGGGCGGACCGCCAATGATGATGTCGGCGCGGACCGGAAGAGACTCGACCTTTTCAATGGGCCCTTTGAATACCGGGTGCCCGAAGTTCAGCTCGTAGGTATCCGCCGCGTCGGAGTCGATCTCTACAGCCCAGACCGACTTGAACCCGGCCTGCTCGAATCCGAGTGCGAGTCCTCCTGCGCCCGAAAACAGATCTATGAAAGTAAGCTCCGCCATCCCCTACATGATAGTAGGTCCTGCGGACGGATGTCTGGTGCCTCAGAAGAGCGCCAGCGTCGGTGCCAGGTCTTGGAAGTCGCGCAACCTGCCCTGGTCCAGTAGTTCGCCCAGACACTCGAGTTGTCCGGGATCGTCGTACTCGGCGACCGCCTTCTCCAACTCCGGCAGTGCAATGTGATAGACGGCATCCACCTCTCCGGTTCCACGTGCGATCGCCGCAAGTCGGCTGGGGAGGGGTTCGGCGGTCACGGCGACGATGTGGGGCTGGCGACCTCTGCGGTGGCGGGTCAAGATGGTGCCTTCGTGGCGGATGTTCTGCACCCTATCGGATCTGATCGTCCACTTGCAGGAGACGGCGGCGTGCAGGAACGGAAGCCCGGTCCCGATGGCGAGCCCGACGGTTACATCAGGCGAGATCAGGTAGTCGGCACCGATCTCGACGCGTAGCAGGCCGGTCTCGTCGGCATCCATAACCCTCTTCAGGTGACCTAGGTGCTCGTACTGGAGGAAGTCACTGATTTGCTTCTTACCGTTTTTCCCGAACACGACCCACGGACGATCGGGTGCGATGAGCGGCAGTTCCTTCTCTAGGTGGCCTGCGACTCTCTTCTCGAACTCGGATCCTGCACTCTGCCCCGTATGCGATCCACTGGCAGTGATACCAAGCTCGGTCAGGACGCCTGCAGCGATGGCGACGCTCGCGACACTGTCTTTGTCGGCGCAGTTCGGACATCCGGTCTTGGCATTGATTGCCAGCAGCTCATTCGCAAACGGCGCAGCCATCGTGGGCCTCCTTCAGGTATTTGCAGCGCTTGGCAAGTGGACATTCGTCGTGCCGCGGCTTTCTCTGACGGCAGATCTGCGATCCGATATCCAGTAGGGCAAGGTTGAAGCTTCGCGGGTCGTCTTCGGGGACCTCCGCGTCCAAAGATGTGATCAAGCTCCGATCAGTGTGCGGCCTGGCCTTCGCGCTCAAGAAGCCCCATGCCCTGTTGGCAACGCGGTACGAATTGGGGTCAAGCATGATGTAGGGGCGGCCGAAGGCCATGCACATGACGCTCCTTGCCGAGTACTGACCCAGGCCCGGCAACCTGTCCAGCGCTTCCAGCGTGTCGGGCACAGTACCTCCGTGTTCGCTCTCGATGGCCTTGACCAAGCCTAGCATCTGAGGTAGACGGTTTAGCCTACCCAGTGCGTGGAGGAGGCTCGACAGCTCGGTTGGGTCCGCCCTGCTCAGCGCGTCGAATTTCGGGTAGCGGGCGATGAACGACGGGTAGACGTTCATTACCTGTGACACCCCGGTTCTCTGCAGCATAAACGCCGCGATCAGAACCAGGTATGGGTCTTTGGTTACACGCCAGGGATATGATCGGCCGTGTTCCGCATACCACGTGAGCAGAACCTCTTGGTCTGTTCTGTCTAACATCGCTTCATCGGAGGCTCTTGGGTTGGCAAGAACTCAGGCCGATCGGCCGACTGCAGAACGGTGCACGCGCTGTCTTCCACGCCAAACGTTCTATAGGCAGCACCGGCAACCTTCGGCCTTGCTGCCGTTGCCATGCCGTTGTACACAGACGGAAGGGTGGACAACTGTCCCGACCCATCCAGGGTATTGATGTTTCCCTGCCGCGGTCTCCCTCCTGCGGGTATCTTGGCAGCGATCTCGTCCGCAGCTATGGGACCGCCGCCTGTGTGGAACAGAATGTCTCTCGGTTTTCATCACTCGTCTCGATGGTTGGCGGTGCCAGGATGCTGCTCTGTCGGTGTAGGCGGCAGAACGCACCCAATGCTACCCTAGATGGTGCCTGTCGCGGGCACGCTGGGAGAGGCATGGGGGAATCCAAGGGTTACATAGCAATCACTGATCCAAACTGGTACCGACACCTGTCCGGCCGGCCGAGGCTTGACGAGGTCAACTTCTGGCAACCTCACGGTGGTCATGCGTTCCGGGCCCTATCCCCGGGCGCTCCCTTCTTCTTCAAGCTACGTGGTCCGCAGAAATCTATCGCCGGTTTCGGTTTCTTCCAGCGCTGGGAGTCCATGACCGCGTGCTACGCCTGGGACTGCTTCGGCGATGCCAACGGCGCTCCGACCTTCGAGGCCATGCTCGACCGGCTGGCGAGGCTTCGCAAGGAGGCGACTCCACCGACCGGAGGATTCCAGATCGGCTGCATCATGATCGCCGCGCCGGTGTTCTTTGTGCCTGACGAGTGGGTGCGCCCGCCGGCCGACTGGGCGAAGAGCGGCATTCAGCAAGGCAAGACCTACGATCTTAGCTGCGGCGAGGGCAACCGCATCCTGCGCGAATGCATGGACCGGGCTACCGGCGGACTCCACTACTGGAACATCGATGCCGACCCACGCCTCGTGGCCGACAACTTCGCCCGCTATGGGGCCGCAGTCGAGGTGCGTCCGCGCCTGGGCCAGGGCCTGTTCAGCCTAGCCGTTCGCGACGCCTACCAAGGCGCCTGCGCCGTCACCGGCGAGCACTCATTGCCGGCTCTTGAGGCGGCTCACATTCTGCCCTACGGCCAGGGTGGAGAACATCGTGTGGACAACGGCCTGCTCCTACGCAGCGACCTCCATCGCCTGTACGACCGCGGCTACGTGACGGTGACGCCCGATTACGTCTTCCGCGTCAGCGACCGCCTGCGCGACGAATTCCACAATGGGCGCAGCTACTACGGGCTGGATAGGGCGAAGATCACGGTGCCGGACCGGGAGTTGTGGCGGCCGAAGCGGGAGTTCTTAGAGTGGCACGAAAAGCGTCTCTTCCGGGGCTGACGCGATTACGCAGGCTGGTTAAAGCGAAAGACCAGATAGATCGTTACCATTTCTAAGATTTCGACAGCGACTCCGGCGAGCCGCATCCTCCCACCAGGGAACGAGAGTGTGCCTGCCCTCGTGCCAGCCCTGTGACGACCGGCTCAGCGCGTCGTAGCCCTCGCGGGTATCTTCGATCACCTTCTCGAGACTGATGAAGCGGCCGACTCCGTAGCCCGCCTGATAGAGCAACAACAGAGTCAGAAGCCGGGACATGCGGCCGTTGCCGTCGAGAAACGGGTGGATGCAGAGGAAGTCGAGAACGTAGGCAGAGAGGACGAGCAGCGGTTCCAACCGGCCCTCGCTCCGCGCCGTGGCGAAGCCCCTGTGCAGGCTCTCCGTGGCTTCGGCCGTGAGGAAAGCCGGTACGGGCTCGAATCTCACCGCAATGGTGCCGTCGGGGGTGGCGCTCGGTGATCTGGTTGTCGGTCATCTTCCACTCACCGTCGCGGGCGGCCGTGTACCGAAAGAGGTCTCGGTGCAACTGGCGGACAAGCCCGGGGCCCAGGGACATCTGGGCGTGGTTCGCGTGGATGGTGTTGAGAACGTCGCGGTATCCCGCGATCTCTTGCTCGGGGCGGTTTCCAGGAGTGGCTCGGTTCTTGGCCAATTGGACCACGCGGTCGCGTGGCGCGGTCACTCCCTCCAACCTGTTGGACGATTCTGTGCTCTCGATGATGGCCTCGTCTCGCAGAGCCTTCAGCACCTGGGGTGATGTCGTGATATATCCGCTGGCGGGTGATTGTCGCCGACTGGGGAGGTAGATCAGGGGTCATGCGGCCGAGGATAACGGAACCGAGGACGAGGCTTTGGCTTATCACCGGAGTGTTTGTGAGCCTTTTCGCTCTGCTCCCGCTGGGTGTCGTGCTGCTGACTTCGGGCCCGGACGAGCGTGCCTACGTCTGCCGGGTCGAGACGGAGTCCGTGCTCGGAAGCACCCTGGGCGGCCAGTTGCAGTTTCTGCCGGCACGGACCCTAGATGGGCGGGCGCCGGGTTCTGAGTTCGTCATCAACGTTGACCACGCGTACACCCGGGGTGTGGACCGTGAAGTGGCGCCCGGTGAGGTGCTCTGGGTGGAGGGCACTCTGATGGATCCCGATGCCTACTTTGGCGAACAGTATCTTTTCTTCGGCCTTCCTCAGATCTATGTCAGCCAGATCAAGACCGGGGTCTTCTGGCCCGACCAGCGAAGAGATCTGGTGACGCTCTATGGTTCACCGGTGAGTGCAGTTCCGGCCTTGTATCTTGCCTGGGCGTTCCCCCTCATGGAGGAGTTCACTCCGATGGCCTGGGCCCTGACGCTCGCCCGCTTCGTTCTTGTGTGCGCGTTGGTGGTTCTGGTGGTCGTCTGGCGGCGGCGGCCGGAACGGTTGGTCGCGGTCGTGGGTGTATACGTCCTCGTGGCGTTAGGATTGGCGGCTGCCGGGCTGTGAGGACGGCCGCTCCGTTTACGAGCCGGCTGAAGGGCCTTCTTCTCCCGCCAAACGCGAGCGGATGAAGCCGCCGATCTCCTCCAGCGCCTCACGCGCCTCCGGAACCTCCGGTGCGAATCTTGGGCGCTCTCACGACTATCCCTTCACGCCGGCTTCCTCCTCACACAGGTCGGCTCGCGTGTGATTTAGAGGTGCCCTCCGTTGATTGTACGCGACGACCACCCGCAGATGCTGCCGGTGGAGGCACGTGCCGCTAAGTGTAGAATTTCTGAGAAGTAGCACTCTTATCTGTATCACCAGGAGGAGCTTCGTGCGTCGCATCTTAGTGCGTCCGTTTTCGGCACCGGTGCTGATAGTGATACTGGTTTCAGCGCTGGTGCTGTCCGCCGTTGTGCTGGTTGTTCTGCCCGGGGCGTCGCCGGCCGGCGCCGAGACGGTGGCGCCGGGCGACAGCCAGGTCGCATCACCGGTGCAACGCGCCCAGACGGTCTCGCCGATGGCCGGCCCCGAGGTCGAGTTGACCGCAGCGCCTGAGCCGATGCGGACGGAGACGGTCACCGTCTCTGTTGATCGCGCCACCACCATCACTTTCGCCGAACCGGCCGAACATGTGGCCGCGTACTGGCAAGATGGCCCGGAGGCACGCGTGACCCTGGCCTTCTCCACGGACGGTGTCCATTTCGGCGAGCCCATCGACGCGGGCCGCGACGACGCTGAAGGCGATCCTCGGTCCCGCATGACCTACGGTGCCATCTCGGCGGCCGGGGGAGCGACGGTGGTGCGGATCGGCACCGATACTCCACTCACTCAGCTCAGCGTCATAGGCATGTCTCCCGGTGAGAGCGCGTCGCTGTCCACCTCTCCGGCGGCCCTGTCGGCTGCTGCGGACCCCGGTGGACCGGCCATCATCTCTCGCTCTGGTTGGGGCGCGAATCCCACCTACTTAAACTGGTCGCCGCAGTTCTACCCGCCCACGAAGGTGATCATCCATCACACCGCGGACGGCACGTTTCCGGAAGGGACTCCCGAGTCCTACGCCAAGCTGGTGCGATCGATCTACTACTACCACGCGGTCACACGTGACTGGGGCGACATCGCCTACAACTTCCTCATCGACCCCTTGGGCAACATCTACGAGGGTAGGTACTCAGACGACAACCCCGACACAGTGCCGGGTGAGGACGCCTATGGCAATGGGGTTCGTGGGGGGCATGCCTACAACTACAATTCCGCCACGCTGGGGATAGCTGTGCTGGGAACCTACTCAAAACAGACCATCAGTGCCGCCGCCCAAGCCTCGTTGGAAGAGCTATTGGCCTGGATGGTCGAAAGACACGGAATCGACCCCGTGGGCTTCGGCCCCTACTACAGTCCCTACGATCCTGCGTGCAACAAGCAATCCTGGAATATCACCGGTCATCGTGACTACGGATCCACCTCCTGCCCGGGCGATGCCTTTTACAATACGTTGCCTCTCATCCGTCAGAACGTATTCGCTCTCACCGGCCCCGTGACTGCGCCGACACCCTCGCCCACGTACATGAGACTGGCGATAATCCCAGAGCATCCGGTGATGGGCCAGGACGTGACCGTTAAAGCCACGTTGGTCGAGGACTCTTCGCGCCAAGCTGTCTCCGGGGTGTCCGTCTCATTCTCCACCGGAGGGATAGCCACGGCGCAGACATCCGTGGGTACGGCGACCACCGATTCCTCCGGCGTGGCGAGCGTGCAGATGATGTTTACGGCCGCGGGTATGCGCTGGGTGACCGCCGATTTCAACCCGGGGACAGAGGGCAATGCCGGGACTGAGGGGGTCTCCGGGACTACGGGCGCCCACCGTGGGTCGACTACATCCGCCGAGGTCAACGTCGCGCCGACCGGTCTCGTTGCGGTTCCAGGCATGGCCATGGTGCAACTCTCTTGGACGTCTTCACCGGATGCGGAGGGCTATAACGTCTATCGAGACGGCACCAAGATCAACTCTGCAGTACTCACATCACCCGGCTATCTCGATGGGGGTCTCACCAATGGCGTTGCTCATTCTTACCAGGTGACGGCCATCGTGTACGGCCGGGAGAGTGCGCGATCACCGGCAGTTAGCGCTATCCCGAAGCTCGGCTTTGTCGATGTTACTGCCGATCATGCCTACTACCGGGCCGTCATGAGCCTGGCCGCTGCCGGCGTCGTCAACGGCAAGGATGAGGGCAGGTTCTACCCCGATGACCTGGTTATGCGCCAGCAGTTCGCCAAGATGATTGTGTTGGGATGTGAGTATCCCGTGGCAGAGAGTGACAGGTGCCTCTTCAAGGACGTCACCAAGAGTGGTACCTCGTCGCTCTATCCCGACAACTATGTGGCTGTGTGCGCGGCTCGTGAGATTACCGTGGGGAAGAACGATGTTGAGTTCGACCCCTACAGTCCTATCACCCGGGCTCAGGTGGCAACCATGGTGGTGCGGGCCGCTCAAGACTACAAGCCGCCGGCCGTCGAAGAACCACCGACGGGCTGGAGGGGGGAGCTGTCGGCGTCCGATCCGACTCACGGGGCGAATATCGCCTGCGCCGAGTACAGTGGACTGTTGGCCGGCATCGACCTCTCGACGTTCGCAACCGCCGGCTTTGCTACTCGGGGAGAGATCGCCCAGATCATCTGTAATCTGAGGGAGAAATAGTAGCCGCCTCTTCGGCAGCACGAAAAGACGGCGCCCCCGGTGATGATAGTGCCGCCGATGTGCAGCATGGTTCTCGCGGCCACCCCATCATCTCCTCTAAATCCCGGAGCACCGTGCGCCTCACCGTCACTCGCTTATTCCAGCGCCACGCCCTAAGTCGATGCTATGGTGGTCAGATCCGGGATCCCTCCGGAAGGAGTGCGCGTGTCGTTGACGGCAGCGATCGATCGACCTCGCTGGGTAGTGGCCGCCCGCTGCGCCGTGGGTGCGGCGGTGCTCGCAGGCGTGTACCTGACCAGCCTCTACAGCTACAACCTGTTTCACGGGCTGGCTGAGCTCTTCAGCGTGGTGGTCCAGGCGGCGGTATTTGTTATCGCTTGGAACGCGCGTCGCTACTTTGTCAACAACTACGTGCTCTGTCTCGGTATTGCCCTGCTTTTTGTGGCCGGAGTGGACGTGCTACACACCCTCGCCTACCAGGGACTGAACGTTTTCCCCGGCTACACGGCCAATCTGGCCACGCAGCTCTGGATCGTCGCTCGCGGCCTGCAAACGCTTGCCTTGGTCGCAGCGCCGCTTCTCATGCGCTATCGCTTCCGTGCGGGATGGTATCTCGTTGGGTTCGGCGCGCTCTGGGGGACACTCCTGATCCTGGTCTTCACGCGCGTCTTCCCTGATGCCTTCTTGCCTGAGAGCGGTCTCACGACTTTCAAGATCGCGGGTGAGTACGTCATCTGTACGTTCCTGCTGGGGGCGTTGGGCCTGCTCGTGTGGCGGAGACGGGCCTTCGAGACCCCCGTCTTCCGCGGGCTGGCGGCGGCCATCCTCGTGACCATCGTCTCCGAACTCCTCTTCACTCTCTACGACTCTCCCTTCGGCCCGGCCAACATGGGTGGCCACCTGCTCAAGATCGTGGCGTTCTATCTCGTCTACAAGGCGGTGGTCCATACGGCGCTGGCCCGCCCCTACAGCCTGCTCTTTCGGGAGCTGAAACAGAACGAGGAGGCCTTGAGGCAGCAGGAAGAAGAGCAACGGCAGATCGCGGATGTCCTGCAGGAGGCCCTGCTCACCATGCCCAAGAACCTGCCGGGCATCACCTTTGGACACCTCTACCGGCCGGCCACCATCGCGGCCCGGGTAGGAGGCGATTTCCGGGAGATCTTCGTACTTCCCCACCAGGCGGTCGGACTGCTGATAGGAGACGTTTGCGGGCACGGCCTGGAAGCCGCCACCCTCATGGCGGTGGCCAAGAACACCGTCAAGGCCTTCGCCTTCGATGATCAGAGCCCGGTGGCCGTTTTGCACAAGGCCAACCTGGTGACCATGCGCAGCACCTCAGCGCGCGCGGGCGACACCGTTAGTTTTGTGACTGCGTTCTATGGGGTGCTGGACACCGTAAGCGGCCGTCTGCGCTTCTCCAGCGCGGGACATCCTCCCGGGATAGTCAGGCGGGCCTCCGGCAAGGTCCACCTCCTGGCGGCGGGTTCCCCCGTGTTGGGAGTGTTCCCCGAGGTCCACTACAGGGAGTCAGAGGACCGGCTGGCACCCGGCGACCTGCTGCTGCTCTACACCGACGGTCTCACCGATGTGCGCTGGGGTTCGGAGGTCCTGGGCGAAGAGCGACTCCTGGCTATGGTAGCTTCTTTGGGCGATGTCGAGGCGTCCGAGTTTCCCGAAGCCCTTTTCGCGCGGGTGATGGAGTTCGCGAAACACGGGCTTTCGGACGATGTGGCCATGCTTGCAGTGTCGCTGGGGAACTCCGCTCAGAGCTGACGTCCCAGTAAGTGTGGGAAGGCCGCTGATGAAGCCGGCGCAGGCGCCGGCAGACTGCCGCCCGGCCCCGAATGAACCGTCGCTCACCCGGCGCTCCTCTCTTCCCGCCTGTTACTCTTACACGCATGGATCGATCCACGCAGCAGACGCTACTCGCCACGACGGCAGTGACCGGCTTCCTCGCTGCCTTCGCGATGTCCGGCGCCAACGTGGCCTTGGAGCAGATCGCATCCGATCTCGAGCTCTCTGCTGTCGAGATCAGTTGGGTCACGCTCGCCGTCATCCTGGGCACCGGGGCTCTTCTCATGCCCTTGGCGTGAGTGGCCGATCTCCGAGGGCGCAGACTGGTCTACAACGTGGCGCTGGCCTTTTTCGCAGTCTTCTGCGGCGCTTCCGCGGCCGCCCCGAACGGAGCGGTGCTGATCGCCACCCGGGTGCTGCAGGGGGCTGCCGCCGCTCCTCTCTTGTCCACGACCGTCGCCATGGTGACCCTCGCCTACCCGGCGGAGACACGGGGCCGGGCTCTGGGCTTCCAGGCAGCCGGGGTTTATCTGGGGATCACCCTCGGACCGGTGCTGGGAGGCATCATCACCCAGAACCTCGGTTGGCGGGCCCTGTTTCTCGTGACCGGGGGTCTGGGTGCTGTGAACCTGGTGTTATCGCTCCGCAAGCTGCGGCTGTTGGAATGGCGCGAAGCGAAGACGGCCCCGTTCGACGTGTGGGGGTCGGTCGTCTGGGTCTGCGCGCTTTCAGCTCTCATCAAAGGGTTCTCGTACCTGCCCGGCGGGATCGGCTATGGCCTCATCGTGGTGGGCATCGCCGGATTGGCCGGGTTCATCCGGGTGGAGACGCGGGCGCCCGACCCCATCCTCAACGTGGACCTGCTGCGGCGGAACCGCGTCTTCGCCTCCGCGAACACGGCCTTGCTGATCAACTACGCCGCTACCACAGCCATGTCTTTCTTGGTGAGTCTCTATCTGCTCTACAACCGGCATCTGGGCGCCCAGACCGCCGGTTTCGTACTGGTCACAGGACCGTTCGTGCAGGCCGCGGTGTCCCCGGCCGCGGGGCGTCTGGCCGAACGGCTGGAAGCCCGTTTCGTCGCCGCTGCTGGGATGGCTCTGTGTGTGGCCGGTCTGTTGGCCTTCGCCCTCCTAACAGAGACCACTCCCTACTGGTACGTGATCACGTTCCTCTGCGTCCTGGGTCTGGGTTTTGGGTTCTTCTCCACCCCCCATCACCTACACGATCATGGGAAGCGTCGACCAGCGCTACGTGGGTGCGGCGGCCGGCACATCCTCCACCATGCGTGTCGCCGGACAGAGCTTCAGCTTGGGTATCGCCGCTCTGGTGTTGGCCGTGACCGTTGGGCGGCACGAGATTGGACCCGCGGATCACGCCAACCTCCTCGAGAGCATCCGGGTTACCTTCATGATCTTCGCGGTGCTGTGCGTCGTCGGGGTGCTCGCCTGTCTGGTAGGAACAGGACGCCGGCATGCAGAGACCCACGAAGTCTGACCTCGAAGCCGCGACCGGGAAGACCGTTCCCGACGTGATCGCCCCCGGTCTGACGGTGCTCTTCGTGGGTATCAACCCTGGGCTCTACTCGGCCGCCGTGGGCCACCACTTCGCCCGCCCGGGTAACCGCTTCTGGCCGGCGCTCTACGAGGCCGGCTTCACCCCCCGCCTGGGGCCTCGGCATCACCAACCTGGTGCCGCTGACCACGGCCGCGGCGGCCGAGCTCTCGTCGGACGAGCTGCGCCGGGGGAAGTAGCGCTCGAAGACAAGGTGGCCCGCTACGCGCCCCGGTGGACGGCGTTCGTAGGCATCGGCGCCTACTCCACCGCTTTCCGACGCCGCGGGATATCGCTGGGACCGCAGGAGGAGACCATCGCGGAATCGCGCATCTGGGTGCTACCGAACACCAGCGGCCCGAACGCCCACTATACGCCCGCCCGGTTCGCGGAGGTCTTCCGCGAGCTGCGGGAGAGCTGTTGTTCGGAGACCTAGCCCAGACTCTCCACGTAGGTGGCGCCGAGCGCCCGGGCCGCTCGGGCCAGGCGGGCGTCGGTGGTGATGAGGCCGCAGCCCATCTCTTCGGCAAGTGCTAGGTAGTGCGCGTCGTAGGCTTTGGAGTGACCTAGGCGGGCAGCCCAGGACAGTGCCCGGACGTGTAGGGACGAAGCCGGGGTGATGGGCTTGATACGGATGGCCTCCATGAGGTCGAGGGCGCGGCGGGCGGCATCGGCGTCGAGAAGCCCTCGGGCCACGGCGCGCCGGAGGGCCGAGCATACTTCGTACTCCAGCAGGGCGGGGGCGAGGAGTCCTTCCCGCGCCTGCTTGAGCGAGTGCACGCGATCCGCGGCCTGTTCGGAGAAAGGCAGAGGCAAGGCGAGAGCCAGGACCACGCCTGCGTCCAGCACCATCACGGGGCGATCTCCGCGTCCCGCTCGTCTCGCAACTCCTCAAGCAGGGTGGCTGGCAGCGGGCCATGTTTCTGTTCGATGAGGTGACGGATCTCCGCCAGTTCGTCGATGGCGGCCAGCGCCCGGCGGGCCGATTCGTCCTCCGATACCCCGGTGAGATAGTCGTCCATAGCGGAACGGACGAGCTCGGACATGCTTCGCCCCGATTCGCGAGCCAGCTTCTCCAATGCCGTGCGCTGGCTCTCCTCCAGTAGTATCTGTGCTCGGTACAGGGCCATACTGCAGTATACATCTACACAATCACATGCACAATATCGCGTGGTGGCTGGTGATGGCGCCGACGCTGGGGGGAACCATAGTGAGCGGGAACATCTTCGTATCGCTGGGCGGATGATGATACTGGAAGCAGTTCGGTCTTGCGATGCCCGACTGGAACGTGCCGCCGATCACCTGGTCGTGCGTGTCTTCGCGGATCTACCTCACCGTCTCGTGGAGCTCCATGCTCAGCGCCGAGTTGAGGCTGGAGCTGGGGTCGGCATCGATGGCCAGGATAGGGGTCATCGCCCGCTCGCGCAGGTATTTCACTGCCGGCGCCGCGAAAGTCGTCTTGCCAGGGTTGTCGGCGCTCAGCTCCAGGTAGGTCATCTTGCCGGAGCCAAGAGGAAGGCCACAGACGGCTGCGGGCACGCCCGGCAAGATCGCGCGCCGCAAGAAGCGTCAGGTGCGGGCCGTCAGCAGGTGCCACTGAGGGGCGCAGGCCGGCCGCATTTGCTGGCTTTGACGCGTTACGATGGCTAGCTAGCCATAGCGTTGTCAATATGGCAACTTCAATGCACAGTTGACAACAGCTACCAGTGAGGATTATGATGATGCAGATGAAACAGGACCCTACTCGATACAAGACACTGGTGGATCTGTCGAGAATGCTCCTGATCTTCGAGAATGAGGCCGGAGAAAGGGGCGTCAATGAGATCGCTAGATCCCTGGACATACTTCCGAGCAAGGCATCCCGTATGCTCAAAGCGATGGAGGTTGAGGGGCTGGCGGAGAGAAACCCGAAGACCCGCAAGTATCGACCGGGTGCCCGCTTCGTCACGCTAGGTCTCCAGTATCTGTTCACTCATCCGGTGCGGCGGATCATCCTTCCTCACGTGGAGCAGATATCTAAAGAACTCGGGATGTACGTGAGCTGGGGTGTCTTCGCACAGGGGAGGGTGATAATCGTCGACCGCGCAACCGTCGCTGCGGGCCACACTCCACATCTCATAGGATCCAACCTCCCCCTACATTCGTCCTCCTTTGGGAAGCTCTTCCTTGCATACCTCCCCGAAGACAAGCAAAGGCAAGTGTTGCAGAGCATCGACTATGAACGCTTCACACCGAGAACACTCACTACTCTTGCCGCGCTGCGGAATGAGCTGGCGGCCACGCTCGCACGAGGCTACGCCCATGACAAAGAAGAATCCCGCACAGGTGAGGAGGCGCTAGCGTTCCCAATCTTCGATGAATCGCGAAGCGTATGTGCGGCGCTCACCGTCCTGTATGCAGTGCCAAAGAGCATTGACCGGGAAAAAATCATCAGTTATCTAAAAGAAAAGGCAACCTTTATATCACGCCAGTTAGGTTATAGCGAAGTCCGCGCGTGACATATCCGTGTGCAACGCCTTAGGCGTGGCCGGGCACCTATGTCAAGTTCTGACTCATAGTAGATTTTCATACAGCGCCCGCAGACATATGACCAAGTATGGAGCGCCGGGGTGGCAAAGTACGGGGGCATTATCAGCGGTCATGTGGGCGGAGATGGGTTTCTTGGGGGACACAAGCCTCATTGATGATCCTGAGCACGGTTTCTGGAAATTCGTGGGTTTTGATGGGTGGGAACCAGAGGGTGTTCTCAAGGACATTGGCCAGAAGTGGTTCTTTGACAAGATCAATCTCAAACCATATCCCTGCTGTCGCATGCTTCATGGTGCGTTGGATTGTCTCATTAGTATAAGAGATGAGAATCAACTAGCACCTAAGGATATTACAAGTATCGTTGCCTATTGTCATCCTACGGTTGAGGAACCTGTGTTCACAAATCGCCAATTGGAGAGTACCGTCGATGCTACGTTCAACTTCGCGTACCTGGCCTCACTAGTGGCCCACAGGGTGCCGGTGGGTGTGGAATGGCAGGATGCGGACAACATGCGCAATCCAGGGATTAGGGCATTTATGGATAGAGTGGCGCTGCGGCCCAACACCGGCATGGGCGGGGGCGAGGAAATGATCGGGGAGAAGGCGCACCACTCATTTGTGGAGGTGCATGCACGCGGCTCCCTATTCCGGGCGGACCGTGCTCGTCCGCGTGGTAGCCAGGGTACGGACTACGAGTTGAGCGAGTCGGAGCTGGAGGAGAAGTTCAGGCACAACGCGCAACGTGTCTTGACCCATGATCAGTGCGAAAGGGCGTTGGAACTTCTCCTAGGTCTCGAAAAGGTGAGCCATAGCACCGACGTGATGCGGCAGATATCAATTGGCAGGTAGTGGCGGGTCTTCAAGGTTTTCTGAGTGTGCGCAAGGTGGAAAGAGGAGCGAGTAGCTACTGCGGGTGTCGTCGATTTGCGGCAGGCTGCCGGCCCGGCCGCAGGCAACTGTGTTCACCCGACCTTCTTCGGTCTCCTCGGCTCTCGGGTGCGGCGTTTGCAGGCACTCCATGGTTCCGAGCCCGTGTTGCTTGTTGAGCCCGTCTCCCCGCCAGCACCTCGTCCAGATCTCGTACCTCCTCGGCTACGATGGCCAACCCCCGCTTGTGGTTGTTCTGCAGCCGCCCGCGGACAAGGAAGTAGCTGGCTCGGGCCACCACCGGGGCGATCTTGGCCAGCTTGCTTTCGAAGCACACACACTCATAGAGGCCATAGGCGTCCTCTAAGGTGAGGAACATGGTCCTTTTTCCCGAACGCATCCAGGGGTTTTGAGCCCGTTCGTAGACGCCGGCCACCGTCACCGGTACCTCGTCTCCCATGGCGGGCAGCTCGTAGCTCATGGTGACGCCCATCCGGCGTAGTTCCTCCTCGCAGAGGGATAGGGGGTGGCAGCTGACAGTAAGGCCCAAAAGCTCAAGCTCAGATCGAACTTTGTCCTCGGGGGTCCACGCCCGTTCCAGCCCGGCGCGGCTCGGCGGGCTGAAGAATGCCCGCAGTTGGCCGCGCCTCTGTCCGGACGAGCCGGCGAGCGCCTCCCGGCGGTCATGCAGAAGTGGCAATCTCCACAGCAGTTCGGTGCGATCGGGCTCAAGGGTGTCGAAAGCGCCCACCCGGATGAGGTTCTCGGCCACCGGGTAGTCGATGCGGGTGCGCAGGTAGAAGTCCTCGAAGCTGGTGAAAGGGCCGTGGCGGCGCTCTTCCTCGATGCGGTTGAGGGAGCGGTCGCCCATCTGTTTGAGGTACTTGAAGCCCACCCTGAGTGCCCGGCCGGCGTCGGGGGCAATGCCGCAGCGCGCAGTGCAGGGCGCTTCGCGCCCGGCAGGGGGTGGATCGGCCCCCGTGGCCGGACTCGCGGTCGGTGTCTCGGCGCCACCCGTCGAAACAGTGCAAGGATTTGCCCCAGCTTCTCGGTGCTTCTCCGGCGTATGCGTCTGCTCCAACGCCGCCCGCAGGGCCTCGACATAGGCCGCTTCACCCTCCTGCTCGGCGGCCAGTTCAGTCAGATCGGTCTCGGTGAGCCCCCAATCATGCTCGGCGGTCCAGGCCTGGGCGAAGGGGTCGTAGGGGACGTGCGTCCCAAGGGTGTGTGTGACCGCCCCGTCTCGTGTTGCCGCGCCGGTGTCCCAAACCACCGGCGGCTCGGCATCCTCCACGGTGAACCCCCGCCCCGATAGGTTGATATCGAGCGGCCGCACCTCTAGGCCGAAGCGACGGGCGTCGTTCAGTACCGTGCGGGGGGTGTAGAAGCCCATGGGTTGGTTATTGAGCACGGCGCACAGGAACTCCGCCGGGTAGTGGGCCTTGAGCCAAGCTGTGGCGTAGCTGATGACCGCGAAGCACACCGAGTGGCTCTTGTTGAACCCGTAGGCGGCGAACCCCTCCAGCTGACGGAAGACCTCCCGGGCCGCCTCCAGCGGTACTCCTCGGGCGAGGGCGTGGGCGACGAAGGTCTCGCCGATCTTGGCCATCTCCGCGCGGCTGCGGTCCCGGGTCATGGCTCGGCGGAGCGAATCGGCATCGGCCGGATCGAACCCGGCCACGGCCTGCGCTATGCGGAGCACCTGCTCCTGGTAAACGATGACCCCGTAGGTATCGGCCACCGCCTCGGCCATGGCGGGGTGGGGGAGGGTGACCGGCTCCAGACCCCAGCGGCGGTCGATGAAGGGGCCGATCATCTCGGCTTCCAGCGGCCCGGGACGGTAGAGGGCGATGGCCGCGATAACGTCGTCGAAGTCCCGCTCCTGGAGGCGGCCGGCGAGGTTGCGCTGGCCGGCGGATTCCAACTGGAACAGGCCGATGGAGCCACCGTTGCTGATGATCTCGTAGGCGGCGGGATCGTCGGGCGGCAGGTCGTAGGGGCGAATGCGGCGTCCGGTGCGCTGCCGGATGATGTGCACGCACTCCGAGACGGCCGAATGGGTGCGGAGACCAAGGATGTCCATCTTGACCAGGCCCAGGGCGGCAACATCATCTTTGTTGAATTGGATCACCACCACCCCTTTCGCCGCCCACTGGAGCGGGGCGTAGTAGGTGATGGGCCTGTCGGCGATGACGAACCCCCCCAAGTGTGTGCCCAGGTGTAGGGGGAAGGAGTCGAGACGCTCGACCAGGTCGAGGAAGCGGGCGTAGCGGCCTTCGGGGGTTGCGGGACGACCGGGCGTGACGCCTCCCTTGCCGTCGGCCTTCGGCGGCAAGGCCGGTGAGGAGTGGGCGCCATCCTGCAGCGGCGAGTCGCGCAGTTCCGGCCAAGCGCCGGCCAGGTACTCCCGTATTCGCGCCGCGTCCCCGTGGTGGGGCACATTCTTGGCCAAGGCGTTGATCTCGGTAGGGGCGAATCCCAGGGCTTCGGCCACGATGCGTACCGCCGAGCGGGGGCTCATGGTGTTGACATTGGCCACCACAGCCACGTTCTCGTTTCCGAAAGTCTTATAGATGTGGTCTATCACCTCGTCCCGGCGCGACGAACAGAAGTCCACGTCGATGTCGGGCATCTCCCGGCGGTTGAGGTTGAGGAACCGCTCGAACAGCAGGTTGTGCCGGATAGGCTCGCTGGCCGTGATGTCGAGTGCGTGACACACGACGGAGTTGCCGGCGCTCCCCCGCCCGCTGCACGCGATGCCGCTGGCCCGGGCCCACCTCACGATATCGTGTACCACCAGGAAATAATGGGCGAACCCCATTTCTTGGATCATACGGAGCTCCTTCTCGAGAAGCTCCACTGCTCGAGGTGGCACCGGCTTGTACTTCCGGGCGATCCCTCGGAAACAGCGCTTGGTCAAGAGCGAATAGGCCGTTTCATCGGTCGGCACGTCGACACGCGGGAAGTGAAAAGTGCTCAGGTCGAGATCGACGTCGCACCTTTGCGCGATCTGCCACGTGGCTGCGAGAGGTGACGACCGGGCTGTGGCGGGAGCTGCATCGTGGAGACTTTGCCCATGAGTACTACTCCTCATAAATGAAATATTTCTTGCATCCTCCTGCATATGCATTTCCTCGGAGGCGGCATCCATGACAACAGGTCTCGGCCCACGCTCGATCAGCCCTAACAGAGGCGCCGTAAAACTCTCTAGTTTAGCCTTAGATTGAAGGCAACGAACCCCGGGAACAGGGTCAGGATGGGCGGATAATGGTTCATCACGCCCGGCGGCGCGGCAGACTAGATGAAGAGCGCGATCATTTTCCCCTGCATAATGTGCATTAGTAGTGATGACTGTGGGGAGATCGCACGCTATGGCCAGATGAGCGAGGCGTTCGCAGTAGGTGAGGCAGGATAGTCGCCAAGGCCGGCCGTCGCGATGAAAACCGATGTCGTAGTCGGCCGGATTGAGTCTTTGAGGAGTACCGCGGGGGAGGTCGGGGCGGGTCTGACAAGGGACCGGTGAGGGAACGGACATCGTATTTTGGGGAAACAGGGGAGGTAAACGATGCTCCCATGTTGCAATAGACGTTGCGGAAAAATGTGAATGCAATACAGAAGGGGAGGCAGTGAGCGGGGGGGGTTGACCGGCGGTCTCGTGGCGAAGCCGGTTGCCTTCCGTGGGGATCTTGCGGGAGATAGTCACACCGTGTTGCCCCGGGTGGGCTTCTTGGTGAGGCTCGTAGCCGAAATACTGAAGTTCGAGGTAGAGATGGTCCGGCCCGAAGATGTCGCGGAGTTGGAGGAGGGCATTGCGGGCGTCGTGGTCGCGGCCGGCGTCCACCAAGGAACCGATTTCGCCGTGGCGACAGGCGGTGAGACAAATGAGGCCCTGAGAGTGAGTACGCAGGGAGTCGAGGGTGACAACAGGGGGCCGGGTCCGGGTGGGGTCGGCGAGGTGCGCAGCCGAGAGGAGACGGCAGAGATTGGCATAGCCTTCCCGGTCCTCGGCGAGAAGCACCAAATGGTGAGGGTTGCGGGGTGTAAGGTCATCCCGACCGGGAGGGGGCGCCTTCCTCTCGCCCACAAGCAGAGATTCCGTCCCGACCTCGGCTCCGAAGATAGGCTTGATGCCGTACTTGGCGCAGGCTTTGGCAAAGCGGACCGCCCCGTAAAGGCCGTCGTGGTCGGTGAGAGCCAGGGCCGGCTGTTCCAGCTCAGCCGCCCGGGCGGCCAACTCCTCGATCCGGCTACCGCCATCTAAAAAGGAGAAGTTCGAGTGTACGTGCAGGTGCACGAAGGGATAGGGATCGGTGCCTGTCATTGCAATGGAAATTTCATATTATAGAATACGCAACATAGGTTGGGTAAGACCTTATATGGGTTTATGAACATATGTTCGCTAAGGAGCGGAGTATAACGAACAAATGTTCGTGGTGCAAGATGAGAAAAGGGCCGCGAAAGGGCCCCGATCAACGCCGGTCAAGAGACCGGAGCGCGCCCGTCCCTATGGACGGGCGCGCTCCGCTGTCGCAGTCTCGTTGTCGTCGCAGTCTACTTGCTTACTTGCCACTCCGCGGATACGCCTATGCCGCTCTCGCTGATATCCAGGATGCCGGTCATAGCCAAGTTCTGACCCTGCCTGCTCACCACACCCGACATGGTCATCGGCGTTCCATCGGTGGCCTCGAAGGTGACCGTGTCGCCCTGAACAGTGAAGTCGAGCATCAGCGGTTCGCTGCTCACTTCATCGCTGGGGCCGAGGGCCGAGGCATCGATGAGCATCACCGCCGAGCCACTGGTGCCGCTCGAATCGACGGTCATCTCCAGAGTCACGGGCAGGGGCTGGTTCACCAGGCCCTCGAGCATGGCCAAATCGCAGCCTTCGGCTTCGGCCATGCCCGACATCTCCTGAGGGATGTTGAACTCAGTGAAAGTAAGGGTGCCGGTCCACGTGCCCTGGAGCTCGGTTCCGGATACCGGTGCGCCTGCTGCGGTCGTGCTGGTAGATGAACTGGTGGTGGTTGGAAGGGCCGCGTCCTGGCCGCCGCTGGTGCCGGCCGGGCGGGTGAAAGACTCGCCGGTGTGGATGTCGACGACCACGAAGATATCGATGATCACGGTCGTTTCCTCTATGACTATGACCGTGGCGGGGTCGAAGCCGGGCCAGCGCGGGCCCGTGTAAGAGGGAGTCCCGCGGACGGGTTTGGGAGGTATGAGTGGGTTGCCACACTCGCACCGCACTCGGGGCACTCCGTAACGATCGACGAGGACCAGTTGACCCGCCTGCAGCACGGATTGCCGTGGGGTGGGCTTACCGTCACGGAACCCGTGGTTGGTGACGCGGATGTCGCGGGTGAGTCGCATGGGAGTGAGGTCGGCGAAGTAGGCAGGGAGTTGGTCCGGCGCTACCTGGGTGCCTCCGCTCCAGCGCAGAGTGGGGTCGGCGTTGAGAGCTGCGCAGAAAGCCGCCGCTTTGTCGGGGTTGGCGGACAGGAAGGCGAGTTGCCCCTCCCTGTCTGCTATCTGCTTGCTCTTGGACCCGCCGTACAGCGCGGGAGTGTCCCCCTTCAGAGAGACGAGGGTTACGGATTGGGCCCCGCCGGGGGCAGTACCCGCCGGCAGCGTCGTGGAGGTCGCAAGAGTGGTGGTGGGGATGGAGAGAGTGGTGGTCGGACCGGCAGGCACGAATTGCTCTCCGGCGAAGGAGTCAGGACCGGCTATACCCGACGGCTCCAGGAAGATCTCGCCCTCTGCCTGTACGTAGCCGGTGTCGGTGGAGGGGACGGTGTCATCAGAGGAACTCACCGCGGCTTCTGTCGAGACGGTCGTCTCGTCGCCATCACGCCATAGACCGAAGTAGAGGCCCAGGAAGATCCCCGCTAAGACCACGACAGCGAGGGGAATAGCCCAGACCAGAGGGGAGATGCGCCGCCGGGGCGCGGGAGGCCCTCCGTATACTTGGGCGGCTGTGTGCTCGGGACGGGGCGCGTACTGGGGGGTGGGAGGGACGGTGGGGAAGAGGCCCTGTACCTGGGACGCCGGTAGCCAGTTGCCTAGTCTTTCGTGCCAGACCACGTCGTTCTGACTGAATACCCCGCCCCGGGCGTAGGAGACGAGCTGTTCCCAGGTGAAGGGGCCGAGAGGCTGTTGGGCTCCTGTGCTCGTCTTCTGATAGTACCAGCCGGTACTCATCGGCTCAGTGCTCATCGTGCACCTCCAGGTAGGCCCCCGAGATCGTCCCCAACGTGTCTGAAGCAAGGTACACAAGAGCGAGGGGTCAGGTCAACAGGCGGGCGGGTCGGTGCTTGTCTCCTGGTCGGCATGCTCCCTTCCTGAGGTCGTATACACTACGAGTGGGTAGTCGGTACTCGAAGGGACACGGTGGTCCAAGACGACGGCAGCGGAGACACGAAGGCCCAATGAGCGGTCGCACCGTTCGAGCCCGGGTGGGTGGCCCGCCTACCTTGCCCTGCATGCGTCGGGAGAGCTGGCCGTCCGAGCCAGGCAGGCACGAGCGCGCCTGCGTCGTTGCGTTCTGTGTCCTCGAGAATGCCGGGTCGACCGACTGGCCGGAGAGTTGGGTGAGTGCCGCACCGCCGCGTGTGCCCGCGTGTCCGGCTTCGGTCCCCACTTCGGGGAGGAGGGTCCCCTGGTAGGCCGGGGAGGCTCGGGCACCATCTTCTTCACCGGCTGCAATCTAGCCTGCATCTACTGTCAGAATCACGATATCAGCCGGCCCGCCGGCGATCCTCCCGCGGGCGTCGCAGCAGTGTCGCCTGGACGAACCCTTCGTTGGGAAGTGCCACCCGAACATCTGGCCGGGATGATGCTGGAGCTCCAGGTCTCGGGCTGTGAGAACATCAACCTGGTTTCGCCCAGCCACGTGGTCCCGCAGATTCTGGCCGCGTTGGTACTAGCCGTCGAGGCGGGTCTCCGTCTTCCCCTCGTTTACAACACCGGAGGATACGACTCCGTCGCGACTCTGAGTCTGCTCGACGGGGTGGTCGACATCTACATGCCCGATATGAAGTATGCGGACCGGCTGGTGGGGGAGCGCCTGTCTAGAGTGCCCGACTACCCGGCCCGCAACCGTGAAGCCGTGCTGGAGATGCACCGGCAGGTGGGCGATCTGGTACTTGAGGAGGGTGCCCCGGCTCCTGGGGAGACCGAACCGGCCGCGGCGGGCATCGCCCGCCGCGGCCTCCTGGTGCGGCATCTGGTGCTGCCGGGCGACCTCGCCGGAACAGCCGAGGTCGCCCACTTCCTGGCCGCTGAGATCTCGACCGAGACCTACATCAACGTGATGGACCAGTATCATCCTGCCCACGAGGCCGCGCGGTATCCGGACATAGCTCGTCGACCTACTCCGGTCGAATACCGGGTGGCCGTCCAGGAGATGCTCACCGCCGGTCTGCGGCGGCTGGACGGCTGAGGGTAGGCACCGTCCGTCCGCTTCTCTGCGTCGGCACCGCCCGCCTACTCCTGCGAGTCCTAATCCTCTCGCTTGTACTCGTTGTAGGCTTCCATAAAGGTCGGGAACCCACACGTGGGTATGACGAGGAGCAGGGCGTGGATTATCTCCTCCTCAGTGGCCCCCGCCTCCTTGGCCCGCTTGGCATGGGTGGCTACGCCGGTCTGGTGGCGCCCGGCTGCTGAGATGCCCAGCTTGATCAACCACCGCGTCTTCTCGTCCAGCGGTCCGCCGTACTCGTGGATGAAGGTGCCCAATTCCTCGTTCCGTTCGAGGATCTGGGGAAACCTGGCTTTGAATTGTGCATACGGCTTGGGGATATCCTGCATGACTGCTCCTCTCGTCGGTTCACGTCTTCCCTGTGCCGCTGTTCTGAAGCCGGCGTGTTGGAGTACTACCCAGGGTGGCGAACATCCACTCGCCGCCGTCGTTCCGGGCTGGATGATAAGGTGGGAGCATGTCAGAAGGTTGAGTAAGAGCATGGTTGCGGGGGCCTGAAGGAGAGTGGACCATGGTAGGGCGGATCACACACAGACACGTGGTCTTTGAGGTGCTCGGCCTACTGCTGGCCGTGGTGATGACGCTGTTCCTTGTAGGATGTGAAGAAGCAGCCGTAGTCACGCAGGAACTCGTGATCGATGAACCTCTGGGCAGCGCGGCCGTCACCGATGTGGAGATCGACATGGGAGCGGGGAGGCTGCGGGTCGAGCCGGGTGCCGTGGGCCTGCTCTCGGGCACCATCTGCTACAACAGGGAGTCGTGGGAACCCACGATCTCGCGGGGCGACAGCCGCCTCACCATCAAGCAGGGCACCCCTAAGGATTTCTCCGGCCTCACGGGTCAGACGGTGAACGAGTGGGACGTGGCTCTAGGCCGGGCACCGATGCGCTTGAAAGTGGTGGCCGGGGTCTACGAAGGCACGTATGAGTTGGGTGGTCTTACCTTGCAGAAGTTGACCATTAAGGACGGGGCCTCGAGGACGCAGGTATCCTTCGGTGCTGTCAATCCAGGCCAGATGCAGAGCCTGGAATACGAGACGGGAGCTTCGTCGGTGACCATGGTAGGCCTGGCCAACGCCAACTTCAGAAGCATGAAGTTCAAGGGTGGGGTGGGAGATTATGCCTTCGACTTCTCCGGAGAACTGCGGACCGACGGGACGGTCAAGATAGAGACGGGAGCGGGGAGTGTCAAAGTCGTCGTGCCGGCTGCCGCGGCCGCGAAGGTGACTGTCAGCGGCTCTCTCAACAACATCTCCACCGAGGGGGTGTGGACCAGCGTGGGCAAGACCTACAGCACGACGGCGGTAGGCTCGGTGGGCCAGGGCAGGCTACTGACCATCGACGTCAAGGCCGACGTCGGTTCTGTCCGCCTGATCGCCGAATGAAGGGTGTGCGTTGAATAAATGCGGTGTTTGGCTCCAAGCGGTGGAGCTCAGAGGAGACGAGTTCGCCGATACGAGTGCGTACCCGTTTGCGATATCCACTCTACAGCATCGTCAGAAGCTGACGTTTGAGCAGGAAGTGAGCTTCTTCGTGGGCGAGAACGGTTCGGGTAAGTCGACGCTCATCGCGGCCCTGGCGCGGCGCTGTGGGCTCCATCTCTGGGCAGAGGGCAAGCGCAGGCGTACGACGCCTCACCTTCACGGCAGCTTGGCAGACTACGTAGATGTGACTCTGCCCCGTGGCCCGGTACGGGGTGGGGTATTCAGCGCCGAGCATTTTCACCAGTGGGCCGAGTTTCTTGACGACGTCAGTACTATCGATCCCGGGCAGGCCAAGTATCACGGGGGAACCGACCTGACCCTACGATCACGCGGTGAGGGGTTGCTCGCATACTTCCGGGGGCGCTATGAGGTCCCGGGTCTCTACTTTCTGGACGAGCCGGAAGCGGCGCTGTCACCGGCCAGTCAAATCGAAATGCTGCGTCTTCTGGCGCAGTACCGACGGCGGGGCCACGCGCAATTCATCCTGGCCACCCACTCGCCCATCCTGATGGCGCTGCCGGGGGCACAGGTGTTCAGCTTCGACGCTTCGGGCATCACGGAGACCCGCTACGAGCAGACGACTCACTACCGGCTCTATCGGGACTTCATGGCCGAGCCGGGTCGATTCCTGGAAGGTACTTGACGGGCAAAGACAGTCCCCCCATCCAGGCGAATCCGGTTTGTCACACAACGGGTGACCGGCTTGCGGCCTGTTGCGGGGGGAACGTCCACCGCCCCGCGCATCTCATCGCTTCTACTCGACGACTATCGTCACCTCGTAGGTGTCCAGCGGCCCCACCGACTCCCAAGGCCGGGTGTAGACGAGCTTGAGTGTAGCCTCACCCTCAGCCGCAGCTCTGAAGGTGAAAGTATAGGTTCCGCCCGTTCCGACCATATCGGTGTCTGCGGAATCCTGGACGTAAACGGGTTCGCCTTGTTGCTCGAGGAGGACGGCATCCTCATCGCTGAGCGCTGCCATCCATGCATAGCCGGTAGTGAGGTTGCCCGCTACCCGCACCTCGACTGTCTCCCCCGCCTTCACGGTGAACGTCTTGCCGTTGTCGGCATCTACCAACCGGAGCGGCCCGGTCGCCGCTCGAGCTCCGTCTCCGCCTGCCGCCAACGTGATCGACACCGCTGCCACTACGGCCACAAGAACCAAGACCCCGATCCCAGTCATGTACCACTTCTGCCTGCTCATGGTCTCTTGCCCCCTGTCTTGCAGCGCTCCTGCTGGGCGCTTCCCGCTTGAGGTCTACTCGACCTGTCAGCGCTCAGACGTTCGGGCCGGGGTCGGGGTTTCGGGCCTCGCGGGATCGTGTCGGCCGTCGGCCGGCAGGTCGCAGGAGGGCTTCAGGATTGGCCACCGGTCTTGGCCCCGGCCTCCGGAGTCTCCACATCTGCTCTACGTCCCCGTCGAAGAGCCCGGAGGCGCAGAAGGGCGATCACAGCGAGTAGGACGACGATGCCGATGCCGGTGGTGATCACTACCGTTGCCGACATTCCCTGGACCACCAGAGCCACCAGATTGGTCAGCAGAGTCACACCCCACAGGATCAGAGTCGTTCGGGTCTGGGAGAGGCCTCGGGCAAGAAGACGATGATGAACGTGGTCCCTGCCCGGGCTCGAAAGAGGGTTCTTGCGCTGGAAGAGCCTGTGGAGGACCACCTGCACGGTATCGAGTACGGGTACCAAGAAGAACAGCAGGAGCAAAAGTACCGTAGGCACGAGCCCGAAAAGGGTGGTTATCTTGAGATTGCCCAGAATGCTGGAGGCGGCCAGCACGAAACCGAAGAAGTACGCCCCGCTGTCTCCCATGATGATCCGGGATGGGGGAAAGTTGTGTCTGAGGAAGCCCAACGCCGCCCCGCCCAAAGCCGCCAGCAACAGGGTGGCTGCGGCCTTGGCTTGATCCTGCGCCGAGACGGCCAAGAGACTCATGGCCGTGATGAAACTGACTCCGCCCGCCAGTCCGTCAACACCGTCCAGGAGATTGATGGCGTTGGTGATGGCGACGATCCATAGAACGGTGAGGATCACAGAGATCGCAGTGGCGAAAGAGCCTCCGAAGCTGATCTCCATGCGGATACCGACTCCAACGAGCAGTAGAGCCGAGAGCAGCTGCACCAGCAGCCGGAAGACGGGAGGCAATCCGAACTGGTCGTCGATGAAGCCGGCCATGATTAAGAAGGAACCGCCCAGCAGGATGGCGAGTACCTGCACCTGGACATCCTGGATCTCGATCCGGCGGAGCAAAGTTGCGATCACCAGGGCAAGGACCACCGACGCGAAAATGGCGAGACCGCCCGCGTTAGGCAGAGGCTCCTCGTTGAGGCGGCGGGCGTTGGGCTTGTCGGCCCATCCGACCCTCATCGAAAACAGGCGTACCCGGGGGATGAACCACCAGGCGGCCAATGCTGCGATGACGAAGGTCAGGATGACCGCTACCCAGCCCCAGCGGCCGGGGGCGGCAATACCGAGGGCGTTCAGAAAATCCATTATCCAGTCGAGCATTGCAGGAGCATCGTATCACCGCCCGGCGAATGAGCACCGCGTCGTGCGTCCATTTGACTGGTGCGGTAAAGTTCGATGAGGAGCGAGAAGGCCCGCCGGGCCCTGTCAGGATGGGAACAGCGATAGCATGAAGAGTAGTGAAGCGATCAAGATCGGTGCGCAGTCTCTCTGGAACCGGACCATCGGCCGTCCGATCTGCGTCTCGTTCGAGGTGACGCACTCCTGCGTGGCTCACTGCCGCCACTGCGATAAGGGGGGCATCAAGCCCGACCCGGTTCTTATGAGCTTGGACGACTACCGGCGCTTCTCAGAAGAACTCAAGCCGGGTCTTTGCCAGTTATCCGGCGGCGAGCCTCTCCTACGCGAAGACCTGGAAGACATCACTCGTGCCATCAAGCGGCGCAGCGGATTGCCTATGGTCGTATGCGTCAGCAACTCGTGGCTTATGACCGAGGAACGCTACCTTTCTCTTAACGGGGCGGGAGTTTCTCTCTTCTCCTTCTCCCTGGACTTCCCCGACGATCGTCACGACGACTTCCGTGGTATTCCGGGGCTGTTTGCGAAGATGAGCGAGCTGATCCCGTATCTGGTCAAGAAGTACGACCGCAAGGACATCGTGCTCAACTCCGCCCTGACTCACGACAACTTCACAGAGATACCGGGATTGGTGCGCAAGGCCGAGGAGTGGGGGACCCAGATATCCTTCAGTGCCTACAGCCGTCTGCGTACGGGGGACGAGAGCCTGTGCATCAGTGCCCCGGATGATCTGGCCCTCCTGCGGCGCCATCTTGACTGGGCCAAGCAGCACAAGCGCAGCTCGAAGAGCATCCTCAATTCCGACTACATTCTCGACCAGACCTACCGTTTCTTCGCAGAGGGCGGGATGAATGGATGCAAGGCCGGTCTGCGTTTTCTGGTGGTCCGGCCCGACGGTCTTATCAACGGCTGTTCGATGTTTCCCGAACTCCAGTACAAGTCGCACAGGGAGACCGTCAAAGGGTTCAAAGCCACGCGCGACAGTTGCGACCAATGCTACGTCTCCATTCGGGCGGGCACTGAGCGGTCGCTGTTCAGGCTGTTCCAAGACAACGTGGGTCTGGCCGTCAGCACGCCGAGCTACTCGCACACGGAGGAGTGAGCACGGAAGCGTGAGTCTCGCCACGCAACAGACGTGGCGACAGGCGTGAGATGTCGTTGCCGGGGCTTGGCCGGCGTTTGCCTAGTGCTTGCGGTGCACCAGTTTCAGAGCCGACCAATCGCGGTCCAGAGCCGCGACCTTCACATCCACCATCCCCTGGGTAAGAGCGATGCGGCGGATGATGTTCTCGTTGAGGTCGCTGAGCGTCTCTCCTCTCCGGCGGCCGGGCACCTGTCGCATCCAAGAGACCCATAGGCTGCCGCTGAGAGCCAGTTTCTCGCGCAACACCGGGAATGCACCGGTCAGTTCTCCCTTCTCCCGAGCGAACATATGGATGTAATCGTACGGGCCGGCAAGTCGCGACAACTCTTCGGTCGCAGAGAGGACGGTGACGCCCTCGGGCAGTGGCGAGAGAGGATTGTCGTTGTTGTCGGGAGGAGTGATCACCACTCCGGTGATCCCTTCACGCAGTCCCAGCTTCTTGTGCAAAGGATTGATGCCGGCAGATTCGGGATCGGCTGGTGCTGCCGCCGCGGGCGCTGCGGTGGCGGCCTCCGAGCCCGCCGGCAGGGGCTGAGTCTCGGCCATCTCCTTGGCCGTCATCTCCTTGGCCGGGGTCTTCTTGGCCGTCGCCCCCTTCGCGGGAGTCTTCTTTGCGGCGGCCTTCTTTGCTGGGGCCTTCTTTGCTGGGGCCTTCTTGGCGGACGTCGCGGTGACCCCGGCCTTCTCAGAGGCGGTCTTCTTGGGCGTACCCTTCTTCAGGTCGGCGGTCTGCTCCCCGCGGGCCGAAGTCTTGCCGGTAGCGAGTTTCTCCTCAGAGGACTTCTTCACCGCTCTATTCTTGGGCTTGGCGTCTTGCGCTTCGGGCATCTCGTCTCCGCCGATCGTCGAAACCATAGATTCATTCCCGGCCACGTTTTCGGCCATGTTAGCACCGTAGGAGCCTGTGGACTATGTGGGCACTCTGGACTATCTGAGCGCCCTGCTCTACGCTTGCAGCGCCCGAAAGAAGAAAGTGAGGCGGTGCACCGGGGTTCCGGACAACTGGGGAGGAGTAGATGTACTGTTCTAATTGCGGCCGGTTCGTCGAGGAGGGCAAAGCCTTCTGCAAGAACTGCGGAGCTCCAGTGCCAAAACCTCCGGATGCTCCTGCTGAACAGGAGGCTCCTACCGAACGGCCGCCGTTGCAGACTGAGCCCCATCCAGCACCGTCGGCGACTGAGGAGGGGGGTATTCCGCCCGCCGTGCGAGAGTTTTCGCCGCCCCCGCCCCCGCCCCCGCCCGCGGTCGGCTACGGGTCTGACTACAGTCGGCAGCCTGTGCCGGGACCGACAGGCTCCCGGAGTCGCACGGGGCTCATCGTGGGAATCATGGCTGCGGTCATCGTTGTCCTGGCCGGAGCCGGAGTGGGTGCGTATTTCGCCTTCTTTCGGGACGGGGACGTGGCGACCGAGACCGTGACGGCCGCAGTGTCTTCATCGACCACTCGGGAAGAGCCGGACGTCACGTCGTCGAGCATCATCGAGGAGCCGGGCATCACGACTGAGGCATCCACCGCTCAGACCATTCCTGCTCTTACTACCACGACCGCCGGTTCGTCGGCCACGGGTGGACCATCCGTCTCCGGTGGTCCGTCGGCGGCCTATCTCCGGGCCGTTGACGCCCTGGTTGCGGAGCTCGACTACGACGACCGTCGTATCCCGGAACTGGCGACGGAGATCAACACCTCAGCACCGGGAGTCCCCGTCTGGGTCCGCGACGAGCTATCGCTCATGTTGGGTTCTTTGGACAATTCAAATACGGAACTCGCTGCGCTTGATGTGCCCCGCGGCTTCGAGGATTCATATTCCTGGCTCGAAGAGGCAGCTCTACACATGGGGAATCGCCTACACGCGACGATCCAGGGCATCGAGGCCATCTGGGACGCCGGTGAGGTGAGCACAGAGGCCG
>Ga0209612_1000412_pt1 | contig 46082 bp, 38 predicted proteins | sample BioC12SIPDNA_FD_185746 | JGI IMG/M metagenome (GOLD analysis project Ga0209612, IMG submission 185746) | Anaerobic biogas reactor microbial communites from Washington, USA - Biogas_R1_B C12 SIP DNA (SPAdes) (version 2) | ecosystem: Engineered > Bioreactor > Anaerobic > Unclassified | place...
CCAGGTGCTTATGCCCATGCCACCTGTACTCTGAGCTATAGGAAGTGACTCTCTTGTGGCCATCAACGAAAGCTTGGTCTAATACTTCATCCAGATCCCGAACCGCTATGATCTCCACATCAGATATGCTATCCAGGGTGGCCATCCAATTATCAGCTGGAATGATGATCTTTTTCACCCCAACCCGTCGCGCCGCATCAATTTTACTCAATATCCCCCCCACAGGGCGAACTTTACCCTGTACTGATAACTCCCCGGTCATAGCCAGGAGATTATCCACCGGCTGCTGCGTTATCGACGAGTAAACAGCGGTAGCCATACTTATTCCTGCCGATGGTCCATCCACCGGGACTCCACCGGGAAAATTCAGATGGATATCATAATCCCGTGTATCTAGTTGATAGCGAGATCGCAAAACCGTCAGTACATTTTCCACGGCACCCTTAGCCATACTTTTACGGGTGTAACTGCGGCCTCCCCCATCTACCTGTTCCTGTTCAACAACTCCAGTAACAGTCCAGACTCCTTTACCCGGCTTGACCGGAATACTGGTCGCCTCCACCTCTATGATGATTCCAGCGGTAGCTCCGTATACGGCCAATCCATTTACTACTCCTATGGTAGGACGATCCTTGGGTTTCATGTCCGGTCGGGGAGAAAATCGTCCGTTGTTTAGAACCTTTTCCACCACTTGTCGAGTGATCTGGGACTCCATTTCCATTTGGGCTATGCCAGCAGAAAGCTGTACCATGTTGACTGCCTCACGACCATTGGATGCAAAACGATTTATTTCTTCCAACGCCCCGTCCTCAATTTTAATATTCAGGCGCTCCAGAGCATTGATGACAATACGCTGAATGTCTTCTTTTTCCAGGGGTTTGAAGAAGATCTCCATGCAGCGCGATCTTAGGGCTGGTGGCAATTCTTCCGGGTTGCGGGTGGTGGCTCCCACCAATCGAAAATCAGCGGGAAGACCATTTAAGAATATATCGTGGATGTGAGCCGGAATATTGCGGTCGTTTTCACTATAGTAAGCACTTTCCAGCATCACCTTCCGATCTTCCAACACTTTTAACAGCTTATTCATTTGGATGGGATGGAGTTCACCAATTTCATCAATAAACAGTATGCCTCCATGAGCTTTGGTACAAGCCCCTGGTTTCGGCTGGGGAATACCTGCAGTACCCATGGCTCCCGCACCTTGATAAATAGGATCATGTACTGAGCCGATGAGAGGATCAGCAATATTGCGTTCATCAAAGCGCATGATGGTGGCATCAACTTCCACGAACTTTGAATCCTCCGTGAAAGGTGACCAGGGGTTCTGCTTGGATTCTTCCAAGACCAAGCGGGCAGCGGCAGTTTTACCTACTCCCGGGGGGCCGTAAATGATCACGTGTTGGGGATTGATACCGCATAAGGCGGAACGGAGCATGTCGATGCCTTCCTTCTGCCCTACCACATCATTGAGGTTGTTTGGTCGGGTAAGGCTGGACAGCGGCTCACTTAACTTGATACTGCGCATCTGTTTTAGTTTGGAGTTTTCTTTTTCTGACTCCTTGAAGATCACGGTTTTTTTGCCCTGCTGATTTTTGAGCAGGTTCCAAAAATACAGGCCAATGATCACCGCAAAAATGAACTGCACGATGTAGAGAATACCGCCATATTGAAGAAAAAAGTTGTTCATAGCGCCCAGTTCCTTTCCAAACATACTGCACCTATTATTCCCGTAGCAGCAGTATAGAATGAAAGCTAATGAGCAGTAAAAAAAGGTAGCTTCCGCTACCTTTTTCCTATTCAGTATGCTTTTGTGAAAAACTAGTTAACTCTACGTTTGGCATCCACCGTTACTAACAGTGGGTTTTCCTTCTTGAGGATAACATCTTTGGTTATTACTACTTTGGTCACATCCATACGTGAAGGAACCTCGTACATGACATCCAGCATTATATCCTCAATTATGGCTCTGAGACCCCGCGCTCCCGTATTGCGTTCCATAGCCTCTTCAGCTATCGCTTGCAAGGCTTCGTCCGTAAACTCCAGGTCTACTCCATCCAGTTCGAACAGTTTCTTGTACTGTTTAGCCAGGGCGTTTTTGGGCTCGGTCAATATGCTCACCAGAGCATCTATGTCCAGAGCATCTAAGGTGACAATAATAGGCACCCGGCCCACGAACTCAGGGATAAGTCCATAGCGTAACAGATCCTGGGGCAGGATCATACTCAGTATGTCACCGATACTCTTCTCACTCTTTGTCTGAATATCAGCTCCAAAACCCATTACCTTCTGATTAACGCGGCTTTGAATGATCTTGTCAATACCCTCGAATGCTCCGCCGCAGATAAACAGAATGTTGCTGGTGTCGATCTGAATAAATTCCTGATGCGGATGCTTTCGTCCACCCTGGGGAGGTACACTAGCTACGGTGCCTTCCAGGATTTTCAGCAAGGCCTGTTGGACCCCTTCTCCGGAGACGTCCCGAGTAATACTGGGGTTATCAGTTTTACGGGCGATCTTGTCAATCTCGTCAATATAGACGATACCCTTTTCCGCCTTCTCAATATCGTAGTCAGCGGCTTGGATCAGTTTCAGCAGGATGTTCTCCACATCTTCACCAACATAACCAGCCTCAGTTAACGATGTAGCGTCAGCAATGGCAAAGGGAACATTTAATATACGCGCTAAAGTCTGGGCCAATAGGGTTTTACCGCTTCCTGTCGGCCCCAGCATCATAATATTGCTCTTCTGTAGTTCAACATCATCCAGTTTCATACCCAAGTTAATGCGTTTGTAATGATTATAGACAGCCACTGCCAGTGATTTCTTGGCACGATCCTGACTGATCACATATTCATCTAGAATATCCCGAATCTCCTGGGGTTTAGGAATATCTCCCAGCTCAAATCCCAGATCATCGGCCAGTTCTTCTTCGATGATCTCATTACATAATTCAATGCATTCATCACAGATGTAAACACCCGGTCCGGCTACCAGCTTCTTAACCTGATCCTGAGTCTTACCACAGAAGGAACACTTCAGTTGTCCTTTTTCATCCCCATATTTGTGCATTTGTTCACCCCTCTGACCTAAAAGCTACTTCTTGCTGGTTGATTTCTTGGGCTGGGTCATCACATCGTCAATGATACCATATTCTTTCGCTTCTAAGGCAGTCATAAAATAATCTCTGTCTGTATCTTGCTTGATCCTCTCCAGAGGTTGCCCAGTACGTTCGACTAAAATACCATCCAATTTTTCTTTGGTGGCTATGATATGGCGGGCATGGATCTCTATGTCGACGGCCTGCCCCTGAGTACCACCCAGAGGTTGGTGGATCATGACTTCTGCATTAGGTAGGGCAAAGCGTTTGCCCTTTTGTCCTGCTGACAGGAGAATAGCTCCCATACTGGCGGCCATACCCACACAGATCGTTGATACGTCAGCCCGGATATGCTGTATGGTATCATAAATAGCCAACCCAGCGCTTACAGAACCGCCCGGGCTATTGATATACAAACTGATGTCTTTATCCGGATCTTCAGCTTCTAAAAAAAGCAGCTGTGCAATGACCAGGTTCGCTACCGTATCATCTATGGCACTGCCTAAAAAAATAATACGGTCTTTAAGTAGGCGGGAGTAAATATCGTAAGAACGTTCACCCCGATTGGTCTGTTCTACAACCATAGGCACCAGATATGACATTCGTTTCACTCCTTTACCAAAAACTATTCGTGGTTACTATATAGTATTCTATTTAAGCTTACTCGTCACTAGCAGATTCTGATTGCTCATCGTTGACTTCAGAGGTTTCATATTCCTCAATTTTGGCATGATCGACCAAGTACTTAACGGCCTTGTCCATCTTTACGCTGAATTCCAGGTTGTCCATGATACCGGCCAAATTCTGCTTAGCCTGTTCGGGGTCGACCCCCATGCCCTGGGCAGCTTCTTCTATTTGCTTATCCATTTCTTCATCAGTTACTTCAATACCTTTTTCCTCAACTATTTTCTCCAAAAGGAAGTTGATTTTTGCCGTTCTTTCAGCCTCCGGCCGCATATCATTTTCCAGATCCTCCTGGGTGCTGGCAGTGAACTGGTAGTACTGTTCCAGGGTCAATCCCTGTGAGGCCAAACGCTGCGAGAATTGCTGGAGCATATGCTCGATCTGCATGTTTACCACTGCTTCAGCTAAAGGAATCTCACTGGCAGCAACGGCTTTATCCAGAACTTCCTGGTTAATGAATTCCTTTTTGCGGCCTTCCATCATCTGCACTAAATTGTTGCGTATATCTTCCTTGAACTCAGCCAAAGTGTCAAACTGGCTGACTTCCTGGGCAAATTCATCATCCAACTCTCTAAGTTTACGCGTTTCAATGGTCTTAACTGTCACTTTGAATAAGGCTTCTTTTCCAGCAAGATCTTCAGCGTGATATTCTTCCGGGAAGGTAACTTTAACCTCTTTCTCCTCGCCGATCCTGGCCCCGATCAGTTGTTCCTCAAAACCAGGAATAAAAGTGTTGGAGCCTATTTCCAAAGAATAGTCTTCACCGGCTCCGCCTTCAAACAGTTCACCGTCAATATAGCCGGCAAAGTCTATGGTTGCGACATCACCTGATTCCACTGGTTCATCGGTCTTTTCCTCTAATTGAGCATAACGGGAACGAATATCTTCCAGTCGACGTTCGACATCCTGGTCGGTTATTTCCATGCGGGGGATGCGAACTTCCAGGCCTTCGATTTCGCCCAGTTGTACGTCTGGTTTAACAGCCACCCGTACCTTGACCTGCAAGGGTTGCCCATCTTCAATTTCTTCAATGTCAAAATCAGGTTGGGCGATCGGTTCGATACTAAGTTCAGTAATAGCTTCTTCATAGGCATGAGGAACTATATATTCCAGCGCATCCTGGTAGAGAACTTCCTTGCCAAAATGAGCTTCCAACAGCTGCCGAGGTACCCTGCCCCGACGAAAGCCAGGGATGCTGACCTGTTTTACTACTTTGCGGTATGCATGTTCCAGGCCTTCTTCCAGCTTGTCAGGATCAACTTCAATGGCTATGTAGGCCTCACTGTTTTCTATCTTTTCTAATACGGCTCCCATTTATGCTCCTCCAATCTGATTCTTAACGGGGTAAAATACTGTAATTGGTAGTATTTTAGGCGATCCAGAATAATCCTCTTAAAAATGTACCCTATTATCACCTAAAACACAACACCTCGGCATACGCCGAGGTATACATTCATTATGGAGCGGAAGACGAGATTCGAACTCGCGACCCTCGCCTTGGCAAGGCGATGCTCTACCACTGAGCCACTTCCGCACACAACTCTGACGATATATAGGATAAATGAATCGATATACTTTCGTCAAGTATTGTTGCCCAACCTTTGCCATATTATAATTGGTGAGGCCTATAAACCTCTTGTAGCAACACTGATGATAATGCTTCCTTATTATATAATTGAATTCATTCGGCCCGTTCGGACTGTGAATCTAACGGTGCTGTTTATCCAAGTAATCCATCAATAAGGAGCCTAGTTTTAATATGAATACACCCTGTGCCCATTCCAGATCTTCATCTTCCAACTCATCCTGACGAAGCAGAACCAGTGATAGATCGGGATGCGTGTTGAAAAACTGGGCCAGATCGGCCACCATTTCATATTCCATTCCCTTAAGGGCTGCCACATGTTCAACAGGTCGAAAGGCCACCACTACATCGGCTGTCTTAAAAGCCCTGCGGATATCCTTTATCAACCTATCCAGGTCTTTGCCAGGAATGACCGTGATCAGTAGCTGTTGGTTCTCCAGCATAACGTAGCCCCATTGGTATTTGTGCTTATGGTTAAAGCTCAGCCATAAGAAACTGGTGCGGTTATTGTCTTCGTGTAACAGGCGGAAACGGCGATTTTGTTTTAGTACTTCCTTGATCAACTGAGGATTGCACACTCCGGCACAATGCCATTCAACTTGCAGAGGTTGGGTCATCATACGCAAGGTGTCCTGTTCCATTTCATCCAACGACATAATGTAGGCTTTGATGATCTTTTCGCCGCGCATTTTAAGATATCTAATATCGGACTCATCATAAGGATGCAGTCTTTCCATCAGCATGGGTAAATTCTTGTTGAACAGTCCCTGTAATTCGGGCAAAACCACAAACATGGGGTCATTTACCCAATATCGATCTCCCATGGGTAGTAAACGAGTGATGCTGATCATACCCGGGATTATGTTCTCATGAACCCGGTTTCCAAAGCGGCCATAGACGTTAAAGCGCTCTTCACTAAAAATATCTTCAAAAACCAGGGAATTAGTGCCCTGAGGAAACACTCGATAGGCCCCCACAAAACTCATCATGAGATTGAAGGACGCTGCCTTTAAGTAAGGCGGAAAACGGCGCGCCTGACTTTCCCAGAAAAGGTTGGCTATGGAGGTATGATTACAGTTGATATCGTCCATACAATAGTGAGCTCTAAAGAACTGTTCATAGACACGTCGGATCGGTTCATCCCAAAAACGTCCCATGGTGTTGACCAGTTCGTAATACTCCTCCCGGGAGTCATCTTCAGAGCGGTTCCAGACCGGTTTTACGCCATAGGCAAACATCTGCAGATGCTGCTGCACTTCTTCATAAGCCCCGATTTTCTCGCGTTCATCTAATTCCTCCCAAGAAGGATAGGTGGCTATTTTCCTGGATAGATCCAAGGGATAACGTTGAAAATGCCGTTCTAACAATAAGGTATGTTTGCTGATCAAACCAGTTGGTAAACCATAACGCTTGGCAGTTCGAGCAAAACTGACCCGCTTATCCGCTAAGTGCAGGTAAGCGTGTTCCAAGGCAGCCAGCCAGCTTCGCACTTTGGACACGCGGGGCTGATAGATGCTGGCGAATTCACTCCACATAAATAGGATCCAGGCTAAAGTGTTATAGTCACGGCTACTGCTGTATAGATCAAAGGCTGCCATAGCTACCTGACGCAGTTCTTCATTAGGCCAGTTGTAGGCGGTGATATAGGAACTCAGTTCCTGACGATCGCGGTACTTACTTACTTTAATAGCTATCGCTTCCGGCTGCATAAGTTCTCGTTGCAAGCGATCCTTATCCAGATTCATTTTGGTTCTGATCACAGCCGTGGGGAAATAGTATTCTCCCTGGCTCTTCGCCAGTACTTCGCAAGTCTCCATGTCATTGAGGAGTGCTTCTAACAATACCCGCCCCCGTACATCCTTGATGGCCTGGAGCGGAGTCATTCCTTCCAGTTCATGATGGGCTGTTGACAACCACTCTTCCAAGTATTTATCGTGCATTATTTCCGCTAAGATCTCTTCGGCCTCTTCTTCACTGAAAAAGTCGTAGCCTTCCACCCAGCGATAAGGCGCATGGAGGCGGCTTCTCTCCATCATTCCTTTTAGCATCTGGGTGGCCCAGTTCAAGTCGTTGTTATCCTCAGCGGCTACTATGATACCAGCATTGCCCAAATATAGGCGGCGCAACAAGCCATGCCCCTCACCCCAGGTGAATTTCAGCCATCTCTCATTGCGTTCCAAAAGATTGAACTCGCCGCCGTTCTGCAGATTAGTGCGCATTATTAGGCGGTCGTTTTCACTCAGATGTAGAGTTCGCGATTTCATGCGAGATTTTTTTATACCATGAGTAAGATCTATGACCAACCCACATAGAACCTCAGCGTGTTCTTTCAAAAACACCCGCGGATCATCGATTCCTTCAAATATCCGCAGTGAGTTCACTTCTTCTAATAGGTAGTTTTTATGTTTGTAGTTAACCAGGATGGGACGCCCTAACATGATGGGTGTCTTGGCCACCTGCACGATCCTGGTCAACAGGAGCATGCCTTCTTCAACAATGCGGGTATGGGGACCGAAATCCCTCTCCACCACGTACTGATTATGGCCAAAAATGTCGCGGATACAGACGGCATTGTTTTTTATCCATTGCACCTGATATACGGAAAGATAGGAATTCTTGAGAGCAGTAAAAGTAGGATAGAGATGTTCCTCCATCTCATCTGCTTTTTCAGCCATGTAGAAATCTATGATGGGTGAGACATCTCGATGAAAACGATAATCTATTACATACCAATTCCAAAACAGATTGGCAAAGCCGCTTTCTATCTCCTGAGACTGGGCATAGGAGTTAAAGCGAACCTTCCCAGCTGCTTCCCAATTGTAAAAGTAGCGACGGGCATAGGAAATCAATTCTGATAGCGATGCTTCCAGATGAATTCCGTAATTTTCCTTTTTCGCTTGTGGAAAGTGAATCACCAGACATCCGCTATTCACACCGCAGCAATCCTCGAAAGGCTTGCCGCTCCCACAGGTGCACAGAGTCTGGTGACTTTGTAAATTGGCCATGCCGTATCCCCCCGGTACAGGCTTGCATCCTAGTGGATGCTCAGGCAATCTCCAACCACACAGCTATGTATCACTACACTTTTATTACGCCATGTAATTTTCTATTCAATTACATCATAACAAATATTTTCGCCAATCGCGAATTAATTTTCTGACTTTTTTATTTGAAATGAATACCTTGGGTAATAATTCAGCTCCTTCTGTATATTACACTGCTATTATTCAATCCTTGATCATAGTCCGGTAAAGACTGGATGAAAGATAGCCGCTATTAGGATCCCATTCTTCCAGTTGCTGCAACACCTCCTGAGCTTGTTGCGATCGATCACTAAAATAGTAGGTACAGGCCAGGTAAAAAAGACTGTCATCAAAGTAATTGGAGGCGGGGAACCTATCCAGGTAGAGCAGATAATATTTTTCAGCCTGATCATAGTCCTCTTGCAGATAATAGGTGCGGGCTAGATAATACAAAGCTTCCCGGTTCAAGTAACTACCGGTCTGCATCGACACCACCACTCCCAGATTACTAGCCGCGTTTTTCCAGTCCTTGGCCTGATAAGCCTGATAACCAGCCAGATAGTAATGTTCTTCCTGTTCTACGTCATAATGCGAACCTTCCATGGATAGTTCCTCAACTGCTGCGGCTGAAACAGTTTCATCAGGGGGCTCCTGAGGTTGCTCAACCAGGGCAGTCAACTGTTGAATGCGTTGCTGTAAATTTGCAGTGGTGGCTACATTTTGTCGATGACTATTGAGCACGATACCAGTTTGCATCACCAGAGCCAAACACAGTAGGCCGGTAAGAATCAGTAGGCGGCGACGGGTAAAAACCGTATGAAAAAGGGGTTTAGGGGGCTCTTCTTCTTTGATAAACTTTATGGATCGCCTCTCAGGCATAGCTAAGTACTCTTGTAAAGAGCTGTTGTTGATATCAAGCTCCAGACCTTTGCGCCAAATTCGGTGCGCTTCGTCACGATCACCTTCCGCCAGACAACTCAGCCCCAATACCTTATATAAGGAGACAAATTCATCATGTTCCTCCATAAGCTGACGTAGCATTCCTCTCGCCTCAGCAAATCTTTTCTTTTCCAGAGTGGTCAAAGCCATTTTATATCGCTTTTGCCAGGAACGAAAAGCCGGTTGCTGCAAGGTGCTCAAATTGGACTCAGCTACATCATTGTCCGGATCGATTTTCAGTGCTTCTTGCCAGCAGCGTTCAGCCCTTTCAAATTCTCCCAATATCTGATAACACCGACCGCTCATATTCAATATCAAGCAATTATCAGGCCAGACTTGATATGCCTTTACCAGTATATCAAGAGCCCCGCCGACATCATGCTGCTGCAACTTGGCAGCGGCTGCGGTGAGCAAATCGTCAGCTTGATTGGTATCTAACGGTTTCATAAGACAATACCACACCCTCAATAATTATTTTGCTTCTACAATTCGCCATCGGGGAGAATATTCCTCCCATTTATTGGTATTTATTATATTTAATGTCACTCTCGGCAGATAATACTCCCGCTTTTCTCTGATCAGTCTCCTCAAAATGACCATATACTGTTAACAAAAATGTGAGGTATAGATCCATGATATATGCCAGCCGTTACCTGCGACTGATGTCAGAACCTATGGAAGGGCCAGACATTGCCTTAGTGCAGCAGATCCTACAGGAGATCGGTTTATTTAGTGGAGAAATCAATGGATGCTTTGATTTGGCCTGTGACCAAGCGGTGAGAAACTATCAGGAGCGGGAAGGCCTTCCAGCAGATGGAGTAATAGGGGTCAAAACCTGGAGCAGGCTGCTTGCAAACCATGTCAGGCCTGATCGTGATCCAAAAAGGCTACGGCAACCCGGGGTTCTGATCACCATCGATCTTGATAAACGCAGATTGCACTTCAGTTCTCCCCAGGGAAAAACAAAAACCTATCCCGTTGCTATTGGCAAACCGTCCACCCCAACACCTCTGGGCAACTGGACCATCGTCTCCAAAGCCCTAAATCCAGGAGGGCCCTTTGGGGTTCGCTGGATGCGCCTTAGCGTTCCTTGGGGCGGCTACGGCATCCATGGCACCAATAATCCCAAATCCATTGGCAAAGCAGTCAGCCACGGCTGTATTCGTTTATATAATGAGGATGTTATTGAGATCTACGCGCAGACTCCGGTGGGTACGCCGGTAGTTATTATGGGTAAGGCCTATTCTGGCAGGATATTGAGAAAAGGAGACAAGGGGAGCGATGTGCGCTTCGTCCAGAGCATTCTAAAGGAACTCGGTTATTATAAATACAAATTGGATTCTTATTTCGGCCAGCATACCGAAGCAGCAGTGGTCGCTTTCCAGACAGCGGAGGGTATCCTGGTGGATGGTATAGTAGGCCCGGAAACACTGCATGCTCTGCAGCGCGCCCGTGATATCAAACGAGGTAATTCCGAGCCTTAATCCGGCTCATAAGGCCTAATGGCCTGCAAAGGGCAACTGTCCGCACACTCACCACAGCCGGTGCAGACTTCCGGATCGATTTTATATATGCCCATCCCGATAGCATTCACCGGGCAGACATCGGCACACAGACCACAGGGAACACAATCTTGTTCACTAATAATATATATCATGGTCGACTCCTGTTCAAAGTTGCGATGAGATCAGCAGCCGCTGGATATGGTTGGTGCCTTCAATGGTGGAGAGAACCCGGGCATCGCGAACTAACTGCTCGATAAGTGTTCCGTGCAAATATCCACGGGCACCTAAAATGTCAGCTGCAGAACAAGTGACGCGTTGAGCCATGCTGCTGGAAGCTAGTTTGGCCATAGCTGAGGCCACACTGTAATCCCCTCCCTGATCGATAAGCCAGCAGGCTTTCCAGGTCATCAACCGGGCCATTTCAATGTCAGTGGCCATGTCAGCCAGAGTGAAGGCCACCGCCTGATGTTTCTTGATGGGAGTCCCGGACTGTAGCCGGTTGTCAGCAAAATCCAGAGCCTGTTCCAGTGCTGCCCGAGCTATACCTACTGCCAGTGCACCTACCAGAGCGCGCCCCACATCAAAGGTTTGAGTCAGTAGTAAATACCCACTTCCGGCTTCACGGCTTTTTACAACCTGTTGATCCATAATATGGACATCGTCAAACTTGACCCGCCCCACTGAAGTCAGATTGATACCAGAGGTTTGATAGATCTCTTCAGTCACGATCCCGGCCGCACTACCCGGAACCAGAAATATTCGCAAAGAGGACTTTTTGCCGCGGTTATCAATAGCCGCCACTACCGATATAAAACGAGCCATACCAGCATTGATCATATAATCCTTGCTGCCATTGAGCAGATAACCATCCGGGACAGCCTCAGCATAACTGGCTATGTTATTGAGATCCGAACCCCCAGCAGACTCAGTTAAAGCAAAAGCTGCTGATCCACCATGGGCACCGGTCAGCAGAGGAAGGAACTCGCTCTTTTGCTGCTCGGTTCCAGCTAAAAGAATCGGCTCAGCCGCATGTAGCGTAGCCGCCACAATAGCCGCCATCCCTGGCGATGCTGCCGCTAATTCTTCCACTACCAGAGCAGTGGAAAACAGATCCAGACCCAGCCCGCCGTATTCCTGGGGAACGGTAGGACAGAGCAAATTCATGCGCGCCATAGCCAGAAGCATCTTCTCTTTGTATTTACTACTACCCTTTAATGCAAATGGCTTAATATCCCGGTTAGCCATCTCCTGCACCGACTTGATCAATTCCTGCTGCTCCCTGGTTAATGACAGATCCATTTTATGCCCTCCCCGACCTTTTCCACTCCAAATAGCGGACGTAGTTCATAACTTCACTGATATCCTCATCAGTCAGCCTGTTGAGCTGATTCATTATCTCAACAAAGCTCTGATTGCGATCAGGCACAACTGGTGGGTGCTGATTATGACCCAGTGTTTCCACAAAGTACTCCAAGGGCTTGTCCAGAATTTCAGCCATCTTCTCCAACTGAGACAAGTAAAGACGACGTTTGCCTTTTTCATAGTTGGAAAGTGCGGACTGGGAACAGCCTATTAATCGGGCTAACTGTTCTTGGCTCAGGCCCTTTTCCTCTCGGGCAGATTGTATTTTTATGCCAATATCACGAAAACTCATAACTTGATCCTCCGTAATTATTGTATTACAAAAGAAGACCTGGCCACAATTGCCTGCTGGGAAAACAGACCTTATGCGCAGTCTTTATTTTTCACTATAGGTAGGCTAGACTTGGGTAAAACCAGATAAGGGAGACAAGTATGAAGTACCGCATCATTTCCGTGGGAAAAATTCGGGAATCCTTTTATGTCGAAGGCATTAAGGAATATATGAAACGTTTGCGACCATACAGCCAGGTGGAGATGATCGATGGGCTGGAGGAAAAAACCAACCCCAAAGCTGGAGATAAGGAAATACAGCGAGTTCTGCACAAGGAAGGAGAGCGCATCTTGGCTCTGCTGTCATCTGATGAGTTGGTAGTAGCTCTAGACAGCCGAGGTAAGATGCTGACATCCGAAGAATTGTCAGCGCAAATCGAAAAGTGGAATGTCTCCGGTCTGACCCGTATCAATCTAGTGGTGGGTGGTTCCCATGGCCTGGCTCCCGAGATCAAACAGCGGGCTGATTTCACCCTCTCTTTTTCCCCCTTGACTTTCCCCCACCACATGGCGGTATTGATTTTGGCCGAACAGTTATACCGTTCATTCAAGATCATCAAAGGCGAGCCATATCACAAGTGAGTGGGCCTAGGCATTGCAAGTGCCGATCAAAATGGATCATACAAAACAAAAAAGCGGGTGCCCTGTTGGCCAGGACACCCGTTGCTTGGGTTTAGCGAAGATATCGTAGTTGCCGGGCTTCAAATTCCAATTGATCTCTGAAGTCCGGATGAGCAATTTTGATCAATGCCTTAGCTCGCTGGTCAAGGTTGAATCCTTTCAACCAGGCCACCCCATATTCGGTCACAATATACTGCACATCATTACGGGTAGTGGTTATCATCGAATTTTCTCGCAGAGTAGGCACGATACGCGACTTCAGCTCGCCGTCTTTGGTCTCATAGGTAGAATACAGGGCCAGGAAGGCCATTCCACCCTTGGAGCGCCAAGTGCCTTCAATAAAGTCCATTTGTCCCCCGGCTCCCGAATACTGCTTATTACCTATGGCATCAGAGCAGCACTGTCCGGTCAGATCCACCTCCAGAGTGGAGTTGATAGAAATGGCATTATCATTCAGGCCAATGTTATAGGGATCATTGACGAACTCCGAGTCATACATTTCCACCAGGGGGTTCTCGGCTATAAAGTCATATAATCGCTTGGAGCCAAAGGCAAAACTGGCTACCCACTTGCGCGGTAGAAGTTTCTTACGGTTACCAGTTATCGCCCCCGCTTCATAAAGATCCACCATACTGTCACACAGCATTTCCGAATGGATCCCCAGATCTTTCTTATCGGTCAGATACTTAGCCACCGCATTGGGTATACCACCGATCCCCAACTGTAAACAGGCTCCATCCGGGACTCTTTCGGCTATATATTGGCCAATCTTTTCGTCCTTTTCAGTCAAAGGTAAGTCAGGAAGTTCCACCAGAGGAAGATCGTTTTCTACTACAGCGGTCAGTTCAGAGATATGAAAATGATTGTTTCCATAAGATCGAGGCATGTATTTATTAACTTCGGCCAATATAACACACCCCGGATTACGACGAATAAACCCGTAGACATAGTCCGGATTCGTTCCAGTGCTGAAAAAGCCATGCTTGTCCATAGGAGAAACGACCATAACCGCAGCATCCAGTCCCACCCGGGCCGTCATCATGGGGCCATCGAACAAACGGTGAGGAACGTAAGAATAGCTGCCCTGATCCATAAAATAGCGCTCCAGAGGCCCGGCATACATAGCATCCAGCATATTGCCATTCTGCAGCATCTTTTCAATCAGCTCGGGATTATGCACCGACCCCGGTCGGGCTGACAATGAAAACAGAAATCGTACATCACGCAGGTCTCCTGAGGCCATGCGTTCACCGACAGCATTGCACAGAGCCTGTGGCTGAGCGTTGATCGATCCTGACGCCATCAACATCCCATTAGAAATATGCTTAGCCGCATCATCGGCCGTCATCAATTTACTGCGATACATCTCCTGCCATTTTGATTCCACAATAAGTCCCCCTCCCAATGCTTATTCGTAGATTTTTTCCCCTTCGGCGAAGGCGTTCAGAGCATCCAATTCGCTGTTGCGTTTTTTCCCGGAAGCCACCTCTTCCAGTCTTTCACGATAATACTCATGTTGAATGATCAGGCTCATTATTTCATTGGTACCGACCCATATCATAGATAATCTTAAGTCGCGCACGATTTTTTCAATCGGATAAACATCAGTGTAACCAATGCCGCCCATCACTTGCATAGCTAGATTAGCCACATCCCAGCATTGTTCTGTCACAAACTTTTTGGATTCCGAGGCCATGCGCCGACAGCGGCTAGCTTTTACTTGGCCAGAATCAATGGCCAGTGCCGTAGTGTAGATCATCGCCCGGGCACTGTCCAGTTTGGTGACCATTTCCGCTACCTTGAAACTAACAGCCTGGAAGTTCTTGATCTCAGTTCCAAAGGCTTTACGTTTAGTACTGTAATCCGTGGCAATCTCCAGCGCGGGACGGGCCGCCCCAATGGTCATGGCTGCGGTTCCAAATCGTTCCGGGATCATCATCTGGTTAAACACTCTTCCCGCACCGTTGACTTCTCCAATAACATTTTCCTTGGGTACTCTCACGTCCTCGAAAACCACCCGAGCAGTGCCGCCCCCCCGGGATCCCATGAGATTATAAATATATTCAGTTTTGACCCCCATGTCTCTCTCTACCATAAAACAGGTCATGGACTTGTTGGCAGGTGCTTCTGGATCAGTTTTGGCATATACCAGGAAATAGTCCGCCCCTTCTCCGCCCACAATAAAACGCTTCTGCCCATTAAGAATAAAATCATCACCATCACGCCGGGCAATAGTAGTGGCTCCGTAAAAATCCGAGCCTCCCCGGGGTTCAGTCAGACATTCAGCTGCATACTTTTCCCCTTTACAAATAGACGGCAGGAACTTCTTCTTCTGCTCTTCCGTTCCAAAATGAACCAGGGCTTCTGTTACCACATCACCGGTCACACCCCAGGTACACCCAAAAATGTAGCCCGGCACACAGATTTCCTCAGCCACAATAATGTCATCCTGCCATTGACCACCCCGTCCGCCGTACTCTTTCGGTACCCTAATACCGATAAGATTCCGTTTCCCGGCTTCCATCATGAATTCTTTGGGATACTTGATCTTTTCAGCATCCATATCCAAGATGTACTCCCGGGGCAGTGATTTTATCAGATCCCGGGTCTCATCACGCAGCTTTAGCTGCTCAGGCGACATCAGATAATCAAACACCAAATCATCTCCCTCTCTTATTACTATTTGGTATTATTTTATCACATTTGTAATAAAGTGTGGTAAAAGAAAAGGTGTAGCCAAGGAAGTCAAACTTGGTTTCCGTGTGTTTCCCGCTGCGCCTGTCATCTTTGCAATACACTATTCGCGTTTATCTCCTGCAAAGCATGGTCTGACTTTTTCATCCTCCTTCCGGCACAGTCATTACTTCAGGACACACAAGCGCGGGGACGAAATATAAGGGAAAATATGTTAAACTATATAGTAGAATAAGTAATATAAACAATATTTTGGTTATCTTAATATTTATTAACAGGCTGTAGTTGAATTATCCAGGGGAGGAACCAAGATTATGGCTAATAAACCGGAGTTCGGGGATGACTCGCTCTGGCGCTGGGCAATCAAAAACTATTACTCCAGAATAGTCAACTACGTTTATTATTTAACTGAAGATTGGTTCCTAGCTGAAGATATTGCCCAAGACACCTTTGCCAAAGGAATTGAAAAATTCCATCAGCTTAAGGATCCAGATAAGTTTTTCCCTTGGTTAATGTCTATAGCTATTAATTCCGGCAGGAACCAGGTTAAATGGAATCAACGCACCATACCGGCATCGGATATGAATTTTTATATATCCAAGTTGCTCACTGAAGAATCCCCTGCGGAGTTATTTGAAAGACAAGAAATGGCAGCTATAGTGTTAAAGGCTATCCGCAAGCTATCCCATCAGGAACAACAGGTAACCATTATGCGTTATTATTTAGATATTAAGGACAAGGATATCGCATTTGCTTTGGGCGTAAGTACAGGGACTGTAAAAAAGCAACTTTTTCGAGCCCGTTCCAAGCTTTATAATGATCTTCAGCAATTGTTGGCCGAGGAAGGTGATCTTTAATGACCGATGATAAGCTTGATAAGCTTCTGAGCGATTCATTAAAAGCAGCAGAGCTTGAAATGAATACACCTGCCAGCGAACTTGAACAAATGATTGCCGAAAGAATAACAGCAAATAGGCGAATGAAAAAACAAAAGCAGCGCCGTGTGCTGCAAATTACAGCGGTCTCCATTTTACTGCTGGGCATATTCGGAGCGCTTCTCTTTCCGGAACCGGTTTATGCCTTAAAGAAACAACTATATCAAACCATACTCGATATAGGCAAAAGTATTAATATCAGCTTAAACAGTCATGCTGAGCAGCTTCAGATTCAAAACCAAATTACCTGTGAAGTCGCCGCTGTTCAGGAGGATACACTCTTTGAAATTTTAGTCCCCCGGTATATACCTCCTGGGTATACTCTTGAAAGTATCAAGAAAAATCCTGCAGACAATCAAACTAAGATTATCATGGCTTTTGTTAATAAAGAATCCACAGTTCTGTTTACCCAGACCAACGTTCCAGTTAATTACAGTGTTTCAGTAAATGTAGATACTCAGGAAGCTCAAGTTGAAAGTATAAATCTTGATAATTACGAAGGGAATCTCATATCTTATAGGGATGGATCAGCTAGCTTAATATGGATAACGGACGATAATATTATGTGTCAAATAGTGGGAGATATAAGTCCTGCCCAGGCTGTAGAAATGGCTAACTCTTTCTAATGTCAAAAGTAAATAGCAATAGGGATATTAAATGCTCCCTACTGCTATTTAAGTATTCTTACTGAATCATTATAGCATTTGAAACTGAAGTCTTGATATGATCGTTACTACCGGCTGTCCGTGCGGTATGTATTGCTTTACAGCGGTAAGAGTATCCCTTTGATACAGTGATAAAATCGGAACCGCTAACATAGAAACTGTCCCTATTTTTGTAAATACGGCTGGTTACATTCACCCAATCTGATCCATTCCAGCACTGCAGGAAAACCTCTACATCAAGATAGTCAACAGCTTCATAAGTAATTGTTTCCCCAGATATACTTACTTTCCTATTCGAGTTTTCGCCGATTGCACAATTCCATTGTTTAATCAAGGAAGAACTTGTGCCAGCAGTTTCATGCAGGTTAATTTCAATTCCATTCTGCATATCAAGATAAGCTGTTCCTTCAGCCATTGGGGGAGGATCCATTTGTTTGTCGGCAGCCGCAACACAAGGTAAACAGGTCATGAAAACCAATAAAGACATCAGGGATACTAAAATACGAGCGCTTTTTTTCATGGATATACCACCTTTCACTTCAATCTGATTATAAGACCATTTGAACAGGAAAAAGGTTGGCAAAGATATTTTTAACTTTTTGTCAACCTTTTTGTATGGCTATTTGTCTAGTTGCTAGACACCAGTTAATGGTAGGGGGGTATAATGAAGGGAGGTGGCGCGTATGAGGGGCAGTAATTTAAGAAAAGTTTCTTAAACAATAAGGAGGAGGTATAAGTGAGAGACACTATCCAAAGAAACTTGCTGTCCTTTTGATAATGCTCGCAATGGCATTCAGCTTCAATGTTTCTGTTCTTGCAGCAGATACAAACTTTATTTATGGTGAAAAAAGCAACACCAAAGTATATGATAATCCACTAACTGTAGATCAGATCTTCACCGCATTTGAAATGCAACCACAACGTGCTTGTCTAGCTTATATCGTCAATTACTCTTTTACGAGTGCAGACATGTCTAGTCCTTTTTATATTTCTACCGGTAGAGTCCGTGTCAATTATGCACATACTGCAACAACTAATGGAACAGTAACGGCAAAACTTGTAAATTATAATAATGGTGCCGAATCCATGCCTATAACCATTTCTGGAACTGCTGGACAAGGGAAGACTACGACACTTAATTGGTACCAGGTTCCAACTGGAGACTGGAGACTAAGATTAGATTTAAGACCCACTGCACCATACAGCAATCCCTGGAGTGTGCGGGCGGATATTTATGATGGGTAATATTTGCTATCAGTTTCATATACAACGTCTTGAAAGTATTAGAGCTGCGAAAAGTCCAAAAGCTATTTTATGTCTTAGATGGAACTCCCTTTCAAGGGATATTCCAACAGCGAACTGCTTTGCACGCAAGCTACTTGTCTGCATCGAGTTGGTGCGGTACAATATGTGGCCTCAGACATATGGCCAAACAACTACTAAAGGATTGGCCAGAAACTCCAGCAAGCAGTTTCTGGTCAACTTACGCCGTTAATTTTGCCATAGACTAGAAGTAACAGGAAAGGAGACGATGCTTTTAATGAGATACCAGAGCTTTCAGTTTAATAGACATTATATAATGTTAAGCATAGTAATTATATCCTTGCTAACTATATCAGGTTGTACCAGCACCGTTGATGATAAATCTGGAGGTAAAAGTGAACCTGAAAAAGCCAACGGTATTGAACTTAACATACCTATTGAAAGTCAATCAGGACTTCTATTACATGCTGAAGATATTGAGGCTCTGCAAAATGAATTACTATCTATAGGTGCTACTGAAATAGAAGTAACTGTAGAATCTGAAGGCAAGACCGTACTGCTTAGCAGCCCGTCCGAGCTAAGTGAGGGAGAATATACGGGCTTACTTAAGATATATACCCAAGGAGATTATGATAAATTATCAAATAGCCTCGCTGCTGAGTCCAGCTATATATCTAAGTTGGAAGCCTGGGGTTTTGACGTGGATGTTAAGCCCTATTTACCCAAATCATCCTAAGTTCTGGCCTGAGCGGAAAGAGCTGACTAATCCCCATGCTTACTCAGCTTGGTATTATCGATAACCATAGAATTACTGCAATTGGGTCAACAATTATTAAGCCTTACCAGTTGGCGAGTGGTAGATATCGAAGATGTTATTGCTCAGGTAATTGGAGCAACGTTCGGTTTTTGGGTTTATTCATCCTACCAAAAAGGAAGGCATTTTCGGAAGCGCGGGGACGTTCTTTTTGCTTCCATAATATTTACTTCTAGATGATCTGAGCTAAAGCCAAAATAAGCAAAAAGAGGCTGACCCAAAAATCCGCAGAGAAAAAATCTTGCCTCACTTAAAGTTGACAACAACCCCGTCAGACTGTCAACAGGGTGATTGGGTAGGAGCACTAGGAGGAAAAACAAGGTAAAAGAACCGTCCGAGACCACTGAAAAATTATGGTGTCATTGCTATGAAAATACCTCTCACCTAAGCAGTAGCAGAAACTTTAGCAACCTTATTAGTGAACGGCAGCGAACATCGGTAGTGCCGGAACGGCTTTCCGATGAGAGGCTGAAGCCTCTCCTAAACCCAAGGAAGAGTTTTCGTTTACCGTGATGTGCGTAGCGCGTGCAAATTCCGAGGCGTAGCCGAAGAATCTTTACTGGTGCTTAGCAGGAAAGATCCTTCGGTCGTTCCTCCCTAAAGATGACATTAAAAAAGGGCATTTTTTCAGTGGTTTCGAACCGTCCTCATGCCTCCATTTGTAATAAAGTGTGGTAAAAGAAATGCAAACTTGAATAGAAAGCTAATCTAGTCCAGTTTAAAATCCATGCTGAAGAGCTGCTCATCAGCACATTCCATCACATTACTCTGCCCCAACCAGGTCAGAGTCAGAGTTCCCCGGCCGGGAAGTGTCCAAATGGTTTGCTGAAGAGAAACCGAGTGTTGGTATGAAAAGCGGGCTGGGTTAGCCAGGCGGGCCCTGCTCAATCCTTGGATAGTATCAGCCAGGCAGGCAGAGCCGGTCACATTCACTAGCAGGTTCTGGTTGTTCAGATGGCCAAAGACTTCATCAGCTACTAACGCCATGCGTACTGCCAAAAACAAAGACTGGCAGTTTTCCTGATGATGAGCCTGGGCCTGACGCAGCATTTGATTTTGATGCGAGCTGCGACTTCTGCCGCGAATATGAGGAGTGCGCGGCGAAAAGATAATATCGCCCTCATAATAGGGCTTGATGTCCAGAACCGGAGTACCATTGAGCGCATCCAGGCGCTGCACGTAGAGCCGACCGTTGTCCACTTTGATGAGTTTGGTCAATGATAAGGCAATGGGGTTAGGTCGCCCCGGCGATCTAATGGCAAAAACACCGTATTCAGGCAACTGAGGGTTGTTTCGGGGATGCGCGATCAATCTATCCCGCACCGCCTGATGAAACCAGGACTGTATCCATAGATGGGAGTTATCTTCCAAACGCAGCAAGGCTGGCTGGTATTGAGGTAAAACCTCAATCTCGGCCGCTACCCCGCCAGGCGGCATATCCTTGACATCCGTCACCGGCGAAACCACATAACCAATCGGGTTAAGACTAATTGCCTCCATGAGGTCTCCCCCTCCCCAATACGCATTACTGTTACTATCTTATTATATCTTCGTCATTTATAATAGCCCAATTTCGTCATCAGTGACATCAGTTATCTACGGCTACATCACAGTATACTGACAAAAAAGTGGATGCAAGCTATGCTGATCGTAGCGATTTTGCTAACATGATAAATAAAGGTAGATTTAGGGTTCATGTCAGATGTATTACAGGTACGATTGCGATGGTAGCAATGAGCCTGAATTACATCTGATTTTTTGTAGGGTGATGAGAAATCCAAGTATGAACCAACGTTATTGATCCCTTAAGGAAAGGCGCATCACCGACATTCCGCTCTGCGGCAACGCCTGGAAAGCGTATACATCAAATAAGCAATGGAGGTTTTGCTATGTTGCAAATAGTTGCCTTTTTCATTCTGACCCTTTTGGCGGCTGTTGCTCTTGCCCAGGGAGTGTTCCTGGTGGCTTATTGTGTCTTTGCCCGCCTTAGGAAAAAGACGTATTCAAAACAGATTGTTTGGTTGAGAAAAACGGCGCTATTCTTCGCTGTTGTGGTGATCTTGAATACGGGGTTGATCATTTTTTCACAGCTCACCGCTTATACGCCCAGCATCGTTGACGAAAACGGTGATACACCGGAAAACAGCATTGCAGAACTTAGAGAAATTGAATTGAACGGCAGGAAGCAATGGATAAGCCTGCGAGGTTGGGACAAAACTGCGCCTGTGCTGCTCTTTTTGGCGGGTGGCCCGGGCGGTACGCAGATGGCAGCAGTGCGGCATGAGTTGGCGGAATTGGAGAAGCATTTTGTGGTGGTCAACTGGGATCAACCTGGCTCCGGAAAGTCCTATTATGCGACCAATACGCAAAAGTTAACCGTCCCAACCTATATTGAGGATGGTCACGCTCTTACGGAATACCTGAAGGAACGCTTCTCCCAGGAGAAAATCTACCTGATTGGGGAATCATGGGGCAGTGCCTTAGGGATTTTCTTGGTTCATGAATACCCGGAATCCTATCATGCCTTGATTGGAACTGGGCAAATGGTTGATTTCGTGGAGACGGAACGTATGGATTACGCCAAAGCCATGGAAATCGCTAAAAACAACGGTGACACCGCTCTCATAGAAAAACTTACCGCAAACGGCGAGCCGCCCTATTATGGCAAGGATGTCACATGGAAAAGCGCAGTGTACCTCAACTACCTGAATAGCTATATGGCCAGCAATCCCGGCATCCGCAACCCCGGTTACAACACCTTGCGGGACATCGGTTCTTCGGAATATGGGCTGATGGATAAAATCAACTTCATTCGAGGTATTATCAATACCTTTGGTCATGTTTACCAGCAGCTTTATGACATCGACATGAGAACGGACTATACCAATCTGAATGTCCCCATCTACTTCTTCTTAGGACGATACGATATCAACGCACCTACGGTGCTGGTCGAGGAATACGAGCAGGTACTCAACGCACCAGACAAAGGGATCGTATGGTTTGAATACTCCGGACATAATCCGTGGATCAATGAACGGGATAAATTTGTAGAGGAGGCCGTATCATGCTTTTTGGGAATCAAGACGCCCAAACAAGATGGATAAAAAATGTGAGCTCCATCATTATTCTGTCGTTAGTGATGGCAATCGTTTTATCAGTTTCGGCCTGTAATCCGGCCAAGGGCAGCATTGTGATTCTGGAGAATCCAAATGGAATAGGATTCACCATGGATTTCAAGAAGTGGAGCGCAAAAAACAAGTGTGAATTATCCCTGAGAAGCGGTGATGTGCTGCAGATCGAAGTTGTTCGTGAAGAAGGAGAAGTTGCTCTTACGGTCAGTGGTAAAAAAGGCAGCCAACCCTATACTGGTAACCACTTGGAGACCGGTGTTTTCACTATAACCGTTTCTGAAACAGATGTATATCTGGTACAAATCACCGGAAAAAATGCAACCGGAAAGGTTACGGTGAAAAATGTGGGAAGAGGGGCTAAATAGATGGTTCAGCCAGCCTCTAGAGAACCGTAGGTAATTTATATATCCAGTAAAGAAAATTGTAAAACAATTGCAGGATGAGATACTTTTGGGTAGAATCGGATGTGATTGCAAATTCAGGGTTATCTCTTCCATACTGTTTTACTCTCATTGAATGAAAAGGAGGTTGATAGATAGTGAAGCGAGGATTTAAGAAGCTAGGCTATGTACAGACCGACAAAAGATACTCTTCAGTTTTTGATGCCAATATACTTGAGCGGTGATTATGAGAGCTCAGCGGATTTTGCATTAGTTCTTGATTATGATGATAACGCAGGATATTATGTTCCCCGAACTTTACTCAACCTCGACGTTGCCTATAACAATGCCAGACTGATCGCCAAACCTGAAGAAACATGGTTGAACCCGAAGAAGATTGACGCCATTTCAACTTCCCTGGAGGAGGAATTGGGAGAAGTATAATAACACGGATCAGTTGTCACCTCAACCATAGGAAATAGTGAACCCGCGCGGATGACGCGGGTTTTTCATTCCCCCGTTCTCTGGGTTGGTAAAGTAGGGCCATTATTGGCTGCGCCCCGATTCCTCCTGAATCCTGAACAAACCACCCTCATTGACATCATTGACATTCGGCCCGACCTGATGTTATCATAGAAAAGCTGCGGGGCGTAGCGCAGCTTGGTAGCGCGCTTGATTTGGGATCAAGAAGTCGCAGGTTCAAATCCTGTCGCCCCGACCATGAAGAATAGTTAAACCCGCGCGAGTGGCGCGGGTTTTGTGTTTTTCTGTGGTTTAGGCGGGCAGACCTTTTTACCAGTTGGCAGTCAGCTTTTAGCTGCACCTTTTATTCCGCATACAGTTTCTCGATGGTTTCCGCCCAATTCGCTTTAATAACCTTGGCTTTGGTCTTCAGAGTGGGAGTTATCTCATCACGTTCCAGTAAGAACTGACGGGGCAGGATAGCCCACTTTTTAATGGCTTCATGGGACTCCAGGAATTGGTTGTACTCCTCGATCTCCGCGGCGATCATCTCCTGCAGGACTGGATTACTGATAAAGTCTTCCCCTACCTCGATGCAAGTTAGGTCAGCACCTTCGCCCTGGAAGACTACTTTACTCTCATCGAAGCTGATATCGTTTTCCTTAAAATACTGAACAAACCAGGCAAACTTGGGTACCACCAAAGCAGTCACATATTTGCGGTCATCACCGTTCACAAAGATCTGCTCAATATAGCGGCTGGTGGAATAGGGGCTCTCTACTTTGGCCCGGGGCACTTTCTTACCGGTATCCAAAACCATAATGGCTTTCTTGCGATCTACTATTTTGTAGTAGCCATATTCGTCGACCTCAACGATATCCCCGGTCTTAAAATAACCATCCTCAGTAAACGCTTCTCTAGTTTCTTCCGGCTTATTGAAGTATTTAAGGAAAAGATTCTCGGCCCGCACCTGTAATTCCCCGTCTTCCGCAATCCGGGTATCTACCCCGGCAGCCACTTTGCCGACGGAGCCAGGCTTAATGGAGCGCAGATCATTATAGATGATGGAGTTGCAGGTCTCAGTAAGTCCATACCCTTCGTTGATCCTGATGCCCATAGCCAGAAAAGCTTTGCACAAATCAGACGACAAAGCCGCTGAAGCAGAATAAGCTACGCGGAATCTGGAACCTAACATACCGCGAATCATGCTGAACAGGTTTTTGTCCACCTCCAGGTACTTTGCTTTCAGATCTTCCGGCAGCCCTGCGGTCATGTCCACATCAAAGCCCATATTAACACTGCCGTTTTCTTGAGTACGGGCATCGATCACCTGCATGCCTATTCCCATAGCTTTTTCAAACATCTGCCGCCCCTGTTCCGTCTTGCAGGCCATATCCCTTAGGGTCATATAGATGCGCTCATAAATACGAGGGACAGACATAAAATAGGTGGGCTGAAATACTTGGATATCTTGGATAACAGTGGAGGCCTTTTGCGCATAGGCTATAGTGCCCCCGTACATCATTATCATCATTTCCCCCATTTGTCTCTCGTAGGTATGAGAAAGAGGCAGGAAACATAGATTCACATCGTTTTCGTCAAAAGAATAACCGCTAATAGCGATGTTATAGTCATCCCGATAGTTAGCGGCCATTATACTGCGATGCGTATGCAAGGCTCCCTTTGACTGACCGGTGGTTCCCGATGTGTAAACAATGGTGGCCCAATCCCATGGTTGTACAGAATGCCAGCGTTCTTCATAGGCAGTAGGATTCTGAGCTAAGTAGACAGCCCCTTTCTTGAACATGTCATCAATGCTGATCAACAGAGGATGATCCCCCTCATAGTCTGAATCCATAACAATGATTTTTTCCAGAGTGGGCAGATTATTGACGCTGTTCAATACTCTCTGCAAAATATCGGCATCCTTTACGAAAATCGCCCGACAGCCTGAATCATTGATTATGTAAGTGAGTTCATGCTCCGAAGATGTGGGGTAAATGGTCACCGTCACACCTCCGGCATTAAGTATGGCCATATCAGCCCACATCCATTGCGGGCAATTGGGGGCCATTATAGCAATCCGATCGCTTTTTTCAATGCCCATTTTCAACAGTGCTCCACACAGATCTTTGACCTTGTATCCTACCTGGGTATAAGTCAAAGACTCGGTAGTATCAGGCCCAGTTCTCCACCACTGGAAGCGATTCTGCCCACCCCGTCTAATCGCACCATTAAACAATTGGGTGATAGTTTCACATGTCACCACATCTCTCCCCATTAAGCAACCTTCCTTTCCATGTTGAATAGAGCAGACCGACCGTCCGGTTTGGTCATATTATAACAATCTTCATGACAATCAGCAATTATTATAGCGTTGTGACATATGGGGCATTTTCTTGTACGATTATGGTTAGAGATAATATGCATAGGGGGGAAAACTTGGTGAGCAAAGATGCCAAAGCACATATCATCGAGGCCGCCAAGCGGGTCATCGCTCGGAATGGGGTTCACAACGCCAGTATACAGAGTATTGTGGAAGAAGCTGGCATAAGCAAAGGCGCGCTCTATCACTACTACAAAAACAAAGACGCACTTTTATACGATATCATGGATCAGTCTCTTAAAGTATCTACTGACATAGCCAATAAGGCTAAAAGTGGTCAATACACCAGCGAAGAACTGCAAGAAATTTTAGTGGATGGTATCATAGAGCGTTTTGCCAAGAAAGATGACAACCGTATTCAATACTATTTGTCTCAGGAAGCTATGCAGGGAAATGGCGAACTTCATGCTCGGTTTAAGGAAAAGTATAATGGCTGGATAGATCGAGTGGAGGAAATAATGACCGGTGTTTATAGCCTGCCACCCTCCAAAATAAACCGGGCTATCGCTGCTTCTCTGATAGCCATGGTAGATGGACAGGTTTTGCAGATCCTGTTGGAGGCTGAAATTGTGCCAATGGAAGAATATCGGGAGTTTTGGCGCCGTCTATTAGAAGTAGGTTTGCCCGCTTTTCTGAATCATCTGGCAGAATCAGAATTGAGTGGGTAAGGCCAATAGCTGCTCTCCAGCATAGATATCCTGCCTTACCTGATGTAAAATATAGTACCCGCAGGTCGCGCGGGTACTATGTGCTATTTCTTGCGAACTGGGATCCAGACTTCACTGTAGGCATAATCTTGCCTGTGCTCATCCATTTTTGTAAAAGAAAAGGTGGGGGCATTGATCACTTCGTAATTAGAAGAAGGCAGCCATTCTGCATATATTTGGGCCATGGTTTGTTGTAATGTAGCAGGGAAGGGGCCTTCATTGGGAAATATCGCCCATGCATGCGCTTCCACCGGCACCTTTTCTAGCAGAGCACTTATTTGATCTTCAGTGGTCAGTACGCCTATCAAGTGAGTTAAATAGCCTTCTTCTCTTAAGAAATTAGCATCTGCATCATAGGAAGCATTGACAATTTCGTAGGGCTCTATATTTTGCAGGGCATGCATTTCTTTTCTCTGTTCTTCCGTTATGCTTTCGGCCAGCTTAACTATCTCGTTATTCACACCTTCAAACTGCATAGGAACACGTTTACTCACGCCGACTAGATTGAACGCTGGTTTGTCCTCAATTCTGAACTCCATAATATTTCCTCCCTTGACGGTTATTATAAATGAAAGCTTGGGAAACGATTTACTTATGCCTTTTTTCCTTACCTCTGAGGGTAAAAACCCACTCCATTTCTTAAATGCTCGGGTAAAGCCGTCCATGGACTGATAGCCATACTTAAAAGCGATGTCCGTTACCTTGTCTCCATTCAATAGATCCTTGTTGGCCTCCGACAATCTTCGGTTTTTGATATATTCGCTAAGGGTCAACCCGGAAAGATAATAAAATACTTTCCCGCAATGATAGCCAGAAACCCCAGTATTTTCAGCGATCATATCCATTGACAAATCATCGGTCAAGTGCTCTTCAATATAATCGATCACATTATTCAGTTCATTGAGCACTACTCCCCCTCCTTTCTGTTTACATCATACCCAGGCTGCTATTAATGATGCTCGACTTGTTAACACCAAAAATATCGGATGCAAAAATCCATTGGCAGGCGGAGGGCAATTCCAAAGAAGTGTTATTAGAGCAGGGCCGACGCCTTTATGGAGCAGTTTAATCGACTCGCGCAGATAATTCCTGGAATAGCTCATGGGTAGATACCGGATCACCGGAATTGATAATAATCGGCTTTCCTTCTGACTGGAAGGTGATGTGAATGAAAGGGGGCTTGGTATTACGCAGAAACAGTAGAACCGAACTGCCGTTGTCCAATTGAAAGTGTCCCTTGTTGATCGGGCCCAGGCTAATGCCATTGGTGCGCAGGCTGATTTCCGGCAGCTCTTCTAACAACTGCACCTGTTCTATATCAACATACTTAAAACTGGTGCCATATGCACCGCTGATCGTTACTTGACCGGACTGCAACTCAATCCCCGCCGGAAGAGCATTCCAGGTAACCAGTACTCCTACTACTGCCGCTATTACTAAGGCCAGCCATTGGGTGACGCGTCTTTGCCGGGAAGGCGGCCCCGGAGGATTGAAGCGTCGGCCTCGGATCAACATAACCACTATGACAACTACGAAAACTGCCCAGGAAATATCCTGAGCATAAGGAACTCCTGCTTTCCCCAGCAAGAATCCCGCCAGGATCACTGCCGCTAATCCAAACAGGTAGTTGCCCACAAACTTACCAATGCCCTTCTCTTTCATATAGGCCTTTTCCTCAGGGGAAGAAGTATTGTAACCGGAGATCAGCATTTCTCCGCCGAAAAATCGTATTATGATAGCCAGCACAGCCAGTCCCAAGACTATGAGGAGATTAATAAGTATCTCCATTTTATTACCTCCCTTAATACTACATGACGAACGCCATTTTCAAACTGGGTTCGGACACTTGGCGTTTTTTATCAGACCTATCTCCTATTATATATGCTGGGAAAGGAAGCAAAAAGAACACCCCCGCCCTTCCCTTCACCTTGCGAGAGCCCAACGGACATGAGAGACTCTTATAGAGTGGCCTGGAATATAAACCAGCCATCCTTGACCGAGAACTGGAATACACCACTATGTTTCTCCACAATATGTGCCATACTTTTGGTGCCATAGCCATGCCCCGGTTCTTTTGATACAGGTAATCCCTCCTGAAAGGTCAGTTCGCTCTGATAAGTGTTGCGGATGTCAATGCATAGCTTATTGTTCTTGGTATATACCCGCAACTTTATATAGCGTTCCTTGCTGTCGCGTATATTTTCACAGGCCTGTATGGCGTTTTCCAAAGCATTTGATAATAATGAGCAAAGCTCGGTATCGCTTAGGGTAAGCGAGTCAGGCAGCCTGGCTTCTACCGTCAACATGATATCCGATTGCTTCGCTTTGACCGCGTAAGCAGACAAAATCAGATTGACAGTTTCGTTTTCACAAAAGCGGGTAGGTGTGATGGCATCCATGTCTGACTGGGCAGTCGTTAAATACTTTTTGATTTCCTCTATATCACCCTGGTAGGCTAGAGCCTGTATAAGAGCCAAATGGTGGCGCATATCGTGCCGGTAGGCCGCGGCATTCTGCTGCAACTGCTGCAGCGAAGCAAATTCTGTTTGTGCCTTCTTAAACTGCGTATCCAGCATATCCCGTTCTCTTTGCATTATGGCCTGTTTTTGCGTTTCTTCATAGTAAAGAAGTATAAAAACAAAGTAAAATATTGAGACGAAAAAAGGCATGAACTGCAGAGCGGCCCGGGTTCCGCTATACATAAAATCAGTATAAACAAATGCGATATGGTCATATAGGTAGTAAAAAGCCGGCACAGCAGCAAACAGCAGGCAGGATTTAACCGAACGTTCCATCAGATGCTGAGCCGATTTAAGAACATATTTCTGCAGGAAGTAGTACATCACAATAGCTGCTGCTATGAACCCAATATGGTTCATGGTTACGCTGTCAGAAACACTACCTGCGGCACTGCCAATCCAACGGGGAAACTGACAGCACAGGAAGGAGACAAACATACTGGCAAGAGAAATCAGCAGGGAGCGTTTTAAGTAAAGAAGGATGAAAGCAACTACCGGTAAATGAGACAGCAGGGGGTATACTTTGGTGGTAACAGCCATACCCCATGTCATTAAGCATATAACCTGCAAGGTAAAAAGAAGGATGACAAAACACCCGAAAACCAAATAGTTTTTCCGCGTGCGCCTCATCCCAGCCAAATCAACCGCAACCAATGCCCCAAACAGCAAAACAATAAAATAACGCAAGAATTCAATGGCTGTTTCCAGCATCCCTTATTCTGCCTCCATTTGATAATGCAGATACTGCTGCTTGATCTCCCGTGCCTTGCCCTGGGCAATAGGTATAGTGGATAGGGTCTGCAAGGTAATCTGATGTTTTTCAATAGTATCCACATACTGCATATTCACCAGATAGGAGCGGTGGGGTTTGCAAAAGCACCCATATTTCATAAGTTTATCGCCTACAGAGGAAAAGGATTCTGTACTTTCGATTACCTTGCCGGAGCGCAGATGATACAACACATTTCTGCCGATGACCTCAGCAAAAACCAAATTGGAAATAAGTATTTTTTGGATGCCCTCATGGCTCTTTACGATTAGTGCATCCTCATCCTTTTCCGCTTTTATCTGCTCTAACACTTCGTCCAGGGTAAAAAACAGTTTTTCTTTGGAGATGGGCTTTAGCACATAGTTGATAGCTTTTACTGAATAGCTCTCCAAAGCAAATTCGGTTGATGAAGTGAAGAAGATTATGGGCGCAGTTTTGTCAAAACTGCGGATCTCCTTGGCCACATCAATGCCACTAAAGCCCGGCATAATAATATCCAGATAATATATATCAAACCGTTTTCCTTTTTCCAAGGCGGAAAGCAAATCAAATCCGTTTGAAAAGACGGCATATTCGCAGCTAAAATTTCTTGATGTTCTATATAGGTTGATGAGCTTTACCATATTGGACAGTTCGTCAATACTGTCATCACAGAGCGCCAGCTGCAGCATAGGCATTCCTCCCCTATATTCCCATTATAAATTTAACATAAAAATATCCAAGAAATATGATTCATGTCGAAAAAAACATGTTTCATGCAGCGGGCAGTTCTTTGGGGAATTTCCTGCTAGCTTGAAGATGTGAACAAACTTCCTTAGGAGGAACAACATGATGAAAATGACTTACGAGCATCCATAAACATCCTCAGAGCGGTGAAAACCTTTGAATAAGGAGGAATTTCTTATGGTGTTAAATTTCATCGCCATCATCGCAATTGCTGCGGTCATCGTTATATGGATAATATCCACCCAGCGCAGACTAGTCGTGCTTGATGAGAATGTCAGCAACGCCATGAGCCAAATCGGAGTACAGCTATCCAGCCGTTTTGATGCCCTGTTGGCTCTTGTCGATCTTACCAGGGACTATGCCGTAGCTGAAAGTGAAGCCTTGATGGCAACTATCAAATCAAGGAGAAGGATGATTACGGCAAAATCCACCCCGGATGATGTGCTGCGCCAGGAAGGGCTTATTTCCGAAACCTTAGGCATGATAGCCCTGTTAACTGAGCAGTACCCCGAATTGAAGACAAATCGAACCTACATTAAAACCATGGACGCGGTGCAAACCTTTGAAAACATGATGCGTACCAGCCGTCTGATTTACAATGACAGCGTGACCAAACTCAACCGTGAAATTCGCATGTTCCCGGTCTTTCTCATTGCTGCATTGTTAGGTTTTAATCAAAGGGACTATCTGGAGGAGCGGGCTACCAGGGCAGATATGCCCAGCACGAAATGAGGTGCTTTAGGTGATTTACGCTTGCGAGGATTGCGGCTTTCTATTTTTCCGGGTAAATGAAGCCAGGGAATGCCCCTCCTGTGAAAAAACTAATATTCGTTTAGCGAACCCAGAAGAAATCCAAAGACTGCAAAAACTTCTGGAAGAAAGAGATAAAGCTTTATCAAAGGAGGAATAGCACTATGAAAAGATTACTAAGTATCATTCTTACTTTAAGCATGCTCTTTACCCTCCTGCCGGGAAGGGTACTGGCAGAAGAATCGTACAGCAATATTTCTGCATCTCAAGAAATCATTGCATTCTTACCCCTTACAGAAACAGAACGAACCGTTACTCCGGGCACAACCCTTGAGGATTTAGAGCTGCCCGAAACCCTGACTGCTACGGTACGGATAAACCTTGAAACCGTGGCAGGCAGCATATACGGCTCTGAATATGAAGAAACCACTGTCGCTATTCCGGTGACCTGGACTTCCCAGCCGGGATATGACATGAATACTGAGGGCGTTTATGTATTTACGCCGGTAATTGAAGGCTATACAGTCAGTGCCCCGCTGCCGTAGATAACCGTGACGGTGCAGGCTGTGATGATGCTTCAAGCTTTCAGCCTTATGTCTAGTGACAATGTGGCCCAAATCGTTGAAACTGGCTACCCCTGCCCCACCGTACAGGATGCGGTGTATGCGGTTGCAGATGGGCAGACTATTCAGTTGCTGAAAAACATCACCATTAGTGGACCTGACTCTATAGAAATAAAAGACGATAAAAGCTTCACCCTCGACCTGAACGGTTACGTCATAAGTAAATCTTCTTTAGGTACAGCTATTTCCCACTCTGGAAGCGGCACGTTGACGATTACAGACAGCAGCAGCGAGAAAAGTGGCAAAATTACGGCTGATAAAAGCGCAATTGTGTTTGTAGAAGCAGGCTGCAGCGGAAGACTTGTTGTTACTGGTGGCACAGTGAATAGCACCGGTGACGGCCGGTCAGCAATATACAATGATTCGGGATCTGCTGAGGTAATTATTGCAGGAGGTGCAGTGACAGGCGCAAATGTTGCAATAGACAATCACTCAACCGGCAGCGTAAGTGTTTCGGGTGGTTCGGTTACAGGCGCTAAATATGGGATATCTAACAATGGTGGCAGTGTAAGTGTTTCGGGTGGTTCAGTGACAACTGCAGGGTTTGCAGCAATATATAACCAATCCGGTAGCGTAAGCCTTTCAGGCGGTTCAGTGACAAGTACGGCTTCTGATTGGCCGGCAATAATATGTTTAAGTAGTGGTAAAACATATATAAGCGGCGATGCAAAGATTACAAGTGTAAATGATGGTACTGCTGGTTATGATTATAAGGGAACAATTTATTTATCTATCAGTGGTGCTGCCGATGAATTTGAAGTCACTGGAGGTACTATAGAAAATACCCACGCAAGTGGTACAGCAATTCATATTAATAGTGGTACAGTTGAAATTCCAAGCGGTTCTCCTGTTATCAAGGGCGGCGGCCAAGCAATGAACAAAGCCCCGAACTTAAGCGGCTATACCGATGTATTCATACTGGGAAGTACAACTAGTACCGAAGGCGTAGAGGCTGCTGAAATTACTAAAGCTGACATTGACACCAATGAAAAGGTCCAGACCTATAAATATCTAGAATTCGGTCCAGCCACCACCCCTGGCGCACCCACTGGTCTTGCCGCTACCCCGAACGATGGGCAGCTAACTCTGACCTGGACAGCCCCTGCCATTACTGGCGGCAGTGCCATCCAGCACTATGAATATTCTTTGGATGGTGTTAATTGGACATCCACTGGAAGTGCAGACACCAGTTATACTATAACCGGTCTGACTAATGGGAAAAGTTACACCGTCAAGGTGCGAGCGGTAAACGGCAAGGGGAGAGGTACGGAATCCGCAAGTATAACCGCCACACTTCCATATACTGACCAGGAAGCTGTTGATGCTGAAGCAGCCAAGTACGCAGAAACCGCTGTCATTGAAAGCAATGTGGCTGTGGGCACGGATGTAACCGCTACTGTGGCTAGGCTCCTGACAGGAGAAACAGCTGATAGCAGCATAACTCTGAGCTATGCTGCAAGTACCGGTGACTACTTGGAGGTAGTCGGTAATGCAGTAAAACTTAAGAAGCAAAAGACTGATGCAGGAGATGCTGCTCAAACCGTAACCATCACCTTTAGCAAGGGTGAAAAAACTGCCGCCAAGCAAGTAACCGTAACCATCAAGACCAGCTATACCGGCGGTGGCGGAGGTTCTTCCGGGGGCGGCAGTACCAAATCCGGCAGTGACAACAATACTGAAAATAACAACAGTACTGTTATCATTACATCACCATCCCCAGATAACCCTGATACCCCCACTCAGGCAAAAATTACGGTTCCCGGCACAACCGACAGCCAGGGTAATGTCACCGTGGACATCACTGAACAAACTGTAACTGATGCGGTTAACAAGGCTCTGGAGGATGCCAAAGCCAAGGGCAACGAGGAAAAGGGCATTATCGTAATACTTCATGTGGATACCGGCAGCCAGAATGTATCCACTGTCAATGTGAATCTGCCCAAACCGATACAGGAAGCCATTATCATCAACAGAATAGTTACCACCATAATTGTAGTAGACAACCCTGACATTAGAATCAACATGGACTTAAGAGCTGTTGAGGAAATAAACAGGCAGGCCAATGATGATGTAAATGTAATCGCGGCCCGCACCGACAGCAGCCAGCTTAGCGAGGAAGCGCAAAAAGCCATAGGCAGCCGTCCCGTATTTGATCTCAGGGTTGACTATGGCAGCGGCGGACAGGTAGAAAACTACGGCACCGGGAAAGTAACGGTTTCTATTCCCTACACTCTGGGTCCCGATGAAAAGGCGGAAAACATAAAGTCAGTATATATAGACAGCAATGGTAATGTACACTGGCTAAGTGATTCGGTCTATGACAGTGTAAACCAGGTATTGGTGTTTACTACCAGCCACTTCTCCACCTATGGGGTGGGTTATATGCAAGATACACTTTCTTTAGAAGATGTGCCGGGCTTTACCGATATTAACGGCCATTGGGCAAAGGCCGATATTGAGTATGCGGTAAGCCAGGGGTTATTCAGCGGTACTTCCGCCACCACCTTCAGTCCAGACACAGCCATGACCAGAGGAATGTTCGTAACGGTTTTAGGAAGACTGGCCAGGGCTGATGTAAAGAGCTACCAGGCAAGCAGTTTTGATGATGTACAAAATGACCTCTACTACATGGGCTTTATAGAATGGGCCAACCGAAATGGGATAGTCAAAGGAATGGGAGATAAGAAATTTGCTCCCGACCAGGCCATCACCCGGGAACAGATGGCAGTCATCATGAGCAACTACACCAGGGTTATGAACCTTGACCTGAAAGCGGTTCAGGAAGAAAGACACTTTGCCGATAATGACAAAATCAGTCCTTATGCCCGGGAAGCAGTAAAAGAGATGCAGATGGCGCGCCTTGTAAGCGGCAAGGATAACAACCTCTTTGACCCCCAGGGAACCGCCACCCGGGCGGAGGTATCCTCAGTCCTGCACCGTTTCATGGGAGTCTCCGGCAGAACCATGTAGGGCTGGACTAAGTCGGGTACCTATAGATCCCACACATTATCAATGATCACGGGGAAGCAAGGAGATTCTTCTTGCTTCCCGCGCGTTTAGCAGGTTGTAGGCAGGAGGCAGTGGCAAAACGTCTAATCGATTGCTTTGATGGTCATATTGCCCTAGGCGTTTCCCCATCGCAATAAAGGCTGACCACTATTCTTTCATCCCCAGCACAATATCCAATATATCCGCTGGCTTTTGAGCGATGTAATCCGGATGTGCTCTTTCTAACATTTCCTTGATATCAAATCCCCAGGTGACCGCAATCACTCTAATGTTATTAGCCTGGCAGGCCGCTATATCGCGCACTTCATCTCCTACATACACTAGCTCTGGAGGCCTCAGATTCAGCTTCCTGATAAAATTGCCGATAGTTTTTTCCTTGCCGAAAATGTTCTTGGCGCAGTAGATATGGTCAAAGACATTCAAGTCGTTGTCTACCAAAAATTTGCGAATGTTGTGATTGGAATTGGAGGAAATGATACTGAGAACCCGGCCTTGCTCTTTGAGCTTCAAAATCACTTCCCGCATATCGGCAAAGACTTGGATATGGCCTAGACTCTTCGTATAATTTCTGGTGAATTCCAGCCCCAGACGAGGTATTTGGTAAGGTGATATGTTGGCAGCCCTGAACCTTTCCAGTATCGGCAGCTGACGCAGCTTGTCCAGGTCTTCATTAGTCATAGGCTTTAAGTTATACTTATGAGCCAGCTGGTTGATCAATTGGATGGCTACTGCCATCGAATCAACTATGGTGCCGTCAAAGTCGAATATCACATGCCGAATTTGTTTATCACGCCTTAAATCCAACCTTCTTATCACCTGTTCCTTATCACGAAATGCTAATGTGTTTACATGGTATCCTATTTATATTCCCTCTGCCAACCAGGTATTAAGAGGGCGCTGTTAAGATGCCCGCCCACAGTCAACTCCTGGACGTTTTGGATCATAGCTGTGGTCTGCGGTCAACAGATATCACGATTTGCCTGGATAATTAAGCAGTTTATGCTTTTTCAACAAGCGAAACAATGTGGCTCGTGATATTCCCAGTCGCTCAGCTGCCTCTTCGCGATTTTTTCCTGCTATATCAAGGGCTTGAATGATTATCTGTCTTTCGGCTTGTGACATGGCTTCACGATAGTCTGCAGGTTGGTAAGAGCTTTTTCTAATATGCAAAGGAAGGTCTTCCGGGATTATCTCAGGGGTCTGACAGAAGTTCATAGCCATCTCCAGTACATTGTTTAACTCACGAACATTTCCAGGCCAATCATACTCAGTCAGTAGCCTCTTAGCTGTTTCAGATATACCATAGACATTCTGTCCCAGTTTGGTATTCAACCGTTGTAATATATGTTCTGCCAGGGGTATAATATCCTGTTTTCGTTCTCTGAGTGGTGGTATGTAAATTTTAACCACGTTTAAGCGGTAATAAAGATCATGGCGAAATTTTTTGGCCGCTACCAGGTGTTCCAGGTCAGCATTGGTAGCTGATACGATACGAACATCCACAGGCCTTGGTTTACCATCGCCCACCCTTTCGATTTCCTTTTCTTGCAGCACACGCAGAAGCTTGGCCTGCATAGACCAAGGCATTTCACCGATCTCATCCAGAAAAATAGTGCCTTGGTTGGCCAGCTCAAATTTGCCCATTTTACCGCCTTTGCGTGCCCCAGTGAAAGCTCCGTCCACATAGCCAAAAAGTTCGCTTTCCAGCAAATTCTCAGGAATAGCTGCACAATTCACCTTCACAAAAGGCTGGTGAGAACGATCACTATGAAAGTGAACAGCTTGGGCATAGAGTTCTTTGCCTACTCCACTTTCACCAGTAATTAGAACTGCTGAGGGTGAATTAGCTAATCTCAATATCATTTCTTTCAAGTAATTCTGGCTGCTACCGATGATAGCTTCGATCCCTGTTATAGCAGTATTGCTTCGTAAGAAATCATCTCGATAAGCATTTAATTCTGTAAAAAGACGGCTGGTCTGGATCATGATATCCCTGATCCTGATTCGCGAAACTATTTTTAGGAAATCTTCCCTATCCCAAAGTTTTTGTTTAAGAGCATACAAGTCTAAGGCTACATAACGCCCCAGAGCTCCAACAATTTTACCGTCTTTGATAACTGGTTGGCGTGATACTAGCAGGCGGGCTTCCGGATAATAAGACAAAAGGTCGGGATCGCCCGTTTGAATGGTTTCCAAAAGGCTGGGGTCTAAATTGTGCTGGGAAAGATGTGTATGCAGGAGATCAGCATCAGCCAAGCCCGTATAGGTTTTGAATGCTGTATTAGCGAAGCGAATATACCCGTCATGATCGATAAAAATAATGCCTTCGTAAGGTGTGTTCATCATTAGAGCAGGATCTTCAAAGGGGTTCATTAATCATCACCTCTTTGATAAATACCAAAGGATCAGTGCTCTTGTTGTATTAATTATGAAGTATCAGATATGAGATTAAAAGACCACATTTGAGAATTGTTGCGGAAGTCCCAATTCATATATATAATCTTGCTTCCTCGTACAGAACTTCAATCTTACAACTGAGACTGTTTAAAACACCCGCACAGACGTTATGCCATAAGATCGTCCTGGTATAGATCTTGCACTTAGTAACCAACAAGAGGCCTCTTAACAATTTAGCAGAGTTTCGCGCCTGTCAGATGGACAAAAAAGTCATTTGATGGCTACCGGAGCATGCTGACTGTTAAGGAGGGATTGACATTTGAAAGCAGTCTATATGATTGGATCCTATTCGACCAAATTTGGTAAGTGGATTGAAGCGACCCACAAGGATCTTGCTCGCGAGACTTACACAGGGGTTATGAAGGATGCGGGTATCGATTCAGAGGATATTGGATCACTGTGGTTTTCCAATTGCGGATGGGGTTTAGTGGTTCCCCCTGCTGGCGACGATCCAGGAATACAAGGCCAGCAAAATGTCAGAGGTCATGTAGCTTTTGCTCCCTTAGTTAATGAAGGATTGTTTCCCAAACGAGTACCTTGCATCAATGTAGAGGGGGCATGTGCCAGTGGTTCCCTGGCATTTCATGGAGCTTACAAGGATATCCTCAGCGGGACGACCCAGGTTTCGTTAGCACTGGGGGTAGAAAAGACTGTATATCCCAAGTACCCTAGTATGGTCATTCAGGCATTTGCAGGTGGTATCGATCTATCGGAAATCCAACGCCTCATTGACCAGTATCAGAAAGTTGCCGCCGAGTGTGGCAAGGAATGGAAGCCAGGTGTAAGCAACACCATTTTCATGGATACCTATGCCACTCAAGCAGCCTGGCATATGTGGAAATATGGCACTACCCGGGAGCAGCTGGCCATGGCTGCTTCAATAAACCACTTTCATGGTTCACTTAATCCCCTGGCCCAGTATCAATTCGAAGTTCCGGTAGAAAAAGTATTAGCAGACTACGAAGTCAGCTGGCCGCTGACCCGGTCGATGTGCGCTCCCATGGGTGATGGGGGGGCTGCCGCTATTCTCTGCTCAGAAGAATACTTAAAGGGCCTTCCATCCAGTATGCAAAAACGTGCCATAAAGGTACTGGCATCGGTCATTTCCGGTGGTCATGAGCGAGATATTGCTGAGCCTTCTCTCAGCCATTGGGCAGCACAAAGAGCTTATCAAATAGCTGGCATCGGGCCTAAGGATATCGATTGTGCTGAAGTTCATGATGCTACCGCATTCTCAGAAATCTATCAAGCAGAGATGATGGGCTTCTGTCCTATAGGACAGGGAGGCAGATTGGTTGAATCAGGAGCGACCCGCTACGATGGTTCAATTCCCATCAACACTTCTGGTGGATTGGAGTCAAAAGGACATCCTATCGGTGCCACCGGTCTGTCGATGATCAACGAGATAGCCCTGCAGCTGCGCGGTGAAGCCGGAGCGCGGCAGGTCAAAAATGCTGAGTTTGGATTGGTGGAAAATGGGGGCGGAGTTGTATCCTTTGAAGAATTCTGCTGCGGGATAACTATTCTGCAGAAGTCAGACCTTTGATAGGGACACCATGAGTTGGAGGATTGATGGATGAGTTTTCACCCGTTCCCTACTTTCTTTCTAGTAATTCACTTAATCAGGAAGGAGGAGCATAAAAGTGAATTATAAGGATATTTACCAGCAAAAGCTGACCACCCCAGAAGAAGCTGTCAAGCTTGTTGAGGATGGCTGGAGAGTCACTTGGCCGGTGGCAGTTGGCCAACCTGCGATTTTGATCGATGCTTTGGTCAGACGGAAAGATGAGTTTACCTACCTGGAAATTCTAACAGTTGTGGATGCATATCCCACTGAATTATTAAATTTGACCAAGGATGATCCCATAAAACCAGATTACAGTTACTGTATCATTGGCCGCCGCGGAGTTCAGGAAGGGCGTTTTACCTACACACCGGCCCGGTTGTCACAAATCCCAATGTATATCGATAGGGGCAGACCTTATCAGTGTGTAATGATGCAGGTATCTCCTATGGATGAATTCGGCTATTTCAGTATGGGGCTGTCCTGTGACTATGCCTTTCCCGTGGCGAAAAAGGCCGAAAAAATAATTGTACAGGTTAATGAAAATATGCCCCGCACCTTCGGCCGCAATTTTTGGCATGTAACAGAAGTGGATGCAATTGTAGAAGCCAATACTCCACTGACCGCCCTGCCAGTAATTCCCCCCAATGAAAATGAAACACGAATCGGCAATTACATTGCCGAGTTAGTTGAGGACGGCTCCTGCCTTCAGCTGGGGATAGGTTCTATACCCAGTGCCGTAGCTTTGGCCCTGGAAAACAAGAAAGACCTGGGTGTGCACACCGAGATGTTTCCAGACGCCATAAAAATCCTGTGGGAAAAGGGCGTGATAACCAACCGTAAAAAGAACTACAATCCGGATGTTTCTATCGCAAGCTTCGCCCTTGGTTCAGAAGATTTATACAAGTGGTTGAACAATAACCCCTCCGTTCTCTTCTATTCCGTTGATCAGGTCTTAAATCCTGCCAATCTCGCACAGAACGATAAGATGGTGTGTATTAACAGTGGCCTTGAAGTGGATTTGACCGGTCAGGTCAATTCTGAATCAATCGGTCACAAGCAATATACTCATACCGGCGGCCAGCAGGATCTGATAATGGGTGCCTTCATGTCTAAAGGTGGCAAGGGTATTATTGCCCTGGAATCAACCGTGGAAACCAAAAAGGGCAGACTTTCCAAAATAGTACCCCATTTATCTTATGGCGCTTTCGTGAGTACAGGTCGAAATGATGTTCAGTATATTGTAACTGAATATGGAATAGCAGACTTAAAAATCTGGTCGGTACGGGAAAGAGCTAAGAGGCTGATAGCTATTGCCCATCCTGATTTTCGTGATGAACTCAAGTTCGAGGCGGAAAAGGCCGGGTTTATATAATCATATGGATCATGAATATGAATGAGGGAGAGATGCGAATGCAAAAGGTTGTTATTTTAAGCGCTGTGCGAACAGCGGTAGGAACCTTCGGGGGCAGTTTAACTGGCTTTCCCATTCATCGTCTGGGAGCGACGGTCATTGCTGAAGCTGTGAAACGGGCAGGAATTAATCCCGGTCAGGTGGATGAAGTTATATTCGGGAACGTAAATTCTCCCGCCATTTGCTTGAATGTCAGCCGGGAAGCAAGTTTGCGCGCTGATATACCTGTGGAAGTCCCGGCTTTTACAGTTAACAGACAATGTGGTTCCAGTCTGCAGGCCATCAATCTGGGAGCGATGATGATCATGGCCGGAGAAGCTCACACGGTATTAGCTGGCGGTGTGGAGAACATGAGTAATTATCCCTATTCAGTATATAATGCACGCTGGGGACTTCGTTTTGGTGATGCCTTATTGGTTGATGATGCTGTATCCACCTTAAAAGACGATGAAACCGGGATCACTTCAGGCATGTCGGCTGAATTCCTGCAGGAAAAATACCAAATATCTCGGGAAGAACAGGACGAGTTCGCCTATAACAGCCAGATGAAAGCTAAGCAGGCTATAGAAACTGGTAGATTCAAGGACGAGATACTGCCCATCCCCATTAAGGTAAAAAAAGAGACCAAGATGTTTGAAGTAGACGAACATCCTAAGTTCAACACCACCATTGAGAAACTGGCGAAATTGCCGCCCGTTTTTAAGGCGGGTGGAACAGTTACGGCTGGGAACTCCTGTGGAATGAATGATGGGGCCTCTGCTCTGGTTCTAATGTCTGAAGAAAAGGCTAAACAATTGAATTTGAAGCCAATGGCCACAATCGTTTCTTTTGCCACGGGTGGCCTGGATCCCAGATATTTTGGAGAAGCACCTGTTATAGGTGTAAACCTTGCTCTCAAAAAAGCCGGACTAAACATTGACCAAATGGATTTGATCGAATGTAATGAGGCTTTTGCCGTTCAGACCATTTCTGTAGCCAGGCAACTAAAATGGGATGAATCCCGGGTAAACGTAAATGGTGGGGCCATCGCTCTAGGTCACCCTTTAGGTGCCACCGGCGGCAGACTTATGTGTACACTGTTGTATGAGCTGAAAAAGAGAGAAGGAAAGTATGGCCTAGCTACTGCCTGTACCGGCGGAGGAATGGGTATTGTAACCATTGTGGAGAATTTGAAGTAATCGCTGGAGACATTTTCCCCTCTATAATCTCAATGTTATATGCAATTGTCATCTTTCGTGTCATTGCTGTGAAAATGCCTCTTGCCTGATTATTAGCGGGGTGATGTGGGCATCGCCCTACCTCAGTCATACTCTCCTTTTCCCTCTATTTCAATACACCTAACTAAAACCCGCGCATATCATATCAGATTTTTGCGCGGGTTTTAGTTTTCTGGTGCTCTATTGAAGAAAGAAGAGGGCTAAAAATAATTCTAATCAGTACTCAAAGGCTTCCACCGGAACATCCAACACCGAAGTATCACCAGTTTTTACTATTTCAGCCACTGCCCAAACATTGGGAACTATATTCATAAGATAGTACCTGGCAGCGGCAACTTTACCAACATAAAAGCCATAGTCAAAATGATCAGCATTGATCTCCTGCAGTTTTCTCTGGGCTACCAAAGCTTGAGACAGGATCACCATTCCGCAATAGAGTTGCGCCGTGGCGGTAAGAATACGATGAGCATACAGGGGCATCATTCCATACTGCTTATTTCCAAAGTAACCCCCCATGGTCATCTGTATCTCCATATAACTGTTTAGCGCACGTTCCAAATTGGCAAATTCACGTTCCAGGCTCGAAGTGTTCTTATTGCTATTGATAAAATCCCGAATATCCTGCAGCCAGGCTGCAAAAGATGTCCCCTTCTTCTGAGTCCACTTACGACCTATCAGATCCATAGACTGGATATAGTTGGTTCCTTCCCAGATGGACAGCACCTTTACGTCGCGAGCGGACTGAGCCACTGGATAATCTTCGCAATACCCATAGCCGCCATATACCTGAATACAGTCACCAATTATGGGCCAAGCCTCATCTGAACAATAGGCCTTGATCAGCGGGGTAAGAACATCTATTCGATCGGATGCCTTCAACCGTTCCGCTTCATCCGGATCGTGGCTGCGAACATCGAAATATAAATAGGTTTGGAAGATCATGCCTCGCATAGCTTCAGCATGTGCTTTGGCATGTAGCAGCATTTTCTTAACATCTTCGTGGTTGATAATAGTGACCCTATCACCTTTTGGATTGGTCAGAGGACGCCCCTGAACCCGTTCTTTGGCGTATTGCGCAGCATTGAAATATGCGTTGGCCATTATGGATTGAGCTACATGCCCCGTTTGAGCCCGCGCTCCGTTCATCATCTGAAACATCTGGGCCATTCCTTCGCCTTTGCCATCGTTCTCACCGGGATCTATTCCTAAGAGCCAACCGCGACAGCCGTTGTTTTCCCCGAAAGTCACGGCAGTGGTAGCAGATCCTTTCATGCCCATCTTATGTTCGATTCCCAGAGCCTGGATATCATTATCCTCCAGACTACCGTCTTCATTAATCCAATACTTAGGTACCACAAACAAAGAGATACCTTTGGTTCCCGGTCGGGCACCTTCTACTCGCGCTAGAACCAAGTTAACAATATTGCTGCACATGGTGTGTTCTATGCCGGTGATAAATTGTTTGGAACCCTTGATCTTAAAAACACGGGGCTTCTCAGTGGGATATGCCTTGGTGAGGATATCGCCTACATCAGAACCAGCACTAGGTTCAGTGAGACACATGGTTCCAGACCATTCCCCAGAAAACATTTTCGGTAAGAATGTTTTTTTCAGGTCTTCGTCTCCAAAGGTTTGAATAAGGCCTGCGGAACCAGTAGTCAAAGCTATATAAGGTGCCCAGGAAGGGTTAGCTGAAGCGAGCATTTCCTGAATAGCTGCATATACCACCTCGGGCAGTACTCCTTCGGCCTGTTCATCAATATTAGAAGATCCAAAACCATTTTCCTGAATGTAATGAAATATGCTGGCAAAGGAATCCGGCAGTATCACCTGACCATTTTCAAAACGGGCCGGGTGTGCTTCGCCATTATCATTGGTAGGAGCTATCATGTCCTTGGCGATCTTAAACACCGGATCAATAATCATATCAATATCGTCTTTACTGTAGTAATCCCGAAAACGTTCATATGCGAAAACACGCTCGGTGGGCAGCCATTCCTGAAGAATAAACTTAAAATCTCTGGTATTATAAGCCCAATTAAATGCCATCTTTATACCTCCTGTTCCTATTCCTGCAGACAAGTGTTAGGCCAACAAGCTGATTAGTTCTGGGACGACTTCATGTAAATCAGCCGTTAAAACATAATCAGCCATTTGATTGATGACAGCATTTTCATCAGAATTAACTGCCACAATGGTTTTCGCATCTCTAATGCCAACCGTAAACTGAACCTGTCCAGAAATACCCAGTAGTATAGCTAGATCCGGTTTGCATTGTTTACCGGATAACCCAATGACCCTCTCTTCTGACAGCCACTTCTTATCAGTTGCTACCGGTTTTGAACAGGCCACTTGCCCTCCCAGTTTATTGGCTAGCTCTTCTACCATTGCCAGATCCTCTTTGCTGTTAAGGCCCTGTCCAACGGCTACTATTATATCTGCTTCATCAATGTTGACGCTGTCCTTGTCCTTTTCCTTTACTTCCAGGACTTTGATGCTGGAAGGTTTTACTGATACCTGGAGTTCGGTAACACTGCCTCCCTGGCCAGAAGCAGCAGAAAAGGTCTTGGGAGCAATAGCTATTACCTGCCTATCACTCTCAATATACTGAGTAGCTATGGCAGCCCCTCCCAGAGCATTCCTTCTGCATTCTATACGACCATCTTTTCCCTGCAGGTCTAATACATCTGTTATACAACCTGCTCCTATGGCTTGGGCCAAACTACCTGCTAATTCTTTGCCACTCCGGTCAGATGACAATAGCACGACATTAGCCGCCATTTGTTGAACTGCCTGAGCCAGGCTATCGGCCATAGCTCCAATATCAGCTGGTACTAAACCAGAAGAATTGATCGTATAGACATCGGCACCGGCTGCAGATAACATTTGAGCTTGTGAATCATTATTTACGGTAAGCGCCTTGATTTCATCCCCAGAAGTGGCAGCCAGGGCTCTGGCCGCGCTTAATAATTCTAAGGCCAGGTTGTCTTTAGCACTGTATATCATAATTCCAGCCATCACCATCTACCCTCCAATCAAGTTCTCATTCTTGAGCGCATCTAATAATTGTGAAGCATTATTTACTTTTATCTGTTTACGGTTGGACTCTGGAGCCAAAATATCAATAGTAACTACTTGGTTTTTATGATCCGAACCTAAATCTAAATCCTCCAAATCCTGTACTGTTTTGGGTTTTCGACCTGCCTTTAGGATCTGGGTGACCGAAGGTATGCGTGGCTCATTAATGCCCGACTGTACCGTAATTACTGCCGGCAAACTGACTTCCACCACTTCCTCAACATCCTCCAAAGTACGGACTACTATGGCAGTATCTCCCTTTATTTCAATAGCACTGGCATAGCCAACCATTGGCAAATCAAGCAATTTGGCTACCCGTGGCCCCATTTGTCCGGAATAATTATCGCCGCTGCCTTCCCCAAACAACAATAGATCCACATCTTCCAGTTGTTTGATTGCCTCAGTCAATACCTGAGCAACGATACTGCTATCTGCATCATCTAATGCGTTATCATCAGTGATCAAGAAAGCCTCATCCGCTCCAGCCGCCAAGGCTTCTTTTATAGTGTCCTCCAGTTCCTCATTTCCCGCTGACACGACGGTTACTTTTCCATCTCCATAAGATTCCTTTATTAACACAGCTGCTTCCAAAGCATTTTTGTCAATATTGCCGAAAGACTTGGGAACATCCGCCAATACCGGACGTCGGTTGCTAAATCTGATTTGCTGAAGATCAGGAATCTGCTTCATTGCCACCACTAAATTCATAGTCTTTCTACCTCCCTCGGTGGTTAAAAGTATATTGAACCGTATCTATTCTGGCACCCAGGTGTACATTCTGATAAATGAAGACAAATAACCAGTAACAGGCTATGCGGCTGGATCCGCATCCCAATTCTTGATACTTGGTACTGCCTTCCTTGTCTGCAGAAGAATAATGGGAACCAAAAGGTTCCCATTATTCACTCTGGGTGCTACTCGCCAGTGTACACTGGTTTACGTTTTTCGAAGAAGGAGGCAATTCCCTCTTGTTTATCCTTACTGTTCAAGCCGTAACATGATTGGGCTTGTTCGAACATTTGAGCCGCATATACACTGCTTTCAGCAGCCATATTGATGCCCTTTTTAGCAAAATTGATCGCAGCCGGAGGAAGACCACTGGTACGGCGGGCTAGCTTAAAAGCAGTCTCATACAGGTTATCTTTGGCTACCACTTTTTCTACCAGACCTATCCGCAGTGCTTCCTGAGCATCGATTTCCTCACAGCAAAGCAGCATACGTTTGGCCTGCCCCGTCCCCACCAGTTTAGTCAGCCGGGCGGTTCCGCCCATGTCAGGTGATATATTGAACCTGACTTCGGGCATCCACAAACGGGCATCATCAGCAGCAATACGAATATCACATCCCAGGGCTAACTCACAAGATGATCCATA
>Ga0209612_1000417_pt1 | contig 45801 bp, 40 predicted proteins | sample BioC12SIPDNA_FD_185746 | JGI IMG/M metagenome (GOLD analysis project Ga0209612, IMG submission 185746) | Anaerobic biogas reactor microbial communites from Washington, USA - Biogas_R1_B C12 SIP DNA (SPAdes) (version 2) | ecosystem: Engineered > Bioreactor > Anaerobic > Unclassified | place...
ATGAATGATGTAAGCATCAATCGCAACTTTCCGTAAATATGCGCTTCTATTCCGAAATCCTGTGGATATCATTCTTGACTCAATACTTCTGAGTTCTTCGTCATTCACATAAAACAAAATTTGATTTTTTCGTCTTCGATTAGTCATACGCTCTCACAGTCCTTCACCTTAATCTTTCCTAAACTTCAAAAGGTAAGAGATTTCAGTTATTGAAAATGTAATTTTCGGATGTGTATATACACTTCCTTTGCTTGCTAAAATGTCACTTCGTTCTTTATTTACTTAACAGATGCCGAGCTAAGTTTGCTAAGATTAGATGTATTGAACTGGCAGATGATGATTACTGCGAATCAAGCATCTATAAATTTTCTTTTTAAACTTCTCGAATTTTGTTCTTTTTTGTGTTGCTGTCATAATTTAGACTTCTTCATGGCATTTGCCTTGCTGACTTGCGGAGGTGCCCTCTCCATCGAAATTGACGAAAAAACCTATTCAGTCGAGTCTATTTCTTCCTACAATGATTAAGTGCCTGTAATAAAAATACAATACTGCTTCATAAGAGATAGTGCCGCCCATTAACTTTCGTTCAATTAAGTAGGAACCCTAAGAAAAAACTTGAATTCCTGTATTAACGTATAATTATTATAAACAGGATAAGGAAGAATTTTGGCAAGACCAATGAACCCAAAAGTAAATTCAGAGAGCGATCGACTCTTCCTTGAAGAGCTCTATGATAACTATAACTGGTTGATGTTCAAGCATGCATGGAGATTTTTTCAGGATCAAACAGATGTTGAAGATGTTGTTCAGCAATCTTTCTTAAAACTTATTAGATATCTTCCAACTTTGAAAAAACTAAACCGAAACACTTTGGCTGTTTATATCGTTAATGTCATTAGAAGCTGCTCAATGGATATTTATAGGAAAAGAAAAATTGAGCAAGAAACAAATTTTTCTGACCTTTTTGAAGGTTTTGAGGAGACTCTGGTAGATGATTTTGATACGGATTGCGTAATGGATACTTTTATTTCAATGCAACAAATTACAAATGCCATCTCACAACTGCCAGAGAAGGATCAATTTGTTTTGGAAGCCAAATATCTACAATATTGGCGCGATTCCGAGATCGCTGAAGTTTTAGGAATCAAGAAGAACACGGTTCGTACACGTTTATTTCGAGCAAAGAATAAAGTGTTAGAAATCATTTTGAGAGGCAAGAATGAGGAAGAATAAGATTAAGAAGAATGAACTTGAGACTCTTTTTGAAGAAGCCACAATTGCAGCCGCAGAATTAAAAGGGAAAAAGCTTTTGGAAGAAGCTAAAAAGGATCCTTATTATCCGTCTGCTGAGTTCAATCATCGAATCCATTCGTTGATTGAAAGCAAAACAAAAAAGACGGAACCCCTTGCTTTTTTCAACAAGGTATTCCTGGTTTATTCCAGGGCATCTGCATGGATCCTTTTAGCATTGGTCTTACTTTTTGTAACCGTTCCGAATATCGCGTCAGCACGAAACTGGGTAACAAAACTGATTATGGATTCAAACCCAAAATATGTCAGCTATTATTTTCAAAACAATGAAACTAACGTCTCCTATCTGGAAAGCAACAATACTGGACTTTTTCCCGAAGGCACCTACTATCCAGCATATTTGCCAAGAGACATGAAGCTTATTCAATTTATTTATAAAGAATCAACGATGACATATCGGTTTCAAGACACTGAAGAAAACAATTTAATGATTCAGGTCAGTGGGCTAGGGACGACAACAAATGTTGATAACGAAAATCTTGAAGAGCAAAACATTGTCATGGTGAACGGGATGCAAGCCAGCTACAGAAGCAAGGCTGGAATGACTAGCATAATCTGGAGCGATGAAGCGCATCTTTTTATCGTTAACTCAACCCTTCCCAAAGAGGAATGTATCCGAATTGCTAATGGATTAATGAATTAATTGAAGTGAATGAATTTATCCAGGTAAGGAAATCATTGTTCAGTTTTGAAACAATGACTTCGACGCATTCAAAATCTCTTTCTTAGGCGATTCCCTATCCTTAAAACTAAAACTCAGCAGTTTCACAGGTGAATGTGAAACACTTCTTCCTGAAATTACGTTTCTGTTAATAGAAACAACACAAAGGAGAATTGTTGAAATGAAACGTTCCATTAATTCAATTGTTTTACTTATTATTTCAGCGGTGTTTATAATTTCCGCCTTTATTGCTGTTCATGTAGAAGCATCAGAATGTTGCCAAACGCTTCTTGGGCAATATACCCCACAATACACAGGCACAATGTTGATTCAAGCAAGTCTTGATCTGCCTGGCAGTATAGCATTTTGTGGCTCAACGTTAGAGGTTTATCCAGGATATAACGGTTACCTCACAATGTATTTGCAGAAAAAAACATCTGGCTCCTGGAGCAATGTAACCAGTTGGTCAGGAAGTACCGCAGGCTCAAATGGAGTTAGTTTAGATGAATTATATGCCAATCTCATAGTTGGGACAACTTATCGTGTACGTGCGGTTGGCATGGTCTATCAAAATGGAGTTTTTGTTGAAACGGTTTCTGCGATATCTCCTGAACGTACAAGGTAAGTATAAAAAATGGAAATGTAAAAATTTGACCAATTACCATAACGAAATTTCTAGCAGAAAGGAGCGGATTTCATAATGTTAAGAAAACAGGAAAGCAACAAAGAAGGAAATAATTGGCTTCAGGTCATAATACAAGTTTTGACAATTATTCTATTAGCTTTAATGACTTTTTACTTCTATAAAATGCAAGCAACTATCTCTAATCTTGCTATTCTGATCCGAGATACTGGGACAGTAAAGGATGACCAAGGCAACACGACCTTACGAACGTTTGAAGGACCAATTAGTATTCTTGACGCCCCTATCTTAAACGATCTCGATTCGTCTATAGTTGTAATTGTTGAGTTTGCTGACTTTGAATGCCCATTCTGCGCAAAAGCTTCACAAATAATGGGAAAATTGCAGAACGAAAACCCTGATGTTCTATTCATCCATAAAGACTATCCTCTTAAGTACCACGCACAGGCAGAAGAGTTGGCAGTTGCAGCACGTTGCGCAGGAGAGCAAACAGAATACTGGGAATTTTACCATTCTCTATATGAAACACCAGTCAATACAAAGGAAAATTATGGTTTCTTAGCAGAAAAACATATGATTGATGATTCATCATTCATGGTTTGTTTGGATAACCCTGAACAGCTCAACCGAGTGAGGCGGGATTCCAAAGAGGGACTTGCAATAAAAGTTGATCGTGTTCCGTTGTATATTGTTGGCACTTACACCTTAGGTGAACATGAGATCCATATTAATGGTGCGTTTTATTCAATTGACGAAGTTACCGACGCGATTGAATTTTACAAGAATAGATAAAGGATAAATATGAAACTCATAAAGTTTAAAACTCTTCTAAAAATGTTTACTTTTTTTGTGTTATTGAGCGGTTGTAGCAATCTACCTAATCCTTTAATAGATCAAGTAAAAAAACATGAAATTGATGCAGCACTGCAAACTTGGGAGGAAATCGCCCGATCAAATGAAAAGCATTTAGCAGGAGACGGCTGGTTGGAATTATCAACAATCGCTAGTCCCGCCACCGATACAAAGAAGTTCTACACAAATCTGGAGGCTTGGTATCTCATAGAAGATGGAAATGTTATAAATGGTTTGACATCAATAAAGGATACTGAGACAAATGAAGAATTACAACGCTTTATTATTAATTCTGAAGGTATTCGGGCTGATCTAATTGAGTTGCGATATAGTGGCTTGGATGCAACAGAATATGCTCACCCTGCCCGGGTGGACTTTAACATCAAGGACATATCGCTCACTCGACAGGATTTGAACCTTGTGACTGATCGCAAGTCGAGTATTCACAAAATAGAAATCGAAGAAACTGTTGATGAGTTTTCCGTACCAATAATTATCATTAGAGTCGAATTTGATCTGACAAAAGATACGGGAAGAGCAAATGCTAATTCCCAGTTTTCTAATTACACACGAGAGATACAGATATATTCTTATGACAAAAATACGGGAACCTGCATTGAGCGAGAGGAATATTATTTAACGAAAGGAGGTCACCAAACAGGTAGTAGCAAAATTCGATTTACATTACATAAATATAAGGAATTGACAAAACAGATGACAGAGGAGCTAAAGAATGCTTTTGAAGAACTTGAATTTTATATTCAATTGTTCTCAGATCCGAAACAGTAAAACATTAGTTTATAGAAAAGGAGTTTACCATGAAAAAGAAAAGCCTGATAGCGGCATTTTTGCTAATTTTGGTGCTTGTGACATCAATAACAGTCGTATCCGCCGCAAGTTTGAATTCCTTGGGGGTTGAAAGTTGCCCAATTAGCCCACCCAATGATGGGTGTGGATGTAAATCAGTCAACAAAATATCTGGTTTATACTGTAAGTATCAACCTGGCTTGAATTGGGTTGTTGGTAACTACACTTCCAATTGCACACTAATCGATTATTGGGATTGTCCTGGCAGCAAGTGTCATTGTGCGGCATTGGGCACACCTGATCATTGCTGTGCGGACTGGGGTGATTGCCGATAGCATTCGAGCAAAATAAAAATGAATGAAAAAGCCAGATGGTACTATTGTGCTATCTGGCATAGGAATGTAAATGAAAAAAGTAATTATCTCTATCATTATCCTTCTAACAGTTTGTTCTTGTAGTCGTGAGGTGTATGTGGCTCCAACTCCCACACTACCCAATCCGCAGATCTGGGAACATACGGAGATTCAGGCTCAAAGTGAGCATTCTGTTACAAGTCAGCAAGAAGACATCTATCTAAACCCACTTCATAATACTCAGGCAGAAATTCAGGTGGATTTGTCATACACCGAAGCTAATCCATGCACTGATTCAGTAGTAATCAAAGCTTTTTTACGACATGTCTCTAATAGATACTTAGCCGAGATGACCAAGCCTGGGTGGTACTCTAATCCGAACTCAATTCTTTCTGGAGGCGTTTGGGTTCACATAGACGATCCGCAGACAACACATATCCAAGAAATGGTTAGCTTATATGTGACTAAAAATTACTCCGGTGGAAACTTAGCTGTACTTCAAATACTTTTGTCAGATGGCAAAGATTGTGGATTTAGCATCAATGAAGCACGATCTGATGTATTATGTTCTTCAATGAATCGACTTAACAATCCTGCATATACGCTAAAAGATGGTGTGGAACTCGAAAGCTATTTTTCCCTTGGAAATTATTTCCTGAATTACTACTTGGAAATTGCTCTTTTTTCTGAACCTGCTCAATGGGTGGACCAACGACAAACCGATGACAGTTTGAAAGCTTGGTTCCTTATTGAGCAGGGAGAGCCGATTCTAGTCGTTAGGCGTCATTTAGAAGGTGTCGGTGGCTTGAAGTGCCAGGATTGCACAGCCCGCAGTTTGAGCGCTGAATCAACATTTGAGTTTAATTGGAATACTGGGGAATTAATATCTGAAAAGAACTTAGTGTTATACAATGATGGATCGAAGTCTGAGTGGGAGGCTCCGCCAGAAACATTAAGACAATTCCATTTTCAATACTATGATGAACTGCCCAAGAAAATTGAAGAGCTTTACCTCGATGCCACCCAGAAAACACAGGAGGCCTATCGTTTGAAAGGCATCGAATAATCGGGTACAGCAATGCTGGGCTTCGTCTATTATCTGGCAGCATCCCCAATATCTGCGAATGAAAAGACATTGATCACTCCCATGTAGTTTGAATGTGACTGATTTTATGAAGCATTTGAAGAAACGTAAAAAAAGAGTAAACAAAAGACCTTCTATCTGGAACGAGGAATTGCGAAGGGCAACTGGACCCAAGCGTCTGAGCCTACTCTTGCTTCTATCTGTAATCATCCTCTTTACTGGCTACAATGCGCTTAACCGCAGGGTGCCATTTGATCGGTCATTTATCGACAATTGGTACGGCGTCTTCTCTGATAGTTTTTATCCACAGTTAATTCCACTCATAGCAGCATTCCCCTTTGCCGATTCCTTAGTGATCGATCGCAAACAGGGTTACCTCAACCAGGTCTTAGCCAGAGTACCCTTTCGCAAGTATCTGAAAGCCAAAGCGATCATCAATGCCATCATTGGCGGACTGGCAGCCGTCTTGCCACTGGTATTGATGTATATCATTTCAAGTTCCCTGACCAACACCCCTCTCAACCACCCATCGGTGGATGACATGGCGCTGCGGCCGTACGAAGGCTTCTTTCGCGACATGTATTTTAATCATCCGGACGGATTCATCTGGATGATTCTGGGCATAACCTTTGTCATCGGGGCGACCTTTGCTTCGCTCGGGCTTGGTGCGAGCTTATTGATAAACAACCGTTTCATCGCCTTGGGCGTGCCTCTGATCCTGTTCAACGCCTTACAGTTTTTCGCCGAGCGCACCCGTTTGATACCAGACTTTCTTGCGCCTTTACGAACTCTCCTTGCTCGAAGCGACACCGTAGAGCTCATCACACAAGTTGAAGAAATGCCATCCCTGTTTATCTTGCCTTTATTGGTCTTGCTTTTGTCAGTTCTTTTGTTTAGTGTTTTCGGGAAGCGTGAGCTCATCCTTGAAAATTTATCCGTTAGCAAATCAGCACCGCGAAAACAGGTCGTCTCATTACCCAGTCTGCGCCTTTCTCAATTCTCACTGAAGCCAGGTAACTTTTTAGCGAAATTTGCTTTGCTTGCCAAACGGACACTCAAGCCGATCTATCTATTTCTCATACCGGTAATTGTCATTGCGACGGGAACATTATTTTCAAAGTTTTTGGCAAACGCCGGACATCCGGTTGGAATAGCAAGTACAGGCGTGTCCGATATTAGTCCCATCATTAATGCCTGGGATGTGGTCTTTATAGCTCTCGGTAACCCTTACGTGATGACGCTGCTATTCGCCAACCTCTATTTAATCTTGATCAGTACGCTCCAGCCAGAAACGGGATTTGGACAAATTGCTCTCTTCCGCTTGGGATCGCGCCGACAAAACTGGGCTTATCAGATATTGTTCCTTTTCTTGACTGGCATAATTTGTTCTTTGTGCTTCATTTTTGGGACTTATCTTGCCGCACTTCTGAACGGATATTCTGCATCTTCTGTCTGGAGCTTAACAACAATAAAGGGAGGTGCTTGGGTAAACCTGCCTGCCTGGTTACCACAAGAATTTAGCCTTTTGCAAACCGTGGCACTGCTCTGGTGGCTGCTCTCTATCGGTTTTTTTGCCATGGGGCTGGCTGTTTATACACTCAATATCCTAACCAACAAAAGGTTGCTTGGTTACCTGGTAATCGAGCTCTTTCTGCTCTCGAGTATTGGACTGACTTCCTTTTTTATGGGCAAAGCCAAATGGCTACAATCAATTCCGTTTATCCAGAACCTGCTCCTTTCACAAATTCCTTACCGAACACGCACCCCTGGGACGCTGCACTACCCATTTGTCTTTTGGGCAGTGCTTCTGGCAATGATGATTCCTCTCAGTTTGTTTCTATACCAGAAACAGGACTTTCCTGTCAAAACCGATGAAGAATAGACCTTGGAGATTAGTATATGAACCCAACCATTATTCAGGCAACAAATATCTGTAAAAGCTTTCGCAAGCGTGAAGTATTGAAGAATGTCAACTTCACCGCTTCCAAAGGTGAAATCATCGCCATTTGCGGCAAGAATGGTAGTGGAAAGACCGTCTTTATTCGTGTCCTTTGTGGGTTGATGAAAGCAGACCATGGGAGGGTGAATATTTTTGGGCAAGAAATTGGAAAGGATATTGAGTTTCCAAACAATACAGGAATTCATTTTGAAAATTCTGGATTGCTGCTTTCAGAGACCGCCTTTGAAAACCTCTACCTCCTCACATTGATCAATGGTAAAGCCAGCAAGGATCGTATCAGAGAAATAATTGCCCTTGTAGGATTGAACCCAGATGATAGACGCCCAGTCAGTGCCTTTTCCACGGGAATGCGACAGCGTTTGGGGATCGCACAGGCTCTGTTGGACGACCCTGATCTGATTCTATTGGATGAACCAGTAAATGGATTAGACTTTGCAGGACAGGCAGATTTTCGCCAACTGCTGCAAGCATTGCGCGATGCCGGCAAAACAATCATCTTCACCAGCCACAATAAAGAAGAAATCCAGGATTTGGCTGATCGTGCACTAGAGATGGTCGGTGGAAAACTCGAAACATATTTAAACTCCCCCACAATTCAGACCGAGTAAAACATTGAAAAAATTAAGCTAATTTAATAGTTTAGGTTTTCAAAAAACCAGTCTTTTCCAGCAGACTGGTTTTTTATTTCTCGGTGCCTGCCAAAAACTTGGCAATTATTCCTCGAGAACTGTTTTAAGAAGTGAAAAGAGATCAGCAAAAAGTTCCATCAAAGGAGGTAGGTATGATGCCAGTATTAGATGAATTGGAACTGCGACGTGCTTTCAATAGCTTTTGTAAAAAACTATTACGAAATGAAGCTATCAATGCAATCGTTGCATTACAGAGGCGAAAGAATACCGTATTGAATTTTTCAGACATCAATTTCGATGAGGAAGTGATGGTTGGCAGCTATGACCGCACTATTGATCCGGATACGGAGTATTTAGTTCAAGGTAGGAAGATAAGTAATGCTCAATTAATAAAAGCAATTAACCAACTGGCTGAACCATACAGAAAAGTAATCGAGTACTACTACTTTTACGAGCTAAATGATCGACTAATTAGCATAATGTTGGGAGTTTCCAGGAGCACAGTGCAAAGCAGACGTTCAAAAGCACTCGGTTGGTTACAGAAAGACCTGGAGGAGAATTCAGATGTATGCAATACAAATTCTTGACAGAAAAAATGATGATAGAGGGCTCATGCCTTTCGAAACGATCATCGATGCAATAAGCGGAGATTGTGTAGCCATGGATCAGGTTCTTAATCACTATGATAACCAGATGAATTATCTGTCAACATGCCACATTAGATGTGAAGAGGGGTATCTGATTCCGATGATTAATATGGAAATAAAAGATCGTTTAGCTTCAAGACTGATTCAAGGAGTCACACGGTTTAGTATTGAGAAATTCGAATCTATTCAAAAAACTAAATTTCAGCACGATAGATATCCTAATGAATTAACTTGAGCATTATTGCACCTTAACAAAAACGCCAGGAGGATAATGCCTGGATGTAATACAACAATCCGGATACGACAATCCATCACTAATCACAGACGCGAGACAATCCCAATAACAAACAAGTGCCAAGCGTTTTTGAGAAGATTGATAAGGCAAATCAACTATGAAGTGAAGGGCATAATGATACTCCTCTATAGCCACAGTCCGAGCGTAGACCCGCCGCAGGCAATGGGTAGAGCTGTCCTGGTTGAACAGGGGTGAAACTCCCGTGGGCAATGCCAACTGCCATCCGGATTGAAATAAAAAATTGAACAGCAGGCTGTGCAAGAATAAAAAACCTTGCTCTCAATCATTGGCAAAATATTAAAATTAATTGTTTAAATGGTTGAAGCTTGATTCAGCCTTGGAATGAAAAGAAATAAGTGAGATTAAAAAAATGTCGATAACAAAAATAAAAATCCCACATAAAGTGATAATCCGTGCGCCTGGACTCTTACCAATGTTGTATACGCTAAACGAGTTGGCTTCGGCTTTGGATATGCCTTATAACACTTTACGTGGTTGGCTTTCTGCAGGTGCTCCACATGAAAAAGATAATAGTGGGCGTTTATGGATAAACGGAGAATCGTTCAGAGCTTGGGTGGTTAGTCAAAAGCCAGATAAAAAATTACAGAGATTGACAGAGGGCCAGGGTTATTGCATGCACTGTAATCAAGCCAGAATAATTGAATCTCCGCAATATACATTCGTCAATGAGAAAGTAAAACGTATAAAAGGGTATTGTCCGGTTTGCAAAAACATCATTAACCGAGGAATCCGAGATGATTGAACGTCAAAACTTTCTTAAAGTATCCAAGTATCTCTTATATTTGAAGGAAGTAATGCAGCTGGGAATAAGCTCTGTTGAACGGTATCGTTTCTACCTCAGACATTTGTTGCTTTGGGCAGATGATCACGATTTCTCAAAAGCACCGATGATACGTCCCACCTTTCCTAAATACTTATCTAAGCAAGTCCAAAAGGACAATAGTAAAGACCTGGCTCAGTCGACACAGAAAAAAATACTCGACACAAGCAAAAGATTTTTTCTTTGGGCTAAAAGGACGTATCCCCGTGAATTAAATACTGTTACATTAGATTGGATTGAAACCTTACGACTGCCAAGACAACCACAGAAACTGCAAGTGAATGTGTTTGTAACTGAAGAAGACGTCAGAAAGCTTGTAATGCCACCAGCCCCGCAAAACGATTTGGCATTATTACGGGATCAGGCAGCTGCTGCTTTCCTTTTTTTATCTGGAATGCGTGCTACTGCTTTTGTCACCCTTCCATGCTCTGCAATTGATCTGGAGAACCTCACGGTCTACCAATGGCCAGAGCTTGGGGTCAAAACAAAGAACGGTAAGAAGGCGACAACTTTTCTTTATAATGTTCCAGATTTAATTGAGCCAATAAAACGGTGGGATAGCATTATTCGTGAGACATTATCTGATGATGCATGTTGGTATGCACCGGTCCACCATTTGTGGGGTGAGCAAAGCATTTCCCAAAACAAGCCCGGTAATAACAGAGCGCATGCACTCGGTCGAAGGATGAAAGTTCTCTTTGCCAGAGCACAAATTGAATACAAATCTCCGCATAAATTTCGGCATGGCAACGCTGTATACGGTCTTTTGCATGCGAAAACCCTAGCAGATTACAAAGCTGTCTCAATGAATCTTATGCATGAGAACCTTGAAATCACAGACGGAATATACGCCCCTTTGTTATCATCAGATGTCAAAACGCGTATCACCGGATTAGTTGACAATACTAGTCAACCTCCAGACCGTAGATTAGAAAATTACCTGGACGGTCTGGAGAAAGAAAAGTTAGGTAAAGCACTATTGATGATTGCTGAAAAACTAATCAATTAAGTGCGATGCTTATAGCCTCCAATTGTCAACTGGACTTGCCTTGCGATGCGCCGTAGCAACATCACTTTGCGCAACTTGTGCATAATGACGAACCATATCGAGTGAACTGTGTCCAAGCAAAAGCTGTAAGGTAAACACATCACCGCCCGATCTCAAGTAAGTGATTGCAAAAGTGTGTCTGAATTTATGCGGATGCACATGGGGAATACCAGCCCTTTCACCTAAGCGTCTGATCATGATCCTAAGACTATTTCGGTTAAATGCACGGGATGCGTTATTTAAAAAAAGCGGAGTTTCAGGATCATCACCATCTTCTCGGTTTGCCAGATAACGCCATAGAGCTTTCTTGCTTGCTTTTCCCAGGTAAGTTACCCTACCCTTACCTCCCTTTGCACCTCCGGAAACACCATGTCGAACACTGACTTGTCCGGTTTTTAAATCAACATCACCTACCAATAAAGAACATAATTCAGATGCACGCAAGCCTGTATCCAATAAAAACATGATCAAAGCCTGATCACGGTTGGCTGTTGGTCTATGCATAACAAAGCTCCTACGGTTATTGGGTTGAGCTTCTCTTGAATAGAGACAGGACTTAATTAATTTTTCAATGTCTTCCTTGGAGAATGTTTGAATAACATGTTGAGGATACTTAGGAGGTGGAATGGTTTTTGCGGGATTCTCTAATCCAAACTCTCTTTCAAGCCATGAAAAGAAAGCTCGAAGGGATACATAAACATTTCTTAAAGATTTAGCAGATAACGGTTCAGTATTTCCATTCCATCTTCTGGGTTTGTAATCAGTCCTCATCCATGCCAGAAAGGAAATCAGATCTGAAGTTTTGATTTGAGCAACTTTACGATCTCCAATTTGATCCAGCCAATGCCTTAGGATATGTTCATAAGAGTCGATCGTACGCTTGCTTAAGCCCTCTGCTATCTTGAAAGTGAGGAAACCATCGATAGCTTTTGACAACAGAATTGATGTATGTGAGTTTTTTGAGCCCGGCGAACAGTGGTTCATTATTAAATCCTCCGATTCTAAAATGTTGGCAACCTCTGTACGCGCGGCTAACAAAAAACCAGAGTATTGCGTACTCTGGTTCCTTCTCAATAGCGGGGAGCGGATTCGAACCACTGACCTCCGGGTTATGAGCCTGGCTTTGTTTCTTGTGATAGCTTTTCTTGCTGGCTGCCAGATCGAAGCAACTCCCCGGGAAAACCTTCTTACAACCGAAGCACTCACCACTCCAACTGAAGCCATCAGACCCTCCAGCACTCAACTGGAGCAAAAAGCAAGTACTCCTGCCCCAACCTTGAGTCAGCAAGTTCCTGCTACTCCAACACCCCAGCCGGATACAACCCCAGAAGTGTGGGATTACCCGGCAAGCCATTATATCTATCCAGTCTATGGGCATGAACAAACCTATGAGCTTGGTTGTGAGGCCAGCGCGGCTGTGGATTGGGCGAATTTTTTTGGTCTTTCAATTTATGAATACAGCTTTCAAACTGCCCTACCGCTTTCTGATAATCCAGATTTTGGCTTTGTTGGTGAAGTGACAACGGACGCCTGGGGGCAGATCCCTCCCTATGCCTATGGAGTCCACGCGAGACCTATCGCCGATCTACTGCAGGCCTATGGTCTGCCTGCCAAAGCTGTGACCGGATACTCGATCGATCAGGTCAAACAAAAGTTGTCCGAGGATAAACCCATCATCGTTTGGGTGATCGGCAACATGGAATACAGCAACCCGGTAAGCTACAAGGACAGTCAGGGCAGAATTTCAATCGTCGCTCCCTATGAGCATGTAGTTATTCTCACTGGATACAATGAAACTCATTTACGCTATTTGAACAACGGACGCTTTTACGAAATCCCTACGGAGATCTTCGAGAATTCATGGTCTGTTCTTGGAAACATGGCTGTGATTCATGAGTGATAGCTCCAAAAACTGACAGAACGCTTTTGTAAGCCTGGTTATCAAAAGACTGCCTGAATGAACAGGCAGTCTTTTGATAAATCTAAACTTTAGAAAAGATGGACCAAAGCAATGATTGGAGCAAACAGGGAAGAAACCAAACTCATGACCGTGATCAAAGTGTTCAAAGAAGGTCCGGCAGTATCCTTGAAAGGATCGCCAACCGTGTCTCCAACAACGGCAGCCTTGTGAGCTTCAGAACCAGGTCCACCAAACTTGCCTGTTTCAATGTACTTTTTGGCATTATCCCAGAGTCCGCCAGCGTTGCTCATCAAGAGGGCAAAAATAACGCCGGTGAAAATTGCTCCACCCAAGAAACCTCCCAGGGCGTTGGGGCCAAGGATAAAACCGACCAAAAGAGGCAGTCCAACAGCCAAAAAAGCTGGCAAAATCAAGGAGGAAAGAGCTCCTTCTGCTGCCAGACTGACACAACGCTCGTAGTTAGGTTTGTGCGTTCCAGCCAGAATTCCAGGTTCCTCCCGGAACTGACGTCTCACCTCTTCGATCATGTCAAATGCGTTATGAGTGACTGAGAGCATGGTCAAGGCGCTGAAAAGCGGTGGGGTCAGCGCGCCCAGGAACACGCCCGCCACAACCAGGGGTTCCCTCAGGCTGATTGTAATCTCGATCCCAGCCGCGCTCACAACCTCAGAATAAGCGGCAAAAAGAGCCAGCACAGTCAGAGCGGCAGCACTGATCGAAAAACCTTTGGTGATCGCTTTGGCGGTATTTCCGGCCGAATCCAGTTCATCCGCCCGCACGATGACCTCGTGATCCATTTCCGCCATCTCAGCGATGCCCCGGGCGTTATCCACGATCGGGCCGTAGGCATCCGCAGATACAATCATACCGCTGATGGAAAGCATACCTACCGCGCTGATACCGATGCCATAAATGCCGCTCATGCCCAAAGCTTCCGCCACATTGTAGGAAATCAATGTCGCTGCTGCAATTCCGACAATGGAAGGGACAATCGAGATCAGACCATAACTGAAACCGGTTATGATCGTGATTGCAGAACCAGAGGTTGAGACCCGGCTGGTCTCCTGAACTGGTCGGTAATTGTCATTGGTAAAGTAGTCCGAAGTAAAACCGATGATCACACCGGTTATCAGACCGGTAAGAGCTGCCCAGAAAACACCCATGTTGACACCTGTCAAACTCACAAAAGCAAACAGGATTACGGCGTAAACAATACAAGTGATGACTGTTCCTCGATTGAGCGCAGGTCCCGGTTTTTTGCCTTCTTTTACCCGAACCAGGGCAATCCCAATCAGGGAAGCAAAAATGCCCAGCATACACAGGATCAAGGGGATGATGGTGTACTTGATGTTTTCTGCCTGAGTAAGACCCATCGAGCCGCCAAGCAGCATCACAGCCACAGCACTGGCTACATAGCTGTCAAAAATATCCGCGCCCATTCCAGCCACATCACCGACGTTGTCACCGACATTATCGGCAACAACAGCCGGGTTGCGGGGATCATCTTCGGGGATACCAACTTCGACTTTGCCAACCAGATCGGCGGCAATATCAGCTGTTTTGGTGTAAATACCTCCGCCCGCTTTTGCCAGCAGCGCAAGCGTGGAAGCCCCAAAGCTGAAACCCAAAACTGCTTCAGCGGAACTGGTCCACAGGTAAATCATGCTCATACCGATGACGGCCATCCCAACCATTGCCAATCCCAATACCGCGCCGGCATTGAAGGATAGCTTGAATGCTTTGGATAAACTGAAATTAGCAGCGGTAGCAGTGCGCACGTTGGCTTCAACGGCTACGCGCATGCCAAGGTAGCCAGCAATTGCAGAGCTAACTGCCCCTGTCACGAAGGCCACAGCCATGATCACACCTTCGCGAACGTGCAGGGTCACCGCTCCACCGCCTGCGGTTTCAGGTTGTATGCTGAAAACCAAAGCGATGATAATGCCGATAATGACCGATAGAATTCCCAGGGAACGATAAAGTTTCACCAGGTAAGCGTTAGCGCCTTCTTTGATCCAGGAGGCAACTTCAATAGCCCGCTCTGTTCCGGGGTCTTGTTTCATCACCCAGAAATACAAATAAAGTGCAACTGCCATTGACAGAAGCCCGGCAGCAATGGCGATATAGATCCAAGTTGTAAAATTATCCATCATAATATTTCACCTTCGGTTTACATATTTGCTGATCTGAACCAGCGATAGTTGTTTGTACGGATTTCTTCAGGGCTGGGCATCGGGAAATAACGCAACTGCTCCTGATTGCCTACATAAAAACCGTTCTTGATGGTTCTGTAATGTACGTCAGGAGAATGAGTGCGGTCAACCATTTTTGTGGAAGCATATTTGGTTTTCACGTCCGTCAGGCATTGGCGTAAGTGATCCCGATTGCTGTAAGGCAGGTTTTCCATCAAGCCCATTTCCGGATCTTCAGCCAATTCACCCAACAGCAACTCAGTAAACACAATTGCCGGCAGTTTGACCAGGGAAACGGGGTTACGCACGATTTGGTCAATGAATTCCATAGGTCCAAGCCGGCTGACAACCAGCGGCGAAACAGGTACGATCTCCTGATAAAGATGGAGATTTCCGGTTCCATTTGGGATTTGATTCGATGGGCTCAATTCCAAAGTACGGCCATCCATGGTAGTCAGATAGAGGTGCATCAGAGCGTCGAGGTCCATGTGTTCCAGAACGCGATAGACGGACACATAAACAGAAGCTTTCAGACTTCCATCTTCGTGGGGAACGCATCGTTGGATTGCTTCCTCCATTCGAAAATAAGGGTGGCGGAAGTTCGGATCGACCTCAAAAAACATCGCCTGCCCGCGGGATTTCTTGGCGGAGCCTACCGCGTAGTAGGTGCCAAAATCCTCAGGGGACAACATAGAGGCAATCAAAGCTTCCGGAAGTAAAGATAAGTAGAGATGTATTGCCATTTTGAAACTCCTCTCTATAAAAATATCCAATAATGGATAGTTAAACCATATCACACCACTGTAATTCTAACCCCAAATTGCCCAAAAAACGCCTTTCTTTGTTTTTTAGTAACAAGGTAAATGTCTAAAACTAGTAATTTAAAAATATTTTGAAAGCTGGGAATATAAATGCATGAAGTGGACAATAAAAAATACCTAAGAAGATCTCAACCGCAAGACTCATTTGGTCTACTCATGTCAGGATCAGGCTAGCGGGGGATAGGCAAAGAGATATTAATTCGTTTCCACGGATCGTGCCAGCCAGCGGAGCAGGGCAAACAAGATCAAAACCAAAATCAGAAGCAAGGAAGCCACGGGTGTGGCGGAGGAGAGCCCAAATCCCTGGAATCTTTCGTAAATTAACACCGGGATGATTTTTGGACTATAAGCCAGAATCACCACCGCTCCAAACTCACTGATACCGCGAGCCCACATGGTTATCGCTCCACTAAGGACTCCTTGCCAAGCCAATGGGAGTGTGACCTGCCAGAAAATTTGCCAGGCGCTTGCCCCATCAGTACGCGCCACTTGCTCAAGTTCTGGGTCGACCGAGGAAAAGGCTTCCCGGCTGGCATTCACCAACAGGGGTAAACTGACAAACATCATCCCAACCACAATGCCTGGCAAGCTGTCAGTGAAAAACAAGCCGATTTTCGACAGGGGACTACCCACAATACCCATCCTTCCAAACACAAGCAGCAGAGCAATACCAGCAGCGGTATGGGGAATAATGAGCGGAAGGTCAACAATACCTGACAATAGGGATTTTCCCGGGAAATTGGTTCGCGCAAGGATATAAGCCAGCGGCAAACCAAGTAGTATCCCGATAGATGTGGCAATACCACCAGCTAAAAATGTCAGTCCGATGGAATGCGCCACATCTCTATCTGTGATGGTCGTGAGCAGTTCTTCAAGCGATGTTGAAAACAGGGTTACGAGCACAGGCAGGATGATGAAAAGTATCAGCAGACTGGCTGCCAACACAAAACCGAACGGTAGAGGTTTATTCTTCACGGAAGGTCCAAAAGACTTTGCAGTTCGTCAGGCACGTTTTCCACTCCATTAACAACTACCGGGATCAAGAGCGGATGGTAATTTTGCTGCATGATCGCCTGACCCTCAGGACTGTAAAGGAACCGGATAAACTGAAGCGCTTCAACCATGTGGGGGGCATTAGAAGGGATGGTCAGTCCGTAAGTAATCCGCTCCCCCTTAAAAATGGGATCGACCGTGGCAAAGCGTTGAAAGTCCATCCGGACGGTGACTTTGCCATAGTCCTCTTCCAAGCTCGGATCTCCCAAATTCAAGCTGTTTGGAAGTTTGAGCAGTCTAAAGCCGTGTTGCTGAATTACGCTTTCATATTCAAAGGCGTAATCCACCTCCCCCGCTTCCAAAAGTGAGATGAGAGCAACACTGGAACCCCGCATCATAATGTGACTGCTTTTTGTCGTCTCCAGGATTTCAGGTATCCTGATAATTTGCATATCTCCCATATCCACCAGGCGAATTGGATAGGTGAACTGGTCTTCCAAGAAGTCATAAAAAATATCCGGATTTTTATATACGCTTTGAGCGAGACTGAAAGACATTAACTGACGGTATCCCACCGCGTCAAAACGGGGATCAGAGAGACCAACCTTAACATCCGGTCTGGAAAGTATCTCCCACCAGTTATCCTCAGTCAATTCATCCGCGTATTTGCTGTTGTCGTGATAGGCAATTGCCAACGCATTGGTGGCCATATTAATATGCCATTGGGCATATGCTTGGTTTGTTCCAGGAACGTTAACTTCATACATGAGCATGGGCATGAGTGCTTGGTCAGCGGTAGCAACCAGGTCAATAGCTTCATGCAGCTCAGTAACATGCCGTATTACCTGGATGGACCCGTGGTATTCTGCCTGAATATCGATCTCTGGATATTTTTGTTCAAAGGCCTGCTCGAGTTCCGTGAAGGGCTGGATAAGACTTCCAGCCGCGAAGATAACCAGTGAAGTCTTCTCTTTGGGCTGGCAGGCAGTCAAACCAAAAACAACAGCCAATACCAGCAGTAGGAAAGTATGTTTTTTCATGTTGAATTATGAAAACGGGTGGGAAATCTTCTCCCGCCCGTTTTTTCTACTCTATTTGACTTCAATTTCAGCCAGGTCTTTGACCCAACTACTGCTCTCAAAGCCAGGCATATAAGTTCGCAGCATTTCCTCATCCCAACCCAAAAGACAGGTTTCACAGGCAAGCACATCTGCAAGGGAAACCTCGGAAGTATAGCCATCGCTGGCTGTCAGCACCAAAGTTGTTGCCTCAGCGGGTATGCTTACCTGGGCAAGGATATCCTTCATCAAAATACCCGTTACGTCAATCTGGTCCCCTTTGGGGTGGGTAACATTGAGATTCAGGACTGCCATTCCCAACAGGTCTTGCATGGTCAGTGTCTTTTCGGCATCCACCAGCCCCTTGATAAGCACAGAAGCATCATCCGGACCTACCACAGCAGGTGTTTCGCCAGCAACTGGTTCAGAAGTGGCTTCGGGGATTACTTCCTCAGTAGCTTCTGCTACCGGCTCAAAATTAATCTGGACTTTAACAATCCCACCCACCATTTGCTTCTTGCTGAGTTCCGGACCAACCAGGCGCAATGGGAAGTCTTCTCCTGAAAGAGGTTCTCCGTCCACAAGGTAAGCAACAATGATATCGTCATCACGCATCACAGTGTAGGAATCCAAAGTTACAGTGTATCCATCCGCCGAAACGAGGTCAATGGTATAGCCAGCCTTAGCCAGATCATCCCGGTAGGCATCATCGCCATGCTTGACTTCATCATCAACACGACCAATCAAGTAATACAGTGGAATGCCTTCCCACTCTTGACCGTCTTCATCAACCCAGGTTCTTTTATGGCAGTCATCTGCCGCGCCGGATTCGAATGTCGCCCGATCCATTGGTTCATCAATGGCACCGATGAAATCAACAACCCAGTCTTCAATAGCTTCTTTTAAGACTACTTTGTTGACATATTTGATTGACCAATGGCCATCCACCACCTGCAAAGGTGATTCGCCAACCATGACCAGGCGAAGTTGGCCATCCATATTTTGGTCCAAAGCTTCACCTTCGCGCTCATATGCGATGATTGTCTGTAATTCACCAATCTTTTCCATCTCGTCACCGCTGGAGACATCATAAGTGATATATTCGCCATCTCGAATTTGAGACGGTGAGTAGGTAATGGAATAACCATCTTCAGCAATGATTTCTACGCTGTGCTCATCAGTCATCCCGCCCACCTCTTCAAGCAAGGCGCTGACAGGTACACCCTTATAAATCGCGGGAGCGGTGATCTTGCCTGTACTGGACATGATGCCAGCCAGTCCTTCCGCAGATGGGAGAGCCTTAAGCTGATCCATGGTAAAGAAAACCGATTCTCCATCTTTTACGAGCTCCAAAACCGTAACCGGAATCTCTGGTTCGGCTTCACTTTCACTTGGCTGCTCAGCTGGTACATCAACGACTGTCTCTGGTGGGGCTTCAACAATTGGTGTCGCGCAACCAGTTAGACTGATCATTACCCCCAATAACAAAACAAAAAAGAAACTCTTAAATACGTGCTTCACTTCCTTCTCCTTTCCAAAATGGGAGGCGCTGCTGTTTCCGGCAACACCCTCGAACAGATGGTAACTGGGATTTTCCACCTGCTACCGCTCACAGTACCTTGTTTATGTAATTTAGGTACCGCAAGTCGAAGAAACAGTTTTATTGTACTATGCTTACGTACTTTAATGAAAATTATCACAATCGAAATGGCCAATCGGAATTAGGCAAGAAAAACTTGAATACAAAATATGTTTGAATGTAGCCATCGTTCAACGCATGCAATAAAATAATGCCGTGGAAACTCTCAAATAAACTGAATAGAAAAACATTCGATGTTCTTGAGTAGGATATTTCCTTTTTTGCCTTGATTAACCCTTTCTTATGACAGAATAGGAGGATAGCGTTGAAAATTCAGTTTTAAAGTATTGTCTCTTAATAAAAAAAGACACCCTTCACACTGAGGATGTCTTCTGGGTTTGAGGTGAGAAATTACTTAGAAATCAACCACTCGATTACAGCAGTCAGTTCACCCTCTGAAAGAACGATGTGATTGTGATTGCTGTTCATGAGAATTTCACGCCATTGCTCCGCGCTTAGATCCTGGTCAAACAAGAATTGCAGTTCATGTTTACCATCCAAAAGCTCCAGTACATATGCCTCCATTTGTTCATCATAGTCAAGAGCGCTTGAATCGATAGGATACGTATTCATCGGGCTATCATCCGGAACCGCAGGGGCTTCATTGATCGGGTAGGTATCCACCACCTCGGCGGGTTCAGTTTGAGGGGTGGGAGATTCTTCCGTTTCCTTGCTGCCCACATCAACGATCGGCATATTGATTGTCACATTTTCATCAGTCGGTTCAGTGCTCCCACAAGCGCTTAAAATTACGCTTGCGATGAGGATTAGACTAATAACCAGGATCGATCTTTTTTTCATGTTTACCTCTTAATTGATAATTCGGTTTTGGTCATTATACTCTTTCCAAAAAATCTCTTGCTTATTTTGATGCCACCTCTTGTGCGACAGTCGAAAAGAAGTCTGATTCAATCATCTGACTGCTCAACTCAGAGGAACACAGGATTTTTTGAGAAAAAAGTGGGTAATGCGGACGCAGCAGTTCCAACAAGCTGAATGCGACCCTGCGAATGGAGAAATGCGCGTTGCTCGCGCTGCGTAATTTGATGAAATGGAAAAGCGAGCGCAAATTTGATTCACATAACACCCGGCGGTTGAAAGCGTTCGGTAAAACATAAGCCGCAACCTGGGGATTCCACTCAGCGAACTGCCCATAAAGAGCCGCCATTTCATCCATGCTTGCCCTGTAAACTGGTTCCAACCCGGCTTCGGTGATCGCCAATGGAATTGCATAGCCATGTTGAATGTTGAAAACCTGCACGGTTTGGGTCATCATCCGGTGACGTTTGAATTCAAAATATGCGCCCTGATCCATAACCAGATCAAAAGTGGCAGTGGCATACTCTAATTCACGCAAGGGGATGTCGAATTTACCCACATTTTCAAAGAGTTTATCGACCAATTCTTGCCTGGCTGGCAAACCCATCGCCTTGACTTTTGCCAGACAGGATTGGTAACTTCCACTACCATAACGGTATAGCACGGCTGCCAAGATCTTATTCTCACCATCCGGGTCAATTGACACCAGTTGAAAGGGTTGTTCCTGGCTAAAGGGGATTTCTTCCGCCAGTTCATGTGAATAACGGCTGACCTCGGGCAAATAGCCGATTGGATCAGCGTATTTAACCAGGGTTGGCAGCTCCTGCGTTGCCACCCGCTTCATTTCTTCACCGATCAAGCGCACTTCCATCAACTCTGAGGAGAGCATCTTGCGAATAGCGTATTCCAATGCGCGCGCGTTGATGGTCAAACCTACATTTGCCATTGACGCCGCCGGCAAAACAAAACGAGCCACATCCACCGCTTTAAGGCGGGAACGATTCAACCAGGCTCTTTCGGACTCATTTTCTTTTCTTTCCGTTTGCGCCTGCCCCCAAGGCACCAGACCTTCCAGGATTTCCGCGTAGGACTCAAAAAGCCTGCTGATGCTTTCCTGGTAGCTTTTTGCGAAGGGGCTATATTGAATTTCCGGAGGGATCACAAAAGCGGTTGGATCCCACTGCTGATAGCGGGTTGATTTTTCAGTATAAGAAGCCAAACGGTTGCCTTCTATCGTCTCGATCGCCAACCGGGAGACGTTTTCAATTGCCAGATGCAGCACGGCATGTTCGGCCACACTGCTGTGACCGTAACCTACAATCCATTTTTCACTAAACTCGGTGCTTTTCTCGTCGTCAAGCTCAGCCGCGATCTTGTCAAAAGCTTCGGGGGATCTTGAGGTTTTGGCAAAAGTGACTGCGATTGTTTCCGCACCAAGGCTGCGAGCACTTAATCGGTAAATTCTGCGTTTATGTTCCATCTGTCAATATCCTCCGGGCATTCGTTTTATCGATGTTGATCTGTTCAACCAGATCAGCAATTGACTTGAATTTGACTTCATCACGGATATGTTCGATGAAGTGAACGTGGATCAATTTGTAATAGATATTATCATCAAAATCCAACAGAAGAGTCTCAATGCTGGGTGAAAGGCCGTCATCAAAAGTTGGTCTGATGCCAACATTGGTTACTCCCTTGTAAAACTTGCCATCCAAATCCACCAGGCAGGCATAAACGCCAAAACGCGGTAATTTACGGTGGCTGTCAAAATATAAATTGGCGGTTGGGAAACCAAGCTTGGTGCCTTCCTGCCGTCCTGGCGCGACATAACCGGAAAGCGTGAAGCTTCGCCCAAGCAGGCTGGCTACTAACTTGACATCACCGCTATCAAGAGCCTGACGGATGCGTTGGGATGAAATCACCTGGCCGTCAAACAATTCAGGAGATATATGGACGCACTTTATCCCAAAATCATCACATACTTTCTGCAGCACTTCCCCTGTTCCTAGACGACCTTTGCCCAGAGCAAAACTTTCACCTACGATCAGCCCTTTTAGCGGCACAATGGAGTTCAGCTTTGCTATAAATTCTTTGGTGTTCATATCTGCCAAACTCTGGTCAAAGGGCAGGCACAAAACCGTGTCTACCCCACTGGCGGCGAGCAAGTCGCGCTTTTCTTTTTGATTATTAAGGTAGTAACCCTCAACAGTTTTTGTGAAAAATACACGCGGATGAGGCCAGAAGGTCACAACCAAAGACTGAACCCCATCGCTTTTGGCCTGATTGATTACTCTGTTGATCAATGCCTGATGACCCAAATGCACACCATCAAAATTACCGATAGTTGCCCACGCAGGCTCAAGCGTATGATCTGGCCAGTCCTGATATTCTTTAGTCACAAGTCTTTTCCTGTCTTAAAAATACCCCGTCTGAGCATTGTCAGGCGGGGTTCACGTATGCAAATCTTTTTAGTTGCCAAAAACCTTGCGGGGTTGCCATTCTGATTTTTCAGCATCATATTCCATCAAGGCGATCAGTTCTCCATCCGCACTGATGGCCCGGGCCAGCATTTTATCTTCCAACCCTTCTTCGCCAGGGATGCGGTGACCATGGACTACCTCGTCAACTTGCTCGAAACTAAGTTTGATTGTATACCAGTCTCCCAGGACCTCTGCAGCTGGAATCAAAAATTTGTACCAATCGTTATTTTGAAAAGCTTCTTCCAGGCGGCGGAGTGAAACTGCGTCGCGCAATCCAAACTGCCCGTTCTTGGTGCGTCGCAACCCAATCAAAGTTGCTCCGGAGCCAAGTTTTTCGCCCAGATCTGAAGCCAAAGAGCGCACGTATGTGCCAGAAGAACAATGGATATCGACCACCGCTTCGGGTGGGTCCCAATCCAAAAGCTCAAGGTCGTGCACAACGATCGTACGAGGTTCCATCTCAACTTCTTTGCCCTCACGGGCCAATTCGTAAGCCTTTTTGCCGTTGATCTTCAAGGCGGAAAAGACCGGGGGTACCTGCTCGCTCTCACCAACAAAACCTTTGAGTGCTTCTTCCAGTTCTTCAAAACTGATATCAACCGGTCTGACAGCGGTGACTTCGCCTTCCAAATCGTAAGTGGTGGTTGTCATACCAAATTTGATTACAGCCTGATATCGCTTTTCAGAGGCAGCCACGAACTCGCTTAAGCGCACTGCAGGTCCAACAAGCACCACCAAAACACCAGAAGCCCTCGGGTCAAGTGTTCCGGTATGTCCTGCCCGGTTAATGTGGGTACCTCTGCGAATGAATTGAACAACATCATGGGAGGTCATTCCGATTGGTTTATCCACAACCAAAACACCGGAAACTTTGTTTACAAATTTTCGTTTGAGTTCATCTCGTTCGTTCATTTTTCCTCTATTCATTCCCCTTTTAAAATGTTCTGAGTAACTTCCAAAACTCGATTTTTGACCTGATCCAGGCTGCCTGGTATATCAGCACCAGCAGCGGATTCATGCCCTCCCCCGCCGAACATAGTGGCGATGTTTGAAACATCAATTCCTTTAACGGAACGCCAGCTTACCTTAATACTATCGTTTTCTTGCTCAATAAACAAGACCGAAATCAGAGCCTCGGGTACGACAGTCAACATATTGATCAAATCTGCATCGTCATTTTCAGGATAACCAGCAATTTCTCTATCCTCAAGCGTGAGCGTGGAGGATAAGAGACCATCGTTGAACTCCAATTTTGTTAAACCCTGGCCCCAGTAACGAATTTCAGCCAGGCTGCGCATTGAAAGCGTGTTGTGGTAAACATTGACCAAATCAGCACCGCTTTCCATCAAATCTGCGGCTATTCTTAAAGCTTTTGGTGTGGTGTTGTTTGTCCTAAAACCCAAGGTGTCAGCCAACAAACCGGTTAGCAAAGCGGCTGCCACACCGGGGCTCACTTTCAAACCCCATTTTGGCAATGTCTCAGCCAGCATAAGCGCCGTAGCCTCTGCTTCGGGTTCCACATAATCGATTTTGCCAAAGTTAATGTGTGTTTTGTGATGATCCACTACCAAATCCGGAGCCGAAACATCCTTGAGGACACTACCCACCCGGGGAGCATCGGCGCAATCGACAACAATTAAATAGTCGAAATCAAGTGAAATCTTATTGGACACATCAGTGGCACCAGGCAGGGAATGATATCGTTCTGCGACCCCATCTTCAAGCACGCATTGCACATCTTTGCCGGCTTCTTTGAGCGCGGTTCCAAAAGCTAACATGCTTCCAACAGCATCGCCATCCGGTCGGATGTGTGAAACAAGCACAACCCGCCTGGCCTGGCTCAATTGTTCTTTGATCAAATTATCGACGTCAAACACTTCACTCATACTTCTTCTTCATCCTCGTCATAAAAATCGTCTTCTTCGACCTCATCTCCATAGTCGCCCAGGTCTTCCTCTGCATCGTCATCGAAAACCGGATGTTCTTCGTTCTGCCATTCAGCCAATAACAAATCGATCCTGGCCGCTTTTTCAGGCGTAGGATCCCAGAAGAAGCGTAATTTTGGGGTGACGCGTAGGTCTATTTCCTGGGAAATCTCATAGCGCAGGAATTTTCTGGCGTGGTTCAGCGCCTCAATGACTTCCTGAGACCGCTCCTGACCCTCAAGCGCTGAGACGTAGATATTGGCATAATCGAGTTCCCTGTCGACCTTGACATCGGTCACGGAAACACCCAGCAAGCGAGGGTCTTCAATTTTTGCTAACAATACCATTGACAGAATTTCTTTCATTCTGTCATTGATTCTTTTCATCCTTAACTTCGAAGGCATATCTCCTCCTGTACCTGGGTGCTATCAGCCCCCAAATTTCTCTACCACAAAACATTCAAATACATCACCAACTTCGAATTCTTCGTAGTTCTTCAACGTGATCCCGCATTCCATACCTTCGCGAACCTCACGCACGTCTTCCTTTTCGCGTCTCAGAGAAGACACTTCTGTCTTGGCAATTTCTTCTCCATCACGCAGGATTCTAACAGAAGCATTCCTACGAAATTCACCAGTCAGAATACGGCAGCCTGCTGCTGTACCACCCTTGGAAACTTTGAAGGTTGCCAATACGGCGGCCTTGCCTATCACACGTTCCACTAATTCAGGTTCGAGCAAACCGTTCAGAGCCTTTTCAACATCTTCCACCAGGCGGTAAATAATGTTGTAAAGACGAACTGAAACACCTTCGGTGTCTGCCAATCTTCGCACAGCCTGATCCGCATCAACATCAAAGCCCATTACAACCGCGTCTGAGGCTGCCGCCAGCATGATGTCACTTTCGGTGATGTTGCCAGTTTCAGCATGCAAAACTTTGATGGACAGGTCTTTTTGCTGTTTGCTGATCTTTTCCATCTCATTTGTGATTGGTTCAAGTGAACCCTGGACGTCAGCCTTCAGGATCAGGCGCAATTCTTTAGCTTGTCCAGATTTAAAGCGACTGAACAGTTCTTCCAGCGTGGCGCGTTTTACACTGCGTTTTGCCTCACGTTCCGCTTTGCGGTTTGAGACGATCGAACGCCCTTCTTTTTCGTTTTCAACAACCTGGAACAGGTCTCCGGCTTCGGGTAAAACGCTCAAGCCCATGACCACAACTGGTGTGGAAGGAGCTGCTTTTGAAACACGTTTATTGCGCTGATCAAACATGGCTTTGATTTTGCCAGTGCCTTCACCAGCCACCACCACATCGCCCACCTTGAGTGTGCCGTTTTGCACCAACAAGGTTGCCAATGGACCGCGGGCTTTATCAAGCCGGGCTTCCACCACTGTACCAATACACTGACCTTTGGGGTTTGCCTTGATGGTGACATTGTCCGCCACCAAAAGGATGGTTTCCAACAAATCTTCCAAACCGATGCGACCCTTGGCTGAAACAGGCATGACAAAAGTGTCACCTTCCCATTCATCTGGTTGCAATCCAATTTCAGATAACTGTCGTTTTACCCGGTCCAGATTGGCATCAGTCTTGTCAATTTTGTTCAGAGCGACGATGATCGGCACCTGGGCAGCTTTGGCATGGTTTGCGGCTTCACGGGTTTGAGGCTGAACGCCATCATCCGCCGCAACTACCAGCACGACGATGTCAGCCCCTTGAGCGCCTCGAGCGCGCATGGATGAGAAAGCGGCATGACCCGGAGTGTCCAGGAAGGTGACCAGTCGATCTTTATGAGTGATTTGGTAGGCACCGATGTGCTGCGTAATGCCGCCAACTTCCCCACCTGCCACGTCTGTGTTGCGGATGGCATCCAACAAAGTCGTCTTTCCGTGGTCAACATGTCCCAGAATGGTAATAACTGGAGGGCGGGCTGTAAGCTTGTCTGGATCCTCTTCCAGAATTACACGGCGCCAAAGCGGCATTTCGCCGGTTTCTTCTTCTTTGACTTCTTCCTGCTCCAATTGGGGTTCAAAACCCAATTCTGTCGCCACAACTGCAGCTGTATCAAAGTCAATTGTCTGATTGATGCTGGCCATGACGCCATTGGACATCAAAATTTTGATGACCTGAACCGCACTGTTATCCAGCAAACCTGCCAGTTCCCGCACGGTAATGCTGTATGGTAGTTGAATGATTGTATTTTCTTTTTTGCCCATAGATACCTCCGTATTCTATTACAGCAACCCCCTTGCCTGGCGGCAACGGTATCTAAAAGCAAGTTGTCAGGCTGACAATTAAGCCATCACGCTGTCCTTATCAGGGAGATCTGAATCCTGGGAGGTCTCGCTTTCTCGCGTATCCTCTGGCAAACCTTCCATATAAGCATGCAGTGTGGCCAAATCCTGCTCCGAAACCGTAGTCCGTAAAGCCTTTGCTAAAGATCCTTTTAACCCTTTAACCCAGCAGCTCTTTTGGTCGTGCAAATAAGCACCACGACCCGGCAGCTTGCCGCTCAGGTCAATCTTTACACCTTCCGTTGTCCTCACCAGTCGGATCAAATTCCGCTTGGGAAGGACCTCGCGACACCCCACACAGGTGCGTTGAGGAATGTGTTTGGGTTTTAATTTGTTTTTTGCTGCCACCTTCTTCTATGCTTTCTCTAAAAAAGCGCTTAATCTCAATCTTGACTGTACCTGAATCTTACCAGTCTTCCCAATCATCTTCGGCTTTGCGGTGTTTGTAACGAACCACATCGGTATCCTGTTCAGGATCATACTCAACAGTAAAGCCGCGACGTTTTTTGCCTTTTTTCTTTTTATCCGCCATCATGCGCTGATATTCTTCATCTTCTTCCGGAGTCGTTTTTTCTCTTTTGATCGTGTCTAAACGGAAGAGTTCTTCAAAGCTCTTCTCTTCTGAAGCTTCCTCTTCTTTATCTTTTCCTTCGGAAGTTTCTGCTTCTTCAGCAGAAATTTGCTCTTCTTCCTCTTCTTCAAGAGTTCCTTCGGCTTCTTCGACCTCGACTTGTTCAACAACTTCAGCTGTCTCTTCCGGAACAGCAACCTCTTCCGCCGCTTCTTCAACCGTCGCGACAGCTTCTGGTACTTCTTCAACCTCAACAGCTGGGAATTCGTAAGTATTTACGAGGTCAATCAGTTCCTCAAAGTTCTTTGGTCCAATTCCGTTGAAGGCCAACAGGCTTTCAGGATCGGTGCGAACTGTAAAGAACAAATCTCCAAAGGTTTCCACGCCATTTTCCTGGAGGATGATCTGGATGTGTTCCTTGATCTGCTCAACATCATAGATGCTGGTCTCATAAGCCCGTGGATCGATGCCATCACGAACTGCCTTGAGCTCAGCCATGTGAGCATCCAATTCTTCTTTTCGATCAGCTTCACCACGTCTTTCAACGCGGTCCACAAAGCGGCCAATCAGCGCGCTGTCATCCATACTGAGCACGCGCCCTTCAGATTTCATTTGCAGCAGCTCTTCCACACGGGTCATTGTCGCGGCTTCTGCTTTTGCCAATTCAGCCAAAGTCGGATCCTTGCGAAGTTTGACTAAAGCCTTGGCTGCAGCTTCAGAGACACTCATGATGTCAATGCGCCATCCGGTCAGTTTAGCTGCCAGGCGGGCATTTTGACCCTCGCGCCCAATGGCGAGACTAAGTTGGTCTTCCGGCACAACAACAGTGGCTGTCTTGTGTTCGTAAAGCGAAGGGTTCAGGTAGACACCGGAAACCCGTGCCGGGCTGATTGCCTTGCTGATATATACAGCAGCGTCAGCATTCCATTCGATCACATCAATTTTCTCATCGTGCAATTCACGCACGATCGCCTGAATGCGCACACCCCGTTGGCCAACACAAGCGCCGACAGGGTCAATTCCCTGCTGCGTGGCGGAAACCGCCACCTTGGCTCGTTGACCTGGCTCCCTGGCAATGGATCGGATTTCAACAATGCCGTGATAAATTTCAGGCACTTCGTTTTCCAATAATCGCCGCAGGAAGTTGCGATGTCCACGTGACAGGATGATCTGTAAGCCCTTGGGTGAGTCAGTTACTTCAACGATGTAAGCCCGGACCCGGTCATGAATGCGGAAACGTTCATTTGGAATCATTTCCTTGCGCAGCAAAGTGCCTTCTGCCTTCAAATCGAGACCAATGGTTGCCTGGCGGGAGTTAACTGCCTGGACGATACCGTTGGTGATCTCGCCAACTTGCTTGCTGAAATGCTCGAACTGGCGGTGTCTTTCTGCATCGCGAATACGTTGTTGGATGGCTTGCCTGGCGGTTTGCGCGGCAATACGACCAAAATCTTTTGGTGTAGATTCAACCAACACAAGATCGCCGATCTGACATTCCGGATCAACCTTGAGGGCTTCTTCTAATAAGACTTCGGTTCGCTCATCTGTGATGGTTTCGGAGACTTCTTTCTCCGCAAATACACTCACCTGACCATTTTCAAAATCAAGCTTTACCTGAACGTCTTGGGCGGTAGAGGCTCCAACAGCCTTCCGATAGGCGGAAACCATTGCAGACTCAAGAGCTGCCAGGATGACATCCCTTGGCAAGCCTTTTTCTTCCAGGACTTCATTAAAGGCTAATGTAAATTCGCTTTTCATCGCTTTTTTTCTTTCTCCAACTAAAACGCATTCCCAGTTCTAAGCAAAAAAGTGGACCTCTGTCCACTTTTCAGGTTGAAAAGTATTGAACTGACTAACGAGTAAATATTACCATAATAAAAAAGCAAATGCAAGTTCAAGTGAGCAAGCAAAATGACGCAATTAATAAGTAGAATGCCTTAAGCGCTTGTTGTTCTTTCTCAATGAAGTAAAATAAGAGAACTAACCAAAACAGCTTACCCACATCTCTTCGTTGGAGGTCACGATGACAGAAAATAAACTATGGTGGAAGAATGGAATTATCTACCAAATCTATCCGCGTTCCTTTCAGGATACAACCGGGAACGGCATCGGGGATTTGAACGGCATCGTCCAACATTTGGATTATTTAAAAGAGCTGGGAGTTGACGGCATTTGGCTCTCCCCCATCTATCCATCGCCCGATCATGATTTCGGCTATGATGTGGCTGATTATCATACGATCGACCCAAAACATGGGAACCTTCAGGACTTTGACCGTCTTGTCAAGGAAGCTCACAAACGCGATCTGCACATCATTATGGACCTGGTGCTCAACCACACTTCCGACCAACACCGCTGGTTCCAGGAATCACGCAAGTCGATCAACAGCCCTTACCACAACTGGTATATCTGGAAAGATCCTCTGCCAGGTGGACGAAAACCCAATAATTGGCTCTCGGTTTTTGGAGGCAGTGCCTGGGAATTTGATGAGAATTTGGGCAAGTACTACTATCACATGTTCAATAAGCATCAACCCGACCTGAATTGGCGCAATCCCGAAGTGCGCTCCATGATGTTGGATATCTTCCGATATTGGTTGGACAAGGGCGTTGACGGTTTTCGGCTGGATGTTTTCAATAATTACTACAAAGATGAACTTTTCCGGGATAACCCCATACGCAAAGGCTTTAATATCAGGAAATTTGATGCCCATGATCATATTTACGACACCTCTCAACCAGAGATGATCGAAGTTGTGCAAGACATCCGCAAAATCATGGACAGCTACCCTGACAAATATGTTGTAGGAGAGACTTTTTTGGCAGATTCCGCTCAGGCTCGCACCTACATCGGGTCAGATCGTTTACATGCCGGCTTTGATTATGCTTATACCAATAGCCCCTTAAGCGCCAAAGCTTTTGGCAAAGCGATTCAATTTTGGGACGCGCTGCATGGCGAAGAAGCCTGGCCAAACTACTTTTTCAACAACCACGACACCAGCCGTAGTTCAACGCGATTTGCTGCAGGCGAGAGCGACACCATCCTAAAACTTCTGGCAGCCATGCACCTGACAGTGAGAGGGACCCCCTACCTCTATTATGGCGAAGAGATTGGCATGCGCGATATCTCCCTGACTCGTTCACAAATCCAGGATCCAATCGGAAAATACTATTGGCCATTTAACAAAGGGCGCGATGGTTGCCGGGCTCCAATGCAGTGGAATTCAAAACCCAATTCCGGTTTCACCACCGGAGAACCCTGGCTGCACATCCATAAAGATTACAAAGTAAGGAATGTTGAGAATCAGTCAAGCTCGTCAGCTTCCTTGCTAAATTGTTACAAGGAGTTGATCAAAATTCGAAGAGACTACCCGGCACTCAATGCTGGAGAGATCGAATTGGTGCCTGCAACCAATGAAGATCTGTTGGTTTACTCCCGCACGAAAGACACCCAGGAAATGTTGGTGGTCTTAAATTTCTCAAAACAAATCACTACTTACGAGTTACCAACTGAAAAGTTCAATCAATGGGAATTGTTGTATGCAGGCAATGAGGACATCACCAGCCACATGGCAGAGAACGAACTGCATTTGCCCGCTTATGGATTTGCTATTCTGATTTCGAGGTCTGAGTAAGGAGAGGAAATTGGACACGCCCAATCTGACCAATTTTGACACCAGTCCCTGGGTGGAAGGAAACAATCCAGGCATGCCGCCAACGCGCGCATTGCCCCTGGAGCGCTACTACCCGCCTTATCAGGAGGGTATGGTCGAAAACTGGGTCAGGAAGTATGTTGCACCCGGGTCTTACCTGCTTGATCCCTTTGGACAAAATCCATTCACCGCGCTCGAACTGGCGCGATCAGGCTATCGGGTTTTGGTTTCGGCGAACAACCCCATTGCCGCTTTCACCCTGAAGGTTTTAGCCAGCGCGCCAACAGCGGAAGATTTCAGCCAGGCGCTGCACCAACTCAATCAAAATAAGATGCGGGATGGCTCAAGCCTGGAAGAGTATCTGAGTAATTTTTACCGCATCAATTGTCCCAATCCTGAATGTGATGCACCAGATAACAGTTTTGAGGTCGACATCTTTCTCTGGAAAGAAGATGGACAGGCGCCCCATATCGCCATTGGTGCTTGCTCCAATTGTGGTTTGGAAGGTGAAATTGAATTGACGCCGGCCCTGCTGGAAAGCGCCGGCCGCTTACCCTCTTACGCTCTCATTCGCTCCCAGGTGCTCGAAAGAGTAGCGGGCCAGGACCCTCCCCTGCGGCGAATAGTGGAAGAAGTGATTTCTTTCTATAATCCCCGCGCCTTGATTGCTCTGCAGATATTGCTCACCAAAATTGAAACCAGCAATCTCAGCCTTGAACACAACCAACTTTTAACAGCCCTTTGGCTGAGCACGGCTGACCAGGTTAATCAGCTCTGGATCTGGCCGCGCGGTCGCAATCGTCCCCGGCAGCTTCTTCGCCCGCCTGTATACCAGGAAACTAACGTTTGGAAGGCATTTTTGCACGCCTGGAATTCGTGGGTGCAGCCTGAACCCCAAATAAAACTGCGCGATTGGCCCAAACGTGTCCCACCCGAAGGTGGAATCAGCCTCTTCGAAGGCAGGTTGAGGGAGCTTGATACTAAACCTGAGCCTGGCTTGATCAGCCTGGTTCAAACTTCACTCCCAAGGCGAAATCAAGCCTGGTGGAATTTATCCGGGCTGTGGAGCGGCTGGTTGTGGGGCAAGGACGGCGTAAAAACCATCCGCAACAGCTTGCTGAAACAGCGTTATGACTGGACCTGGCATAGTGTAGCCCTCAAAAAGGTGCTCAGCCAGCTGCCCAACCTGATTGGCAAAGAAACACCCGTCTTGTTGTTGACCAGTGAGTTGGACAGCATGTTCATTCTGGCTGGTTCCCTTGGAGCCCGATCGGCAGGCTTGAGCCTTAGTTCTGCCTCAATTGATGGAGAAAATGAAGCCCTGCAGACCGTTTGGCGCTTGCAAGCTGAAATGGACAAAAGCGCTTCAACCTTTAAAGCAATACCAACCTTCCAGAAGAGCGGTATGGAAATCCTGAACAAATTGGGTGAACCAGCGCATTGGCTGCGTTTGTTGAGTTATTCCGTTTTTGATCAACTTGTGCAGGGAAAATTTGATAATCGCCCGGTACAATCTGAAACGCTGAATGACATCGAGGCCGAAATCGCTTCGGTTTTTAATCAGCCCCGAGCTTTTCGGCGTTTCAACCCAGGCACCACTCCTGAATCTGGACTTTACTGGTTCTCGTCCCCTCCCAAAAATTACACCAGCCTGGCAGATGAGGCTGAATTAGTCATCCTTAGTGAGCTGCTTAGCCGCCAGCAAATCGGCCTGAGCGAGCTTTTGGATCTTGTTCATTCGCACCTGACCGGATTATTAACACCTCCCCTGGAGTTGATCACGGAAATATTGAATTCCTATGGCCAGCCTCTTGAGTCAAGTGATACGAAAAAATATCAGATCCTCCCCCACGAAACAGCTACAAACCGGAGGGATGATTTAATTGAGATCCGCAAGCTGATTGAGCAAATGGCTGATAAATTGGATTTTCGCAGGGAATTGCTGCCGGACAGGATCGTCTGGTTGGATCAAATTGGCAACATACGTTACAGCTTCTTCCCAATCACCACTGCCCAGATTTCTCGGATTTTAGTTACCAATCAAGATCTGCCAGGGCAAAAAGTGATTGTTCTGCCTGGCAGCCGCTCAAATCTTATCGCCTATAAATTAAAGCGGGACCCGAACTTGCGTTTACTCAAGGGAGAAGATTGGCAATTGGTAAAATTCCGCCAACTGCGCAATTTGGCCACAAACCCACTCCTGAGCAGGGAATTGTTCAACACGCAAATAACCGGTGATCCCCCGGAATTCCACACCGCCCAATTAGCCTTGTTTTAAGCGTTTAAGGTTGAGGCGTTGCTTCCTCTGTTACCTCAGTCGGCTGAGCTGTTGCGGTTGGCACCGCCGTTGGCTGCATGGTTGGCGTCATTGTCGGCGTTGGTGTCATGGTCGGGGTTGAGGTTGGAGTGGCCGTCGGGGTTGGGGTCGGCGTTGGTAGGTCCAAACGCAAAACCCACTTTTTCTGCACTTCCGTATTGGTAGTGCTGTGCAAAGTCACCCTTAGTGTGATTGTATCCACATCCAGATCTTCCAAATCCCAGGAGACAATTTCTGCGGCCGAACTGATCGGTTGCGTGACCCAGTCAGGAGTCAAAGGTGTCCACTCAGTTGGATCTGAGCCTTCGCCCCAATGCAGTTTAAATTGCTTGAAATTGGCGGTCGCGTCGATGACACCCGCAATGATAAAGGGGTTTTCTCGGATACTGCCGCCATCCTGAATGCCAACCAGATCAATAATTGGCCTTGGGTCATCCAAACGGCATTCCCGTTCAGGCTTGATCACCAGTGGATCAGGAAAACCGTAACGATCAGCCCAGGCTCTGCCCGCGTCAGTTTTCAACCACTTGATACCGTCTTCGTCTTCAACATTGATCGTCAAAGCCTCTTTTGTGAATTCAGAACAGGCTGGGGAAGCCTGGAGATTGGTCCAGGAGTCAATCGCAATTTTAAGCCACAGATCCTGGTCTTTTGGCAGCGGCGGCTGGTCAGAAGCAAAAATTTCAGTTCTTTGCTGCGGGCAGTATTCGCTTGGTTGTGTGCCCGATACCGAACAAATCGTGTAATCAACCACATCTGATGGTCTGGCAAAAGGTGCTGGATTGCCGCCTTTGTAGCGGCTGATCCCTTTTTGCATGATCTCAGCCCAAATCGGCGCAGCCCCGCTGACCCCGGTTGTATTGACCATGGGAGTGTAATCAGCGTTTCCGATCCAAACCCCAACAACCAGATCGGGCGTATAGCCAACGGTCCAGTTATCGCGGAAATCATTGGTTGTACCAGTTTTTGCGGCTGCAGGGAAGGGCAGATTAAGGACAGAGTCATACCCAAACATCGGCGCCCTGGCTGCTGTATCGGAAAGGATCGAGGAAATCAGGTAAGCGTGCGCTGACCGGACAACCTGGTCCCCAGCTGGAGCCTGGTATTCATATAGCACATTGCCACTATGGTCTACAACTTTTGTAATCGCTACCGGTGAGATTTTCCGGCCTTCATTCGCCAGAACCTGGTAAGCGCCGGTGAGTTCCATCAGGCTGACTTCACCACCGCCCAAGGTTAGCGCCAGGCCGTAATCATTTCTGGTGAGCGTATTGATCCCCAGTCGTTTGGCAAAATTGATAAAACCATCCTCTTGGGCAGTGGTCGGATCGTCGTAGATACCGACATATTCCAAAGCTTTGACCGCCGGGATATTATAGGAGTTCGCCAAGGCGTCGCGAACGGTCACAGGACCGTGAAAACGCCCATCATAGTTGACTGGTTCATAGTCCGGGCTGGTGTCAAAAGGATCTGCAGAGGGACGGAAGCTTGAAGGCACATCCCAAATCAAGGTGGATGGGGTCCAGTCTTTTTCAAAAGCCGCCAGATAGGTCAAGGGCTTGATGGCCGAACCTGGTTGGCGGGTATTGGTCAGAGCCATATTTACCTGGCCGCTGATATCGGCGTTGTTAAAGTCTGCCGAGCCTACCATGGAAAGGATCTCACCATTTTGGGGGTTAAGCACAACCACAGCGCCATTGGTGGCGTTGTTGGCCGTCATCTGCGCCAATTGCTTGCTGACCGCGTTTTCGGCATCATGCTGCATCTCAGGGTCGAGTGTGGTGTAAACCGTAAAGCCGGAACGATAGATGGTCTGGGCGTCAAACTGAGACTCGAGCAAAGATTGGATAAAAACCACCCAATGCGGAAACTGCATTCCTATCTCCCGCTTTTTGAATTCATAGGCCTCCAGGGCGTCTGAGGCCTGGATCGTCTGAATTGCGTCCAAACACACAGGTTCCAGGTTCTCACCGATGTGGATGCAGCCCTTTTCGTTGCTCAATTCATACATCAGCACCAAAACCGTTTTGAAGCGGTTGATTGTAGGTTCAGGATTGTTGTAAATATCGTACACGGCTGGGGTTTGCGGAATTCCAGCCAGAAAAGCTGACTGCCACAAGTTGAGGTCTGCTGCTGTGGTGTTGAAATAAGTTGCTGAGGCAGCTTCAATTCCATAAGATCGATTCGCGTAAAAAATTTCGTTCAGATATAACTCTAAAACCTGTTCCTTGGTATAGCGGCGGGTGATTTCAGCCGCCAGGATGATTTCACGTGCTTTGCGCTCATACGATTGTTCAAAGCGTTCATCGGTCAATAGCAGTAACCTGGCTAACTGTTGCGTGATAGTAGAGGCACCGGAGACGATCTCCCCGGAGGTGTAGTTGGCGTAAAGCGCCCGGGCAAGCGCAATCAAATCGAAGCCTGGGTGGTTGTAATACTCCTTGTCCTCGGTTGCAATCGTTGCCGCAATCACATAAGGTGAGATTCGTTCCAAAGGCACATAAGTCCGTTTGCCGGCATTGGGATCGACGATTTCGTAAAGGATATTGCCATTGCGGTCCAGGATATAGGTGGTCTCAAATTGAGACGCCCGATTTTGGAGTTCGTCTACTGGTGGAAGTGTTTTAGCAATATCGATGTACTTGGATACCGCAAACACACCTGCTCCCAGAAGGGCAAGCAGCAAAAGAATTATGGCAATCAAGATCAATCGTCCAAAACAACCTTTTTTCTTTTTGGCTTTCTTGGGTGCTTTAACCTGTTTTTTGACAACAGGATGGGGTTGAGTCTCAGGCGCAACTGTAGCAGCAGCTGGTTCAACAACCGCTTTAGGTTCAACCAGAGGGGTTACTATTACCGGTTGCGTGTCACTCTCTATACTTCCCTCAGCCGGGGTAAAGGCCACTGGGTTCAATTGGGTCCCCTGGTGATCTACCTGATCAACTGTTTCAGGCAGGACCTCAAGCTGGTCTGCCGTTTGGATGGGAAACTCAGGAGGAATGGTTTCAACAAAATCCTGGTCCTCGATGTACTCGACCGGTACCCACTGAGAAGTCTTATCTTTGACAGCCTCACCGATATTCCACGTTTCTGATTGGAATTCCATGCCAGGGTCTTTGTAATTATCCAGCCCGTTACGTTCCGCGTAACCAGCTGCTGTCTCCTTAAAATTTGCAAACTCTGGGAATTCTTGAGCCTTCGCAGAAGCGCTCTGAGCATCGAGGTTGTCCTCAGTGGATTCGGGCAGGTTTTGGTTGGTGTTGAGCTTGTCTTCCATATGATTTCTCTTCTTCTTTATTAACTCCGATTTTAACATAAAGGTTCAAGGCGGAAATTTCTGTCGAACAAAAGCGCGAACCAGGACTGTAGCATATAATTAAGCTGTGACTATAGGACCATTCTTCAAAACCGATCCCATCGGGATGATAGTAGCTGCGGATCAGCAATTTTCTAAGGAGCTTCCAACTTTTGATACCGTTTGGAGGCTGGAATTAGAAAACGGTGGCCCTATCAGTTTGCTGAGCACACTGGGCTTGCAAGCCCGTTCTTTCCAAATTTTCCCCCAGGTCAGCCAGAACAAGATGATCCAGGAAAGTCTTTCAGACTTTTTTGCCCAACCGCGCATCGATTTTATTTACTCAAATTTTCTCCGTATGGTGATCAATCCATTCGAAGAGATAGAGGCGGTTCTTGACATTTGGGTGAAATCCGCCTCTTTAGTACTTGGCAGGATTAAAGTAACCAATAACTCGGACCAGAACCTCGAGCTCGGCGCCAGGCTGGCAGCGCGTCTGATTTCACTTCAGGGCGGCTCGGATATCAAACACACCCGCCAGGCTTACCAGACTTTTCTCAAGGGGCAATCCGGCAATCTTTCAGTCAGCCTGACAATGAATGGTTCTGCCAAAACTGTCTTAAGCCCCACCTTTGCGCTGGAACAAAGTGAACATCTTGGTCCGGGAAAATCGATACAAGCCTTGTGGCAGTGTGAAATTGACTACGGTGCAACTTTGGAGACAGGCACTACCACGGAGAATTTCCCTGTCAATTGGGACGCTGAAATTGCCCGCCTTGAGGTTGCCAACCAATCCCGCCTGGTTCAAATCACCACGCCAAACACAAGCTGGGATGCCGCTTTTCTTTCAAATCAAAACCAGGCCTTTCAGCTTTTACAGCGTGAAGCTGATGGAACAATAGCCGCGCTCAAGAATCGCAATATCCATACAACTTTTTCGTCTCCCCCAGCTGGTCAAAAGGATATCAACACTAAAACAGTCACGACACTAGAATTGTTCCAATTGGTCAATTCTTTGATGCCTGCCCAAATCGAATTGGCTGCAGAACTCTTTGCGGCTCATTTATCCAATTGCCTGGATGGCTTAATTGAGGGCAACGCCAACCCCTTGCCCTTCCCCTGTCTCTGCAAGCTCGCCTGGCAGATCCATCAACAATTTCAGGACAAAACCTATCTTTCCGCCATATTTCCCGCTTTGAAATCGATCACCCTCTCCTGGTTCGATCAAACGTATGACCGCGATCAGGATGGGATCCCTGAATGGACCAGGGGGGAACAGACTGAGCTGACATCTTTGAGTGTTTTTGATTTGATGGATGAAAACGCGCTGTCTACGCGCATAGCTTTCACGGAGAGTTCCGGTTTAGTTCAACTTATGCTGATTGAATTGGAACACCTGCGGAAAATCAGTTTGGTTCTTGAGGATCAAATAACAACGGCTGAAACTGAAAGTCACAGTGCCACTCTTCAAAGTTGGTCTAAAGAAAATTTACCCACTCTTAACAACGGCAGCCTGCTTGATTACCAAACTCATCGAAACCACGCTGGAGAAATATTATTTAAAGGCGATTTGGGCGAATTTGGCGCAAAAGCGATTTTTCTGAAATCGCCCGCCCGCCTAAACCTTCGTCTAAAACCTCAACTCCAATTCAAAAAACCTGCCCCGTTTTTCCTTCACGGAGAAAATGATCAGGGCGAGTTGGTGGCTGAAAAAATCGATTCCTCTGATCTGCTCTGGCTGCCCGGCTCTTTTTACTTGACCTCAAAAGAGATTTATGCCCGCCTTGATCGCATCAGTGAATTGGAGATGGAAAACTGTCAGCTTCAGGTTCACATAGCTGATTTGAAAATTAGCGAAATCAGCTCACTCCTCGCATCACCAGGACCGGAAGAAGAATCAGAATCAGAAGATCCCCTGAGCCTGGATGCTATCCTGAATCGAACAGCGTACGGTATCCCTGAGAATTTGGACCCTCAGGACACCCAACAAGTGGTCAATCTGGGCTGGAACTTCTTGCTGATCTCTCAATTGATTGATCAGGGCGAACGCGATCAAGCTTTTCAGCTTTTCAGCCAACTCATTGAGGGGCAAATCCTTCAATTGAAACCAGACCACAACAACAGCGACCGTTGGCAGGCTCTCACTGGCCGCCCAATCGGCACCAGAAACACGCTGGCTGGCTTGATCCCGGTCAATCTCTTCCTCGAATTAGCCGGTATCCGCATTTTGCACGAAAACAAGTTGATCCTGCAGGGTCAGAACCCCTTCCCCTGGCCTGTAAAAGTGCTCTTCAAGGGTCTGGAAGTGACCCGGGACGGCAAGAATTCCACTATCCGTTTCCCAAACGGAACAGTTCAACATCATTTTGGCAGCAGCATGAAGACCTTCAGCAACCCCTTGCCTGGCGTAAGCCTGGCGGAAACGGGAGAATGATGTCAACTATAAAGCCCGCTGCCTGCTTTCTTCTGGTCGTACTCCTGCTTTTGTCCGGCTGTGCTAAAACCACCCCTACACCCAACGAAATCCCCACCATCGAGCAACCTGACCTGATGCAGACCTCCGTCGCTCTGGTCACTCTGGCGGCTGGGCAGACACTCGCCGCGGGAGCTTCCGCGACACCCAACCCCACGCTTGCCTCCACGGCAACGCCATCGCAAATCCCGACCATTGCTCGCAGCGCCACCCCGGAACCTGAAGTAACAAGTTTAGTGGAGTGCAACCGGGCCAGCCCCGGAACGCCTTTTGACCTGACCATCCCGGATAACACCAAACTATACGCGGAGCAGGAATTCACCAAGACCTGGCGTCTGGTAAACTCAGGCAGCTGCAAATGGACCCGGCTTTACAAACTTGTCTTTTTCTCCCAAAATCCCATGGGCGCCATGCAGGAACAGTTTCTGACTGGAGAAGTACTACCTGGGCAAGCCATTGACCTAAGTGTGATCTTCTACGCTCCTACATCACCTGGCGTGTACCAAAGCAACTGGATGCTCCAGGATCCTGATGGGAACCTTTTTGGCATCGGACCCAACGCAGACGCACCCTTTTACGTCCGCATTGAAGTCACGCAAGAGCCATCCCCCACTCCTGAAGCCTCGCTAACCCCCACACCCAAGCCCTGAGTTGAGCCTCATTCATAACAGAATAAATCTTTTTAAGCTAAAAATTAGTTGATAATAGTTAAATTGGCGTTTTTAGGTTAAGATAGACCAATATCGTTTAGGAGCGCACTATGTTCGAAAACAATCACAGTAATGACCCCGAAAATATGGCTGCTTATATTCAGGCGCTGCCGCAGGATTTGGCAAAAGCCTGGCAGCTAGGGCTGCAGCTGGAACTGCCTGAAATGCCAAAAATTAAAAGAATCATCATTTGCGGTATGGGCGGCTCTGCCATTGGTGGCGACTTCCTAGCCAGTTATCTTACCGATTTCACGCCCATTCCTGTTTTTTCTCACCGCGGTTACGGCCTGCCCGCCTGGGCAAACGGCCCCGAAACATTGGTGATTTGTTCCTCACATTCCGGCAATACCGAAGAAACTCTTGACGCTTTTCAAGCTGCCCAAAGACAAAATTGCTCCTTGTTGGGCATCTCTACGGGAGGGAAATTGGAGCGCCTGGCCAAGGATGCCAACCGACCCCATTGGAGTTTTCAGCACTCCGGGCAGCCCCGCACGGCTATTGCCTGGTCTTTTGGCTTGCTCCTGGCCCTGGTCGAACGATTGGGACTGATCGGCAATCAACAAGCCGCTGTCGAAAAAGCTATCCGCGAGTTGGAAAATCAGCAGAAAATGCTGGAACCTGCCAGCCCCACCTCTCAAAACCCTGCCAAACGCCTGGCGGGACAACTGCTCGGACGAAATGTCGTCATTTTTGCGGCTGGAAACTTTGAGGTGATTGCCCGGCGTTGGAAAACCCAGATCAATGAACTCGCCAAAGCCTGGGCAAGTTTTGAGGCTTTGCCTGAGATGAACCACAATACGCTGGCCGGGTTGGTTTTCCCGGATAGCTTGTTTGAAAAGACTTCCGCCATCTTTTTGCGTTCTGCAAGTGATCATCCCCGCAACCAACTGCGCATCGACTTGAGCATGCAATTCTTCCTGCAGGCCGGCATCGGCATTGACGCTGTCACCGCGAGAGGTGATGACAAACTCTCCCAGATGTGGAGCCTGCTCCAATTTGGCGATTATGTTTCCTACTATCTGGCTTTGGCGTATGGAATCGATCCAACGCCAGTGGAAGCACTGAATTTTCTAAAGGATCAACTGGCTCAAAACTGAGCCAGTTTTTTCATCAGAATATCGCCCTGATCATCAGCAAGAAGCCAAATATCGCAATTGGCACGCCCAGAATGGCGCCGATTACCGTCAGACTGAGCACGATTCCGAGGATCATCAAGACCAAACCGAGCACAAAACCAATCAGACGTCCTGTGATTTCCAGGATGCCGATGACAAGTTTCCAGACTGCCCAAAACGGCCACAACAAACAAGGTACGCCTTTCTTTTTCTCTTCCATCTTTTCCTTTCCACTTTTTTTCCTGCTTGAGATAAGCCTCAAACCAGAAAAGAAACTTTCATTTTTATTTTGGCACAAAGCAATTGCTCAGGAAGTAGAAAATCTAAGGTCTTATAACAGGCTGCCAGGAAAAAGGATCTGATTTTGGCTACTAAATACCTGATTTATGTTTTAAAACAGTATTCGTGATAAGATTCCGACTTGCAACTTCTAACATTCCAGAATTTTCTGTTTAGTGAGGACACGATGAACATTGGCATTATTATTTTTTCAAAAACAGGAAACACACTTTCGGTCGCTGAGAAATTGCGCGACACACTGCTTAGCAAGGGACATCAGGTGCTTTTGGATAAGGTGACGGCAAGCAATGATATTGAGATGGATCCGGGAAAGATCATGCTTACCAATTCACCCTCCACCCAGGGCTATGACATGATCGTTTTTGCGGCTCCTGTTTATGGTGGCAGGCTGCCCAGCGCCATGCAAGTCTATCTGCATGGATTACCCTCATTGGAAGGAAAACTGATAGCTGGTTTTGTCACACAGGCATTTCCGTTCCCATCCTGGGGTGGCAACCAAACCATCAGGGTATTGGACAATCTGGTGCGTTCCAAAGGCAGCAAATTAAGCGCCACGGGCGTGATCAACTGGACCTTTCCTCGCAAAAGGAAAGCTCTCATCGCGGAGACGGTCGAGAAGATTGCAGCGCTTTCTGCTTGACCCCAAAAAACCTGCGTTGTGTTTGGAAAAACCCTTCACAACGGCTAAATTCTGATATAATAGGCGCTCACGCGGAGAGGTCGCATAGTTGGCCTAGTGCGCTCGCTTGGAAAGCGAGTATACCGCGAGGTATCGCGGGTTCGAATCCCGCCCTCTCCGCCTCAACCACCCTTTTCCAGGTGGTTTTTTCTTATATAATCAAATCATGAAAAAGTATCGCAAAATGCTAAGCAATTGGCAGGCAGCCCCCATTGAAGGGTTAATGCGCCTGATCGAGACCCAGAGCAAAGACACGCTGGTGAACTGGGCAGTCGATTATGCGGAAAGCTATTTTTTACCCATTTATGCTAAGCAATATCCTGAAGATGACAGACCTCAACTTGCATTGCTATACGCGCGCCTGTGGCTCAAAAAAGAAGTCAAGCTGCCGGAGGCAAAAAAGTACATTCTGGCATGCCACAACGCCGCCGCTGAAGCGGAAGAGAACCCTGCCGCCCAGGCGGCCGCCAGGGCAATCGGGCAGGCTGCCTCCAGCATTCACAGCGCGACGCATTCTCTCGGTTTGGCTCTATATGGTGGACTCGCCGTTGCTTATGACCAATTAGGGATGGATAAGCCTTGGGCAGAACACGAAGCTTTCGCCCTGAAAGAGTGCGAGAATATGCTTGCAGCGCTACAAGCCGTTGCAATTGAAAACGAGCCCAACCCGGTCAAAGTAAAGTGGTTTTGCTAAACCTTTGCTTCCAACCAGTCCAGCATCGTCGCTAATACTTGTTCTTGCTCAGGCTCGTTATGGGTCTCGTGGTAAAGTCCTTCCCATTCCTGGTAAGTAACCTTTTCGCCAAGCTTGCTCGCAAACTGGCGGGATCCTTCCACCGGGCAGATCGCGTCCGCACTGCCATGAGCCAGGTAGAGCGGCATATCCCACTCATTTGCATGGCTCATCACATACTTTGCGCCTTCATCCATAAAGGCCGCCAGAGCTATGCTGGCTTTCGGGTGGACCAGCGGATCTTCTCGATAACGCCTTACAACCTCAGCATCACGTGAGAGCGCGTTGACGTCCAGTCCGTTGTCAACCGCCAGGTTGGGCAGGATTGGCTTCAAAAATTTCACCAGGGCTCTCTGCGCTTTTGAGATGGTACCCGGGTCCAGAGCCGGGCTGGTTGCCATGATACCTTGCACACTTTCACGGGCTTTGAGGCCGTAATAGAGCGCTTCAAGCGCGCCCATACTGTGACCGTAAAGGAAAACCGGTTTATCCGGTGCTAATTGCTTGGCGTACTGCACAATATTCTCAAGATCAAGCAAAAGCGAGTCATCCCCGGCGATAACGCCCCGTTTGCCACCGGATTTTCCATGCCCCTGTTGGTCAAAGCCCATCAAAGCCAAATCTCTGGCATCGAAAGCGTTGGCTACGTGTTCGTAACGTTGAATATGTTCGCCCAGGCCATGAGCCAACACAACTACCGCACGCGATGTTTTAGGGTCGCGTTTGATTTTGCCCCACAGTTGTTTACCACTGACAGAATTCAGTTTCAGTTCCCGTTCCACAGACCCTCCTAAAGGCTGAAAATTACATATTGTTTGAGAAAACGGTCGACCGTTTCGTAATAGTCGATCAGATTTGCTTTTTTCCTGAAACCATGTCCTTCGCCTTCGTACAGTTTGTACTCATAGGGCACATGGTTGGCTTTCAACAGTCGCACGATGGACTCAGACTGCTCCGGAGGAACGACCTTATCCTCGCTTCCCTGGAAAATGGCGACAGCATCCCTGATTTTATCGGCATGAAAAACCGGCGACCAGGCGTGGTATTTCTCTGCTGCCTCGGGTAGTTGACCCACTAAATAGGTGTTGTAGTGAGCTTCAAATTTGTGCGTGTCCATATCCAGCAGGTTGGAAACTCCATAGGAGCAAAGCCCGGCTTTGAAGAACCCGGGGTGATAAACCAGCGCGTTCAGCACGGTGAAACCGCCGGCGCTGCCGCCTTTGATCACCAGCTTTTTCGGGTCTGCCAAACCGGCCTGCACCAGAGCCTGGCTGCCTTCGACCGTATCCTGCAGGTCGATTTTGCCCCAATTGCCCTGCAAGGTATCCCGATAGGTCCGGCCGTAGCCAGTGCTGCCGCGATAATTGACCACGAAATAGGCATAGCCCCGGCTGGTAAAAAAAGCCGCTTCCATGTTGAAGGCGTTGAAAACCTGTGAAGTTGGTCCGCCGTGAACATAAACAATGGTCGGCGGAGGACCGTCAGCCGTGAAGTTTCGATTGGCAGGGGCGTAATAAAGCCCATGCACCTCAACGCCATCGGAGGAGGTCCAGCTGAATTCCTGCGGAGTGGAAAAGTCGGAAACAGCCAGATAGTCTGCCTGGCTGCGGGCGATCGTCCTGAGTTGCCCATCCTTTATAACCAGAATCCTGGCAGGCAGGCTTGCCGACTGGGCAATACAAGCCAGGTCGCCATTTGGTGAAAGCGTGGGTTGTTCCAAGAGCGTGTAATTGCCGGTCTCAACGGACTGGCTCTCTTTTGTTCCCAGAAATACCTGCTTGAGGCTTACTGAACCAAGCTGGTTTTCAAGATAATAAATCAATTCTCCATCTGGATGCCAGTTGAGCGTGCGCCTGCCCTGCACCCAGGCTGGAGGAAGTAAATTCTGATCCACAAGAACTTTCTCTGTTTCTCCGTTTGTTAAATCCAACACAATCAGGTCGTCAAACTCAGCGTTGTTGACCAACCATGCTAGTTTGCTCCCATCCGGAGAGAAACACGGCTGAAAAACAGCCCGGTTTTCATCCCCATCAAGCTGCCGTGCTTGCTCCAGAGCCATTCCGTCCGGGCTCAACTTGGCCAGCATCAGCCGGGTTCCTTCCCAGGGCATCCTGGGGTGATTCCATTCAACCCAGGCCAGCTGTGTTCCATCCGGACTGATGACAGGCTGCATGTAAAAATCAGCGCCCTGGCGCAGGATTTTTGGCCAGGCAGAACCTTCACTGTCGACCACGGCCAGCAGGTCTTTATCTTCATAGGTATGCACAAAAACAAGATATTTGCCGTCCGGGCTCAAGACCGGGGCGGCCGCTCCGCCGAAACCGGGAGTGATCACCTGGGGCAGACCCGCCCCATAAGCTTTGGAATAGAGCCGGCCATTGCGGTCAGAGAAGATTACCCCGTCATTGCCGGCGTAAAAACCTCCGCCTCCATAGCCAACCGCCCCGGAAGGGTTGAATTCACCGCTCAGATCCCAGGCAGCTTCACCCTCTTGCCAGGCGAGCAGGCTGGTTTTTCCATCCTGCGATTGCGACCAAACCAGCGTCTCTCCATCCGGCGACCATTGCACATCGTTCATACGGATGCCGCTGCCAATCATGGCAGCTGTAATCGGGCTGGGCCACACTCCATAGGGCATTTTTTGTTTTGTCATGCTTCACCTCGGTCTGTTTATGTAGTGCCTATT
>Ga0209612_1000445_pt1 | contig 44215 bp, 34 predicted proteins | sample BioC12SIPDNA_FD_185746 | JGI IMG/M metagenome (GOLD analysis project Ga0209612, IMG submission 185746) | Anaerobic biogas reactor microbial communites from Washington, USA - Biogas_R1_B C12 SIP DNA (SPAdes) (version 2) | ecosystem: Engineered > Bioreactor > Anaerobic > Unclassified | place...
GGTCGTGACAACCTGTTCCGGGTCGGACAGTAAATACACCTTGGCATTGGCGACGGGAAGCCCTTCGGGATTTATGCATATCCCTTTAACGCCCGCAAATGGAGGCTCTATTTTTTCTTCCATAAACAGCAAGGAAGGATAGTTCGCGGCCGGCACTTCAATGACCGGATAATCCTCGGCCAACTTCATGGTCTTTGGTGATACGGATACCTCATAACGGCCCGGCAACACACTGAAATGGAATCGCCCCTGCGCATCGGCCTTTTCACTATTCCCTAAATCCCAAAATGCCAAATACTTGATGTCGTTCTCAGATGCCTGACGTTTAAGCCTAATCCCAACATCCTGTCCGGGAAGTGAGCCGTCTTCCATTGCTCCCTTTAATGTGACACTGACACCTGCTTCCACTTCAAACATAATATCCCGATGCCCCTCTTCTATGAGTGTTACATTGATTTGTGGGGAGAAGAGGCCTTTCAAGAAATTATGATGAAAGAGTGTGTACGTTCCCGGTGTCAGGAAATCCAAAGAAAAGCATCCTTCGGCATCTGTCTGGAATGTCTGGGTATCATGAGGAGAATAAGACCCGAACGGCGTAATTTTCCCGCTGATAATATTGTAAGAATAGAGCGACGTGTTGCCAGTTCCCTGATGGCGACGTATCGACAGGGTTTCCCCCGCTATCGCCTGACCGGTATCCCGCCGAATCATTTTTCCAGCCAAAGACGCTTTCTTCAACAATTGAAGCCGAACATCCTGCTGGCCGACAGAAAACGTGCCCTCGGGCCATGAGCCGTCGGTACGAAACGTATATAAATCGGCATAACCCTCTTTCTTCACGAAAAAGTCCATTTTGGAGTTCACCTCAAAGGCATCAAAAGTAAACCGTCCCTCGGAATCGGTTTGACGTTTAAGTGCCGGAATATCCACCGTCGCAAGTCTATTTGATCTGCTTAAAAAAGCCGCTACGGTTGCATCTGCAACCGGTTGCCCCTGACTGTCAACCACCTGTCCGGAAATGGCTGCAATCTTGGAAGACAAAACAATGGGCGAGTTCATTTTCGCGTCCGGATAATAAAACCGGTGCACCGCATATCCTTTGGCCTGTATGATGCCGACCGTAAAAACAACGTGTTCCTCAAAATATTGCGAATTGCGTGAAAAGGAATACCGTCCCTGATCATCGGTGGTGGCTGTTCCGGCATGCTGCATGGGATAGGGCACATGTTGCATTTGCTGCAGAAGGTCATAAATATCAATTTGCGCCCCAACTACGGGAGTTCCCATCTCGCTGACCACTTTCCCCTGAAAGACAATGGTATTTGAATTATCGTCTTGAGCGAAAACGGCGGCCGTCACTATCAGGATGCCGGCCATTAACATGGTTACGCTGTCAGAAATGATCGTTTTTTTCTGCTTTCCCATGGCAATCTCCCTTTCTGTTTGCTCCGGCGGCTGCATTGACCGTTGGTTTCGGAACGGTATAAGCATTGTTATATTTTTCTGTCCAGTCTTCGATAGCTGACGGCTTCGGCGATGTGGTTGGGCAGGACGCGGTCGGCATCTTCGAGGTCGGCGATGGTGCGGGCGACTTTGCAGATTTTGTCGTGGGCGCGGGCGCTGAGGGCGAACTCGGCCATCGCGTGCTTGAGCATCTGTTCGCCCGTCTCATCCAGCCGGCAGAACGCCTCGACATCCTTATGCGTCATCGTGGCGTTGGTCATCAGGCGGCCGTCGCCGAAGCGCGCGGCCTGGCGGGCGCGGGCGGACTGCACCATCTGCCGCAGCAGGGCCGAGTCGTGGCCGTTGGTTTTGCTGCGGAGCTGGCGGAAGGCCACCGGCGGCACCTCGACGTGGATGTCGATGCGATCCAGCAGCGGGCCGGAGACCTTGCCCATATACCGCTCGATCTGGACGGGCGTGCACTTGCAGCGGCGGATGTGCGTGCCGTAATAGCCGCACGGGCAGGGGTTCATCGCCGCGATCATAATAAAATTGGCCGGAAACCGCAGCGTGCCCTTGGCGCGGGAGATGGTGACGGCCCCTTCCTCCAGCGGCTGGCGAATCATTTCGAGGATGTGCCGCTGAAACTCGGCGAATTCATCGAGAAACAGGATGCCGTGATGGGCCAGGCTCAACTCGCCGGGGCGCGGGTACGTGCCGCCGCCGACCAGCGACGGGCCGGAGGCGGTGTGGTGCGGCGTGCGCACGGGGCGCGTAGCGACCAGCGCCTGCCCCTTGGCCAGAAGGCCGACGGAGGAATACACCCGCGTCGTCTCCAGCGACTCGGCCAGCGACAGGGATGGCAGGATGGTCGCCATCCGCTGGGCCAGCATCGTCTTGCCCGCGCCGGGCGGGCCGATCATCATCACGTTATGCCCGCCCGCGGCGGCGATGGTCAGGGCGCGTTTGACGCTTTCCTGCCCCTTGACATCCGAAAAATCGACGGTGTAGGTCGCCGCCTGATCAAACAGCGCCTCGATATCCAGCGTGGTCGGCTCGATCTCGATGGCCTCGGCCAGAAACCCCGCCGCCTGCGCCAGCGACCCGACGGCAATGACCTCCAGCCCGGCCACGACGGCGGCCTCGGCGGCATTGTCCAGCGGCACGATGACGCCCTTGTAGCCGTTGGTCGCGGCGGTCATCGCCATGCTCAATACGCCGTTGACCTGACGCACCCGGCCGTCCAGCGCCAGTTCGCCGGCGATGACGTAATCGCGGATTTTTTCGCTGACCAGCCCGCCGGCGCAGACCATAATCCCCAGTGCGATGGGCAAATCGAAGGCAGGGCCGGCCTTTTTGATGTCGGCGGGGGCAAGGTTGATCAGCGGCTGAACGTTGGGAAAGCTGTAGCCGGAGTTGACGACCGCGCTGCGGACGCGCTCAATGCTTTCCTTGACCGCCGCGTCGGGCAGGCCGACAATGACCGGCTTTTCAAACCCGCCGCGCGAGACATCCACCTCCACCTCGCACAAAATCCCGTCAATCCCCTCCAGGGTTACCGAATACAAGCGTGCCAGCATCAGGGTTCTCCTTATCTGCTCTATAAGCTCCGATTCCAAAACAGTTTGCACATTGTACCGCCGCACCGGAACGATTGCCAGAGTTTTTCCCACACGCCCTGTCGTAGGGGCAGGCCTGCGTGTCTGCCCCTTTAAAACACACGGGCGAACACGCAGGTTCGCCCCTGCGATTCACACAAATCGCATTACCACTGGCCGGGGGAGAGGCTGTCGGACAGCGGGGCGTCCCACCAGGTGCGGTCGCGGAGGTACTGCTTCATCCACATGGCTGCGTTGACGCCGTCGGCGACGGCGGTGACCAACTGCATCGCCGCGCCGATGCGGCAGTCGCCGGCGACGAATACGCCGGGCACATTGCTCCGCAAGTAGGCCGTGTCGCACTTGATAAAGCCCGCCTCGGTCAGTTCGACAAAGCCCTTCAAAAAGCCGGTGTTGGGCACCATTCCGACAAAGATGAACACACCGTCGCAGGCGACGGTTTCAGTCTGGTCGGTCTTGACATTTTTAATCACCGCCTGCTCGACACGGTCTTTTCCTTCGATGGCCGTCACTGTCGCGTCCAGCCGCAGTTCGATATTCGAGTCGGCGGCGTTGACCTTTCCCATCAGCTCTTCGACCAAAACCTGTGTCGCGCGATACTCCTGCCGCCGATGCACCATAATCACTTTTTTGGCGTACTTGGCCAAATGCAGGGTTTCTTCAACGGCGGTATTGCCGCCGCCGACGGAGACGACGACCTTATCCTTAAAGAACGGCGCATCGCACGTGCCGCAGTAGCTCACGCCCGCCCCGGCCTGGCGAAAGGCGTCTTCGCCCGGCACGCCGAGGTTGCGATACGAGCTGCCCGGCGTCAGAATGACCACACGCCCGACATACACATCCTCGTCACAGGCCACTTCGATGCGTCCATCCTCGCGACGGGACAGCTTCGTCACTTCGGCGCTGGTTTTGACCTCGCCGTCGAAGCTCTTGACCTGTTCGAGCATTAGATTGGTCAAGTCCGGCCCGCTGATCTTGGCATAGCCGGGATAGTTTTCGATGCGGTCGGTGGTGTTGATCTGGCCGCCGGGGTAAAACTTTTCCAGCAGGATGGTCTTAGCGCGATCGCGCGCGGCATACAGCCCTGCACCCAGCCCGGCCGGCCCGGCACCAACGATGATACAATCATATTCTTTGTCAGCCATGGGACAATCCTTTCATAAAATATCGGACCGCGTGTTCTGGCGGCCGTGGGGTTCAAAGCGGTCCTGGAAGAGTACCTGCAAACGTTGGGGTGAGGTCGCCTCCCACAGACGAACCGAGCGGCGCGGTTGCTGTTCAAGCCGGCCTACCGGCCGTGCCGAAGCGTCAAACACAAAGTCGATAAACGTATCGGGGCCGCTCAAATAATCGGCACGAATGATGATCATCGGCTGCTCGGACTGAACCGGGCTTGTGTCAGGATCGATCCGACTCAGCCGCACAGGCACCACATACCCGCTGCCCTCCAGCACATCGATAACAATTTCTGGATCCTCGGCCGCCGCCATCGCGCCGGCCAACGCCGACAAAAAAATATCCGGCAGCAGCATCGGCGTACGCTGCAGCATCCGCGGGCGCTCGGCATTGGCTTGCACCGCGATGCGGCCTGCAGCGCCCGTCCGAAGCTCTGCACGGCGCGGCTGAGACGAGCGCGGCGGCCAGATCTGCGTCGTCCAGGTAAACCCCCCTTCGGCGCCATCGAGCCACAAATCCGATTCCGCATAAATGCCGCCGGCGGCCTCGAACTGACGTCTCGTCACGCGGCGGTGTCCGCCGTTGTCGCCATCCTCAAACGCAAACACGCGGTGGATGGCATAACCCAGCGGCCGGTTGGCGGCGTCTTTGATCAAAAACGCCGCTTCGGTCTGTTCGTTTTCGGCCAACGGACGCCCGATGTATTCGTCAACAAACCGCCGCATCCGTTCGACGCCGGCGGCAAGGAGTTCGGGATGTTCATAGGCAACAGCGGCCGTCATCGCCCGAAAGGCATTTTCAGCAACATCGGGGTCGCCGCGATAGGTGATATGCAGCTCAAGTCGCCGCCCCAACTCCAGCGGAGCAATGCCCACCAGGAAATCTTCACCCGACTCGGTCGGGGCAACGATGCGGCCAAAGTACATCTCCACCGCACCGGAAATCGTCCCCAACGGCAGGAATTGGCCCCCGGCGGCCTCGGCGCGTTGGCGCATCGCCGCTTCCGGATCGGTTGGCTCATCGCACAACGCATACCGCCAACGGACGTTCATCTCGCGCCGCGGGGCACGCAGCCGCGCCAGCAGCACAAATGCATTATCGGATCTCTCGAATCGCCAACCACCGGCCGTTTCCCAGCTGCCTCCCAGTGGCAGCGGCGCAGCAATCCCCGCCCACGGCAGTTCCACCGGCTCATCCAACACCATCCGGCTGCGCACCTTGACTACCACCTGCGACAACGCCAGCCCCAAGGCAAAAATCGCCAGCAACACAACCTCTAATACCGAGTAACGTTTTAAGGCGTCCGTTTCCATCAGGGAATAATAACCGTCCGAGGGCGATAATGCAACCATTTGAGAGAGGAATTTGTCCGTTTGACAGACCATTTAAAGAGGTCTTAATACGAGAATTAATACTGTAATTTGCCGTCGGCATTGGGGGGTTCCCTTAAGCATATCCGAATTATGCTAAACTGTGATTCCATCTTGCCGGATGGCCATAAACCGGTTGAAACCCACAGAGACTTCTGCTATATAGTGTCGCGGTTATTTTGTGGGCAGGGTTTGTGCGGGGGCCTGTTCAATATTTGCCAGTGGCAAAATTCGATAGCACACCCGGAACGAGACGCTATAGTACAACACTCGATACGGGGTAAACGCAAACGGAACCTTTCGAGGAGTCCAAAACGCCTATGAGCCATTATATCGTATTGGTCAAACAAGTACCGGATGTGTCGCAGATCACTGACAATGCCTTCGACCCGAACACGGGCAACCTGATCCGCACCCGGCTGCCGAGCGTGATTAACGAGCTGGACGCTCAGGCTTTGGCGTTTGCCTGGCGGATGAAGACGCTGGCCGGCGATACGGCCGGCAAGGTCATCTGCCTGTCGATGGGGCCGCCGATGGCCGCGGAGGTCTTGCGTTACAGCCTGAGCCGTTGCGCCGATGAAGCGATTCTGCTGACCGACCGGGCGCTGGGCGGGGCGGATACTTGGGCGACGGCCAACCCGCTGGCGTATGCGATTCGCAAGCTGATTGCCGAGCAGTTGGACGGCACGGACGACTACTATGTCGTGGCGGGGATGCAGTCGGTCGATGGCGACACGGCACAGGTGCCGGCCCAAGCGGCCGAGGAACTGGGCTTGCCGTGTGTGGCCTACGCCACCGACACGGCCTATAAGAACGGCCGATTTCAGTTCACGCGGATCATCTCCGGCGGCAGCCAGGTCGTTGAGCCGGTCAAGACCCCCGCGGTCATCACCGTCGCCAAATACGACTATCCGCTGTTTGCCTCATTCGCCAAAACACGCCGGGCCAACCGGACGCAACTGACGCAATGGGGGGCTGCCGATGTCAAAGCGACGGCGCTGAGCGTGGCCGGGTCCAAGACGCGCGTCATTCGCGTGTTCCCGCCGGGCAAGACGACCCGCAAATGCCATCACGTCCACTCCGTCAAAGAACTGGCCGATTGTATCATTGAAAATCTGGGCAAATCCACGTCCGATGCGGCAGCGGCGGATGACAAACCGCGCTATATCCTGCCGGCCAAACGCGTCTCGGTCTTTGACCGGTCGTATGAGGGCACGGAAAAAGAATGCGAAGACTTCCGGGTGCTGGCCGAGCGGCTCAACGAACTGAAGATTACCGACGTATCACAAATCACCGATGCGGTCAAAGAACAGATTCTTTCCGCCGAGGGTGTGTCGTTTCATAAAAAGGCGCTGGACGATATGCTTGAAGGCTGCAAACACACCGAGCCGACGTACACCGGCGATGTGTGGGTGATGGCCGAGCATGATGAAGGCACGATCAATGCGGCGACGTTTGAGCTGACCGGCAAGGCCCGCGAGCTGGCCGATTCGCTGGAGGTCAACGTCGGCGTGGTACTGGTCGGGCACAACGTCAAGTCCCACGCCGCCGAGCTGATCGCCGCCGGCGCTGATGCGGTGTATGTCATCGAAGACCCGCTGCTGGAGCAGTTCGACCCGCAAAGCTATTGCAAGGCGGTGTCCGATGTGTTCCAAAAATACAAGCCGCAGATTGTCCTCTACGGCGCCACGCCGCAGGGGCGCGTGCTGGCCCCGAGGGTGTCCTACCGCGTCGGCTGCGGCCTGACCGCCGACTGCACCGGGCTGGACATCCGCGACAGCAGCCGCAAGGGACAGGTCGCCGTTCTGATGCAGACCCGCCCGGCGCTGGGCGGCAATGTGATGGCGACCATCTGCACCAAAGACTCCACCTGCCAGATGGCCACGGCCCGGCCGGGCGTGATGAAACGTCTGCCCGCCGACCCAAGCCGCAAGGGACAGGTCATTGAGCATCCCGTTGTGATTACCCAAGCCGATCTGAGCCTGAACATCCTGCAAACCGAGCGCGGATACGGCAGCGTCGCGTTTGACAGCGAGGTCATCATCAGCGGCGGCAAGGGGATGCAAAACCGCGACGGTTATGACCGGCTGCTCAACAGCTTGTGCAGCTCGGTGCGAGACCGTTTTAGGGTCAGCGTTGAAAAGGGCGCCACGCGCACCGCCGTCGAACAGGGGTTTGCCGAGCGGATTCACCAGGTCGGCCAGACCGGCACCGCCGTCAGGCCAAAGCTCTACATCGCCATCGGCATTTCCGGCGCGATCCAGCACATGATCGGCGTGGCCAACACCGAGACGATTGTAGCGATCAACTCCGACCCCCACGCCCCGATCTTCAAACAGTGCGATTACTATATCATCGGCAACGCCGAGAAGATTGTGCCCGAACTGGCGGCTGCAATTAAAGGATAAATGAATAGAATCCGAAGCACGAATATCGAATTTACTAAACAGAGCGTCATTCATTTAACAACAAAAGGATACGCGGATGCAGGACTATACGAAGGTATCGGTTTTAGTGGTGGGAGCGGGGCCGGCGGGACTGGCAGCGGCCATGACGGCCAAACGGCTCAACCCCGACGCCGAGGTGTGCGTCATCGACAAGGCCGCCGGGCCGGGCAATCACAATCTGTCCGGGGCGGTGCTTGAGGCCAAGGCGCTGGCCAAACTGCTCGATCCGATAGACCCCGCCTGGCGCGACAGCGACGACGCCAAGGCCGTCCTGACCGCGACAGTCGATAAAGACGATGTGATGTTCTTCTGCGGACAGAAACGGGCGTTCAAAATCCTCCCGATGCTGAAGCTGGCCGGCAAGATGAAGCTGGCCTTCGGACAGATGATTCACGAAAACGACTACATCTGCTCAGTCAGCAAGCTGACGGCCTGGCTGTGCAAACTGGCGGCCGCCGCGGGCGTGGAAGTCCTGCACGGCTTTGCCGCCGAGGATATCCTCTGGGACAGCGCCGCCCATCGCGCTGTCGGCGTCAAACTGGTCGATCAGGGCCTGAACAAAGAAGGCCACAAGGAACACAATTATCAGGCGGGCGAGACCATCACCGCCGACGCAGTGATCCTGGCCGAGGGCTGCGACGGCCTCCTGAGCGAAAAATTCATCCAAAAGGCCGGCCTGGTTCGGCAGGGCAATCAGCTCTACTCGATCGGCGTCAAAGAGCTGATCCGCGTCAGCGATGAACAATACGCTAAATTTACGCCCGGCCGCGTGGTGCATGCAATGGGCTGGCCGCTCTGGACGCCGGTCATCGGCCCGGCCATGTTCGGCGGCGGCATTATGTACCCGATGGGCGACAACCATATCGCCGTCGGAATGATCGTCGGCCTGGACTTTAAATACTGCGACTTCAACCCGCAAGACGCCCTGACGCTGTTCAAAGAACACGCCTTCGTCAAGCCGTTCATCGACGGCGGGACGGTGACGGAGGCCGGGGCCAAGATGATCCCCGAAGGCGGACTCTATGCCATGCCGCGCTGCCCGGAAACCGGCGCCATCGGCCGCGGCAACGTCATGCTCGTCGGCGACAGCGCCGGATTCGTCAATATGCTCAAGATCAAGGGGCTGCACAACGCGATTGAGTCGGGCATCGCCGCCGGCACGGCCGCCGCGGACAACCTCGACGCCCCGCTGGGCTTGGCGGGAGTCTATACTCGCCTGCTGGACGGCACCGGCGTGCTCAAAGAACTCGAAACGGCCAAGAATTTCCGCCAGACCGTCGCCAAATTCGGCCCGCTGCAGGGCATGCCCCTGTCGGTCCTGGGCGGCTGGCTGCCGCGGTATAAGATTGAGCCGGATTACGAGACAATGACCACCGCCCGTTATCGACTGCGGCCCGCGGTGCGCTTTGACAAAGACACCTTTACCGCCGTCGCGGCCACCGAACACCGCGAGGAACAGCCCGGCCACCTGACCATTCTGGACGGAAACCTCTGTATGGAAAAATGCGTGGGCAAATTCGGCGCCCCGTGCGTAACTTTCTGCCCGGCCGGGGTGTATGAGCGAATTGGCGACCAGCCCAAGGCGGCAAACCCGTCCAACTGCCTGCACTGCAAGACCTGCCAGCGCAAGTGCCCGTTCGACAATATCCGCTGGACCGCGCCCGAACCCACCGGCGGCCCCCGCTACAAAACGATGTAAACCCACCGCCGTTGGCCGTCCGGTTGTTCGGTTCGCATTGCGTTTAAGATCTCCCCCTCAAAAAGGGGGAGTACTCCGAACCTATGTATCGGTTGACACAGAAGGGGGAGGGGGTATAAAACAGGAAAATTCCACCGAATAATCAATCGTCAATCATCCAGACGCTCGATGTCGTCGGCTTCGAAAAGAGATTTTTTCCAGGCGATCATAATGCCGCGGACGGCCAGGTCGGGCACATACGAATCCACAAACTCGCAGTCATCTTTGAATATCGCTGCGTTGCCGCCGGTCAGGATTACGTGCGGCCAGCGGCCCAATTGTTCGGCGTATTTGCGGCACAGGGTTTCCAACAGTCCCACCGCCGCCCAATAGACGCCCGCCCGCATCGCCTCGCTCGTGTTGACACCATAGACGGACACCGGCTTCTGCATCGACACTGCCGGCAGTCTGGCCGTGTGTTCGTGCATTGCCCCCAAGGCCATCTCGAAGCCGGGGCTGATCGTGCCGCCGACAAACACGCCGGCCTCGTCCACTAGGTCAATGGTCACGGCCGTACCGAAGTCGGCCACGACCACCGCGTCCTCGACGACGCTATAGGCCGCCGCGGCCGTAATCAGCCGGTCGGTGCCGACTTCAAACGGGCTATCGACACTGGTCTCTATCGGCAGCGGCACATCCTGACCGATGACCTTGATCTTCTCGCCCAATTCGGACAGGCAAATCTGGCGCACCCACTCGGTCGTTTCGGGATTGACCGAGCTGACGACGATCACGCCGTTTCGGATCGGTTCCGCCGCTGACGCGACCAGCGGCACCTGCTCCCAGCAGTCCTCCAGAAACCGTCCGAGACGCTCTTGGAACCCCTCATCGGCGGGCGAGAAACACACTATCTGCTGTTCGGTGTCGTCCAGAAAAAAAGCGACCTTCACGTTCGTGTTGCCGATGTCAATTGCGATCAGATTCATCCGTCAAGTCCTCTTCTTCGAATATTAAGTCGCTTTCATCGTCGTTATCGTCTTGTTCGTCTTCGTCCTCCAGATGATGCGGCGACATAAACAGCGGCGTCTCGGCGTCCGGCTTCGGCAGCGGCTTGCGAACAATCGTCCAAAGCCGTTCAGTCAGTTCCTTAATGCCCTGGCCGGTAACGGCGGAGATGACCATCACCTCATCGAGTGCCAGCCGCTGGCGGATATCGTCGCAAAACAGCTCGTCCGCATCCAGGTCGGCCTTGTTGAGCACCACCAGTTCGGGCTTGTCGGCCAGCGCCTTGCTGTGCAGTTCCAACTCGCGGCGGATCTTGTGGTAGTTCTCCACCGGGTCTGAGTCGTCCGGCGGCAGGATGTCCACCAGATGCACCAGAATCCGCGTCCGCTCAATGTGTTTGAGGAAGTCGTAACCCAGCCCCGCACCGGCGTGGGCGCCTTCGATGATGCCGGGAATATCGGCCATGACAAACCGCCGAAAGTTGCTCAATTCCACAATGCCCAAGACCGGCGCCAGCGTCGTGAATGGATAGTTGGCGATCTTGGGCCTCGCCTGGCTGCACCGCGAGATGAGCGTGCTCTTGCCGGCGTTGGGCATGCCCACCAGCCCCACGTCGGCGATCAGTTTCAGTTCCAGCCGAAGCTCGCGCTGCTGGCCTTCTTTGCCGCGCGTCGCAAATCGCGGCGTCTGCCGCGTCGGCGTGGCATACCGTTTGTTGCCCTTGCCGCCGACCCCGCCCCGACAGATACACACCGTCATCCCCGGCTCCTTCATATCCTTGAGCATCAGGTCGTACTCGCGGTCAAAGATCAGCGTCCCCGGCGGCACAGGAATATACAAATCCTCCCCATCGGCGCCGTGGCGGTTGGCCCCTTCGCCCGGCAGGCCGTTGCTCGCCTCCCAGTTGTGCCGCCCGGAAAAGTCCAGCAGTGTATCAATGGCCGGATCGACCACAAAATACACGCTGCCGCCGCGCCCGCCGTCCCCGCCGTCCGGGCCGCCTTTGGCTTCGTACTTTTCACGCCGAAAGCTCACGCACCCCGGCCCGCCGTTGCCTGCCTTGACAGTAATTTTTGCTTCATCTATAAACATCGCTGAGGACTTATTCCCGACACTTACATTCTTCTATTGAATACAAGCCTGACAGTATAGTCCGAAATGCTTGAATTTGCAAGATGCCGCCGACAGCGGCGGGTACGAAGTTTTGTGAAAATGCGTCGGCGGGACAAATTAAGCTTGAATGTCGGAAAAACGACGCTACAATACGTTCTCCTGTCGGCCATGCCGAACACGGGGCTGTCGCATAATGGGAGTGCGCCGCGGTCGCATCGCGGAGATGCGGGTTCGATTCCCGCCAGCTCCATTAGTAATCTTTAGTTTTGTCCCAAAATCAACAACCCTAACCCAACTCTCTGACAACAGCACTGTTATTGAGAGTGCCGTGGACGCTCAATGATGGCAATCGACATTATCGAACAGGTCAAGCTGCTCAAACGCGGGGCAGTGGAGATTTACCGCGAAGATGAGCTGGCCCAGCGGCTGACCGAGGCCGCCAAGGCCGCCCGTCCGCTCCGTGCCAAGCTGGGCATGGACCCGACTGCCCCGGACATTCACCTCGGCCATACGGTCGTCCTTCGCAAGCTGCGTCAGTTCCAAGACTTAGGTCACAAGGCAGTTCTCATCATCGGCGATTACACCGCCCTGATCGGCGACCCGACCGGCCAGAACTCCACCCGGCCGATGCTGACCATCGAACAGATCAAGGCCAACGCTCAGACCTACTTTGAGCAGGCCGGCAAAATTCTCGATACCTCTCCCGACCGCCTCGAAGTCCGTTACAACTCCGAGTGGCTGGAAAAGTTGAGCCTGATGGAGCTGATTCAACTGGCCGCCAAAAAAACCGTCGCCCAGATGCTCCAGCGCGACAGCTTCAAGCTCCGCCTCGAAAAAAATGTCGATGTTTATACGCATGAATTTCTCTATCCGCTAATGCAGGGCTATGATTCGCTGGCCATCAGCAGCGACGTGGAACTCGGCGGCACCGATCAGACCTTTAATAATCTCGTCGGCCGTGATGTCCAGCGCGCCTATGGCCAGCCGGCCCAGATCGTCATCACCATGCCCATCCTCGTCGGCCTCGACGGCGTCCAGAAGATGAGCAAATCCAAGGGCAACTACATCGGCATCACCGACGCCCCTTCGGATATGTTCGGCAAGACAATGAGCATCCCCGACACCTTGATGGAAAACTACTTTACGCTCTTGACCGATCTGCCGGCCGACCGCATCGCTGAGCTGACCGACCCGGCCAAGACCCATCCCAAGAAGGCCAAGGTGCTGCTGGGCAAGATGATTGTCGAGCAATTTTATGACAATGCCGCCGCCGAAGCCGCCGCCGCTGAATTCGAGAAGGTTTTTGCCCAGAATCAACTGCCGGATGATATGCCCGAAGTGCAGATTGCAGCCGAGCCGGTCATGGTCAGTAAACTGCTCGTCCAGTGCGGCCTGGTCGAAACCGGCGGCGAGGCCAAGCGGATGGTCAAGCAGGGCGGCGTCCGCATCGACGACGAAAAAATCGACGACCCCAACCGCCTGATCAAACCGGCCGATGGCATGGTCGTCCAAGTCGGAAAACGCAAATTCGCAAAACTGAAAATAAGTTAAAAATAATGAACCATGAAGAGCAGGAAGAACATGAAGGTTTTATAATTTGTTCTTCATGAACTTCATGTGCTTCATGGTAAAAAGGGATATCATGAACTTACCGGATGTCAAAGACGCGGATCGCTACGTCAGGCTGTATGTCGTGAATTTCGGCGATCACAGTGCCGTCGGCTTTACCGCCGAGGAAGTAGCCGAACTGCTCGACAGCGAGGCCAATCGCGACGTCACCGTCTATAAGATATACAAGGCCTATCCAGACGGACGGATGGAGCTGACGGGCGTGCGGCGCGAGGTCTTCAGCTTGGAAGCCGGGATGTTTTTCTACGCTCGCAGCCAGCAGGCCGGGCTGGCGGACTTTGAGCGGCTCTGCGGCCTGGCAGCGACAACACCGGTACCTGCGCGGTCAAAGGTTCATTTTTCGTCCGATAATAATGGCGGATTCGTGACGGCACTCATCTATCCGGCCGAGTATGATGCTGAAGTCAGCCGCTGGCTCCTGGACAGCGGCTATCGCACCGAAGGGGTTGTCGAGGGCGGCACAAACGTTGTCCAGCGGTATTATGACGCCGATTGGCTAATCCTGGATCGAAAACAGCTTTGGCCTCAGGCAGCCATTGAGTCACTCCACGGCCAGGCCTTACGCCAAGCCGCCGGGAAGGCATTGGTTCGATAATGTCATTTTTGGCAATAAAAAAACGTATCTTGGGCTTCCTGGCGGGCGTTTCTGTGGTATTGTTACAAAAAAACAAAAAAAATTCAAAAAAAATTGCGCCCCAAAACATTGATTTTACCACAAGCACCCAGCGGATAGGCGTGTACTTTCCTGAAGACAAACGGCGTTTATGGCGAAAAAACTGGGTAAATCTAAATAAAAGAAGATACAAATAATTTTAGACCCCTTTTATATCAGTAAAAATACCTAAAATTTTTGAATTTTTCCTATTTTTTCACTTGCATCGAATCCGTTAATCCCTTAAACTAACATTCAGTAAGGTTCTTTGATATTTATTATATGCTTTAAGTTTTTGTGTTATACGGATTTATCGGAAAGTGGCGAACAGTCCGATAAATTTACCGTATTAATAAGTGTTGACAGAATATTTGAAATTTATTAAAGAGTTCTTGGCTGAAAAGCCGAACTTTAAATTGCAAGAGTTTTCTCCCCTCCGGAAAACATCACGAAACGCACGTTTCGTGATGTTTTCTTTTATACACATAGTACCTCTTAAAAACACAAGGAATAGTAGAAAATAGCTTTCGTCGTGATTGATGACAGGGAATGCAAGATTTCTTTCGCACTTTCGTTAGGAAGCCCAAAAGACCGTTGCGGCTAAATTGCAGATGCCTATCGTGAGGAACTACATCGTTATATGTGCGGGATTGTGCGGAATCTGGACGGTACAAACCAAAGCCTCAACAGCGTGATTGACCCTGTGCATCTGCTCTGCAAAATCAAGCCCGCCCTCTCTGTTTCGGATTTTGTCGGTAATCTGAAATCAAACTCTTCACGCTGGATGAAGGAGCGATTTGACCTGCCGTATGGATTTGGATGGCAGAGCGGTTTTTCCAGTTTTACCGTAAGTGAATCCGCGGTCGAGCCTGTCAAACGATACATTGAAAATCAGCAAGCGCATCATCAAACGGTCAGCTTTGCAGAGGAATTGAAGGTGTTTCTGGAAAAACACGGTATTGCGTATGACCCGGAGCATTATTTGGATTGAGATGACGCCGCCCGCTGCGCGGGCCAAGAGAAAGAAGAGGGCAACACATTATTTACGGCCTTATGCGGCGGTGATGGCATTTCCTATTTTCGATTTCCGATTCGGGTGGAATTTTTTTGTTTTGATGGGCGACCACGCAGGTTCGTCCCTACGGGCTGGTGGTGGGGGCGATGGGGATCAGGCGGATGACGGCAGTGTGGGAGGATGCGGCTTCGATCTGGCCGCCGCGGACGAAATCGGTCGGGAAGTTGAAGATGACTTCGCGCGGGGGGATCTCGGTTAAGGCGGCGTCTTCGTCGCGGATTTCGATGAGCAGATGATGGCGTCTGCGCTGGTAGGCGGCGTAGGCGGCCTCGGTCGCACGCAACTGAACCGTCCGCAGGTCGCCTTCGTTTTCGATCTGCACGCGGAAGCGGCCCTGCGTGTTGCGGCTGAAGATAAAGCCGATGCTCTGCGGCTGAAAGACGTAAGGGTTGAGCTGTTCGGTCGCCGGCAAGGCGATGCTGACCTCGTCGTCGGCAAAGCGGCGCGGGCCGGCCGGCCGTAAATCGACATACGGGCGCTGGCGGATGGGGCCTTGTCGCGCGGCGGCGATCTGTTGGGGAGACAGGCGAATAACGGCCGGGCCGGTGTAGTCGGGCAGGACGTGCATCGCAACCTGGCCGGGCATAAGGTCGGCGGCCGGCAGGGGGGCGCCTTTTTCATCCACGCATTGGACGACAAGTTGTTTTTCAGTCAGCATCTCTATCGACACTTCCGCCCGCACCGGTTCACTGGCCTCCAGCGTCAGCGCCATTTCGTGATAGGCCGAGCTGTTTTGGACAAAGTCCAGCACATCAAGCATATACGTGCCGGTCTGCGTGTGATCGTAATCCTGCGGCAGATAATAATAGACCAGCATGCCGTGTTCCGGATCGCCCAAGGCCGCACGGTACTGACGTTCGATCTCGCTGACTTTACTGGGCGGACCTTTAAAGGTCAGCTTGACCGGATACGACGTATTGCCGCCGGGAAAAGAGACCAGAAATTCCGGACCGGCGGCCGGGGACAGTTCGATGCTGCCCCACAGCGTCACCTGCCGCTCCAGCGAAAGGTACGCCCACGCCCAGATCAGCAGGGTCAAAAACACAACGGCTGCAAATTTTTTAATTCTGTCCGACATCGTTTTATGCTTCCGGGGCTGATTCTTGCCCTGTATCTTTGCTGAGTTGTCCGAGTTTTTCGAGGATCGGCGTCGTCTTGACGACCGCGGTGGTCAAGTGGCGACGAAGCTGAGCCTCGGAGATGTTGCGAATCAGCGAGCCGTTCATTGCCAACGACACGATGCCGGTTTCCTCGCTGACGACGATGACGATCGCGTCGGAGCTGCCGGTGATGCCGACGGCGGCGCGGTGGCGCGAGCCAAGCTGCTTGGGGCCGGGCATCGCTTCGCTTTCGGCCAGCGGAAGCTGCACGCGCGCCGCCACAATCCGGTCGCCCTGAATAATCATTGCCATATCGTGCAGCGGCGTGCCTTCGTAGAACACCGTTTCAATCAATTCGGCACTGACGCGGGCGTCGAGCCGGACGCCGGTTTCGATAAACTCGCCGAGCGGGACTTGCTGCGGAATGACGATAATCGCACCGGTGCGCGTCGCGGCCATGTGGCTGATGGCGGCGATGATCTGTTCGACGCTGCGGCTGAGCTGAAGCGCCGAGCTGGCCGTAAACCATTGTGCCTGGCCGATGCGGATCAGCGCCCGCCGCACTTCCGGCTGAAACGCGGTGACGCCGATGATTAAAATGGCGATTAAAAAGCCCCCGTACAGATAGGCCACGCGTTCCATCCCGAACTTTTTGACGATGAGGTTCAGGATCAGCGAGCCAACCACCAAAATGAAAATTATGCCCCGAAAGAGCCGTTCGCCGCGTGTGCCTTCGAGAAAGTTAACGACGGCGTAGACCGCCAGCCCGATCAGCAGCAGTTCGGCGAGGACGATCAGGCGCTCATAGAAGCCAATACGCAGAATATAGTCAATGATCGCATTCACGAATCAGCTTCCTGTTCCAAATACACCTCTGCTTAACGGATGTAGTATCTGCTTAGCCGACCCGGTCGGTCGAGCATCAAGGCCGAGTCAAAATCATCCTGAATTTGCAACATGCCTTGTTTCCAAATGTTCATGTGGTCGCGGTGGATTTCGGCTTTGGTTCGCCCCGGCGCCGCGCAACCGGTCAACAACATCCCGGTCGCAATGATCAACACCAGTTCCAGCAAACAATACTTGTTGTTTCTCATAATTATCCCGTCTTTCTGTTATCGATTATGCCAAAAAGCCTTTGACGCATATTGATTTTAGCAGTCGGCCAAGGACCTGTCAAACCCAAAAACGAAATAGCAATTGCTTTTCTGAAAAGAGCTTATCCGTTCTGCCGCTTCGTCGAGAGCCGGATTGACGCGGAAGCCTTTTTAGTTTATACTCGTTCATTCTTTGGAGCGTTCAATGGCGAAGCGTTTTTCTTGTAAACTCTTCTAATTCTGTTGGTTATATTGCTTCTGTAAGGCGACAATGGCGATTGCAGTATTTCAAGACATTCAAAAGGCGTTTGGCCCGGATGTGGTTTTTTCGGGGTTAAACCTCCATTTTTATTCCGGGCAGAAGGTCGGGCTGATCGGCCCCAACGGCAGCGGCAAGACCACGCTGTTCCGGATGATGCTGGGGACGGAGACGTTGGATGCGGGGCGATTGACCTGCGCTGCAGACCTGAAAATCGGGTATCTGCCGCAGGAACCGTCATTTGATGGGCAAAAGACCGTGCTGGAAGAGATGCACGACGGGATGGCCGAGGTTCTGGGGATGCTGCGGCGGATGAATTATCTCGCAGAGCAGATGGAACGGTTTGAAGGCGACGCTCTGAAGCCGGTGATGAAAGAGTACGACCGTTTGGGTCATGCTTTTGAGATGAGCGGGGGGTATCGGTATGAGGCAAAGATCAAAAGTACGCTGGCGGGGCTGGGGTTTGGGCCGGAACTGCACCACACCAAAACCTCGGCCTTAAGCGGCGGGCAGGTCTCCCGACTGGGGCTGGCCAAGGTACTCGTGCAAAATACCAATTGTCTGCTGCTGGATGAGCCGACAAACCATCTCGATTTACAGGCGACTTCGTGGCTGGAAGGCTTTCTTCGGGCGTATGAGGGGGCGGTGATTCTGATCAGCCACGACCGCTACTTGTTGGACCGGGTGGCCGAGAAGATTGTGGAGATTGAGCAAAAGACCGCCCGCGTATGGAAGGGGAATTACACTCAATACCGACTCACTAAAGAAGCGGTAAGTCTCTGTCAGCAAAGAGAATATGAAAAACGAGCCGAGATGGTCGAGCGGACGCTGGATTTTATCGCCCGCAACAAAGACCAGGAAGGGATGCGAGGTACGGCCCGCGGGCGAAAGACACGGCTGGAGCGGCTGTTGAAGAACAATCCTGGTTTTCTCCAAAAAGATGAGGCGCAAAAGACGATTCGGTTTTCGTTTGCCCCGTCGCAGGCCAAAAGCGACCTTGTCCTGCGGGCGATCGATGTTCGTAAGGGCTTTGGAGAGCTTGTTTTATTCGATCATTTCTCGCTTGAAATCACGGTCGGGCAGCGGCTGGGGATTACCGGGCCGAACGGGACGGGAAAGACGACCTTGCTGCGTCTGATTTTGGGGCAGTTGTCGCCGGACTGCGGCGAAATACGGCTGGGAAATACGCTTAAAATCGGCTATCTGGATCAGCTCGCCCAGTCTCTCAATGTTGAAAACACGGTTTTTGACGAGGCCCGCGCGGTTCGGCCGGAGCTGACGCCGGAGGCGATTCGGTCGCGGCTGGGGGCGTTTTTATTCAGTGGCGATGATGTCTTTAAGCGAGTTGGCGACCTCAGCGGCGGCCAGCAAAGTCGGCTGATGCTCTGCAAGCTGGTGTTGACCGCGCCGGATGTGCTGATATTGGATGAGCCGACCAACCATTTGGACATTGCCAGTCGAGAACTGCTTGAAGAAGCGCTGCAAAACTTCGAAGGCACGATCATCGCCGTCAGCCATGACCGCTACTTTCTGGACAGTATCGCCGAGCAACTATTGGTCATCGGTGCGCTGCCGAACGGACAAAAGCAATTGGGGGCGGTAAATTTCTGCCCTTGTGTTTTTGATGGAACAAACGGTATATACAGCACTTACATTCAATCCATCGAAGCCGGCAAAGCAGAGGCCGCGATAGCGGCTCCCGCACACAAGCCCGCTCGAAAACCCCAGCAGCCCAAAACCGCCGCTCCGGAACACCTGAAGTTTTTCAACAAATTCAGCGTGGAAAAAATTGAAGCCACCATCGCGGCCCTCGAAGACGAGCAGGAGAAGCTGCACGCCCGCTTCAGTGAAGAGACGCTGTATCAACACCCCGATCAGTTGCACGCCTTGCAAGAAAAACTCGCGGCCCATAAACACGAGTTGGCGCGCTGGTACGAAGCGTGGGAATTCCGGCTCGGATAGTGTTTCGCAGGTTTCACAGCATTGCGTATTGTCCGCAGAGCGGGTATAGTGGCAGGATGAATACAACAGACAAAACGACCCTGCTGATTACCTGTGCGCGCGGGCTAAGCGAGATGCTGCGTGCCGAGGTCGAGGCGCTGGGGTTTACGGTTCAGGCCAGCCATGACACGGGTGTCGAGCTGGCCGGGGATATGGCCGACGCAATGCGGCTGAACCTGCACCTGCGGACGGCTTTCAATGTGCTGTACCTCTTGGCGGAGTTTCCATGCCGAACTCCCGACCAGCTTTATCGCGAAGTATCAAAGCTGCCATGGGAGGACATCATCCCGTCGAACGAATACCTCTGCGTCGTGGGGCGGATCGATACGCCGTCTATCGACAATACGATGTATCCAAACCTCAAGATCAAGGACGCCATCGTTGACCGGATATTGAAAAAAACCGGCGCCCGCCCGGATTCCGGCAAGGAACGCACGCACGTCGTGGTGCAAGCCTATTGGAAGGGCGACCGGTGCTGGATATATCTAAATACCTCTGGTCAAAAGGTTTCCGACCGCAACTACCGCAAGCTGCCCGTCGCCGCCCCGCTGCGTGAGTCGCTGGCCGCGGCCATTATACTCACGACGGGCTATGACGGCTCGCAGCCGTTGGTCTGCCCGATGTGCGGCAGTGGGACGCTGGCCATCGAGGCGGCCCTGATCGCCAGCCGCCGCGCGCCGGGGCTGATGCGGGACAACTTTTCCTTTATGCACACCAAGTTGTATGATGCCGACCTGTGGCAGCAGATGCGCACCGAGGCGGGCAAGCAGCACAAAAAACGCGGCAAGGCCGAGTATCGCCCGTCGCGAATTATCGCCACGGACCTGGACCCAACCGCGGTCGAGGCGGCCCGGCGCAACGCGATGACCGCCGGCGTCGAACACCTGATTGAGTTTGCGGCTTGCGACTTTGCCGACACCGAGATCCCTGACGGCGGCGGCATCATCGTGATGAACCCCGAATACGGGATGCGGCTGGGCGAACTGGACGAACTGAAGGTTCTCTACGCCCGCATCGGCGACTTTTTCAAGCAAAAATGCGCCGGCTATATCGGCTATGTCTTTACCGGAAATTACGAACTGGCCAAAAAAGTCGGCCTCCGCACCAGCCGCCGCATCCCGTTCTTCAACGGCAGCATCGAATGCCGCCTGCTGAAATACGAAATGTACGCCGGCACACGGAAACAAAAAGAAACCAAAGACACTCCGGATAGTACGGACTAAGTCGTCCTCATCCACCACAATAAAGGAAGATTTTCGATTGACTTGACGGGGTCATTGCGATACAACGTCGTGTGATGTGGCAGGCGGTTTTTGCAGCATCGCGGCAAGAACTTTGCGTAAAGCACATCTCCATGGTAGCCTTATGGGCATTGGGTTCGACTCCCAGCACGTTCTATCTGAAAGGCTCTGTGCTTGCACAGCAGTCAGCGGGCCTTGCAGGTTCAGGCCTCCGCCCGGGAGCTGCGAGTCTTTCAGATAGAACATCACTTTTGAAAGGAGAAAAAATGGCGGAAGCAGTCGGGATACTGTTAATTGCGTTGCTGGTATGTTTTCTTCTGTTGCGCATCCGGCTTTTCAAACGCACGACACTCTGTGAATACGAAAAAGGGTTGTGTTATAAACGCGGCAAATTTCTCAAAATGCTGGAACCCGGCGTCTATTGGCATTGGGGATGGATTACACGAATACAAAAATATGATTATCGAAAAAAGAATATCTCAATTGCCGGTCAGGAAGTGATGACCTCGGATGGGATTACGATTAAGCTGAGTTTTGTGACCGAATATACCTTCGCAGACTTGGAAAAGGCGATCCACCAATATGAGAATTATTATAATGCCTTCTACTATGACATTCAGACCTGTTCGCGAACGGTCATTGGAAATCTAAAGGCAGAAGAACTGCTTGAAAAGCGAGATGAAATCTCCCGAACTGTTTTTGAGTCGGCCCAAGAGAAGGCGCGGATCATCGGGCTTGAAATTCATTCCCTGAGCATCAAAGATATTATGTTCCCCGGGTCTCTGAAAGATATTTTTGCACAAGTACTGAAGGCTCAAAAACAGGCACAGGCTGATCTTGAAAGAGCCAGAGGCCAGAGCGCCAGCCTGCGACATTTGGCCAACGCCGCCAAGATGATGGATAACAACCCCAGCCTATTGAACTTGCGACTTATTCAAGCGGTCAGCGAGGGAACAGGCAATACCGTCGTTTTGAAAACAACCGGCGATACGGCGGAGAAAATGTAAGGAACATAGGGACTGCTCGTGTCGATGTATTCCAATATCTGTGTCGTATCCAGCCAGAGCTGAATATTAAATTACAGTTCTTGTTGTATTCACCGTGTTTCTCCCTTGGCTTAAGTAAAAGTGCTTTTCCCACGAGGAAAAGGGATGGGGCTGATGCTCAACCCCATCCCTGAATCTTTGTTATGCAGATCACGGCGTGCCCGCCAGCCAATTCGACGCCATAATCAACAAGTCGTGCAGATTGACCTTGCCGTCGGGTATCAGCACGCCGCCTTCGCGGCCGATATCGCCGGGTATGGGGTTATCCGCATAGGTCGGCTTGTTGGTGGTCAATTCAAACGCCAAGTCCCAACTGACCGCGTTTGGATTCGGATAGGGCGGCAGCGCAATCGGTTCGCCCTGGCTCCATATTGCTCCGAGTTTGGGCGGCCAGACGTTCAGGCCTGTCGGGTCGGAGATGACCTGGATTCTGACGGCGTCATCTTCGAAGAAATGCGGCCGCGTCTTCCAGCCCCAGGGGTAGCGGATTTCCTGCACATCCGCGTCATAGATGGCGGCGATGCTGAGCCAGTAGATCCCGCCCTGGCCGTCCGGGTCCGGCTTCTGATAGAACCACTCGTTTTCACTCAACAGTTGGTTGAACTGGAAGCAGGCTTCGTTTTTTTCGCACGGCAATTCCGGATACTCGCATCGCGGATCGATGTCGTAGCCGGCAAAATTCCAGACCCACTTGTCGCAGACATGTTCCCAGATCATTTGCCCGGGATGACTGAAGCTGAGCGGATCGCCGGCGACGGCCGGTACATTCGTCCAAATCCCCAGATGAAACGCCCTCGGCAAGACCGGCGGCAAGTACGGCTGTGTCCAGCCGATAAACGACCCCCACCAATGGATATCGGTGATCGGTCGCTCATCGGTGCATTGCCAGTCGTCGGCCACGATAGGCCGGTACTGCGGATGATACAGCGACCTTTCGTCCCAGCCCTGGATATGCGGCATGTCGGATGCCTCGTCGAGGACTACCGGCGGCTGCGACCATTTGACGTATGTGCCTTTGTACGCCTTGGTGTTCTTGGTGACAATCAGGTTGTGCCAGTAATTCCACGCCATAAACTGCGTCTGGCCGGGCGGGGGGACGGGCTGCTGGCCGAAGATGTACTGGAAGTTTTCATCCACGTCAAAGAACTGCGCTTGGGTAATGTCAAACCCGGCGGTGTTCAAATAGCCAGTAGCCGGCGGCATTGTTGCGCCGGGGCCGGCCAGTGCGGTGTTGATCGTCACAGTGGTCGCCACGCCGGACGGAATGGCCGCCGGCACCGCCCACCACCACGACCGTACCAACCCATTGACATCGACAATGGCAAACGAGACGGCGGTGATATTGACGCCCATCGGCGGCGTAACCGTCACCTGAATCGTCGAATTGGACAAATCGGGGTCCAGGCCGTAATCCCATCGCCACGCCGAGGCGTAGTTGCCTTCCGGCAGTTGCGAATCCGGGCCGAAGTCGCCCCATGCCATCACCAGGCCGGGGTCCTCCTGTCCGTGGATTTCGGGCCAGACATACAGCATGCCGCCCGGCTCTTCTTCCAACTTGCATGCCGGTATGAACGTTGTTTCCGGGTAAGGCTCGCCTTCTACTTGGTTGTCCGGGTTTTTCCAGCCGGCCATATACGCCTCCCAGGCCGTCATCGGTGTCGGGCGGATATTGGGGCCGGGACGCCCCCCTTCCAGCGCCACCATCCAGTCGTCAAGGCTGTCAATCAAAAACGCCGTCTGGCAGGGTTCCGGCTCGCCGAGCAAAAGCAGGGTCTGATGCGGATAGGGATGCTGGATATGCGGCGGGATTCCCACGGGATTGAGCAACTCGGATTCTTCCGAAATCATCAGCGCGGTAAAGGACGGTTCCATTCCTTCCGGCAGTTCAAAGAACACATCAAAGAATGAATCCGGCCCCCATTGACCGACCGGCAATTCCACCGGCTCGGGCGCATGTCCGAGGACGACGATTTCGCCCGCCGCCGGATCGCTGAACGCCGGTTCAATCACGAACCTTGATCCCGGCGTGGATTGAAGCCCTGCGAAGATCAGTTTGCCGGGGTCAAATCGCAGGATAATTTGGAATTGCTGGACAACTACCGGCTTCGGGGGCGGCGGATTGTCCATGAATCCAACCGCTGTCAATGACAACCCCGCGCCCGGCGAAGGAGTCAGGCCGGGCACCAGCGCCACGTGAAGGTCGGGATTGATCTCAATCATACAGGACACATACACGTCAACCGTTTCCGCATAGGATTGACACGTCCACGTTGTTCCGCCGGAACACGCAAAGGTCGACGCCTTCAGGTTCATGTTGACCCCTTTGAAGTCCCACGAATCGGATGTCAGCGCAAAGCTGAATGATCCGTCGGCCGCCGAAATCTTGCTGCCGGACGACGTGCCCGCCGGCCAGTAGATCGAATGGGTGACAACTGCGCCTTTGACCGGTAATCCCGTCAGTTGATGAAGCACTTTGCCGCTGACCGTGTAGCTGTAACCCGCCCACAGCGGCGCGCCGCTGACAATGAGCAGCAGCAACAGACTGTACATTATTTTTTTCATAATATTTCTCCCAAAAAAGGTTACACGTTTATATGTTTCACATCGCCGCAGCGATGCACAGTTTTTTCATCATCCGTTACCCCCCCACATCCAGACGGATGCGAACAGGGCCAAGTCTTCGAGATTGACCTTGCCATCATGGTTTAAATCGGCATCCGACGGGTCGAATTCGGGTTCGTCAACGACCTCGACGGCGAAATAGTAATCGGCATAGAGCGTATCGTCCAAGCCTGTCGAGGTAGTGGCAAGGGTGTAGCGCACCCCGCCATAGAGATAGTGCTCGCCCACGTCGAACAGCGCCGTATCGAACATCCAGACCTTCTGGCCGGGATGATAATCCACGTCCCAGAACCAGATCGGCGCGCCAACCAGAAAGTGATCGTCGGCCTGATGCTCCGGCTCGGTCGTCAGGTAGCCGCTGATCTTGAGCCATGCCGGCTGGTCGGTGACGGTTATCACGGTCTGGTAATACACTTCTGCCTCAACAGATAACTCCTCAATCTCCCACGCCGGGTAGATATTCATCCACAGACGCCCGTCCACGGTCAGCCGGTCGGTCGCGTAGGCGGTCTTGAGGCGACTGTTTGCCCAGGCGTACCCCCAATAATCCGCTTCCGCGTAGACATCAGTATCCAGGCCGGTGTCATTGTTCTGAGCGTTCTGCTCCAGCACCTCGCCGTCGCCGACGATTTTTACGCTGACGGTCTGATAGTGATTTTGAAAGAACACCTCGGCGCCGGCTCGACCCGCAATCCAAAGACCAAACATGAAACATACACAAACCCAACCCTGCCAGTTTTTCATAAACCACCTCACATCAAAATTTTCTCTTTACTTTTTAAAACGCATATCAATTCTGTCATGTTCCCATCAGCCACTCGGCGGCAAATATCGCCAAATCTTCCATATCGACTTTACAGTCGCCGGATAAGTCCGCCTTGAGGGGGCACCGGCCATAGAGTGCGATATTATCCCAATAGATGGCATCGGCGGTTTTTTCAGTGTCCCAATGTCGTGCGGCAATAAGCGTCTGGATTTGCTCAATCAGTTGGCCGCGTTTCCAGACGCCTTCGTCCGGAGAGCGCGGCAGGGCGTAATTGCCGAGCGGCTGCGTTTCTCCGTTGACCATCAGAGACACATAGCGGTCCGCCCGCTGGTCGATGACCAGTTTGACGTGATGCCACGTCTCCCAGTCCAGTCCCTGCCCGACGGACAGCGGAACGGGGACGTTGTTGTCAATGCCATTGAAGCAGGCAAGGCCGACATTGACCTTGCGGATGTTTTTGGGTATTCCGTTGCCGCTGGAAAGAGAAAATCCGGTAATCAGGAAGCCGGGATGCGGCCCGCCGAAGATGTCCAAATGGGCGGCGTATTCGTTGACGGCCTCCTGGTCGCTGGTGACCGCGTAAAAATCAGCTTCCAGCGTCACCATCGGCGTTTGCGACAAGTCCGGCGGCGTCAGTTCCCGCTTGACGCTGGTTTGATCGCCGTCGTTGTCATCGAGGCTGATGGATAATCGCAGCGCCCGGCCGTCAACGACGATAGCGTCCTGAATTTCATCATGGTCGGAGCGGTCGCCGTAATACCAGCCGTCCTGGGCCTCGTCGCCGGGATGGTGCTGCGTCGGCCCCGGCGCCAGTTCATCGAAGTCGGTCGCATAAAAAACCGACACCTCTGCATGGACACAACAAAACTGAAACACCACCACACTCATTACTGCCAAACACCGCGTCATACGACACCTCCGAAAAAATAATGTATTCTTCAACAAACGTTATCCGTCATACACGTTTGCATTTACTCGTAACAGCCGGCCAGCCAGCGTTCGGACAGCGCCGCGAAATCATCCAAATCGACGTCGCCGTCCAGGTCACAATCCGTTCCCTGACAATAGGCGTTTTCAATACCGCAAAGGGCGGACATCCACCACGCGGCCAGAAGATGCAACTGCTCGATACCCACGCATGCCGTCGCCGAAGTGATTAAATTCAGCCCGTCGATACGCATCGAATCGCCGATTTCGGTCGGGAGAACAAACACAATATAGTTGGCAAACCACTCGATCCCGGTCAGCGTCGTCAGTATCGTATTGCCGGGTCCGTAGGTGATCCATCCCAACTGGCTGTCTTCCCATCGCCACGTGCCGTCCGCCAGCACGCCGACATAATCGGTCCATTCCAGGGCAGTCGTGTAATGGGTCAGGTCAATGCGTTTGGCCACGATTCCCGCCGCTGCCTCTTCGGGGGTCGGCGTCATATAAATCCGCGGATAGACCGTCCTGTTCGCCCACGACTCTTTATGGGCAAATCGCAGTTGGGTCACCGCAGTCAGCGGTGCGGACTTGACCAGCGAAAACGGCTTGTCCCAGCGCGACTGGATGGCCTGACAGCCGACGCTGAAATCGCCTGTATTGGACTCCGTATAGACCATGATCTGCTGACTCTGTGCGCAGGTGCGCGTCCAGCCGTCGGCGATGGCCGCGGCGGCTGTGCTGTAGTCGCTCCAGGCGTCGCCGTCGGCGGGAATCCGTTCGGCCGGCAGCGCCGCAGCGCATACCAGCCAGCTTGAAAGACACATCCACTTGACTGTATTCATTTTCATGACTCCTTATCATCAGGGTGCATGATGAATCAATTTGAACAGTGCGCCGTTTCGCGGATGCAGGTAGCGAATCGAACCGCTTTTCTGCACCCACTCCCAGTCGGCGTCGGTTGTGGTTTCGGCGCCTTCGTCCAGGTCGCAGGAAAAGGTGCCGCGAATCGCCAAACCGGCGCCGGTTGAGTAAATCAACCCGTTGGCGCTGTAGGTCGTCCAGCCGATGGTCAACCGGTTCGAGGCCGCCGGTTCCCATTTTTCGACGATGAATTTCCCGTAGCGGCCGTTGCTGGTTTTATAAACAAACCATGTACCGGGCATAAATTCCTGTCCGTCCGAGCCGTTAATGTTGGCGGCGGCCAGCTCGCCGTCGAGGGCGGCGATCTCCGTGCGGCTGAGTCCGCCGTAGCCAGTCAGCAGCCAATCGGCCGAAAAGGCCAGCAGGTCACCGGGTCCCACCGCGCCGCTGTAATCCATATCCGTCCCGCCGCACCAGCCGGGCAGGGCGCAATCGGTTCGCAGCCATTGCGCGGCGAAAAAGGCAAAATCGTCCAGGTCGATGACATCATTCTGGACAAAGTCCGCCTGACTGCGGTCGTGGTAGCTGCCGGCCAGCCGGACATTCAAGTCCCCGGTGTAGGTCTGCCAGTTGCTCCAGTTTTCCATATCATACGGAGCGGCGTTGACCAGCGCCCGGAAGCCCTGACTGTCCGGCCAGGGGTTGTCGTTTCGGGCCAGGGCCGAATTATGCAGCTCGTTGATCTGGCCATTTTGCAGATAACAGGTGAAGATATAGGTCTGTTTAGCCCACATATCCATATTGATATTAAAGCACACCCAGCCGCCCGAAAACGCGGCCGGAACATCCGTCGAGACGGTCTTGAGGATCGCGCCGTTGGCGGCGCGGATATTCAGCACCAGCGTGACGGCATGACCGAATCCGGTTGGATTGTCGTGATAATCGAATCTTTGGCCGAATTTAAACCCGGCATAGGCCGCGTATGCGCTGCGCGGCAGCGTGAAGCTTTGCCCGATCCCGACGTTTCGGGTCAACGTTCCGTCATCGCCGCCGAACCAATGCGAGTGGGTGTGGGTGTCTTCGATGTATTCGAATTCGTGAATCTGCATCGCCAGCGGGCCGGCGATGTTGTTGGTCTCATCGGCCTCGGTAATCATATCATTGGTGTCGGCCTTGGCGTAAGCTGTGACGGGGCCGGGTGTTGCGTAGGTATGGGCAAAATCCCAGGTGTACGACGCCCCCGGCGCCAGCCCGTCGGAAATCAGGGTGTACGGGTGTCCGAATTCACCGGGTTGCGGCGGCTGCTCCTGGTTCGGGAAGAAGTTCAGCCAGAACGTGTCCGCGGCGAGCGAGCCGATGTTCTTGACGGTACAGTGGACATTCAGCGGCGTATCCTGAACAGCGGTACTCGGCTGGTCGCAGGTCAGAGACAGAATGGTCAAATCCGGGCCGGGCGGCACGATGCGAAACGGATAGTCGCTTAAATCGTACGGGCTGCCGGCGGCGGCATCGCGGATGCGCAGGATGCAGTTGTCGCTGAGCGTATTGGGAACCGTCCAGAGGTACGAGCCGTCGTTGGGCGTACTTGCCGCAATCGGGGACGTGCGCCATGTGCTGCCGCCGTCGGTGGAATAATCAATTGTAACATTTGAGATGCCCATACCGGTCGACCAAGTGATTTCATAAGTGTTCCCAACCTGCAATACTTCGCTGCCGTTGGGATAGCCGATGTCAATCCAATACAGCATCATCAAAACCAACAGCGATACCTCGTTGGACCAGGCCGAATCGCCATAGCTGTTGGTCGCGCAGACGCGGAACTTGTAATAATAATTGGTTGTCGCTGAATCGTGCTGATAGGAAGTGCAGTTGACTCCCAGCGTCGGTCCGTCCGTCCACGTCGTCGGCTCACCCGTGATGTCATAGCGATACCATCGTTTGTATTGCACCTTGTAGCCCGTCTCGTTATCGGCGTTGTCGCGCCAGGTCAGATGAATCTGCGGCGGGAGGATGGCCGCCTGAAGATTTGTTGGCTCAACGGGCGGAAAGGCCATATCAACGACCAGTTTCTGGCAGTAGTTGCCATAGGTGACCCGCTCGTCGTTCCAGGAAATAATCGCGCCGCGCGGGATCGGGCCGTCGCCGGCAAACAGGATTTTCGGATGGAGCTGCTGCTGGCCGGGTGTGGGCGGATTGTAATCGTCCATGATCACCCATGCGCTCCATCGCAGCGAGCCGTCGGCGGCGTTGATGCGACAGGCGCGGATGTTCTCGCTGAATCCCCAAAAGTCCTGCCACGTTGCGATCGCGCCGCCGACTCGGTCGGAGCAGATTTTGGGATACCGCTGAGCGCCCGCGTCCAGCGTGCTGAGCTTGACGCCGTTGGCTGTCCACACGATATCCCCGTCAGCATCCACGCGCTGGGCGTACACATCGCAGCTTTTGCCGGCCGGGGCGTTTCGCCAGTCCGTCCAGACCACGAACGCGCCGCCCAGTTGGTCGGAGCAGATATCCGCGGCGCTGTACAGCCAGCTTCCGCCGACACCGCCGACCAGATTGACTCCGTCGGGCTCCCACAGCGGCGTTCCGCTGCCGCTGACCCGCTGGGCACGCACAAACGGATTGTCGCCGGTATTGATCGTATCCCAGCAGACGACGATCCCGTCAACCCGGTCATAGGCCGCATTGTACTGACAGGGTCGATTGGGTTTGTAGCCGAGGTATGCCCCATTGGCGCCCCATTGGGCTGTCAGCGTCGAGCCGCTTCGGAGGACGCGCTGAGCGCGGACTTCCAGCGACACGCCCGCCAGGTCCGGCCCGGCCGCGATGACGCCGCCTGCGCCGTCGGCGGCCGCGGCGCCCAGCGCAAAGGGCATGCCGATACCGTTCAGTCCGCCGGTCTGAACCCCGGCGCTGTTGACGTGGGTCACATGGCACACGCCGCCGAGTTGAAGAGCGACAAACGCTCCGCCGAGGCCGTCGGACACGAGGACGGGCCTGGGCAGGGCAGTGCTCTGCGCGGCCGTCAGCGTTACCGCCGGCGACCAGAGCGTCGTGCCGTCATAAGCGACGCGCTGGGCCTTGTACACCCATGACGTCGTGCCTGTTTTTTCCACCCAGGCCGCAATGACGCCGTTGACGCCGTCGGTGGTCAGATTAGGGTTGCCGGCGGACAGGCCGCCGGAAAGAATCACCGCATCCGTCCACGCCGGCCCGGGGACAGGGAACATCCCGCCGGTGTACTGGCCTGAGGTGTCCACCCGCTGGAGCCGGACGTCATAGCCCAGACCGTACTCCCATATGAAGAACATCCCGCCCAGACCGTCGGAGACCTGCTCAAAGGCGGTAGTCGAGGTTCCCATATGCGTGATGCGCAGGCCGTCTTCGTCCCACAGCTTGTCGCCTTCGGCGGCAAAGACCCCGCAGGCAACTGTCAGCGCAATCAAACAAAACGCTTTTCTTTGAAATAGTATTGCGTTCATTTTCAACTCCCTTCACTCGAAACATCACAACAATTTCAATACGTCTTGGTGTAAGACAAGGTGAATATTTTTGAAGCACCAAAAACTCATGGTTCACGATAAATCAACTTGAACAGTGCGCTGTTTTTCGGAACCAAATAGCGAGTTGAGCTTGTTTGGGTATTCCACTGGAAATCGGCGCCGGTTGGCGTTTCTGCGCCTGTATCCAGATCACAATGATACGAACCCTTAATGACAAGCCCCGATCCCGAAGAATAGACCGTCCCGTTTGCGTTGTAGGTTACCCAGGCGATGGTCAGCCGGTAACTCATGGCCGGTTCCCAGTTTTCCACGATGAACTTGCCCAGTCGTCCCTGTGAAGTGCGATAGACACAATAGGTTCCCGGCTTGAATTCGCTGCCGTCCGAGGCGTCGATGCTGGTGCTGCTCAAGTGTCCATACTGGTAAATTTTGGCGATGATATCCCTGTCCAGAGTACTGTAGGCCGGCGGCGAAAAACTCTTTTTCCAGTAGGCCGACAGCACCGCAAAGTCTGTCAATTCGACTTTTTTGCTCCAGTTCATATCGCATCCGTCGCACCAGTCGAGCATCAGGCAGTCGTCCCGCAGCCAGTTGCCGGCCAGAATCGCCGCGTCATTGATGCCGACCGTCCAGTCGCTGTTCAAATCGCCCGGGTACGGCTCGACATACTGACCCGTGATCCGGAAATTAAAGTCCCAGGCACTTGCTCCCCAGTTCGCCCAGCTCGTCATGTCTGCCGGGCTGCTGTCAACGGTACATGTATAACCGCTGCTCAGCGGCCAGGGATCATCGGTCCGTCCATATGCGGAAGATTTCAGTTCAACGATTTCTCCTTTGTAAAGATAACACGTGAAGATGTACTCTTGTTCGGCATTCAGCCAGAGATGGTTGGATCCGAACGGAAACATAACCCAGCCGCCTTCAAAGGAAGCGGGCAAATCCCGATAGACCGTACGCAAAATCGTTCCGGAACTGTTTCGAACATTCAGATACAAACGCACTGCATGGCCGACGCCGTCAGGATTGTTCATATAATCAAACCGGTTTCCGAAATAAAACCCAGCCGATTGAACCCAGGCCTCGCGTGCCAAAATGATGCTTTGTCCGACGCCCACATTGCGCGGCGAGGAAGCGGGGCGGTTGTCGCCGCCAAACCAGTGGGATGCGTTGTGCGACTCTTCCCGCAAGTCAAAATCCAACAGATCGCCGTCAATAACCTTGACGCTCTGCGGCCCCAGGACATTGTTCCCCTCGTTGGTCTCTTCAACCTGCTGGTCCGTATCCGCCTGAGCATACATCGAATACACCCCCGGCGCCGAATAGGTATAGTTTTTGGTCATGGACGTTGTCGTCCCCCCCGCCAGAGAGGAAAACTTCTGAAACTGATCGCCGTATTGATTCACCCCCGGCGCAGAAGCCCGATTCGCATACCAGTCAAGATAGAACGACGATGCCTCTGTCGTCCCCGAGTTGCGTACCGACACCGTCACCGACATCGATTCTCCCGCACGCGGATAATACGGCGTCTTTGTAATCGCTAGGACGCTTAGATCGACATTGGTATATTCCGCCTCATACGCCCCCATATCGGCGCGGGGGGTTCCGTCGTTGTTGCCGTCCTGCGGACGCGATTGTCCGTCCAGGTCGTCGTCGGGAGCGTAGGCGTCGCTGCCGGTATCGATGCACGGGCTGCCCATCTGCAGGCGATAGTTCGTACCGCCTTTGAACAGCGGGTTTTGATTGATGTTGTTGGATCCCGCTCCCGTCCAGCCGCCCTGGATATCGCAGTAGCTGACGTCCAGATAGGTGCTGGCCGTAACGATATTCAGTTCGTCCGGGCTGTTGCCCCAGCAGATGCTGTTGCGGATGCGCGGCGCTTCGGAATTCACATTTCCGTGAAACGCTCCTCCGTTTATGGATGCTTCATTGTCGGCAAACGTACAGTTGGTGATCGTCGGATACACCTGATTGCCTGAGATGGCGCCGCCCCAGCTGTTTGAGACGTTTGCATAAAACAGACAGTTGGTGATGGTTACATATTCCCCGGTCGTACCGTTATGTCCGAATCCGGCTGTTGCACCCCCGCCAAGCGAACCCGGAGGGGTCGTTTCGTTGTTGTAGAAGGTGCACCGCAAAATCTCGGTTCCGCTGTTGTTATAATAGATCGCCCCGCCGCTGCCTCCCGCCGAATTGCCCGAAAACTCACAGTCCAGGATATGTACATCCGCCCCGTCGTCAAAAAGGCCCCCGGCGCTGCCGCTGGACGTGTTGTTCCGGATCCGGCAATTCTGAACGATCGGCGACATATACCCCAAAAAGCCGCAGTCTATCGGGGTTGCGCCTACGGAAATCCCCGCCCCCGTACTGGCGCTGCCGTTCTGAATGGTAAACCCGTCAAGCATCGAATAATGATTCATCGTAACGCACCGAACGCTGTTATTCCCGTCAATGACGGTCGGATACGTTTTCCAGTCGCGATCCGCCCAAACGGGATTGGCGATCGAGGACGGAAATCCGCCGTAAAGCTCGTCCCCGCTGCCCAGGGTCAGCGTCGAGGTCAACACATAAGTCCCCTGTTTGACATAGATAGTGTCCAGCGGCGCATAGCACTGCATCCAAACAGGATTGGCCGCATTGACCGCCGCCTGAAGGGTGTTAAAGGCCGTCGCCCAGGACAACCCGTTGCCCCCGGCCGGCTTGGCCGCGTCAACATAATAGGTAACGCCTGAAGAAATGGTGGATACGATCATGTACATTGCCCCAACAAGCAATGCTCGACAAAATGTGTGCATCTGTGTCTTCATCTGTCTTCTCCCAATGCAAAAGTTTTTCTAGCCGTAGACTACATCAATGCAAAATCTTACGCGTACAACACTGCCGCGCTGATGATAACGTAGACATGAAAACAGCCGTCGGGCGCAGGATGCGCAGACTGACGGCTGATCTATGAGAACAAGAGCAAGGGTTCATACCTCCGGACAGAGTAGGGAATTTTTTTGCCGCCCCCGTGAAAAGCCAACCGAAATGACTCGGCACATTCCATGGCAGAATATCCCCTCATGACAGTTTTACATCCCACAGCCAGTTATCATCTTAGTACGTAATCGACAGTGTGTCAATCGGTATTTGTACTGAATTATTAAATTTTCTGTTGTTTGTCCTATTTTCGACTCCAGAGTGTCTGTTCTGCCCTGCGGTTTTCCACTGCCGTCAACAAGGTCTATGCCGAACTCGAACAGCAAAAGGCGAGGGAGGCGATTGTGCGGGTGGGGCGAGAGGAATCGCTGGAAAGCAAATGGGGAAACAGGTGTTTTAAGTCTGCTTCCCCCGTTTGCTTTCTAATTCAGCGGTTGGGCAAAGCCGTCGAATCCCCTTTTAGCGTTAATAGCCCCTTTTTCAAATAAAAGTTACTGCACGCCTTCCAGCCAGTTTTCGGCCACGATCATGAAGTCGTGCAAATCCACCACACCATCGCGATTGATGTCGCCTGCAGGCCAGGGTTCAAACTCATAGGCTCCCATGTCAACAGTCATCCCCAACACCGTGATACCCGTGTTGGGGGTTGCCGGATCATTGACCGCGCGTGGGTGGCCGTCCCCGTCCAGAAAAATCCCGGCCGGAACGGCTGTGGTATCGGCCGCATCGATGCACGGCGAGCCGGGCAACAGGCGGAAATCGCCCTCGCCGGCATCGACAAACAACGGCTCGGCGTTGATGTTGCCCGTGCCGGCATAGCCGCCCTGAACGGCACTGTACGCCACCACCAGCGTTCCGGAACCCGCCTTGGAAATCTCACCGGCCGAGTCGCCCCACAGGATGCAGTTTTTGACGGTTGGACTGCTGTCGTAGACCCGTATCCCACCCGCGGCCGGGGAACTGTTGCCGCTGAAGGTGCAGTGGGTGATAACGGCATTGCTGCTGCCATAGTTGGCCATCCCGCCGCCCTGTGCGCTGGTATTGCCGCTGTAGACGCAGTTGGTCACGACCGGTCGGCTGTTGTCGTTAAACATCCCGCCGCCATAATTGGTACCGACGTTGCCGATGAAGCTGCAGTTGGTCACGATGGCGTGGCTTTGGCTGTAGTTCTTCATCCCGCCGCCGTGGTCTGTCGCCGTGTTTTCCAGGAAGACACAATGTTCCACCCTCGGCAGACTATTGTGCGTATTGTACATTCCGCCGCCCCACACCGCGGTATTGCCGCTGAAGGTGCAATGCGTAACCTTCGGGCTGCTGGCGTTATAATTGTACATCCCGCCGCCGTACATCGTTGTGGACGTATTATCGTCAAAGCGGCAACCGTGTACCTTGGGGCTGCTGTTTATGTTATACATCCCGCCGCCGTTGTTGATCGCGGAGTTTTCCTTGAACGTACAGTCGGTTATCATTGAGCTGCTGCTGTTGTTAAACATTCCGCCGCCGTACATCAACGCGATGTTGCCGCTGAAGATGCAGTCGATCACCGTGGGGCTGCTGGAGACCGTGTACATCCCCCCGCCGTTTCTGTCGACGGCTGCCGAGCCGTTAGCGTTTCCGCCGGTGATGGTAAAGCCCTCCAGAACGGTGTCATGCCCTTCGCCGCTGATACACTGGACGACATGGTAGTTTCCGGTCCCGTCGATGGTCGTCGTGTCCGGCCCGCCGCTGCTGAAGAGGCGAACGGCCCTGCCGCTGAAATTAATGGTCTCTTCATAGGTTGCCGGACCGACCTGGACTTCGTCGCCGTCAGCGGAATCCTTGATAGCAATCTGAATCATCTCGTACCATGTTTCTTTGGTGATGTTGTAAATCTGTTTGGGCGTCAACTCATAGGCGCCCATATCGACGACGGCCGTTGCGTCAAAATTACCGTCCGCCACGCGGGGATTGCCCGCAAAGTCGACAGCCGGAAGACCGGGCACGCTGTTGTCACCGGTATCCACACAGGGCGAATCGGAGGATGTCAGTCGAAAATCTCCGCCGGGCCCATCGACAAACAGCGGGTCGGCGTCGATGTTTTCCGTGCCGGGATACCCGCCCTGGACATTGCTGTAGGTAACGACTGCACTGCCGCCGAGGTTGGAAATCGCACCGCCCGTGTTGGCCCAGAGAATGCAATTGATGACGGTCGCCATGCTTGCACCCCCATAGCCATGATTGGACATCGCGCCGCCCGAAGAGGCGGTATTGCCGTAGAAGGTGCATTGCATCAAGGTCGGTACGGCGTTGGTCTGATTGAGCAGGCCTCCGCCACCAAGGGTGGCGGCGTTGTTCCTGAAGATGCAATTGATCACCAAGGGAGCGGCGCCGAAGGTATTGTACATCGCTCCGCCGTAACTGGCGTTGTTGCTGCTGAAGATGCAATGGGTAACCGTCGAAGTTCCCCCGTTATTATACATACCGCCGCCGTCTCCAGTTGCGGTATTGCCGGTAAGGGTACAATCGGTGATCGTCGAACTACTGTAGTGGTTGTACACTCCCCCACCGTGGTTCGCTGCGGTATTAGCGGTCACGATGCAGCGGGTCAGAGTTGGGCTGCCTCCTGAAACAAATATCCCGCCGCCAACATCGGTACATGAGTTAGTGGTCAATGTACAGTCCGTCAGCGTCGGGCTGCCGTTTTCGACAGAAACACCGCCGCCGCTGCGGGCCGAATTTTGGGTCACAATACAATTGATGATCGTCGGGCTGCTGTTGACGATGCGAATTCCGCCGCCGCTTATTCCGCTGGCGTTGCCGCCTTTGATGGTAAAGCCTTCCAGGATGGAACCGGCCCCTTCACCCAAAATGAACTGCACCACATGAGAATAGCCGGCCCCATTGATCGTGGTTGACGCCGGCCCGCCGGTACTGTACACATGAACCGCCCGGGTCAGAAAATTAATGGCTTCGTTGTAGGTCCCCGGCGCAACGACAATCTCATCGCCATTGGCGGCATTATCGATGGCCGCCTGAATACTCGAATAGTTGTGACCGGCGCCCGGGCCGACAGTGATTGTTGCGCCTGCGCCGATGCCGGATACACACGTCGCGAATAAAACCGCGACAAACAGTGTGGAGATTAATTTCTTCATGACCACCTCACTTTCCTTGACTGAACAATACATTAATATAGTCTTGTTGACAGTAATTGACTTTTTTTATCTCAAAAAAAAACCAAATGAAAGCGGGGGGAAGAAATCGCAAGAGGCTTAACAGGTTTTCTCCCTGCGTCCACGCATAGTGCTCTTTGGCAGTCTCCTATTAAAGCGAATGGTATTGTACCCCCTGACCAGTGGTAAATCAAGAAAAAAATAAATTAGTTTGACGACATGGGTGCACTTGAAATCGTGTCACCCCCAATACCCCACCAGCTAAGCCACAACGCCGCCGCGTCCCTGCGCCTCGAAGCCGCCTGCATCTTCCTCGGCCACCGCTCCGCCGCCATCACCGAGGTCTATGCCGAACTGGATCAGCAAAAGGCGATGGGGGTGATTGTGCGGGTGGGGTGAGGGGGCGATAATAGCAGGACGTTAACGTGATCAGTTTTTTGGATAATAAAGCTTGAATGCATTTGACCGTTTCGTTGCGGTGCATACCCAAGCCATTTGAGATATCCTCGATGGTGCAGGGGCGTCTTTTCAAGAGCATCAGAATGTCTTCCTGCTGCGACAGACACTCATGACGCTGACTTATTGCCCTGTAATCCGCGATTACCTCAGCGTTCGGAAAAAGGTGCGAAGCGATGCGTTCCAATTGAGATCCAGGCACCGGCTCAACAAACGGTTCCGCTGGCGGGCGAGTGACCGTGTTGATCTGCACCTTATCCGGCTGTATCAGCGCAATAGCCGATTTGAGATTCTCGATTTCCTTGTCCGTTGTGGACAGCCCCGCCGCCAGAAATACTTCCAGCCAGTATGGGCCGTGGTAATCCTTCCGAAAGGTAATCAGGCCGTCGAGCATTTTTTCAAATGAAATCTCGGGATGCGGCCGGTTGATATATCGAAATAAAGTTTCGCTTCCGGCGTCCAGCGAAGGAATCACAAGATCGGCACATTTGAGCGACTCCCTGACCTCAGGCATCCACAACAGCGAGCCGTTGGTTAATACGGCAACCGGAATGTTCGTGATCTGTTTGATGCGGCCAATCAGCTCGCCGCAACGGGAGTACAAGGTCGGCTCGCCCGATCCCGAAAGCGTAATGTAGTCCGGCTGTGACGATAATTTATCCTTTAATTGGCGAAGAACTGAATCCATTGGAAACCATTCTCTTCGCTCGATGGTCTTGTTTGTGGTGCGGCCCAATTGACAATAGATGCAATCGTAGCTGCATGTCTTGAAAGGCACCAGGTCGACGCCCAGCGACCGACCCAGTCGGCGTGATGGAACCGGACCGAAAATATATTGTGTGTTTTCGCTGTTCACCGTATTTGATCTCATTTGCCGTTGGCTTCGGTCATGACAACCAATTGGATGTCCAGCGGGTTGTACTTGCTCATCATTCCGGCCTTTCCGATCAGTTTTAAACGCATCTGGGATTGTCCGTTTCGGTCTGTGTAACGTTTAATATGGGTGCTGTACCGATACAAAACAGCCATACTGTTCAATTCATCCTGAAGCCGTTCCAAAAGACGATCAACATCGAGACCCTTGTACTTTTCCGTCAATCCTTTGAATGTAAACGCTCTGCCTTCAAACTCATGGATGCAGTGGATCGCTGAGTTTAATCCTTCGCCTTCGACTTCGATGACGTCTTTCCGTTTTTTGATAAAATCAATAAATCGCATCAATCATCCAATAGGAACATGGCAATAGCGACAACCGTTGTCCATAGCCCTTTTTGACCTCTTGCAGTCTGTGTGATATTCGAAGTTCGAATAATCAGACCGCTGGCCTTATAGACCTGCTCTTTTTGAGACCATGCCTTGTCGGGGTCCACTTCCAACCCCAGCGTGGTTCCCAGCATATCGGCAGCCAGGTCTTCGGCCATGTCCGCGGCCTGCTGCTGGTTCATCCCGTGGCCGTGCACCTCGCTGATGTAGCCCCAGTTGTCCCGCACTTTCGGCACCGCGATGCCGACCGATGAGGCGATAAGTCGCCCATGCTCGTTGGTGTCCGTTCGTGCCATCACGCAATAAGAAATTCGGCCGGGCGTCATCTGTTTGAGACCCTCGCCACGGCTGACCATCGTGCAGTGCGGCGGCAGAATGGACGACACCTGCACCAGGTTCTGCTGGGCGACGCCCGCCTGACGCAGAGCTTCTTCAAAGGATTTCAACTGGTATCTGTGCCGCCCGACGCCGCGGGTCAAAAAGACTTTTTTGGGAACAAGTGATTGCATTAACGTCTCCGGTCAAATTCAGCATTGGGGTTTTATAAACACAACCGCGACCCCGCCCCCAAAAGCAGACAGCGGTCGCCGAACGTTTCCTTAATCTGCTGCGTCGCCTGCGAGCCGGTACAATGCAGCGGCGCGATGCATCGAACATCATACCGGCCAAACGCGCCCATCGTTTCATTGATGCGGCGCGCATCGGCATGGACCAGATGCATCCCGCCGATGACCGCATGAAACTTCTGCGTGCCCGTCCATTGACCAATCGCGTCGAGAATATTGACCACGCCTGAGTGGGCACAGCCCAGAACCACCACCAGTCCCTTCTCAGATTCGAAATACAATGACTGGTCGTCGGACAGGTCGTCCGGGCAGGTACACCCGGCATCCCTGTAAAAATGCCCGCCTGTATCTTCAAACGCCGTATGGCGCGGCACCGGGCCGGTCAGCATGACACCGTCACACAGTTCCGTCCGGCCTTCCACATACACAACGCCGCCGGCAACATCTTTTTCGATCACCGCCAATTGCCCCTCGCGGCCGGCGCCGATGGGTCGGCCGGCGCCGCTTTTGAGACTGTATTTCGGTTCCATCGCCTTTGGGTGCAGATAGACAGCAGCGTAGGGCGCCGATTGAACAGCCCTGGCCAGTCCGCCGGTGTGGTCGTAATGGCCGTGACTCAGCGCGATGGCGTCGGCGGTACGGACATCCACGCCCAGCCGCTCGGCATTGTCAAACACCCCGTCACTTTGTCCGGTATCCCACAAAATACGCTTGTTGCCGACCACAATCCACATCGACAGGCCGTGTTCGGTCAGCAGGGCGGGATCGGCCGCAGTGTTATCCATCAAAATCGTTATGTGCGCCGAGTTATTCATTTTCACTGTCAAATTGAGCCAATTGCGGCTGGTCATAAAACTTGCCCTCGGCGGTCGCCTTGACCTGTCCGTCCTGAACAATCTCGGCCTCCAGGAGATACAGCGGATCGGCGTTGCGCACCAGCCGGGCATTGACGGTCGCCTGTCGATTGATATAGATCGGATGCCGAAATCGCGTGGTCATTTCGACCGTCACCGCTGCCTGTCCTCGCACAAAAAGGCAATTGCCCATTGCTCCGTCCAGAATCGTCGCAATAATACCGCCGTGCAGAATCCCCGGATAACCCTCACAGTCCCTGTCGCACTCAAAATGAGCGACAACGCCGTCATCGTCGGCCTCAAAATTCAGATGCAGCCCCTTTTCGTTTAGCAGGCTGCACGCCACACAATACGGGTGAGCCTGCTTTTGAATACTGCAATATTCCTGTTCCGCCGTATGCATCAGACTCAATGACCTTTCCGGGCACAGTTGTGAACATAATTCAAAATCGCCTCATGAAGCGCCGACGCTGCCAGGTTCGAGCAGTGCATCTTCGCCGTCGGCAGCCCGCCCAGCGTTTCGGCCACCTGCTCGTCGGTCAGCTCGTCAGCCTCGTCCAGCGTCAGTCCCATCGCCATTCGGCTCATCGTACTGCACGCGGCAATCGCCGCCGGACAGCCGAAGACCTTGTATTTGATATCCGCCAGCCGCTGGTCTTTGACTTTTATCCAGACGCGAATCATATCGCCGCAGTCCTCCGAGCCGAGGGTTCCCACCCCGTCGGCGTCGGCAATCTCGCCGACGTTGACCGGATTCATAAACGCCTCAATCACCTTGTCCGAATAAAACATCATCGTGCGCCGGCAGTGTCCGTTTAATGATCGCAGGTATTGGCCCCGGTCTGGAGCGTCTGATTATGATAGGCCGTCACGAGGTTTTCAGGCGTATCGACCGGCGCGCCGACGACAACGTCAATGGCATTTTGCACGAACAACTGCTGGGCGCGCTGTCCCATCCCACCGGCCAGAATAACGTTAACCCCCTGCTCGTGAAGCCACTTGGGCAGCACCCCCGGCTCATGCGGCGGCGGGGTCATATCGGTGCGGCCGGTGATTGTGCCGTTTTCGGTGTCAATTACGGCGAACAGGTCGCAATGACCAAAATGCAGGCACAGTTTTCCGTCATGCAGGGGAATCGCAAATCGCATCGTCGCACGTCCTTTCAAATCGGTTTTCGTGTTCGGTTTTTCAAGTTCCAGAATAGGCCGGATGGCCTCGGCAAAGCAGCCGGCGGCCTTACTGTCTTTGTAGGCTTTGACATAGGGATGGCCCGAATCGCAGGCGTCCACGATCTGCGGATCAATCGGAATACGGCCCAGAAAGGCCACGTTCATCTCCAGTGCCATATTCTCGCCGCCGCCCGACTTGAAGATATCGACTCGTTCTCCACATTTCGGACAGACAAATCCGCTCATGTTTTCAATCACGCCCAGGATCGGCAGGTTCAGTTGACGGCAGAACGAAATACACTTTCGCACGTCCGTGACCGCCACCTGCTGGGGCGTTGTCACAATCACCGCCCCGTCGGCGTCGCCGATCAATTGCGCCACCGACAGCGGTTCGTCGCCTGTGCCCGGAGGGGCATCCACAATCAAATAATCCAGATCGGACCATTCGACATCCTTAAGGAACTGCTTAATCATTTGATACTTCATCGGCCCGCGCCAGATCACGGGACTGTCCGGATCGGGCAGGAAAAAGCCCACCGACATTGCCGACAGATTGTCCATCACGGCAATCGGCTCGATCGCCTCGGCCAGGCTGACGGGCTTTTTGTCTTCCAGGTTGAGAATCTTCGGCACGCTCGGCCCGTGAATATCCACATCCAGTAACCCGACCTTCCGGCCCGCCAGCGCCAGCGAGACCGCCAGGTTGACCGCGACAGTACTCTTGCCGACGCCGCCCTTGCCCGACAGGACAAGAATCTTATGCTTGATTCGACTCATCCGATGTCGCACGCAAAGCCGCTCATCGTCAGCCTTAAAGTCTTTTTGTTCAGCAGAACACTGTGTCATACATACATCCTCAATTGAAACATCAATTCAATTATCCCGACACTGTCGGGATTCCACTATTTTGCCTTTTACCCTTTGCCTTTTACATTTGTTTCCCATTCAGCCTGCGGCATACACGACCTGCCGCCAGAGGGCTTTGATCTTCTCGGCGATCTCGCCGCCGGTATACTCAATGAGTGTCGCTTTCATAATCTGGGCCTTGGTAAAGGCATCATCATAAGGCAGTTGACCGATCACAGTCAACCCCTGTTGTTGAACCTTTTCAGCGATCTGCTCGCTCATCTGCGGATTGATATCCGCCTTGTTGACGCAAACCAGCGTTCGGATACCGAAATTTCGGGTCAACTGCCCGACACGCTCCAGGTCGTGCAGCCCCGATAGCGTCGGTTCGGTGATAATCAGCACCACGTCCGCCCCGGTGATCGAGGCAATCACCGGGCAGCCGATGCCCGGTGAGCCGTCCACAAGCAGAAGAGTTTTATTTTGTTCTTCGGCGATGCGTTTGGCTTCTTTTCGAATCAATGTAACCAGCTTGCCGCTGTTTTCCTGGGCGATGCCCAGCCGGGCGTGAACCATCGGCCCGAACCGCGTCTCGGAGACAAACCACTGCCCGTTGATCGCCGGCTCAAAGGCAATCGCGTCCACCGGGCAAAACGCAACGCACACCTTGCACCCTTCGCAGGCAATCGGATCGACACGATAGGTTTTGCCGACAACGTCATTACCCGGCCCGTCCAGCGCAATGGCGTCGAACCGGCACAACGCCGCGCACTTGCCGCAGCCGATACACGTGTGCGGATCAATCGCCGCCAGCCGTCCGCCGGAAAAATCGGACTGTCGCAGCACGTTCGGATTCAGAACCAAATGCAAATCCGCCGCATCCACGTCACAGTCGGCCAGCACGGCATTTTCAGCCAGCGCCGCAAACGCCGCGGTAAGACTGGTCTTTCCCGTACCGCCCTTGCCGCTGATAATGACCACTTCTTTCACTGTCCGATCTCCTGTTGTCTGTCAAAATGTCAAAACCTTGTCCGCCTGGACAACCCATTGGGCCAAATCGGACATCTTGGCCTCCTGGGCGCCCTGAAAATACGGCTGCCCTTTGTGGATACCGCACCGGGCTTTGCACGTTCCGCAGACCTTGACCGCCACACCCTGAGCCATCAAATCTTTTAACATCTGCACCAAATCAAAATAATCCGCAGGCGGTTTTGTCGTCTCGCGCGCCAAATCCACCGAATCATTCATCAAAAAAATCCACACCCCCGAACCTGTCTTGACAAGCTGCTCGACCAGCCGCAGCCCGTTCCAGGTCACATCCGTACCGTCATAAGGCGTATGATTAAAAACAAACAAGATGTTCATGCCGTTTCCTTTCCAGCGATCTGCAGAGACACGATGGATTCGAATAACCGAATAAATTTTTGACGATACGCTGTCATTACATTGACCATCATGTCGCCGCGCGAATACGCCTCGGCGATGCGGCGGTCATTGGGAATCTCCAGCAGAATCGGGATGTTCTCGCCGCGGCAGTACCGCACCACGCCGTCATCGCCCATGTCGCAGCGGTTGACGGCAACGGCAAACGGAATCCCCAGCTGCCGCACCATCCCGACGGCCAGTTCCAGATCGTTCAGACCGAACGGCGTCGGCTCGGTCACCAGCAGCACAAAATCACAGTCCCGAATCGCCTCGATCACAGGACACGACGTTCCCGGCGGCGCATCGAGAATGACAATACCGCGATCGCGCATCCCCTTTTTCAAATGCCGAATCACCGCCGGACTTTGGATCGCGCCAATATCCAATACCCCCTGCCCGGCGGCAACACCGTTGGAGCCGCCGTACTGGGCGACGCCGATCTTGCGCTCAACTTCCCGGATCGCCCCCGTCGGACAGACCGCCATACAGCCGCCGCAGGAATGGCACAACTGCTCAAACACCAGCGCCGCGCCTTTGACGGCCACAATCGCGCTGTACTGACACAGTTGTCCGCACTTGCCGCAGCCGGTGCATGTGTCCAAATCCACCTGCGGCACGCCGACGGTGACGTCCTCGGTGCTGTCCCATTGGGGCTTGAGAAAAATGTGCCCGTTCGGCTCTTCGACATCGCAGTCCAGATACTGCACCCGCCGCCCGTCGTGCGCCAGCGCCGCGGCCAGATTGGTTGAAAGCGTCGTCTTGCCCGTGCCGCCTTTTCCGCTTGCAATCGCTATTTTCATAGTTTCTGTAATAACTCAAGTTGACTGACTTTTCTGATCGGGATTTTGGACGAAAATGATGATTATTTCAACAAAAAACGGCAATCTGTCCGATAAAAGGGTTGGAAACAGCACTTTTATGCAGGAGACTGCCGTTATGTT
>Ga0209612_1000449_pt1 | contig 43775 bp, 41 predicted proteins | sample BioC12SIPDNA_FD_185746 | JGI IMG/M metagenome (GOLD analysis project Ga0209612, IMG submission 185746) | Anaerobic biogas reactor microbial communites from Washington, USA - Biogas_R1_B C12 SIP DNA (SPAdes) (version 2) | ecosystem: Engineered > Bioreactor > Anaerobic > Unclassified | place...
TCGGGCGGCGACAGACGAGACATCCTCGCCACGGTGATAGGAAGAGACAATCGCTTCGGGATCGTCAGCCGCCAGCTTCTGCATACACCCCGTCTCATCGGGTGTCAAGTAATTATGAGATCCTACAGGTTTGACCGTGCATCTATGATGAACGGTGACGCCCGGCAGTGGGGGGTGTCGGTCTGGTAGCCGGTGCCCTCGCCCCCGAGCTCCTCTTCGAATTCCTCGCGATCTTCGGGTTCTCGATCGCGGCTCTCTTCGTCTGCGGGCGTTTCCACATCCCGGGAGTCGTCGGGTACCTCCTCGCCGGGCTGCTGATCGGCCCAGCCGGCCTGGGCCTGGTGACGGACACGGAGATGATCAGCAGTTATGCCGAGCTCGGTGTCATCCTGCTCCTCTTCACGATCGGGCTCGAGATCTCGTTCAGGGAGCTCCTCAGCTCCCGCCGGATGTTCTTCGTGGGCGGGGCGGTGCAGCTCCTGGCGACCATCGGGATCGTGTGGGAGGTTGCCCGGCTGGTCGGTCTCGACCCTGCCGAGTCCGCCGTCTTCGGGGTCATGATCGCGCTCTCGTCCACAGCCATCGTGATGAGCACGCTCGATGCGAGGGGTGAGACGGGATCGGTCCACGGGCGGTTCCTGCTCGCCGTCCTGATCTTCCAGGACCTGGCCATCGTGCCGATCATGCTCCTTCTCCCCGTCCTCTCCGGGCAGGCCCCCCCCGGGATCGAGCAGCTCCCGCTCCGCCTCCTCCAGGGGGCCCTGGTGCTCGTCGGCATCCTTGTCGCAGTCCGATGGGCGGTGCCCACTCTCCTGTACCACGCTGCGCGGACCCGTTCGAGCGAGCTCTTCCTCTTCTCGGTGATCGCGATCTGCGTGCTCACGGTCTACATCTCGGGGGTGCTCGGACTCTCGTTCGCGTTCGGCGCCTTTCTCGCCGGGCTGCTGATCGCCGATTCGGAGTTCCGCCACCAGACCATCGCCCTGATCCTCCCGTTCCGGGACATCTTTGCCGGGATATTCTTCGTCTCGATCGGCATGCTCCTCGATATCACGGTCCTCGTGGAAGAGTTCGTGCTCGTCGGCGGGCTCGCGCTCGGGATCATCGGGGTCAAGGTGCTCACCGGCATGCTCTCCGCCCGTGCCCTCCAGCTCCCGTTCCGCACGGTCGTCATCGGGGGATTCTCGCTCGCCCATGTGGGCGAGTTCTCGTTCGTGATCGGGACGACGGCCTTCACGCTCGGTATCATCGACCCGGACACCTACCAGGTCTTCCTGAACGCTGCCGTCCTCTCGATGGCGGCCGCACCGTTCCTCATCCTGCTCTCGCGCCGGCTCGGGGATCACCTGGCCGCCGCCGCATCCCAGCGCGCCAGGGCGCCGCCCGGGCCGGCCCCCATCGCCGACCACCTGGTCATCGTCGGCTTCGGGCTCTCCGGCCGGAAGATCGCCCGCATCGCGCGCGAGTCGGGGATCGAGTACACGGTGATCGAGGCGAACCCCGAGACCGTGCGGCGCGAGCGGGCAGCCGGCGAACCGATCTTCTTCGGAGACGCGTCCCTCGGTGCGGTGCTCCGCAGCGCCGGCGTCGAGACGGCACGCACCCTTATCTGCGTCATCTCGGACCCCGGGGCGATCGTCCGGATCGTCCGGGCGGCCCGGGCTCTCAACCCGGGGCTCTTCATCGCCGTCCGGGTACGGTACGCGACGGAGATCGAACTGATCCTGGCAAACGGGGCCGACGAGGTGGTGGCCGAGGAGTTCGAGACTCTGATGGAGCTGGTCTCCAGGCTCCTCTCGGTCTACATGGTCCCGTTCGACGAGATCGAGCGGTACGTGGAGCGGCTCCGCGCCGACGGATACGCGATGTTCCGGTCGCTCAGGGCGCCCGCCGGTGCCAGGATGGACGCCAAGGGCCGGCTCTTCAACCTCGACATCCGGACCTACCGGGTCGCCCCGGGCTCGGCCCTCGCGGGATCCCGCCTCGAGGACTCGGGATTGCGGGGCCGTTTCGGGGCGACCGTCCTCGCGATCCAGCGCGACGGCACGACCGTCTCGAACCCGAAGGGGGAGGACACGCTCCAGGCGGGCGACGTGGTCGTCCTCATCGGCTCGCCGGCGGACCTCTCGGGCGTGGGCGCAACCTTCTCCGGGGCTGCCGAAAGCGGGTAGGGGCCGGACGCCTGCACTGCGAAAAAGGGGTCTCTCTGCGGGCGATCCCCCGGTCCTACCCGGTCTTCTCTTTCGAGAGTTCGGCGGCCATCTCGTCGACCTCTGCTGCCCCTTCGGCCAGGTAGGTATCCTCGTCGCCGGTCAGGAGCTGGATCAGGCGGTTGAACTCGCCGGCGTGTACCCGCTCCTCGTTCGCGATGTCGATCAGGACCTTCCTGGCCAGCGGGTGGTCCGTCGCCTCGGCGTGGGCCATGTACAGAAAGGTCGCCTCCTGCTCAGCGGCGACGTTCAGGCGCATCGCCCGGACGAGCTCTTCCATGGTCAGCTTGCGGTCCGGGATGTTCCCTGCGAACGGTTTCAGGAAATCAGGCATCTCGTATCTCCTCTGTTGACTTCGGGGAGGTGAGGCGTTCCGCCCGCGGCAATGTGGTCCCTCGCCGGGGCGACGGGGACGGGAGCGTCCAGCTCCCCGTGGAGCAACGTCGCCCGGACCGTTTAAAAACGTTGTCCCCGGTCCCCGTCCCTGTACAGGGGGAGATGACCGGGAACGGGGTTCGTCAGGTGCTCCGGCGCCGCCGCGAGAGCGCCTCGTACGCGATCAGCGCGAGCAGCACGACGAGACCGCCGGCGAGCACGTACACGGCCACCCGGTCGGGAACGGCGATTCCGGGCAATCCCATCGGAGCGCCGACAGGGGCGCCGCTGTCCCGCCCGGCGGGCGAGATCTCCGCGAACGCCTGCCGCCCCTCCCAGAGCCCGGCCAGAAGGACCGCCCCCCCGAGCGCGAGCCCCAGGGAGACGTACTTCCGGAGCAGGGAACGGAGGTCGTCGCGGGCCGGCGTCACGATCACCACCCGGTCGGCGAGCCGGTACACCTTCTGTTCGCGGCCCTTGGAGCTCCAGCGCGTCCCCGAGACCTCGATGACACCGACATCGACCAGGCGCTCGAGGTGGTAGGCCGCGGTGGTGATCGGCATCTCGAGCCGATGCGCGAGGGCCGAGGCCGTCAGCGGCTCCTGGGCGAGCGCCTGGAGGATCTCGCCGGCGGTGGGGGACGCGATCGCCCGGGCGAGAGGCTGGACCTCGGGGTCCCCCGGGTGCAGGACGGTCGGCTCGTCAGCCATTCAGCGCAGACGCGATCAGCCTCCGGCCCGCCGCCAGGGCCTCCTCGCCCCTGGCGGCGTCGGTCGAGATGGCGTGGGCCATGGAGGCATTCCCGCCCCCCTTTCCCCCGATAGAATCCGATAGCTCTTTGAGAACCTTCTCCGCATTCACCCGCGGCGACCCGGAGGCCAGGACCATGTGGAGGCTCTCCGCGGACGAGACGAGCAGGGCGACGCCGCTTCCCTTCGTCAGCTTGCGGGCCAGCGCCGCGAGCTGTGACGGATCCACGTCGAGTTCGCGGATCACGACCCGGGTCGAGCCGATCGATTCGAACTCGATCTGGGCGAGCTCGAGTTCGACGAGTTTCTTGCGGAGCCGCTCGATCTCCTTGCCCCGGTCCTTCCACTCCCTGAAGAACCGCTGGACCGTCGAGGGGAGGTTCTCGGGCTGGATCCTGAGCTCGGCCGCGGCGCTCTCCAGGATCCCCTCGGTCTGCTGCATGGCGGCGATCGCCGCCCGTCCGGCCGAGAACTCGATCCGCTCGATCCCGTCCTGGATGTGCTCGACCCGGAGCACCTTGATCGCGCCGATCTCGCCCGAGCTGCGGACGTGGGTCCCCGCACAGGCCTGGATCTCGCTCCCCACCTGGACCACCCGGATCTGGGCGCCCGGCGGCACGCCCCCCTGGTAGAGCGAGAAGCCGTACTTCTGCTCGGCCCTCTGCCGGTCCTCCTGCTTGACGAAGACCGGCTTGTTGTTCATGACGATCTCGTTGGCCAGGACCTCGATCTGCCGCAGCTCGTCCGCGGTGATGTGCTTGTAGTGCCGGATGTCGAGCCGGGCCGACTCCGAGCCCTTCTGGGCCCCGGCCTGGTGGACGTGCGCCCCGAGCACCTCCTTCGCGGCGTGGAGCAGGACGTGGGTGGCCGTGTGGTGGCGCATCATCGACCAGCGGCGCTCCTCGTCGACCATTCCCTTGATCCGCTCGCCGCGCTTCAGCACGCCCCCCGTGATCCGGTGCAGGATCACGTCCCCCGTCTTGAGCACGTCCTCGACCCGCACCATCGACTCGGACGAGAGGAGCGTGCCCGTGTCCGCCGGCTGACCGCCGCCCTCGGGGTAGAAGAGCGTCTGGTCCAGGACGACGAGCCCGTCGAAGAAGTCCAGGACCACCGCCTCGAACTCGATCTCGCAGGGCTGCTCGTAGTAGAGGGAGCGCGTGGGCGGCAGGCTCGCGACGCGCTCCTCGTATTTTTCGAGCGGGTCCTCAGAAGCCTCGCGCTGGCTCTCGGAGTGCATGTTCGCCACGAGCGAGTAGAAGTTGTCCGGGAGTTCGACGACCGCGCCCTCGGCAGCGGCGACCTCGCGGATCAGTTCGGCCGGCAGCCCGTGCGAGTCGTAGAGGGTGATGACCTCGGGGAGGGGGACCTTCTGGCTCTTCTTCTTGTAGGTGGCCGCGACCTTCTGGATGATCTTGGTCCCGCGCTCGATGGTCGCGGCGTATCGCTCGGTCTCGCGCTCGACGATCTCGCGGATGGTCTCGAGCGACTGCTCGAACCGTTCCTCGCCGATCGTCACGGCCTGCTGCTCGACGAGGTCCGCCAGGGGCACGTCCAGGTTCAGGTCGTTCATCACCCGGAGCGTCCGTCTCAGGACGAGCCTGGCGAGGTAGCCCTCACGGACGTTCGACGGGACGACGCAGTCGCCGAGCATGTACGCGAGGCAGCGGGTGTGGTCCGCGATGGTGTAGATCTGCTCGATCGGCGTGATCATCTTTGTGAGCCGGTCGATCGGGACGTCGATCGCGGACGCCACCCGCTTCCGGAGCGTGAAGAGGTTCGCCCCCGAGATGTCCATGAGCCCCGCGAACTTGGCGTTGAGCGCGATGATCTTGGTGAACTTCTTATCCCTGAGGTGGTGGTCCAGGCGGGCCTCGGAGAAGAGTCGCGAGACGAGGTCGGGGAAGACGGCGTCGTAGATGGTCGGCGAGCCGGATGCCGCCCACGTGAGCCGTTCGAGACCGTACCCCGTGTCGACGATCCGGTTCGACATCGGGTAGTAGAGGTGCCCCTCCAGCTCGACGGGGGGGTCGCCGGTCCTCTGGCGGCCCAGCGACATGAAGACCAGGGTCGCGACCTCGAGACCCCCGATCAGCACCTCGACCGACGGCCCCGCGTTCCCGCCGCCGACCCACGGGTGCTCCTTGTAGGTGACCCTCGTGACGTCCCCGCCGATCGAGGCGAGGAACTGGTCGCAGAGCTCGACCGTGCGGTCCTTCCAGTAGATCTCCGTCGTCGCGTTGTTGAAGGCGTGGTGCGCCATCATCTCGAACAGGGTCAGGTGCCTGCCCGATCGCCCGACCGAGTCCAGGTCGTTCAGCCGGATGCAGGGCTGGGAGATGGTGAGCGGGTTCGCCGGGGGCGGGGTGACACCGCTCGTCACGAACGGCTGGAAGTCGGCGATCGAGGCGATGGTGAGGTAGATGTCGTCCCGCCAGCGGGCTGCGACCGGGTAACGGTCTATCCGGGTGTGCCCGTGCTGCTCGAAGAACGAGAGGAAGGCCTCCCGCATCTGGTCGAGGGTGTGGGGTGAGAAGACCGGGTCACCGATGAACGAGTACGGCTCGCAGGGGGCGTCCCCGCAGATCTGGCGGTCCGGATCGCGGGTCCAGAAGGCGGCGCCGCAGCTCGTGCAGATCCGGCGCTCGAGCCCCTCGTTCTTGAAATACTCGAGCTGATACTCCTGGTCGTTCATGAGAGCCCCTCTCCCCTGCCGCTCTGAAACAGACCGATCGCGGTCCCACGAGGGCGCATGAACAGGGTTGGACGGGCGAGATAAAAAGGGCGGCGGTGGATTGCACGGGTTCGCTCGCTCCGTGCCGCGCGGGAGACGACCGGGAGGGGTGAGGACGGGGGGGTTCCGGCTGCGGGTCCCGGGATCACCGGAGGTGCGTCGACCCGTCCATGCTCCTCCCCGGGGGGACGGGGCGGCGTAACAGGGAAGAGTGACCGGAAATCAACCGAAAGGGGTTCGCCGTCGTGGGGGTAGTGGAGGACGGTGCCCGGGTCACCGCGAGGACGGAGGCGCCCGCGGCGGCGGAGGCGCCCGCCCGGGGTTGGGCCCGGCGGGCGGCTCACCGGCTTCTCCTGCCGGCGCGGGGAGTCCGGGGGCGATCGTCGCCGGCGGCACGGCGGGCACGTCTTCTTGCGAACGGGGCGTTCCCGGCACCGGGGTTCCCACGGGTCTGCCGGCCCGTCACGGCGATGGCCGCGGGGGCAATCTCCGGGAGCCACGGCACCCCCGACGGGCTCTCCCGCGCCGCGGGGAGCGCCCCGGCAGGGTGCCCGGCCATTGCGGCGACGCCGGGAGCCCGGGCCCGCCGGGGGACGGGGGCGCGACGGTCGGGAGAGACGTGCCGGGGAAGGGGCGCCGGGCGCGTGAAGGGGACACCGCGTCCCCGGGGAGGGCTGAAGACGCGTGGTCCGGCAGGGCACGGGCACACATGGCCCGACACCCGGACTCGCCGGGGTGACGGTGACCCGCGGGATCCCGAGGCCCGGCACCCCGGACTGCCGGACGGCGGCGCGAAACTCCGGTGCAGAGACCGGTTACAAGCAGCAGTTCGTCCGGGCCGGCGCCGGGCCCGGGAGACCGGTGAAGCCCGGGCGGTGCACGCCGTCCCGGGGTGGAGAGCGGAGCCCGACGCGATCCCGCTCACTCGAGCGAGGCGTGGTACCAGAGGTCGTACTCCTCGCAGGACCCGACGAGGAGCGCGATCCGGGCCGCGAGCTGGTGCCAGCAGAACAGGTTCTGCAGGAGCGAACGATCGCAGGTGCAGAGCCCGTCCTCGACGATGTACTCGTCGTTCGTCCCCACGACCACGATGAAGTCCAGGTAGCGCTTCACCGACCCGGCGTCCACCGCCTGGAGGGCCTGCCGCCCCTGCTCGCCGTAGCACTCGATCACCGCCTGCCGCGCCCGCTCGGTGAGTGGGCGCCGGGACGGGTCGGGCGCACCGGTCATGGTTGCCTCAACCGCAGTGCCGGAGTTCGGGCGGATCGTCCACGTAGGTCCAGCCCATCCGGCCGGCCAGCGCCCGCATCCCCGGGGCCTCGAGGGCGTAGTGGGTCGACTCCAGGCAGGGGATCGGGGCGTCGCGGGCCACGTGGTGCCGGAGCTCGGACGAGAGGAAGGCCTCCGCCCCGTGCCGGGCCGCCTCCTCGATCAGCTCCGCGTCGAAACCGCTCCCGGCCACCACGGCCAGACGGCGTATCCGGCCCGGCTCGCCGAAGACGCGGAGCGGCCCGAGGACGGACGCGATGCCGTCCGCGTCGGTCGAGGTGCTGCCGACGAGCCCCATCGAGAGGGGTTCCCGATCGGCGAGTCCCAGCAGGTCGGCGAGCGCGTCGTTGATCCCTCCGGGCGCCCGGTCCAGATTCGTGTGCATCGCGTAGACGTGGAGCCCGGCGGAGAGCACGATCCGGAGGAGTCGGGCGATCTCTCCCGTGATCCGCGTCACCGGGACGAAGAGGGGCGGGTGGTGGACCAACAGGACATCGGCACCCAGCTCGACCGCTTCGCTGGCAACGCGGACCGTCGCGTCCAGTGCCGCGACGACCCGGTCGGCCGGGCGCGTCCCCTCGACGACGAGGCCGAGCCTGCCCTCGTCGTACGGTTCGGCCAGTTCCGGGGGCGCGAGGGCCTCCATCTCTGCTGCGAATGCCTGGATCTCCATGGAAGAGTATGGGCGAACCTCGCTAAAAAGGGCCCCCTCGATGCGTACCAGTAATATAATAACGTATTTCTATTCCTGCATCAAACCTGCAGGGCATGGAGAAGACCATCGAGCTCATCAACGAGCGGATCCGCGACGGGAACGCCGTGGTCGTGACCGCCGAGAGGATGCCGGAGGTGGTGGCCGAGCTCGGCGAGGAGGGGGCACTCGCCGAGGTCGACGTGGTGACCACGGGGACCTTCGGCGCGATGTGCTCGACGGGGGCGTTCCTCAACTTCGGCCATGCCGACCCGCCGATCCGCATGGAGCGGGTCTGGCTCAACGATGTCGAGGCCTACGCCGGGATCGCCGCGGTGGACGCCTACATCGGCGCGACGCAGCAGTCCGAGACCCTGCGGGAACGCTACGGCGGGGGTGACGTCATCGAGGACCTGATCTCGGGACGCCGGGTCGAGCTCCGGGGCTCATCCCGGGGCACGGACTGCTACCCCCGGCGGACCGTGCGGACCGAGATCGGGCTCGAGGACCTGAACCAGGCGATCATGCTCAACCCCCGCAACGGCTACCAGCGGTACGATGCAGCGGTGAACACCGCCGACCGCGTCCTCCACACCTACATGGGGATGCTGCTTCCCAACCGGGGCAACATCACCTTCTCGGGGGCCGGGGTCCTGAACCCGATCTCGAACGACCCCCAGCTCCGGTACATCGGCCCGGGCGTCCCCATATTCCTCGGCGGAGCCGAGGGCATGGTGGTCGGCGAGGGGACCCAGGCCGCCCCCGCGAAGGGCTACGGGACGCTGATGGTGAGCGGGGACATGAAGCAGATGAGCCCCGACTACATCCGGGCCGCGACGATGCACGGCTACGGTGCCACCCTCTACGTCGGGCTCGGGGTCCCGATACCGGTCCTCGACCTGGAGACGGTCCGGGCGACCTCCGTGACCGACGCGGACATCTCGGTCGACGTGCTCGACTTCGGCGTCCCGTCGCGGGACCGCCCGTCGCTCCGGCAGGTCTCGTACGCCGAGCTCCGCTCGGGCCGGGTCGAGCTCGAGGGCGAGGAGGTGCCGACGTCCTCGCTCTCGTCGTTCCGGATCGCCAGGCAGGTGGCGTCCGACCTGGCGGACCGGGTCGCGGCGGGGTCGATGACGCTCGCCCTCCCGACGCGCCGGATCGAGAGAAACCGGGCAGCCCGGCCCATGCGCGAGACGGCGAAGACCCCCCGGGTGCGCGAGATCATGGACCGGACGGCGGTCTCGATAACGGGCGACCAGCCCGTCACGGCCGCGGCCGCGAAGCTCCTCCGGGGAGAGACCAACCACCTGGTCGTGGTCGACGCGAACGGTGCGGTGACCGGGATCGTCACGACCTTCGACATCTCGAAGGCCGTGCTCAGGCCCGAGAAGGTCAGGAGCGTCGCGGACGTGATGACCCGGCGCGTCGTCTCGACCACGCCCGACGAGCCGGTCGACATCGCTGCCCAGAAGCTCGAACGGAACAACATCAGCGCGCTGCCCGTCCTCGACGGCGAGCGGCGGGTGATCGGGATGCTGACCGGGACGAACCTGTCCCGGCTGATCGGGAGGGGCAGGACATGAAGCTGCTGGTGACCTTCTCGCGGAAGCGGGGTCGAGAGCCGGTCATCGCGCAGGTGGTGCGCGATACGGGGGTGCTGATCAACGTCGAGCGCGCGCAGATCGACTCGCACGAGGGCGAGGCCCTGATCGAGGTGCCCGACGACGCCTGCGAGCTCGTGCGCGAGAGGATAGAGGCCCTCGGCGCGACAGCCCACCGCCTCGATCGCACGGTGGTCCACAACCGCGAGGAGTGCGTCGACTGCGGGGCCTGCATCTCGATCTGCCCGCAGGATGTCTTCTCGTTCGACACGGACTGGCGGCTCGTGGTCGACGAGGAGCGGTGCGTCCTCTGCGGGAAGTGCGAGCTCGCCTGCCCGCACCGCGCCCTCTCCCTCCAGGCCTGATGCTCCGCAGGGTGTTCCACTTCCGCGAGACCCACGCGACCCTCCTCGCGGACGAGCCGGCGCACCTCCGGGTGGCGGCGGACGCCATCCTCGAGGCCCGGTCCGCCGTCGAACGGGTGGCCGCCCGCGACCCGTTCTTCCTCTCCGCCCTGGAGCCGTACGACCCCGGGCCGTCTGGCCCCGTGGTCGGGCGGATGGTCCGCGCGGCGTCCCGGGCCGGGGTGGGGCCGATGGCCGCGGTGGCCGGAGCGATCGCGGCGGCGGGGGTGGAGGCGATGGTCGAAAGCGGCGCTCGCTTCGGCGTCGTCGAGAACGGGGGGGACGTGGCGTACGCGAGCGACCGCCCGGTCCGGGTCGGCATCCACGCCGGGAGCTCGCCGTTCTCGGACCGGTTCGCCTTCATCCTGCCCCCGCCCGGCGGGGTCGCCGGCTGCTGCACCTCGTCCGCGACCGTCGGCCCGTCGGTCTCGTTTGGCGTCGCCGACGCGGTGACCGTCTTCGCCGACGACCCCGTCCTGGCCGACGCCTGGGCAACCCGGCTCTGCAACGACCTGCGCCCGGGCGATCTCTCGGCCCTCGGGCTCCTGGACGGCGCGGGGGTCGGCGGCGCCTGCGTCATCCTGGGGGACCACAGGGTCTCCTGGGGCAAGGTTCCGCCGGTGGTCCGCGCGCGGGTCGACCGCGCCCTGATCTCCGCGGGCGGCCCGCTCTAGACGTAACGACCGGCGTAGGAACGGGCCTCGGCCATCGCCTGGGCCCCCTCGTAGTGGGCGAGCAGGTGTTCTCCGTCGCTCACCCCGATGAACCCCCGCCGGTTTTTGACGATGAAGAGGAGCTCCAAAAGGTCGAACTCCTCGAGCAATATACCCGAGCTGGCGGCGACCGCCGGCTCGAGCTCCAGCCGCTCGCGCGTGAGCGTGTCCGGCACCTGCCGGAAGAAGTAGAAGAAGACCTGCCAGGCGTTCAATAGGGTCGAATCGAGCAGCTCCCACCGCAGGTCCTCGTCCATCCCATCGAGGAGCTCGGCGATGCAGGCCACGTCCTCTTCGCACTCCTCGAAGAGGGCGTCCGCGACCTCCACGAGGTCGTCGGCCGGGCCGCACCACTCCTCGCCGGGCCGGGCCTCCGGTCCCTTGCCGGAGTCCGCGATATCCTCGTCGTCGAACGGCCCGTCCCCGTTCCCGCCGGTGCCCGTCATGAGCCTAAGGAGGTATGGAGCCTCCGTTTTAATTAATACCCCCGGGGCCCGACTGGAACGGGCATGCCAATGCGCGGGTGGGCCGAGCTCGACGGGAGGAGGCTGGCCCCGGAGGAGGTCGTCCGCATGGTCTCGACGGGCGATCCCCGGGCGGCCCGGCTCGGGGGCGAGTTCTGTGTCGCGAAAGGGGAGTGGCGGGCCCGGGACCGCCAGGGGATCCTGCCCTGCGACTGCCGGCCCGGGAGCATCCAGCACGACGGGGTCTGCGTGGGCAGGATCGAGCCCGCGGTGCCGGACCTCCCCCTCGCCGGCGCGGTGGAGAGGGCGGTCGCGCTCCGGGCCGACGAGGGAGCGGTCGCCTTCTCCGGCGGCCTCGACTCCGCCCTGGTCGCAGCCCTCGCCCGCCGCCCCTGCGTGGTCGTCGGGATCGCGGGGAGCCACGACCTCGCCCGGGCCCGCCACGCAGCGACCCACCTCGACCTCGATCTCGAGGAGGTGGAGATCCCCCCGGCACGGGTCGAGGAGGCGCTCCGGGCGGTCCTGCCCGCGATCCCGGACCCGAACCCGGTAGACACCGCTATCGCGGCCACGCTCTATTTCGTGGCCGAGTGGGCGGCCGGTTCCGGGCACGGACGGATCCTCGGCGGGCAGGGGGCCGATGAGCTCTTCGGGGGCTACGCGCGGTACCGGGACGGGGGTGACCCGGCGGTCCTCCTGGCGAGGGACGCCGCCTCGCTCCCGGGCCAGGTGGCCCGCGACCAGGCCGTCGCCGGGCTCTTCGGGTGCGCATTCTCGATGCCCTACCTCGACCTAGCGGTCGTCCGCGCGGCCCGCGCGCTCGACCCGTCCACCCTCGTCCGGGGTCGGCTCTCTAAGAGCCCCCTCCGCGACGCCGCCGCCGCGTGGGTTCCCCCGGATATCGCCCTGTATCCCAAGAAAGCTATGCAATACGGGTCCGGGATCTCGAGAGAACTCCGCCGCCTGGCACGTCATAACGGTTATAAAAACTCCGTGCGAGGGTACTTAACCACCCTGGAGAGGACGAACGATCATGGTCGATGAGGGCGAGGTCCGGCGGATCGCCGGGCTCGCGGACATACAGATACCCGAAGACGAGATGCCGGCCTTCACGGTGCAGTTCAACCGGATCCTGGACTACTTCGAGGTCCTGGACACCCTCGGCGAGGCCGGCGCGGGGGAGCGGGCGCTGCACACCGTGATGCGCGACGACGAGCCCCGCCCTTCCCTGGCCCGCGAGGCCGTGCTCGCCAACGCCCCGGCCGACGAGGACGGGTTCATCAAGGCCCCGAGAGTGATGTGATGGAGGACCCGTACCACGCCTACATCCGGCGACTCGAGCCGCGGAGCCCCGGGACGGGGATTCTCGCCGGCCGGACGGTCGCGATCAAGGACAACATCTCGACGGCCGGCGTCCCCACCACCTGCGGATCGCGGATCCTCGAGGGCTACGTCCCGCCGTACGACGCCCGTGCGGTCGAGCTCGTCCGGGACGCCGGGGGCGCGATCAACGGCAAGACGAACATGGACGAGTTCGGCATGGGGACCACCACCGAGAACTCGGGTTTCGGGCCGACCCTCAACCCCCGGGACACGACGCGCGTGCCCGGGGGCTCCTCCGGCGGCTCCGCCGCGGCCGTGGCCGCGGGGCTCGCCGACCTCGCGCTCGGCACGGACACGGGGGGCTCGATCCGGTGCCCGGCCGCGTTCTGCGGGATCGTCGGTCTGAAGCCGACCTACGGGAGGGTCTCGCGCTACGGCCTGGTCGCGTACGCGAACTCACTCGAGACGATCGGGCCGATGGGACGGAGCGTCGGCGACGTCTCCACCCTGCTCCGCGTGATCGGCCAGCCCGATCCGCGCGACACGACCATGCGCGGGACGCCCTACGCGCACGACCCCGTGCCCGACGTCGCCGGGAGGCGGGTCGGGGTCCCGGACGAGTTCTTCGGCGAGGGCGTGGACCCGCGCGTCGCCGCGACCGTCAGGGCCGCGATCGAGACCCTCGCGTCCCTCGGCGCCGAGGTCGTCCCGGTCTCGATGCCCTCGATGGCCTGCGCCCTGGCCGCCTACTACGTGACCTGCACCTCCGAGGCCTCGTCGAACCTCGCGCGCTACGACGGGGTCCGGTACGGCCCCGCCGTCGAGACGGCCCGGCCCTGGCACGACGCCTTCACCCTGGTGCGGTCCGCGCACTTCGGCCCCGAGGTCCGGCGGCGGATCCTGCTCGGGACCTTCGCGCTCTCGTCCGGCTACTACGGGAAGTACTACGGAAAGGCGCAGACGGCCCGGGCGAACGTGAGCGCCGACTACGCCCGGCTCTTCCGCGAGGTCGACGTCCTCGCCGGCCCGACGATGCCGACCGTCGCGTTCCGGCTCGGGGAACTGGCCGACCCCCTCTCGATGTACCTCGCCGACATCCTGACGGTGCCCGCGAACCTGGCGGGCGTCCCCGCCATCTCGGTCCCGTGCGGGACCGTGGACGGCCTGCCGGTCGGGCTCCAGCTGACCGGGCGCGCGTTCGACGACGAGACCGTCATCGATATCGCGGCCGCGTACGAGGCGGAGGTCGCGGCATGAGCGGCGTCGTGATCGGGCTCGAGATCCACTGCCAGCTCGACACCCGGACCAAGCTCTTCTGCCCCTGCTCGACCGACTACCGGGACGACGGGCCGAACACGCACGTCTGCCCGGTCTGCCTCGGGCTTCCCGGGACGATGCCGGCCGTGAACAGGACCGCGGTCGAGTACGCGCTCAGGGTCGCGAAGGCCTTCCACTGCGAGGTCCCGGTCGAGTGCGAGTTCTCCCGGAAGAACTACTTCTACCCGGACCTCCCCAAGGGCTACCAGATCACCCAGTACGACCGCCCCCTGGCGCTCGGCGGCTACATCGAGATCGAGGGCGATGGTGGGCTCGAGAAGCGCGTCCGGTTGACCCGGATCCACATCGAGGAGGACCCGGGGAGGCTCGTCCACAAGGGCGGCGGCGACCGGGCGCGGTACTCGCTGGTCGACTACAACCGCTCGGGCGTCCCGCTGATCGAGATCGTGACCGACCCGGACCTCTCCTCGCCGAAAGAGGCCCGCCGGCTGATCGAGCACCTCCGGGCCACCCTCGAGTACCTGGACGTCTACGACCCCGAGAAGGAGGGATCGCTCCGCGTCGACGCGAACGTCTCTATCGCCGGGCACGAGCGGGTGGAGATCAAGAACATCTCGTCCTACCGGGGGGTCGAGAAGGCCCTCACCTTCGAGATCACCCGGCAGCGGTCGCTTATCCGGCGCGGTGTTGCGGTCGAACGCGAGACGCGCCACTTCGTCGAGGAGCGCGGGACCACGCGGGCCTCGCGGACCAAGGTGGAGGAGCACGACTACCGCTACTTCCCCGAGCCCGACCTGCCCCCGCTCCGCGTCGCCGACCGGGCGGCGGCCATCGAGCTCCCCGAGCTCCCCGCGGCCCGCCGCGAGCGGTTCCGGGTGCAGTACGGCCTCTCCCCGAACCACGCCCGGACCCTGACCGGGAACCCGGGGCTCGCGGAGTTCTTCGAGACGGTCGCCGGCGACGACCCGGTGCTCGCCGCCACATGGGTCGCCGACACCCTCCTCGGCGAGCTCAACTACCGCGGGAGGCCCGTCGGGTCGGTCGGGCCCGCCCGTTTCTCGGCGCTGCTCGCGCTCCTGAAGTCCGGCCGGATCACGGACCGGTCGGGGGTCGAGGTGCTCCGGATCGTCCTCGACGGTGACGAGCACCCCGACGCCGTGGTCGAGCGGCTCGGGCTCGCCGTCACGGGGGACGACACGGTCTCGGCCGCCATCGCGGAGGTCATCGCGGAGTTCCCGCAGGCCGTCGCGGACTACCGCGCCGGCCGGGGGAACGCGATCAACTACCTGGCCGGACAGGTCATGAAGAAGACCCGCGGGCAGGCCGACCCGCGCGAGCTCGGGCGGCGGCTCGCCGACGCCCTGGCGGAGGACGGGCCGTGCACCTGATCATCACCGAGAAGAACATCGCTGCCGAGCGGATCGCCCGCATCCTCGCCGAGAAACGCTACGTCGAGACCCGCCGGGAGGGCGGCGTCAGCACCTACTCGTTCGGCGACACGACCGTCGTCGGGCTGCGCGGGCACGTGGTCGGGATCGACTTCGAACCGGGGTACACGAACTGGCGCTCCGAGAAGCACACGCCCCGCTCCCTCATCGACGCGCGCACCATCAAGACGCCGACCGACCGGAAGATCGTGAACCTGGTCCAGAAGCTCGCCAAACGCGCGGACCGAGTCACGATCGCGACCGATTACGACACCGAGGGGGAGCTGATCGGCAAGGAGACCTACGACCTGGTCCGGGCCGTCCGCCCCGACGTCCCGGTCTCGCGGGCGCGGTTCTCGGCGATCACGCCCGACGAGATCCGGTCGGCGTTCGCCAGCCCGTCCGAGCTCGACTTCTCGCTGGCGTCCGCCGGCGAGGCCCGCCAGATCATCGACCTGATCTGGGGGGCGTCCCTGACCCGGTTCATCAGCCTCGCCGCGCGCCGGGGCGGGCGGAACATCCTCTCGGTCGGCCGCGTCCAGTCCCCGACGCTCGCGATGATCGTGGACCGCGAGAAAGAGATCGAGGCCTTCCTCCCCGAGACCTACTGGGTGCTCTCGGCCGGCTCGGAGCGGGACGGCGAGCCGTTCACGGTCCGCCACGCGACCGCCCGCTTCACTTCGCGGGACGAGGCGGTTGCGGCCCGCGACCGCACGGTCGCCCCCCTCGTCGTAACCGAGTCGCGCGAGGGCTCGAAGCTCGACCGCGCACCCCCGCCGTTCGACACCACGAGTTTCATCGTCGCGGCCGGACGGCTCGGGTTCTCCGCCTCGAACGCGATGCGGATCGCGGAAGACCTCTACATGAACGGGTTCATCTCGTACCCGAGGACCGACAACACCATCTACCCGGCCTCGCTCGGGCTCGACGGCATCCTCGGGGCCCTCGAGAAGACCGAGTTTCGCGACGACATCGGCTGGGTCCGGCGCAACCGGCGTTCGAGCCCGACCCGCGGTAAGAAGTCCTCGACCGACCACCCGCCGATCCACCCCGCGGGCCCGGCCTCCCGCGCCGAGCTCGGCGAGGAGCGCTGGCGGCTCTACGAGCTCGTCGTCCGCCGGTTCCTCGCGACCCTCTCGCCCGACGCGCGCTGGACCACGAGGAAGGTCTCGTTCGACGCCGGGGGAGAGCCGTACCTCACGACCGGCTCGACCCTCGAGCAGCCCGGCTGGAGGACGGTCTACCCGTACTCGAGCGCGACAGAGAACGAGCTCCCCCCGTTCGCCGTCGGCGAGCGGCTCCCGGTCACCGCGGTGCGGCTCGAGGAGAAAGAGACCCAGCCCCCCCCGCGGTTCACCCAGTCCCGGCTCATCCAGACCATGGAGTCGCTCGGGCTCGGGACCAAGTCGACCCGGCACGAGGTGATCAACAAGCTCGTCGGGCGGAAGTACGTGGAGGGGAACCCGCTCCGCCCCACCCTGGTCGGCCGGGCCGTGATCGAGTCCCTCGAGGACCACGCCGACCTGATCACCCGCCCCGAGATGACCACGTCCATCGACGCGCACATGCAGGAGATCAAGCAGCGGCAGCGGTCCCGCGACGAGGTGGTGAACGAGTCGCGCGCGATGCTCCACCGGGCCTTCGACCAGCTCGAGGTGCACGGCGACGAGATCGGGCGGGACATCATGGGCCGGACGCTGCAGGAGCAGCTCCTGGGGCCCTGCCCGGTCTGCGGTTCCGACCTGCGGCTGCACCACGTACGGTCGAGCCAGTTCATCGGGTGCGTCGACTACCCGGACTGCCGGTTCAACATCGGGCTGCCGGCGACCAACTGGGGTTTCGCGATACGGACCGACGAGGTCTGCCCCGTACACGGGCTCAACCACGTGCGCCTGATCGCGAAGGGCTCGCGCCCCTGGGAGATCGGCTGCCCGCTCTGCCACCACATCGCCTCGAACCGCGAGACGATGGGGCTGATGCCGTCCATGACACCGGCCCTCATGGACCGGCTGAACGCGGCCCACGTGTACGCGGTCAACGAGATCGCGGGGGCCGATCCCGCCGACCTGGCCCTGGCCGCGGGCCTGGACCAGGGGGCGGCCACCCGGCTCCGGGAGGAGGCGGGCGACGTCCTCGACCTGCTCCGGAAGCGCTCGGAGCTCAGGAAGTTCGTGAGGACCCACGTCCCGCCGCGGCGGGGGAGGAGCCACGCCAGGATCATGAAGGCCCTCTTCTCCCGGGGGATCGATACGGTCGAGCACCTGGCCGCGTCCGACCCCGCGACCGTCATCGCGTCCGGGATCGGGGAGAAAGAGGCGACCACCCTCCTGGAGGCCGCGGTCGGCCTGAGCAGCGACCGCCGCCTCCGGGAGATGGGGATCCCGCCGATCAGCCTCAAGAAGTACTACGCGGCCGGGATCAAACGCCCCGAGGACTTCGTCCGGGTGCCGCCGACCGCCCTGATGCTCCGGACGGGCATCTCGCCCGACACGGTCCACCGGCACGTCACCCTGATCGCCGAAGCGCTCGGGACGCCCCCGCCGAAGCGGACCACCCGGGTCCAGCTCGAGCGTGGACGGCACGAGCTGCTCGCGATCCCGGGGATCGGCGAGTCCACGATCGAGAAGCTCTACGCGGGCGGCGTCTACGACGCCGAGACCCTGGTCGCCGCCGACCCCCGCGTCGTGGCCCAGCAGTCCGGCCTCCCCGTCCGGCGGATCCAGGACTTCCAGGCGCGGGCCGAGCCCCCGGAACCGGCCGCCGGATGATCGGAGCTTAATGGCTCCCGCGACGATATCGTACCGGATGCCCCCCCGATGGCAGGACTGGGTCCACGTGACCAAGCTCGACCCCGACAGGCGCCTCCCCCCCGGGGCGATCGACGAGATCGCGACCAGTGGCACCGACGCCCTGATGCTCTCGGGGACGCTGAACGTGACCCGGGAGAACCTGGCCGGGCTCCGGTCGCAGGTCTCCGCCTACGGCCTCCCGCTCGTCATCGAGCCGGCCGGCCCGGAGTGCGCCCTCCAGGACGGGATCGACCTCCTCTTCGTCCCGAGCGTGATGAACACCACCGATGTCCGGTGGATCGTGGGCACGCACCACGCGTGGGTCCTGGACGGGATGCGCCGCGCCGCGGGCTCCGCGCAGGCCGCCATCGCCTGGGACAGGGTCGTGCAGGAGGCCTACATCGTGCTCAACCCCGACTCGGCCGTCGGGCGGGTGACGCGGTCGGTCTGCGACCTCTCCCCCGAGTCCGCGGCGGCCTACGCGGCGGTGGCGGACCGCTACTTCTGCTTTCCCATCGTCTACGTCGAGTACAGCGGGACCTACGGCGATCCCGCGGTCGTGGAGGCGGTCCGCGGGGCCGTCGACCGGGCGGTCCTCTACTACGGGGGCGGGATCCGGACGGCCGCGCAGGCGGCCGAGATGGCCCGGTTCGCGGACACGGTGGTGGTCGGGAACGCCGTCTACGAGGCCGGTCCGTCGGTGCTGCGGGCGACCGTCCGCGCGGCCAGGTAGGACGGATGCCCGAGGTCCAGGTCGTCCTGGTCAACCCGCTCTACGCGGGGAACGTCGGCTCGGTCGCCCGGGTGATGAAGAACTTCGGCCTCGCGCGGCTCGCGCTGGTCGACCCCTGCCCGCTCGGCGACGAGGCGCTGGCGATGGCCTCGCACGCCCGCGACCTCCTGGAGTCGGCGGTCACCACGGACCTGGACCGGGTCTTCGCGGGGTCGGCGCTCACGGTCGCGACCACGGGCGAGGTGGCGCAGTCGGTCTGCTCCCCGATGCGGATGCCGTACTTCTCGCCGCGGGAGCTCCGCGGGATCCTCGCCGACGTCGAGGGGACGGTCTCGATCCTCTTCGGGCGCGAGAACCGCGGGCTCTCGAACGACGAGGTCCGGCGGGCGGGGGTGGTCTGCACGATCCCGACCTCGCCCTCGTACCCCATCCTGAACCTCTCCCACGCGGTCGGGATCGTCTGCTACGAGCTGGCCGGGATCCCGCGGGGGACGTACGCGCTCGCGAGCCCCGCGGAGATGGAGTCGCTCTACGCCCACCTCGACCGTTTCCTCGACCGGGTCGAGCACCCGCCCCATAAGCGCGAGATCACCCTGCTCCTCGCCCGGCGGGTCCTCTCCCGGGCGAAGCTGACGATACGGGAGGCCTCGACGCTCCACGGGCTCCTCCGGCGGACCGAGCGGCTCCTCGACGGGCCGGCGCCGCGAAACGATGATGACGCCGGCCCGCCAAGTGTGGTACGATGATCCTCGTCGACTGGCAGATCCTGGACCGGATCAGGCGGGGGCAGATCGTGATCGACCCGTTCGAACCGGCGCTCGTCCAGCCGAACTCGCTCGACATCCGGCTCGGCGACCACTTCGTCTGGTACCGGCACGGCGACGGCGTGATCGACCCGTACGACCGCGCGAGCGTCTGCGCCGACGTCGACGAGTGCCGCGCGAAGGAGTTCGTGCTCCGGCCCGGCCAGTTCGTGCTGGCGGAGACGCTCGAGGTCGTGGCCCTGCCGGACAACGTGGTCGCGTCGATCGAGGGGAAGTCCTCGATCGCCCGGCTCGGCGTGGAGCTCCACCAGACGGGGGGCTGGATCGACGCGGGGTTCGCGGGCTCCATCACGCTCGAGATGTGCAACGTGAACGCACGACCCGTGAAGGTCTACGCGGGGATGCCGATCGGGCAGCTGGTCTTCTACACCACGGAGCGTGCCGAGCAACCGTACAGCACGAAGGGAGACGCGAAGTACCAGGGGCAGCGGCAGGCGACGCTCTCGAAGTACCACGAGAACCCCCGCGTCAGGGAGGAGTGAGGGGGCGCCCATCCCCGGGGGCGGCGGGACGCCGCTTGACACCGACGCCGACGGGCTGTACGAGGACGGCAACGGCCGGCCGGACTTCGCGGACGTCGTGCGGTACTTCACCCGGATGGATCGGGTCGCCGGCAACGAGCCGCTGTCCCTGTTCGGTTACAACGGCAACACGAGGATCGACTTCACCGACGTGGTCTGGCTCTTCACCCACCTCTGAGCCAACACCCCCCCTCGATCTCTTTCGCCGGGTGCGGGTCCCCGCCGCCAGGTATCATCGAGCGGCTCGAGTCCGTCGATGCATCATGCCACACGGCGTACCGTTCCCGGTTCCGGGCGCGTGGCTATCGGAGGTACTGCAGCAGTCTCCGGCTTGTGACAGACCGGCCGGTGGGCGCTATCGGGATCCGCCCGCCATCGGCGAACCGCGAGGACAGTCATGGCGTCCAGGTGGAGCCCCGCCTGCCTCTTCTTGCAGTGGATCAGGAGAGACCTCGCGGGGTTTAAAAGAGGACGCGGAGCGGGGACGCGCATCGACCCCGTCTTACGTACTGAGCACCAGCTCGGCCGACCTGGTGTAGGTCATGCCGTCTTTGGTCGTGATGGTACAGGTGGCCGTGAACGGCGGGCCCGCGCACCAGTCGTCTGGCGGGCAGAGGTCGGGGCCGTAGCAGCCGACCGAGTACCCGTCGTCGATGGTTGCGGAACCGGTCAGGGCGAGTTCCTGGGGCGCCAGATCGAGTTCGGGTAATCCCTCGAACCGCTGAATGTACCGGTTCACGCAGGTCCTGGTCCCACCGATGCCCAGCGTCCCGGTGATCGTCCAGGAGACCCGCTGCAGGACCACTCCCGGCGGCAGGTGGGTTGCGTCGTAGGTGTTCACGCTGTGGAGGTTCCAGTACCAGTCGTACGCCTTGATGTCGTTGTTCCACGTGCGGTACGGCGAATAACTCCCCGTCACCATGATGCTCACGGGTGGGACGGGTGTCGGAGTGGGCGTGGGGAGGAGCGTGAACATCATCGAGGGCATGGTCGTGATCGGCACGATGCTCCCGGTGAGCGATTCGCTCTGAAGGGCCGGGAGCAGGATGCCGACCCCGATCCCGACGATCGCGACGGTTGAGATCGAGATCAACATGAGTTTCCGGTTCATGGCGACTCTCCAAGTCTGGATACTGTACGATACGGCAGAAGGGATTTAATGGTTATTATTTTCATAATGGCTATAGATGCACGCCGGAACCGCCGGTCTTCAACTGTCGCCGGCAGTGGACCGGTGCCACAGGGCGGGTGCGTGCCGCACGGTGGCAACAGGACGGCCCGCGCCGTGACATGCGCCGCGGTGGAGAGGACCGATAGTCGTGGAGACATACCCTTCGTCGGGCAACGGCGTGGAGACGACCGGGAGCGCGGTCGAGTGTCGCTTCCTGGACCGGCGAGGGGACCATCCCAACGGAGTGCCAGAATGACGTCGCCGACGCTGTTTTGCTCTTCGACATACTCTGATGGGCTGCTCCCGTTTTCACTCGCCAGGAGTCCGCGATCCCGGTTACTCGAAAGGTTTACGATGCCTCCACCGACACCATTTTGTACTGTGCGCTGCGATACCGTCGTCTCCGTAATCTTCGCCGTCATCGTCGCCGGCCTGGCCGCGAGTCCCTCCGCTGCCATCGTCCCCGCCGCCCAGTAATCGGTCGTCCCGACGTCTGGCGTCGCACCGCTCGCCGTCTCGTTCTCGGACGCCTCGAGCGGTGCGCCTCTCGGTTGGGCCTGGTACTTCGGCGACGAGGCCTGGTCGGCCGATAACTGGACAAGGCGGTCCGATACCGTCGAGTGGACGTCCCGTCCCTACGCGGCATCCGTGGCGCTCCCGGACGGGTGCATCGTCATGACCGGCGGCTACGTCGGGGGCGGGGCGAACGACGTCTGGCGGTCGACGGACCGGGGCGCGAGCTGGGTCCGGCAGACCGAGCACGCCCAGTGGGCGGGTCGCTCGCGCCACGCCGCCGTCTGTCTTCCTGACGGAAGCATCGTTGTTATGGGCGGCCGGGACTCGACGAATGCCGTGCTGGACGACGTCTGGCGGTCCACGGACAAAGGCGTCACCTGGACGCGGCAGGTGGAGAACGCCCCCTGGGCCGCCCGCGACAGCCACGCGGCTGTCGCGCTCGCGGACGGCAGCATCGTCATGATGGGCGGGTGGGGCGCGGAGCAGTACAACGACGCCTGGCGCTCGACCGACCAGGGGTAGACCTGGACCCGGCAGACCGAGAGCGCCGGGTGGGGCGACCGCTGGGGGCTCGCCGCCGTCGTCCTCCCCGACGGCCGGATCGCCGTGACGGGCGGGCGGTACTACGACCCCGACCACCCTCTCTCGCATACCGACCTCTGGATCTCGACCGACCGGGGGGTCAGCTGGGTCGAGCAGACGCCCGACCCCGAAAACCACACGAACTTCTTCTTCTACCCCCGGTGGTACCACGGGTGCGTGGCACTCCCCGACGGGAGCATCCTCGTCGTCGGCGGGACGGCGGTGTCGACGGCGCCCATGAGCTCGAGTTCGGGGTAGGACGGCTGGCGGCGAACGGCGGGGTCGGCCGGTCGACCGATGGAGTTATCCGCCGGCGCGCTCACCTGTCTCTGCCTCCCTGCGTTTCGGCTGGTGGGGGTGCTGGATGGGGCCGTCGTCGCTGCCAGGCTTCCCGGCGCCGTCCAGGTTGTGTTTCATGGTCGCGGCCAGGTACGCGGAGCTGGGCGCGGCGAGGGTGCGCACGGCTGGCTCCATCGCCTCGCGATGGAGGGTGATGGCCGGCGGGCTGGGTTCGTCGCCCGGCCTCATCCGATCACTCCTGGGCGCGGGTGCGGTCCATACATCTGCATCTGCTTATCGTGAAAAAAGCATTAAAACGTGGCGACGGGCCCCCCCGCTGCATGAGGCCTGGATCTGTCGTGCGCGAGTGAATCGGGCGTTCCCTGTGTACTTATCATTTCAACCTGCTGGGTACCCATGGGTACCCACGACGCCGACGCGCGCGTGAGGCGCGGGGGGGGCGCCGGCGCGCTACCGGGAGAAGTAGGCCTCGAACGCCTGGGAGAGGGGGGTGGAGGAATGGGTCCGGTAGTAGTTCTCGAGCCAGACCCCCATCCAGTCCCCCCGGAGCTGGTCCGGGGGAAACCGGTTTACGTCTTCCCGCAGGATCCAGTTGTGGAGAACCTGCTGCCAGAAGTCGCCCCCGTGCGTGATGACACTGAGCCTGAAGTCCTGCAGGAGGCGGTCGCGGTTGAGGTTGATGCGGATCGCACCGTAGGCATGGCCCAGTTCGGTGATCTCGCCGTTGTCGGCCCGGACGAACTTCGGGACGTACCAGTCTGGGTTGGGAACCCGCGTGGGGGCCCGGTAGAGCAGGTCGACGTTCTCCAAGCCATCGGTCTCGGGACCCCACTTGAAGAGGGGTGTGGGGATGAGGGGCAGCGTCCGGGACAGGGCGTCGTCGTTGTACAGGGCGACGTGCAGGGCCGCGACGATCTGCTTCCAGGAGGCGTCGGGATTCGCTTGTTCGACCCTCTCCAGGTACGTCAACAGCTCCTGCCGGGAGACGACGAAGGTTCCGCCCCCGCCCTGCGTATACTGCTGGAGGTCGCCGCAGGTGCGGGTGAAGGACTGCCAGGCGGCGGCGTCCACCGAGACGCATTCGAGGTTATTGTTCGGGACGTACCCGGGCAGGCACGAGCACTGGCATGCGCCGCCGACGCTGGTGCCGGTCGCGTTGGCCCCGTGTATCCTGCCGGCGGCGTAGCTCTTGCAGTCCTGGTCGCAGGAGACTGCGGTCGCCGGCTTGCTGGAGGGTGATGAGCCGGCGTCCGACTGCTGTACGCCCTCGTAGGACCCGGCCGCCCCCCCGAGCGACCGGAACCAGCAATCGGCGTCCGCGGCTCAGCCGGCATCGTAGCCCGCCGCGACGCCCGGGAGCAGCAGGACGAGTACGAGCAGACAGTGGAATACCAGGGTTCGAGTCATCATTCCCCACCTCGTTCCTGATCGGTCCGTTTGAGAGGGGGTGATGATGAATGTTGTTCCTTTGGTCGTGACCCGGTTATGACGCCGCTGCTTCGCGGCGGGGTACTCGACCGTGAGGTAGAGGAGGCGGGCGCCGGCACCCGCGCACGTTGCTGGCAGATCCCGCCCAGACCGGTCCTTGCCTCCCGGTGTACCGTCGTCCGACGGCGGGGGGGCGGGGTCCGGGCGTCTCAGTACTCCACGAGGTCGCCCGATCCCTGCTGCGTGGCGAAGAGACGGCCGGACCCGCCGGCGAAGATCTTCTCCGCGCCCTCGCCCACCTTCGTCCACGTCCCCGCGGAGTACAGTTCGATTACGGACCCGTCGAACGAGAGGCGGTACAGGGCCCCGCTGTCGTCCACGGCGAACATTTTGCCGTGCTCCCCGATCTTGATCCAGGCGTTCGGGTTGCCGGTGTCGCGGTAGACGTCGGCATCACTCCCCATCGTTGCGTAGAGGCTGGAGCCCCCGGCGTAGAGCTCACCGATGGGACCGGCGATCCGCTGGTCCGCGATCACCTGCCAGGTCTTGGATCCCGCGTCGTAGGCGCGGATGGAGCTGCCGTCGGGCGAGACGCCGAAGAGTCTTCCATTGCCGTCCACGGCGAACCTGCCCGGGTTGCCGACCCGTTCCCAGGGCGAGAGCTTGCCGTCGTACCGGTAGATATCACCGGACTGGGGGTTCGTGGCGAAGAGGGCGCTGCCGCCGGCGTAGATGGTCGCGGCCGGCCCGCCGACCTGGGTCCAGGGGGCCATCGGCGTCCCGGTGTACCGGAAGACGCCGCCGCCGTCCGGCGAGAGCCCGTAGAGGTTCCCCACGTTGTCGAGGGCGAACATCTTCCCAGGTCCGCCGACCTTGATCCACTGTTGCGCCCCCTCGTGGAGGTAGACCCCGTCGCCGCCTCGGGGCACGCCGTAGAGGAGCTGCTCCCCTCCGGCGAGGGTGCCGGCGGTGACGAACTCGGTCGGCCCCCAGAGCCGTTCGGCCGGGATCGGGGTCGGTGTCGCGGGGGGTGGTGACGTCGGATCCGGTGTCGTATCCGTCGGCACGGGCGTGGGCGGCGTCGGCGTCATGGTCGGCGTAACGTTCCCGTTGTTATTGTCAGGCAGGATGACCGCCACGTAGAAGCCCGTGATGGCCGTGAGCAACAGCGCCACCGCGGTGATCAGGCCGGGCAGCGTCGTCCAGAAGGATGAGGACGTCTCGGATAGCATCTTCGATCGCTCCCATATGATATACGGAATGATTATTATAATCATATTTATACTTTTCCCGGGAAGAAAACGACCCGGCGGCGGGTTCGCTGTTTTTCCGCCCGGGGCGTGTCTCCAGCATCTCCGACGAGCCGGATCCAGTGCATGCCGCTGCCGGGCAGGGTCCGCCGTGAACCAGGGTGCGGCAGTGCTGTGGCGTGACTCGAGGGTGCGCTGGCGCGGCGCGCTCGAGCCGGACCCCGGTAGAGGCATAGAGCCCCACGAAGAGGGGGGCGAGAGGAGGTCCGGGCCGACCGGGTGCACGGGGGATGGTCCGGGCGTGGAGTGACGGGAGGCAGGCGGCGAAGACCAGGACGAATCCGTCGTACCCCTGCCGGAACGCCCGGGGGGTTCTCCCGAAGCGGGTCGATCAGCGGCAGGAGGAAGAGCAGCGCCGTCACGAGCTCCATCATCAGCGGGACGATCGCGGCGAAAAAAAATTGAGGGAGCCGTCCACCTCCCCCGCGGCGTTCCGTTGCAAGGGGGCCCGTTCCGGGAGCGCCGAATCTGCGAGGGCCGCGATCGCGAGGCCCGGGATGATGTCGGGCGCGATGCCGGCACGGACCGGGTCCGCGGAATCGGTGTTGGCGCCCTTCCCCGGGCTCCGTCCTGCCACTCATGGCAGGCCCGGCGGGAGCGTCGCCGCGCTCACTTTCTCCCGCCGGCAGGAGAGGGCAGCCCCCGCCCGGCGGGGGACGGGATCCCGTCCCGGGCCGGCGCGCCGCCCCCGGCCCCGTGCGACCTGTTGGCACGCCGAAGCCCGGCTGGCGGCCCGATCCGCGACAGAAACCCGCACGGTTATCACCCCGGGGTCCCATCTTCCTGGGAGAGGCAGATGACGCGAAAGACCATCATTCTGATCGGGCTCGGGGCGGTCACGCTCGCCGTTGCCGCGGCGATCGCGCTCCAGGTCCTCGCCACGCCCCAAGACGCCCCGGGAGGGCGGGCCGGCACGGAGCCCCGGGCCACCGCGTAGGCGTCCGCCGAGCGCCGGCCCTCTCCTCCCGGCCGACCCGCCCCGCGGGTGGAGCCGCCGGCTCCCTCCCGGTTGGGGCCGGTCGCGTTCTCCGGCGTGCACGAGGCGACCCGGGGTCCGTCCGCCGGCTTTCGGGGTCGTGACGCCGGGGGAGGCGCAGGGCGACGACGAACCCGGGCCGGCGCGGGGATGACGGGACGTCCACGTCCGCGTGCTGCCACGACGGGAACGGAGGCTCCGGCCCGCCCGGCCGTTCTCGTCTTGGACGCGGGAGATCTTCGGGCCGAGACGGACCCCGGCCCTCCTGCGCATCCCCGCGAAGTACCGGTTCGATCCCTCGCGCCCGCCGCTCGCGTTCGCCCGGGAGCCGTTCGCGGCGTCCGCCTTCCGGCGGGGCCGAACGTTGTTCCCTTCCCCCCTCGGACCTCGCACTCCTCGTCCAGAAACCGCTGCACCAGGTCGGCCCCGGGCCGCTCGACCCGGCGCCTCGAGCAGGTCGCCGTCCGCTTCGCCCTCGCCCGGATCGCGCCGGCCGCGTCCCGTTCCCGGACCCGGCCGCTCCAGAGCAGCCAGGCCTTCATCTCGGACAGGAGCGGCTCCACTCCCGGTGCTCCCCCACGAACCGTTCGGCGAGCCCGACCCCGGTGCAGTCCTGCCCGTGCTGCTGGAACGGGTCGAGACCGGTCGGCGCGAGAGCGGCTGGACGCCGACGGGGCCGTCGCCGGCCCTCGACGGGGGCGTCCGTGCCCGGCGGCAGGTATTCCCGCGCAGTCCCCCGGCGTTCGCGTCGGAGTCGCGCCAGGACCCGGGCGCGGTCATGACCCTCCCGTCAACGACGAATTGGTCGGGGTCACCATCGTCCGGTCGCCGACCCGCCGGCGACAACAACCTCCGCGCAGACCGGCGTCGTCTCCAACCCGCATCCCGGGCGAACCGACGGAGGGCCCTGCCCCCACACCGGCGCGATCCGCTCCCCCACGGGCTCGGGCCGTGTCAGATCGATCACATCCGGGATCGAGATAGAATATCCCCATTCCGGGCATAAATCGCAATTCTGGATGGTAAATACAGAGCAAAATCACAGTTTACGGCCAGGGAGAGAGTGCCGCGTGCCAGATGTGCCGGCCGGATCCGGAAACTTTCTCCACGGTACTCATCTCCCATGGAGATCTCTCTTTCGAAGTGGCACAACTGGCACGATCTGACACCGGAAGGGGTGTGGGCAAGACGAGGACGAACACAGAACCTCCGACCCGATCGTGCTCCCGGCTGCCGTCTCATCCCGGCCCCCTGCGGGACCGTGAAGGCGCAATGTATTAGTATAATTACGTGCATTGGTCCTATATCCACCCTGCCCTGACTTCGCTCCAACATAGAAGTCATGTTAAGGAGTTCGTTCAAAGTCGTCATCGTCTGTATCGTGCGCGACCGTCCCGGGGGCGGCGCGCGTTGGGATAGAACCGCCGGCCGCCGCGGCCTCTCCGGACACGTTCGGAAAAGCGTCATGCGGAGGGCACGGCTTCCTCCTTCTCCGGGACACGCCACCCCTTCCTGCAACCGCCCTCCACTCGGGGGGGCAGCACCATGAAAGACCCGGAACGCGCCGGCCTTTATACCGGTGCCATCGGCGTCACCGCGGGTGGCGGCGCGAGTGTCCCCGTGGACGACAGGCCCGCTGCCGGCCCGGGTCCACCACACTGCGCTGTTCCGCCTGTGACCGGCGCGGTCTCGGCCGACGAGATCGCCGAGCGCGTCCGCGCGTTCCAGGTGCAGAGGGAAGCGATGGTGGCCTCCATGCCCCCTCTTGCGCCCGGACCCGAGGGTGGGTCCGACGTGGTACTCGGGGAGCCCGACGCCGAAAGGAAGCGGCTCGACCTCGAACGGACCCTCCGCGAGACGGCCCGGCTCCTGTTCCTCTTCGAGCGGCGCACCCCGCTCGAGGCCCTCCGGGAGATACAGTTCTACAACGCCGACTACACCCATGCGCTCGACCCCGCGGACCTCCCGAACCTCGTGTACGGGGAGTTCTGGCGCGCACGGAAGACGCGGCTGCCCGTGACCCCGCTCTCGAAGCACGAGAACCACTACACCGAGGTCGGGCTCGCCGACCGGTTCGTCGCGGAGCACTGGGAGTCCGTCCTTTACTGCTCCGGGATGAAGGCGTGGCTCGTCTGGAACGGACGCATCTGGGAGCGGGACACGGCCGGCAGCGTGCGTACGAAGGCCAAGCGGACGGCCCGCCGGCTCTACGCGGAGGTCGCCCGGATCGAGGACGACGCGGCGCGGCGGTCCCTGCTCGGCTTCGCGAAGCAGGCCGAGAGCGCCCGGACGATCAAGGCCATGCTGCACCTGGCGGAGTCGGAGGTGCCGGTCCAGGTCGCGGACCTGGACGCCGACCCGGACCTGTTCAACGTCCGGAACGGCACCATCGAGCTCTCGACCGGCACGTTCCGCCAACACCGGCCGGAGGACTACCTGACCAAGCTCGCGGACGTGGACTACCTCGAGGGAGCGGTCTGCCCGACCTGGGAGGGGCACCTCTCCCGGATTTTCGGAGGCGACGCGGAGGCCATCGCCGGGTTCCAGTCGATGTGCGGGTACAGCCTGCTCGCCGATAACCCGGCCGAGGTCTTCTTCATCCTCCACGGGACCGGGGCCAACGGGAAATCGAAGACGCTCGAGGTCCTCTCTACCATCTGGGGGGACTACGCGCAGAACGTCGACGCCTCGCGGACCCTGCTCGCCCGCCGGCACAGCGACGCCCCGAGGACAGAGCTCGCAGCCCTGGTCGGGGCGCGGCTCGTCACGACCTCGGAGGGGGCCGAGGGCTCCCGGCTCGACGAGGCCGTGGTCAAGCTGCTCACCGGCCGCGACCCGATCACGGTGCGGAAGCTCTACCAGGAGGAGTTCACCTACCGGCCGGGATACAAGATCTGGTTCGCCACGAACCACCGACCGCCCGTCTCGACCGACCCGTCCCTGTGGCGCCGGATCTGGCTGGTGCCGTTCGCGGTGACGATTCCACCCGGGGACCGGGACGAGGCGATCGCCGAAAAGATGCTCGCCGAGCGGTCCGGGATCCTGAACTGGTGCCTCGCCGGCCTCGCGCGGTACCGCGAGGCGGGCCGGCTCGCACAGCCCGCGGTCTTTGCCGTGGCGACCGAGGAGTACCGGCTCGAGGCCGACGTGGCCGCGCGGTTCGTGGACGAGGAATGCGTCGTCACCGGGGCCCCGGGCGATCGCGAGGTCAGGTCGGACCTGTATGCCGGCTTTCTCTCGTGGGCGAAGGACAACGGGGTCACCCCGGTGTCCGCGAAGCGGTTTGCCGAGCACCTCAAGAACCGGGGTGTGACCCCCGACCCGGGCCGGGCCAGGGTGATCAATGCCCGGGGCGAGGTGGAGTTCGTCCGGTTCTGGCGCGGGATCCGGTTCAAGGACAACGATGAGGCGAACCCGGAGGTCTTCTCCTGGTGAACGGACGCTCCGTTCTGGACATGCCGGCCCCCGTCGCCGCGCCGGCACCGCGGCGGCGAGGGCGACGGGGCAGCAGTGGCTGCCGGTGTGATACTGTTGAATTTACTGCGGGGGCGAAAGGGGAGCCGGGACAGGGGCTGTACTAGATGAGCCGGCGCGCTGAACTATGACATGGAGCTGGCTCAATGGACATCCCGCGTATCTTCACCATCACCGAGAGTGCTCACCGCATCCACAATCCGTTCACACCGGAGAACCTCGCCACGCTCGGCGTGGCCTTGCGCCTGGAACCGGGAGCCCGCCTGCTCGACCTCGGCAGCGGTTCGGGCGAGATGCTCTGCACCTGGGCGCGCGATCACAAGATCTCCGGCGTCGGCGTCGACATGAGCAGCCTGTTCACCGCGCAGGCGAGACGCCGCGCCGAGGACCTCGGCGTCGCCGACCGGGTCGAGTTCGTCCACGGCGACGCCGCCGGCTACGTCGCCGACGGGAAGGTCGACGTGGCCGCCTGCATCGGTGCCACGTGGATCGGCGGTGGAGTCGCCGGCACCATCGAGCTCCTGGCGAAAAGCCTCCGATCGGGAGGTATCGTCCTCATCGGCGAGCCCTACTGGCTGCGGTTACCACCGACTGAAGACGTTGCCAGGGAGTGCGATGATTGTTCTGTCTCCGACTTTCTCATGCTTCCGGACCTCCTCGCGTCGTTCGGCGCCCTCGGCTACGACGTCGTGGAGATGGTCCTGGCCGGCCGGGAGGGCTGGGACCGATACGAAGCTTCCAAGTGGCTCACCATGCGCCGGTGGCTCGACGCGAACCCCGACGACGATTTCGCGAAAGAGGTCCGTGATAGGCTGTCCCGGGAACCGGAACGCTACGCCGCGTACACGCGTGAATACCTGGGATGGGGCGTGTTCGCCCTGATGGCGAGGTGACGTGGGGCGGCAGGGATACCCGGCGGATTCTCGGCGGCCCGGGCAGCTGAGCCACGCCCGGCGGCACGTCGAGGGGGGGAGGCCGTGTTTCATCACGGAACACCCATGATACGGTTCGAGACGGTGGGGTCATGGGGGGATATGAACCTCCAACCCCGTGCAGCCCTTTCCAGATAATACCGATAGCGAAAATTCCCCGGAATCCCCCGCGATATTCGAACGCCTGCCGGCCCCGCCTCGAAACATCGGGCCGGGAAGACGTCGCGGCCGGCGCCCGATGCCGGTAATTCTCCCAACGCCGGCGAGGTGAGACCTCGACCGCAGGGGTTCAGCGCCGCTCCTCGAGGAGGATGCGGATCCGGCGCACTTCGTCGAGGATCTGGCTCCCGACACCGGCGGGGCAAGGGACGAAAGCCGAGGGGCCACTGCCGGTCCCGTCGCTGCCGTCCGCGCCGCGAATCCGGGCTCGCAGGGTCGCGCGGAGATCCTCAGCGTGATCCATCGCCGAGAGTCTCGGCGGGCACGGAGTTAACCGTGCCGGCCGAGGGGGGGTCCTGCCCGGCCACGGCCCCACGGGGTTCGATATCCACGCCCGTGGCGCGGCGATCGGGGCCTTCGCCGGCGCCGCGTGCCGGGCCGTGCTCGACGAGACGGCCTCCGTCGCCGCGCCGGCGCCCGGGGCTGTCGGGGCGAACGGACAGCACCGGCTGCCGGTGTCATCGCCGAAGCTCCTGGCCGTTCCCTTCATCTCCCCGTGCGCGGAACTTCAGGCAGGAAAACGGGCCGTGCGTGGGGAATTCGACCTCGATCGACGAGGGAGACCACGCGTCCACCGTCTCGTCCATCGTATGAGAGCGGCATCCGTGAAAGGGTCGCGAACAGGTAATCTCAGTACGAATGAGCACCCTCATTGAGATGACATGGTTGTGATCCGGTGGATCATCGACGACCTCCTGGCTCATGCTCCGTACCCACTCCGGGAGGACCTCGATGATCTCTATCGCGAGGGGATACGCGCGATCATCTCGCTCGAGAGACGACCTGATCGTGAGCTCGCCGTCATTCGGAGCATCGGGTTCGACTATCTCGAAGTACCGGTTCGCGATTATACCGCACCAGCGGTGGAGCAGCTCGATGAGATCAATGCGTTCATCGACAGGAAACGGGAGGCAGGAGAACCGGTACTGATCCATTGTTTCCAGGCCGGACGGAGCGGCACGGCACTCGCGGGCTACCTGATCCACCGGGGCTCGAGTTTTGAGATGGCCGTGCGGGAGGTTCGGAGCCGGATCCCCGGAGCGCGTGCCATCGAGACCTCCGAGCAAATGGAGATTCTGATGCGGTATGCCGGGATGCGGAAACACCAGGGATCTCGCTGTTCGGCGAGCCAGGCCTCCGACGTGATACCCGGTAGGATCAGGAGGTCGAACCGACGAGATGCATCGGAAAACCGGTGAGTGGGTCGAGATAGGGAGGGCCCCCCGAACGGCCCGGTATCGCCGGCACCGGCGTCCGGGCCAGCCGGCCGGTAACGGCCTCGTCCTCACCCGACCCAATGCAGCACGTCCCGGATGACCGACCACCGCGGCGCCCGGCGCCCCGTCTCCTTCCCGAGCACCCAGTAGTCGTACTTCGCCTCCAGGGCCCCGGACCGCTCCTCCATGGCGAGCCAGTAGTCGACGAAGAGCAGCGAGGCGTCGTCGCAGTCCCGGGCGAGGGCGTAGACCGACGAGGCCGCGGAGGCGCCGGAATACTGCACGGCCGCGACGGCGAAGAAGGGGTGGAGCAGGGTCAGCGGCGTCCCCGTCTCTGCCGTGGTCAGCAGGGCGTCGGCGCCGGCCCGGTCGAAGAACTGCTCGGGGTCCTCGAGCGGGACGATGGTCGCCCGGGGGAAGAGCGCGGCCGCGGCCCGGTCGTAGTCGGTGTCGCCGGCCACGGCGATCCGGAGCCCCTCCGTCCGCGCCACCGCGTCCAGGTCCTCGAAGGCACCCGTCCGCTCGTCCCGGGTGACGAGGGCCAGGTGGAGGTCCATGTACGGCGCTGTGAACCGGGCCTTCTCCATCATCGGCGAAACCAGGACGAGGCCGGTCATCACGATGTCGCAGCCCCCGGCGTTGACCCGGTCCAGCGCGTTCTCCCGGTCGACGGGCACGAACTCGACCCGGGAGACGTTCAGGGCCCCCGCGAGGTCGTGGGCCATCTGGACATCGTGGCCGACAAGCTCGCCCTCGCGGTTGAAGTAGCAGAACGGCATGGCGTCCGGGATGTACCCGACCCGGAGGGCGCCCCTCGCCCGCACCCGGTCGAGCAGCGTCGCGTTCTCCGCGCCCGGCGGCTGCGTCGCCGGCGGCACCCCAGCGTAGTCCCGGTAGACCGTGGTCGCGAACCGCTCCCCGACGGGCGCGCCGCCGGGGCCCGGGGGCATCGTCAGCCCCAGGACGGTCGCGTCCTCCTGCGGCGAGGTCGCGAGGACGGCGCCGAAGGCCGCGTTCAGCACGACGACCACGAAGACGAGGGCGACGGCGCCGACTGCCGCGGAGAAGAGCGCCCGCCGTGCCCGGAGCCTACCGACGCCCGTGAGTTAAGCCGTGCCGATGGCGGAGAGGGCGAAGATCGACATGCAGCTGAGGGCCGCGGTGAAGTAGACCTGGAGCGGGCTGGCGACGAGGTAGAGCTCCATGGCGTCCGCCGGCAGCCGCATCATCTCGAGGATGAACGGCAGCGAGACCTTGGCCGAGCCGAAGAGGCTGGGGACGCCGAGCAGCGCGAGGAGGACCTGCTCCTGCAGGGTGAAGAGGTCGTTATAGTACCAGGCCGTAAAGAGCACGAAGAGCAGGACGACGAACGCCCCGAGGGTCGGGAGGCTGTACGCGAGCGGGACAAGGACGCCGCCGTACGCCGCCGCCCGCTCCTCGACGGGCGAGCTCGTGCCCGTTCCCGGTTCGGCCTCTTCCCCGGCGCCCGGTGGCTCCCCGTTGGCGGTCGGCGACCGGAAGAGGCCGGCCACCCCCTCGGTGAGAAGGGACAGGGTGATGAAGACTCGGGCGGTCGCGAAGCCCATCAGGACGCCCCGGTGCGCGGCCACGAGGATCTCGCGGTAGCTCCACGGCGTCAGGGAGTAGACCAGGAGCGGGAGGATTACGAGGGCGAGGATCAGGCAGAGGACGACGGCCGAGACGTAGTAGACCTGGATCTGGAGGAGCTGCGGCCAGGTGAGGGTCCCGAACGTGACCGCGGTGATGGCAAAGACGCCGATCGGCACGACCGCCATCAGCAGCCTCGTGATCTTCGAGAGCGCGGCCTCGAGGTTCCGGAGCAGCTCGATGAACGGCCGGTTCCGGGCGTCGCCGATCAGGGCCCACCCGAGCAGGACGCAGAAGAGGACGATGGCCGGCATCAGCCCCTCCGCAAGGGATGTGAAGATGTTGGACGGGATGAAGAGCGAGATCAGGTCGGTCTCCTCGCCGTCGGAGACCCCGGACGTGCTGAAGAACGAGGTGGGCTGGACCGGCGGGAAGGCGTACTGCATCGCGAAGAAGACCAGCACGCCCAGGCCCCAGATCACCAGGACGACCCCGGCGACCTTCCGGAGGAAGTCGGCCGCGTCGGTCTCGCTGAGGGTCCCGATGCCGGTGATGATGAAGATGATGACCGTGGGAATGATCGTGATCTGCATGAGCCCGATGAAGGCCTGGCCGACGGGGTCGAGGACCGCGGTCATCTCGCCGAAGAAGAGCCCGGAGAGTGCGCCGGCGAGGATGCTCAGGAAGATCTTCGCCGTGAAGCCGATCCGGGGGAGGTTCATCCTGTGGACTCCCCGCGTATGACGGTCCCGGCTCGCGCGGCACGCGGTCTGCCGGCAGGGACCGTGGGGGGTGCCGGCAGGAATGGGGGCGCGCTACCGGATCAATCTGAGAGCCCCGGAAAAAAGGGTTTGCCATGGCCGTCGACCGTTCGTCGCGATCCGGTCAGGACGATGGATGGCGGCCGGTCCCGGCGGGCGGCTCGTGGCCGGGATGGTCGCGCCCGTGACGACCGCGCCTCGGCGTGTCAGGGGGCGTTCTCCTTCAGGCTCCTGGCGAACTCCTCGGCATGCCCGAGGTCGTCGGCATCGGGCCGGCCCTTGTTCAGCCCGCCGAAGTACTTCAGAAAGACGTTCGTGTTCCAGCCCGCACACGCGAACTCGCCGACGACCCTGTACCCCCTGGCCTGCAGTTTCTCCCGCATCCGCCGGTGGTTCTTCGAGACGAAGCTGCCGCCCGCGGCCACGGCGGGGGCCCCGTAGGTCGAGAAGAGGAAGGCTCTCCGGTTCCCGGCCGGCGGGAGCCTGTCGGCGAGGTTGAGGAGGGCGGGATGGAAGGTCGCGTCGTAGTTCCCCGAGCCGAACCCGACCAGGTCGCACGCCGCTATCTCCTCGGGCGTCGCCTGCCGCGGTGTTGTCACCGGCGCTCCGAGCACCCCGCGATGGCGCGGGCGACCTTCTCCGTGTTGTTGTGATGGTACGAGCAGACGACCACGAGCGATCGCGGTGGCCCCGCTTCCCCGGTCCCGACTTGACCCGTTTCCATTCTTTTCACCGCTTCCATTCTCCCTGTGCCGCCGGTGTAACAGCATTTCCTTTCACGTGCCCCGGTTCGACAGGGGGTGCACCTCCGGGTGCGGCGCCGGCGGCGCCCATACCTCACTCCGGGGCCCGGGAAACCTTCTCTCGTCCCGGCGCCTCCGGAGCAGCAAGGGACGCGTGCTCATTCCCGCCGTCCTCGTCGCGGCCATGCTCGTGGCCGGCTGAACCGTGCCCACACGGGTCGGCCCCGCGATGGCAGCATCGCCGCCAGCGACGGCGAGGCCCCTCGTCCTCCCGGCGGTCCCGGGGATGCCGGGGGTATGGCTCTCACCGGGCTCCGTTTCCCGCACCGGGGGGGTTCCCGAACCACTCTCCCCGCCAGGCCGTGAGACGCCCCGCAACCAATCGGTCGGCCTATCCGAAGTACAACCAGAAGTTTTATTGCCATTCCGATAGCCCGTCCTGTATGCGAACCGGGGCCCTGCTCCTCGTTCTCTTCCTCGCGCTCCTGGCCGTCACCCCGGCGGCCGCTCGTGATCTCGTGCCCGTACCGCCAAACACCCTCGTCCCGACCGACCCTGATGGCGACGGGAAGCACGAGGACCTCAACGCGAACGTCAGGAAGGACTTCGCGGACGTCGTGCTCTACTTCAACCAGCTGACCTGGCTCGCGGCGAACGAGCCCGTCGCCGAGTTCGACTACAACGACAACGGCCGGATCGACTTCGCGGACGTCGTCTCGCTCTTCAACGAGCTCGGCGCGACCGGTCCAGCCGTCCTGATCTCGCAGTCCCTCGCACCGTCCGCCGAGGACCGCACCCTCGCCGGCGCGGGGGTCAACCTGACGGTCCCCGGCGGCGCGCTGGAACGGGCCGCCCTCGTCCGCGTCGCGACCGTGCCGAGCCCTCCCGCCCCGCCCGCGGGGACGTCCAACCTGACGGTCTACGACATCACCATCGGCGACCAGGAACGGTTCGCGCCAGGGATCGTGATCGAGATCCCGTACCGGTCCTCGATGGTCCCCACGGGGTACAGGCCCGATCAGGCCATCCAGGAAGTCCGGTGGGATGCACAGGCCGGGGAATGGGTGGAGATCCCGACCGCCATCGACACCTCCCGGGGCGTCGTCGTCCTCGAGACCGATCACCTCTGCGTCGCCGGCTTCACCGCCGTGCTGCAGCCCGGCCCGGTCACCGAGCTCTACGCCATCCCGTTCGTCATCCACTTCGATCCCGCCGATGACGCCGCGATCGCCAAGGCCTGGCAGGGATCCGGCAACTACACCGCGGCCGACGCCCTGGCGTCCAGGGTGCGGGACATCCTCTGGGACGCCAACACCCGGTATCGGGAGACCTACGGCTTCCAGCCCCCGGTCCCCTCCCGGTTCACCGGCGACGGCTTCATCCACGTCTACGTCGGGGACTACTACGAGAGCGGGTGGAACCCGACCACCAAGACGATCACGGTCTCGCGGGAGCCGTTCCTCCCCGGGCCCGGGGCAGACCTCCGGCTCGAGGCGGAGATGCGGCACGAACTCTTCCACGCGGTCCAGAACGCGTACGTCTCGGTCGCCTGGATGAACGGCAACCGCTGGTGGACCGAGGCCACGGCCGAGTACGCCTCGACCTACCTCCTCGACTGGGATCCCAGCCCCCTGTTCCCTATCGATTCGGCCTTCTTCTCGAAGCCGCTCACGACGGTCGACAGCTACCACGAGTACCAGACGGCGCAGGTCGTGCACCAGCTGCTCAATAGACAGCCGCCGACGTTTCGCGAACTCTGGACCTCCTCGACGACATACGGCTCCGCCTACGACGCCGTCGACGCCTGGGGGCTGGCGCACTCCCGCTCGCTCGAGGCGACCTACCGGAACATGATGGCGGCGCACCTCGCCACGACGGACGACCCGCCGGCCGTCTGGGCCCGGGTCCGGCAGCCGGTCCTCGACGGGGCCTCCCCGCTCCCGGGGTCGAGCTCGATGCACGTCGTGCTGAGCGGACAGGGGACGGGGACGGTCACTCCCGCGTACCGGGTGAGCACCGGGGGCGCCACGGAGGCCACTCTGGTGGACGCGTGGTCCGGCGGCGGGGGTCCCCTGCCCGACGGGTGCCAGGTGACCCGGTTCGTCGCGCACTCCGACGGGACGTTCACGTACGACTACGGTTCGGACAGCTCTGGGACGCACCCGTTCGGGCCGACCGTCTTCACGGCGAAGGACGGGGACGTGGTCTTCTACACGGTGGTGAACGGCGGCACGGACGCGGCCTCGGTCCCGATCGCGCTGACCAGGCCCGACGCCCGCATCTCGCCGCAGTCGGCCGAGATCGGCTCCGGGGAGGCGGTCACCTACTCCGTCTCGGTCGATAACGTCCCCTTCGGGCTCGAGGTCACCGTGCTGGACGCCGGGGGCACCGTGGTGACAACCGGGCCCGGCGTGGCCGAGGGCACCGCGGTCCTCCCCCCGTTCGTGCAGTGGTTCCCCGAGCCGGGGCTGTACTACCCCCGGTTCTTCGTGCGTCTGACTGCCGCGGGCAGTGGCGACCCGTATTCCAGCATCGATCTGCTCAAGGTCCTGCAGCCCTCGGTCTGGGTGACGTGACGCGCCCGCCCCGGGATACCCGGCAGGGCCTCTCGCCCGTGCTGGTGCCCCGCCCGGCGGGCCCCGGGATCGGCACGGGCGGAGGGCGTAGCCCCGCTCATCCGGGAAACCTTATCCCGTCCCGGCGCATCTGACACGGCATGCGGTTCCTGATGCTCCTCGTGCTCGCCGTCGCGGCCCTGCTCGCGGCCGGTTGCTCCGCCCCCGGCGGCCTCGGCGGAGTGCCGCCGTCGGTCTCCACCTTCACCCCCGAGCGGGTGGCCTTCGACGAGTCGCTCCTCTCCCGCCTCTCGCTCCCGCCCGGCTTTGCGGCCAACGTCTTCGCCCGCGACCTCGGCGGCGTCCGTGTCCTGGTCGCGGCCTCCGACGGCACGGTCTACGCCTCCGTCCCCTCGACGGGCTCGGTGATCCTTCTGCGCGACGCCGACGGCGACGGCTCGTCCGAGACGGCCGAGACCGTCCTCGAGGGCTACCCCGGCGTCCACGGGCTCGCGCTCGGGAACGACACGCTCTATTTCGCAACGCCGACGACAGGCTACGCCGCCCCGCTCGGGCCCGGAGGCACGCCCGGAACGCCCGGGGTCGTCACGGACGGCCTGCCCGCTGGCGGCAGCCACCAGGCCCCGGGGCTCGGGCTCGGCCCCGACGGCCGGCTCTACCTCACCCTCGGCTCGACCTGCAACGCCTGCGAGGAGGAGAGCCCCGAGCGGGCGGCCATGCTCGTGCTCGAGAACGGGACGCGACGGGTGTACGCGAGCGGACTCAGAAATACCATGGGCTTCGACTGGCACCCAACCACCGGCGAGCTGTACGGCGCGGACCAGGGCTCTGACCTCCGCGGCGACGACCTGCCGCCCGAGGAGGTCAACCGGATCGTCGACGGCGGCCAGTACGGCTGGCCATTCGTCTATGGCCGCCGCGTACCCGACCGGCTCACGCCGTTCGAGCCGGCGGGGACCACGAAGGAGGCGTTCGCCGCCACCACCGAGCCCTCGGTGCTTGAGCTCCCGGCCCACGCCTCGCCGATCCAGCTCCGGTTCTACAACGGCACGGCCCTCCCCGAAGACTACCGGGGCGACGCGTTCGTGACCCTCCACGGCTCCTGGAACCGGAACCCGCCGAACGGCTACTCCGTCGCCCGGCTCCGCTTCTCGGACGCCGGCGAGCCCGAGGGATTCGGGGACTTCATGACCGGGTTCCTCTACGACGGCAACAGAGTCTTCGGCCGGCCTGCCGGGCTCGCGGTCCTCCCGGACGGTGCCCTCCTGGTCGGCGACGACTTCAACGGCGTCGTCTACCGGGTCGCGTACGCCGGTTCATCGTGAGGGCACAGGGGCACTGCGGGGCAGAGAGATCCGGCTCTCTTCCCATGGAAAACCTGGATATGTGGAAGTTCCGGAGACCATCTGCCCGCAGTGCCCCCGTGCCCCGCGACGGTCAGAGGTTCTCCTGCAGGCTCCCCGTCGCCTCCGCCTCGCCGCGCTCCGCCGGCGTTTGGACGCGGACCCCCCGCCATGTCCGGCGCCCGTGCGCCTTCGGGCCGTCCGTGATCCCCCGCTCTTTGAGCGCGTTCGCGAACGCCCTCTTCGAGAGCGGGTCGTCCCCCGTCTCCTCGCAATAGACCGCGTAGCGGTCGTAGAGCACCACGCGGTCCACCACGCCCGCCGAGTCCCGCACGCACTCGTCCCGCAGGAACGGCGCGAGCGGGTCCATCTCGCTCCGCTGGAGGGCCGTCGCCGCCCGCACCGGCGGCGGGACCGTGATCCTCCGGCCCTGCGCGTAGAACCGCCGGAGCCCGTCCAGCATCCAGTTCAGGATCCCCGGCGCCTCCCCGAGCAGCACCCGCTCGTACTCCGCGATCCGCCTGGCGGGGGGGATGGTCACCCCGAACGGCCAGAACTGGAGCCGCCTCCAGATCGCGTCCTCGACCCCCGTCACGATGGGGAGCGGGTTCGTCACCAGGATCGCGAGGTGGATCGGCACGAACGTCTCCATGGTCGAACTGTACAGGTTCCGGCCGGTCCACGGGTCGCCGCCCGTCGTCTGCTTGATGAACGCCTCGTTCAGGCGGTGGCCCCGCTCGGACTCGACGGCCACGACCAGGCGGGCGCCGCGGAGCGCGAGCACGTCCGGGCGCGGGCCGGCGTCCTTCGCCTTCACCATGAAGACCTCGGCCGCGGCCGAGACCGCGTAGTCACCCAGGATCGACCGGACCGTCGCGATGGTGACGCTCTTGCCGTTCGCCCCGCTCCCCCACCAGATCGGGAAGATCTGCAGGGGGTTGCCGCTGAGCAGGGCGTAGCCCAGGAGCTCCTGAAGGGAGCGGATGTAGCCCTCGTCGCCGGCGAAGATCAGCCGGAGGTGCGCCTCCCACCGCGGGCACGCCGCCGCCGGGTCGAACGCCACCCCGGCGAGCTTCGTGATCAGGTCCTCGCGCCGGTGTGGCCGGAGCGCGAGCGTGCGGAGGTCGAGGGTGCCGTTCTCGAGCGCGAAGAGATCGGGGTCCGCGTCCAGGTCGTCGGGCACGATGCTGATCGCGGGGTCGGTCGAGGCCATCTGGAGCATGGCGTTGATCCGGGCGGAAGACTCGCTCTCCTTCGCCCACCGCTGCAGCTCCCGGCGCCGGGCGTCGTCGGGCTCGTCGGCGGCCTCGGCGTTGATGGCGACCGCGGTGGCCTTGGCGAGTTCGCGGACGGTCCGGCCGGGATCGGGCGCCCACCGGGCGCCGTCGAACCGGTACCAGCGGTCGCGCCCGATGCAGAACCGGGCCTCGCCGGCGCAGCGGAGCGCGAACCGCTTGCCGTTGCCGGTGTCGGTCGGGTGGAAGTCCCGGCATGCGCGGGTGACGGCGGCCTCGACCGCCTCCCGCGTGCCCGCGCGGTCGATCGCGGCCTCTACGGGGGCGGGGGGAGGGTCGGGGAGCGGCGGGACCACGGCGTCCATCACGCGGCCCTCCGCACGGCGGCTTCGATCCGGGCGCGGATCGCGGCGATGTCGAGGGACTCGTACGGCGGCGGGAGGCGGGCGCGCCGCCGGGCCCGGTCGGCCTCGTCAACGGGAAGGCCGCGCGCCCGCGCGGCGTCGGCGACCTTCTGCATGAGGCCGGGATCGGCGAGGCACCCGGGCCGGGCGTCGGCGCAGGCGATGATCCCGGCGTCGACGGCGAGGGCGGCGAGCGCGTCCCCGCTGCTCCCGCACCGGTGGCAGTACCAGGCGCGCCCCGTCCGGTGGACGGCGAGGTTGTCGCCGTTCGCGGAGCCGTGGACCGGGTGGGCGAACCGGAGCCACTCTCCCGAAACGCGGGCGCCGGCGGGCGGGGGCCAGACGCGGTCGACGGTGAGGCCGAGGCGGTCGCCGATCGAGCTGCCGGGAGCGGCGGGGACGGGGCGCGCGGCCCGCTCCTGCCACCGGACGGCGGCGGCGAAGCCGGCCCAGGCGTCGCGGGGGAGGGCGGCGATCGGGGTGTCCCGCGCGACCCGGTAGGGGCGCCCGGTCGCGGCGTGGCGGGACCCGGGGCCGATGACGAACCCCCTGCCGCCGCCGGGGTGCTGGGCGAAGACCTCGCCGAGGTGCTCGCCGGTCCCGGGGTCGAAGAAGGGGCGCCGGCCGGCGAGGGGCTCGCCGTCGAGTTCGTAGTAGAGGTGTGCCTTCGGGTGAGCGGGCGCGGAGGAACCGGAGGCGACGGCGAAGGTCCCGGGCAGGGGGTCGAGCGCGCCGAGCTCGCGGAGCCGGTCCAGGTGGTCCGCGTCGATGATCGCGATCCGCGATGCCGGCGCGGGGAAGAGGCCGTAGGGGAGGCCGCGCACGAGCCGGAGGGCGAGGGTGACGTGGTCGTGGGCGTAGTTCGCGACGGTCGGCCAGCCGCTCTCGAGGGCACGCTTCTCGCCGGCGCGGACGAGGACGAACCGGAGGTCGGTCCGCCGGAGCTGCGGCGGGAGCGCGATCGCGCCCGGCGCCGGGGCGGCGTCGGCGGCGCCCGGGCGATGCGGATCGAAGGAGTTATCGGCTGCGGCGTACACCCCTCTGTACCCCCTTCCGCTTCGGCTGGGTGGTGTTCTGGACGGGGCCCTCGTCGCTGCCAGGCCCGTCGGCCCCGTCCAGATCCGCTTTCATCAGTTCGGCCAGGTACGAGGAGAACGTGGCCGAGAGGATCAGCCCCCGGCGGACGGCCCAGGCCTTCGTTTCCGCGGGAAGCGTGATGGCCGTCGGGCTCGTCGCGGTTCTCGGTCTCATCGGCCGGCTCCCGGCCGTGGATGCAGTCTATACATAGACATTGGATTATCGAAGTATTATCATGTATAGTACGCGGGCTGCTCGCGCGAAATTGAAGGCTCCGATCCCTCGTGTACGACAAATCCGGGCGTATTTGTGCACACAATATATTACTCTTGTGTGTACCCTGTGTACACAGTTCGCCCCCCGCGCGGGGAGTCGCCGGCCGGGCCGCAGGGGCGGGGAGCGGTTCCGTGCCGCGTTCGGCCGGGGGGAGGGACGGCACGGGGCGGCGATGGGAGATGCGGTGCTCCACTCCCGCGACGGCCTCTCACCCGCTTCGCGGCACGTTCGTGACATCCGCGCTGCATCGTCTCACCCCGGACCTTCCAGGTGAGTGCATCCGCCGCCCGGCCCGCTCACCAGATCCCGGGCACCAGCCGGTAGCGCACCCGCGCCGCGTACTCCCGGTAGCCGTCCAGCTCGCCCTGGAGGAACCGGTCCTCGAGGGCGGTGCGGGCGACGCCGACGGCGACCAGGCACGCGGCGGGTGCCAGCGCCCGGGCCGAGTCGAGAAAGACCGGCAGGGCGGCGAAGGCCAGCAGCGTCGCCGCGTACCCCGGGTGCCGGAGCCAGCGGTACGGGCCGGCCGAGACCACCCGGTGGCCGCGCTCGGACTGGATCCGGACGACCCCGGAGAAGAAGGGGTTGGCGAGCATCGCCCAGTTCCCCAGGACGAGGCCGGCCAGGAAGAGGCAGAGCGCGCCGGCCTGGAACGGCAGGGGGAACCCGGGCGACGCCCCGAACCGGATCTCCAGGCCGGCCGTCACCCCGATCAGCGTGCCGCCGAGGGCCAGGATGGGGGCGAGGACCCTGTCCCACGGCTCTGCGTTCGGGGCAGCAAAGGATCGGCCGCGCTCCCCGGCAAGTCCCGGGTTCCAGTGCACGAGCAGGGCGCGGCTGACCACGAAGTTGCCGAAGAGAAGGGCGGCGAAGGCCCAGCCCTCCCACCACTCCCAGGAGCCGGCCACGACCACCGGGAGGAGGCAGGCCGGAACGACAACGAGGAGGGTCCCGAGCAGAGCCCGGGCAGGGATCGGGGTCGTCGGGCCGGTCATCGGTATCCGGATCTCCGTTCTGGCCGGCGGGTGGAAATAGGTATTGGCCCACCGGGGCGCGGCATCGGGCTGCTGCCCGGTGCCGGCGGCGGGGGCGTGTGCCGAGGCCGTCACCCTTTCCGACAGGCGGCCGATTCGACGACGGCCCGCTCGTCGGGGGCGAGGCCGGAAAGGGGTTGGACGGGGCAACCGGTCCGGAACGCATAACGGGTTCGGCATCGACCATTGGTATGAGTTGAAATGGACGAGACTCGCCTCGCCGGGTTCGTGATGTTCGCCCGGGGGCTGAAGGGCGACGAGAAGAGCGAGGCCCAGACGTCTCTGACGCGGCTCTTCCAAGGGCCGGTGATGTGGCGTCCTGCCGCAGGCGGGGAATGCTCATCGTTGCTCATATAAAATAGGTAATTATTCAGTTACTGCCACCCGAGCATATTCACCAAGCGTTTCAATCAATCGATCAAAGAGATCGGCGTCCCGGTAGTTATACCTGAACTCCAGTTCCTTGAGGTAGAACGGGAACCTCGCCG
>Ga0209612_1000456_pt1 | contig 43273 bp, 28 predicted proteins | sample BioC12SIPDNA_FD_185746 | JGI IMG/M metagenome (GOLD analysis project Ga0209612, IMG submission 185746) | Anaerobic biogas reactor microbial communites from Washington, USA - Biogas_R1_B C12 SIP DNA (SPAdes) (version 2) | ecosystem: Engineered > Bioreactor > Anaerobic > Unclassified | place...
GTTGCTACGCAGCAAACTCTGGGACGACATGATCAACGCCATGGAAACAGGCTCGCGGAACCGCCGCGTCGGCAAGAAGCTCAAGGAGATTATTCAAATGTAGCAGTGCTAGCATTTTCACTATGAGTAATCAATTCTGAACAGGAGTTCGCAGAGGTATCAGAGGTTCTGTAATAGGTGTCTTTTTTCCACACGCAGCACCACCGTGCGTGCAACGGAATATGCCCGTACTCTGAAAACCCCTCCGATTCCTTCGCTTCCTCCTGTTCAAGAAAAGAAGAGCAAAACCAGGATTCCATTTGCCACTTCAACAGAAGCTCCTGCCGAGAAACACCATGAGATCGATCTTCGCAACCTGTGTCTTCCTGTTTTCATGCACGGGCCTGTTCGCTACCGAACCGGCGGGAGTCGAGTTTGACGGGATGGCCGACTACGCCGTCGTCGAGGACGGGGCGTTGTTCGATCTGGATGCGTTTACGCTTGCCGCCCGGGTCAAGCTGGACAAGACGGCGGGGGCCCAGATCATCCTGGGACGCGGCCAGTCGGGGCAACTGTTCACGCTCTATGTGTACAGCGATACGGTGCGAATGCTCGTCGAGTATACGCCCGAGAAGTACACGCACGCCAACGTGCCGGTTCCTCCGGCCGGCAAATGGGTCCACCTGGCGGGCAGCTACGACGGGCAGACGATCAGGTTATATGTGGACGGGAAGCCGGCCGCGGAAACCAAGGCGGTCGGCCGGATCTCCAAATCGGATGCTCCGCTGATGATCGGTGCGGTGGGACCGGGGAGCCGCGTGCTGGACGGGCGGCTCGATCAGGTCTGCGTCTTTCGCGAAGCGTTGGGAGCCGATCCGGTTGCCCAACTGGCCGCCGGGCAAATGCCCAAGACCGACTCGCTGGTTGCCTGCTGGACGGCCGAGTCGGCCGAGGAGAAAGTCTGGAAGAACGCCGTGGCGGGCGGTCCGGATGCGGCGAGGAAGACGGGGAGCCTGCTGATCTGCCGCAAGGAGAACGGTTATCGGGGCATCTGGTACTCGAACCAGGCGCAGGGCGACGAGTACGTGTTCAAGTACAGCGGCGGCCTGGGAACCTATTGTGCCAAGCACCGGCCCTTTGCGATCTACGCTCCGGAAGTGAACAAGACGTTCTTCTGCTACGGCGGGACGGAGGGCGAAGGCAGCAAGCGGACATTGCTCCACATGGTTTCGTACTATGACCACAAGACGGGCATGGTGCCGCGTCCCACCCTTCTACTCGACAAGCACACCGACGACGCCCACGACAATCCGGTGATCTCGATGGACGACAAGGGCTACATCTGGATCTTTTCCAGCTCGCACGGCACAGGCCGTCCGTCGTTCGTATCGGTGAGCAAGGAACCCTATTCGATCGACGACTTCGAGTTGGTGCAGATCACCAACTTCTCCTACACGCAGCCCTATTACTTGAAGGGCCAGGGTTTCTTCTTCCTGCACACGCGATACGGCGAAGGGGGCCGGCAGTTGTTTCAGATGTCGTCGCCCGACGGGCGGACCTGGAGCGAGGGCGAGAGGCTGGCGATGATCGAGAAGGGGCACTACCAGGTGAGCTGGCCCTGCGGCAACAAGGTCGGGACGGCCTTCAACATGCATCCGGCTCCTGAAGGGCTGAACTGGCGGACCAACCTCTACTATATGGAGACCGAGGATTTCGGCCGGACCTGGAAGAACGTGCAGGGCGAGAAACTCGAACTGCCGTTGACGACGGTCGACAATCCGGCCCTGGTCCACGACTTTCGCAGCGAGAAGCGGAACGTCTATATGAAGGATGTGGCCTACGATGCGGAACAAAGGCCGGTGATTCTGGTCCTGACCAGCGGCGGCTGGGAGTCGGGCCCGATCCACGATCCGCGGACCTGGCAGATGGCCCGGTGGACGGGCAGCGAGTGGGAAATTCGCAGCGTGACCAACTCGGACAACAACTACGACACGGGCTCGCTCTACATCGAGGAGGACGGACTGTGGCGGATCATCGGTCCCACGGAACCGGGCCCGCAGCGCTACAACACGGGCGGCGAAGTGGCCATGTGGACCAGTGCGGATCAGGGGGCGACCTGGAAGAAGGTGCGCCAACTGACGCACGACAGCGAACTGAACCACGGCTATTGCCGCAAGCCGATCAACGCCCATCCCGATTTCTACGCCTTGTGGGCGGACGGGCACGGGCGGCAGATCTCGGAGTCGCGACTCTACTTCTGCAACCGAGACGGCAGCAAGGTCTGCATGCTGCCGGTCGAGATGGAAGGCGAGTTTGCCAAACCCGTGCAGGTCGGACCGTAGACGACAGGGACGTGCGCCTGGCGTTCAGAGTCTTCAGTCATGACAGGCGCGAGCCTTTGAAATTCGAAATCCGAAGCACGAAATCCGAAACAAATCCAAAACCTGAATGTCAAAGGCTCAAAACAGAAACGGTGCGTGCGTGTCGGCGTGAGCCTGTCCGTCTGATTTGAAACACTTGGATTTCACGCTTTGAATTTGTTTGAGATTTCGTATTTCGTATCTCGGATTTGGTTGCAGCGAGAGGCCGCGTTTGGGGAAGCATGTGCCAAGAAAAAATAGGCCGCATCCGGCTCCCGGGATTGCCGAATACGGCCGGCATGTCTCGCCCTCGGTCGCTCAAATGCGATTGCGTTTGTTGTCAGCGTCCGCGGGGGGAGGAGACAGCTAACCATAGTCTATCTGAGCATAGGCGAATGACTATCCCCCGCATGAAGGGGCGAAGCTGTGGCGGCCCGCTGGGAGATCCGGCCTGTCCGAGCTATTCATCGCCGAGTTGGACTCGTCCAACGCCCTTACAGCGCCATCCGACCCCACCCGCGTGCAGCGGGATCGCGAGGCGGCAGGCCGAGGATTTCCCTGCCGCGCTCGACATAGTAGCGGTAGTTCTCCAGCGGCGTGCCGTTGGGGATTCGATGATCGAGCCCGAATACGGTTCCGCCGGCCCGCATCAGCGGCTGCATCTTGTATTCCAGCTCCCGGTCGATCTCCGCCTTGGACCGGCGGAGCACGTGCTTGTCGATTCCGCCAAGAACGGCCAGCCGATTTCCATATCGCTTGCGGACGGCCACAATATCCATTCCGGCGGCCGGCTCGAAAGGGTGCATGACGTTGACGCCGCAATCGAGGAAGGCGTTGATAACGGCCGTCATGTTGCCGTCGCTGTCCTGATTGAAGAGGCGCGTGCCGCGACTGGAGACCAATTCCCAGCAGGCCCGGTAGTAGGGAGCGACGAACTGCGTGACCTGCTGCGGTCCGATGAGCGGGCCGCTCTTACCGGCCATGTCTTCGTGGGCGTAGAGTTGGTCGATGGTCACCTTCTCAGCTACGCGTTCCAGGACTCTGGTGCTGGTATCGCGGAGCGTTTCGAGAATGCTGTGCATCAGATCGGGTTGCGTGTAGTAGGCCAGGCAAGCCGCTTCCTCCCCCATCAGTTCCCGGGCCGTATCCCAGCCGCCGGGAATCTCGCAGCGGACGATCGCACCTTCGGCCTGTGCCGCCCGGGCACGCTGGACGGCGCCCGGGTCGATCCGCTCCTCGCAGAATGCGTAGAGCGGCCGGATCTTCTGCCAGTCGTCCATCGTCTTGACCGGAAAATCGAGCGGCAGGGGAATGGTGGCCGTCCCTTTGCACAGCTTGACCGTGCGTCCCAGGTAGTCGCGCTCGATCCGGTACGCGTCGGTTTCTTCCAACACGACTGAGTCAGGCACATTGAACGGACCGCAGATGCCGCCGCAATCGACGAACGGCACGTAGTCCCAATCGAAGCCGGTCATGGCGATTTCGTCTTCAGTGGCCCCCTGGGCACGCCACTCTTCGGCCAGGCCGATCAGCGGGCCAAACAGTTCGCTGAACATGGGACGCGGGGCGTGGCCAAAGGTCATCAGGTCGAGGTACTGTTCACGTCGCCACTTCATTCTCGTGACCTCCTATCACTTCCCAACGGGTTCCAACACCGCTCCACAGATCAGGGCCTTGCCTTGGACGGGCATGAGTTCGACCTTGATTTCGCCCGCGGCCTTCAGTTCGATCGGATAGGCAACGGCAAGGACTCGCTTCGCCCCACCGGCCTGCCGATAGACATCCACGCGGTCGGTCTTTCTGAGATCGGCATTTTCTTGACCGCTGGCAGTTACCGTTATGTCGAAGACGCGTTCTCCTGGGGAAGATGCGGCCGGTTCGAGCATCAACAGGGTGAGGTTGTACTTCCCGACCGGCACCGGCATCGGTTTGAGTTCCTTTCGGCTTCCCCGGGCCAAGATGGGACGAATCGCGAGCGCGATCGGTTTGTTGCTTTCGATACCAGTACGGCAGACCTCCTGAAACGTGGTGTTGTTCTGACCGAGATCGTCGACTTTGGCATCCGGGGACAGCGAGAAGGTCTCGGCGCCCGTCTCTTCTGTTCCGAAGCACTGCCAGATGCTTCGGTCCGGGCCGAAATAGAATGTGAACACACCCCGGCTCTGCGCCAGCAGGTCGTGCGACGTCGGCGCCAGGTTGTAGCGAACCGCCTCGAGGCCGAGGGCCTGGCGGAAGCGAATATAGTGCGGCAGCCAGCGGGTGTTCATGGAGACGACGAGCCCTTCTTCGCCGCGAGTCAGGCCGCCGTACCGGGAGAACTTGGCATACTGCTCAATAACCTCCTCGGGACGGCAGGCGGCCATGGTGGCTCGGGCTGCGTCGAGGTCACCGGCGGCATACTGCTTCTTGGCCCGGTTGAAGGCGTCCTCCGTGCGGTAGATGCCGAGGACATATTCCTCCAAGCCGGCGAAGTAATTGAGCCACTCGCGCCCGTGCTTGTCCGTCTGCTCGCGATCCAGGGCAGCGAGCTTCTCCAATCGAGCACGCTGTTCCGCCTCCATCTCGGCCAGGTTCCCCAACTCGTGGTCGACGAAGAAGTCGCTGGTTTCGCGGCCGATCTTGGGCATCGTCGTCACCCAGGCAACCAGGTAGTCGCCGAAGGCCTTGGCTTGGTTGGCGCCAACCAGGTCGGCTGCCATCTTCCGGCAGGTTTCTTCCAGCGGTTCGTTCTTGCTGTTTGCCCACACCTGGTCGACCAGGCTGGTGAAGTAGAGATCGAGCGGCTTGGTGGTCCAGTGAATGATGCCGTAGCCAGCCGTCTGGCACTTCATTTCGGTCAGAAGGTCATAGAAGTTGGAGTAGGGCGTGTAGGGCCGGCCCACATAATTTCCGTCGTCGTGATGGGCCCAGGCGACGGGGATCACGTTGCGATGAGCGGCCACTTTGGCCACTTCGGCACGTCGCTCGGGCGTGTCGAAGATCGAGGTATCGCGCAGCACCAGCCAATCCAGCGGGATCAGAGCAACGTCCTTCGGGAGGAAGCGATCGGCGGCGGGCAGGAAGTCGAAATCCCAGGAGCCGAAGGCCAGCCGGATGTCGTTCCGGCCCAATTCGGCCACTGCCCGGCTGAAGGCGCGAACGATCTTGGCCTGGGCGAACATGTGCACGGAATGCCACAGATCGTTCGCTTCGGGAGTCTGCTTGATCTCGGCCGCGTACTCCTCTTGCCAGGCTTCCGGCATGTTCTCGGCCTTGAATTCCATCCACGGCGTGCCGCCTTTCCGATGCCAGACCACCAGGCAGTCGATCTGCGGATAGACCCGAAGCAGTTCCTCGACCTGGGCTTTGTAGAAGGCGTATCCTTCCGGCGTATCGGGATTCACCAGCCAGGCCTTGCCGGCTTCCTGACCCATCCAGGCCATGTTGGCAACGTCGATCTCGAATCGGGCCTGGTCGGGAATCGCGAGAATCAATTCCTGGGGGTTGGCCGAGGTGGTGTCGACATCAACGGCGAAGTAGATCTGGACGCCGCGCTCCTCTGCACAAGTGAACGTGCCGGCCATGAGCCGCTGGGCCGCCTGGGTACGCTCGAGGTCGGTATCTTCAATCGCGGCGTCTGCTCCGAACACGGGCTCGTTGAAGATCCCGCCGCCGTATAATCGCCGCACGTCGTTCACGTGGTTCGTCGACCAGTCGCGCCCAACGCGGGTCGAACTCAGATAGCCCACCGGCTTCTGCATGTCCATGAACCGGAAGCCGGCCATCGGATTGTTTCCGTAGGCGTGGACCATGACGGCGTTGTAGCCCATCTTCTGCGATTGCACGATCCACTTCTGCCAGTGCTCCAGGTTCCAGGTGGAACAGCCGCTAAGGAAATTGTGCCAGTTGAACACCATCCGCGTGGGGACCAGCGGGCGATCAGAGAGATTCCACGCGTCGAAAGAAAACGGTTCGGTCTTCGACTCGGGCAGCGTGTCGAAGCTGAGATAGAACCCGCAGCCAAGGTGGCGCAGCAGACCATAAACGCCGCCTGCCACCCCGGGCGGATCGGCACCGAGGATCAGGCCGCACTTGCGTCCGTCGATTACGGACGAGCGAACCGCGTAGCTGCCCGGCCCGGCAAGGTCGCCCTCTGCGAGAGAATTCACGGATTGAGGAACCGATTGGGGCGTTCCGAGATAGACGATCGGGCCGTCCGCAGCTCTGCCGCTGCCGATCTCAAACCGGGTCTGCGGATACAACCGGCCCAAGTAGCCGGCCAACTCCTCGGCCGCGATCCGTTCCGGCTGACCGGCCTTGGCGGAAACAACGATTCGGCACATGGGACGCGAATCGTCGGCGGTCCCGGTCTTGCCGGGTATCGCAACGAGCATTGCCAACAGAATCATGACGTGGAGTCGCATCGGTTCTCTCCCGGAAGATCTGACTGGTAGTCCTGTTATGTCCGTCTGTCGAGCGAAACTCAGAGGGCTTGCTCCGGCCGGTAATCCCCGTCCAGCGAAATCCGCTCGAGCAGCATCCGAATGAGCCGGTCGACGGTCAACCCGGCCGCCCGGGCTTCTTCATTCCCGCGCAGGCGATGCTGAAACACGGACGGTGCCACTTCGTGAACGTCGCGCCGCGTACAGCGGTCCCGTCCTCGCAACAGCGCCCGAGCTTTGGCGGCCGACACCAACGCAATCAGCCCCTGTGGACTGATCCCCAGGTGGATCCACGTTTCCACGAAATCGGGCGCCAGTTCATTGCCGGGTCGTGTGGCTCGCGCCAGGGCCCAGGCATAGCCGAGCACCTCATCGGGCATTTCCACGTGGGCCACCGCTGCCTGGAGTTCCGCCAACTGTCGGGCCGACATCAACGGTTCCTGAGGCGGGCCGGCAGTCGACCCGGCTCGCCGGCCGATCTCCCACTCGTCGCCCTCGCTCGGGTAGGCGAACGATACCTGCAGCAGGAAACGATCCGTCACGGACGCATCCAGGGCCAGTTCCATATCGTCCAACTCGGGAGCGATCGAGGCGATCAATGCAAAGGGTGAAGAGAGATCCCAGGCATCGCCGGCGTGCCCGATCTGCGGACGCCGCATGGAATCGACCAGGGGAGCCCGACTTCTCGGCGGCGCGAGATGAAGGTCCTCCACGTAGGCCACATTGGCGGACAGCGGGCCGGGACGGGACTGGTAGCCCTGTTTGCCAATGGGCCTGTTGTCGCGCAGTTGTTCCGACGCCGTCAGATCCGCCGGTTCCATATCGGGTGTACAGGTTACGGCCGAGAAGGAAAGGCCGGCCAATTGGGCCATGGCACCGGCCAGCGACCGTTTCCCCAGGCCGGGATGACCTTCCAGCAGCAGATGGCCGCCGGCCAGGAAGCCAATCAGCGACGGCTCCACGATTTCCGGCGGCAGCACAAGTTTCTTCGCCAATTCCGTGCGGAATTCATCGAACAACTGGCGGCACTGGGCGGCCGCGGTCGTCGGGTCGAGTGATTCATCTGGAGTCACGGCGGATATCCCAAGATCAGGAATCGCTTCAGGCAGTTGTTCTATGGTACAGAACCGGATGGGGGGAAGGAAGGAGGTTCCGCTCTTCGGCACGACGCTGTCAGAGAGCCATTTGCGGCTGCGGGGAACGTCACCTGGCATCCATGCAACCTGCCGAAACCGCGGATCACCCCCTCCATCGTAGGCCGAATCCGCGTCATTGCCGCATCTATCAGAGAAGCCTACACTCGTGAAATACGCAACACCTGCATATCTCGGAACAGGAGTCTGTCATGTCCGATTCTTCGTGGCGAGACGAACTGGGGCCGCTGGTTGTGAAGGAGCAGATCGTGGTCGGCGCGGCGATCATCGCCGGGGCTGTTCCAATCCTCGTGATGGCCGCCGTTCTGGTTCATCCTGGCGGGCTTGATATGGGCGAGAATGAGACGCTCGCGCAGATCATGAACCTCGTTCTCGTCGCGTTCCTGACGGCCGCTATTATCGCCTCGGCCGTGGTGCCAACCTTGATGGTGTCCCGGGCACGGCGAAAGATCGCCGCCGGTGACTGGAACGTGTCGCAGGGGCCCTATCAGCCGAAGGTGGCCGAGATGATCGAACGTACGGGAGATGCCGGCAAGCTGATCGGTGTACACTGCACGAAGACCATCGTATCGGTAGCGATCATCGAGGGCCCCACGCCCTTTGCCATCATCGCGTACCTGATTACCCAATCCACGTTTGCCGTCTGCGTCGCCATTGCCATGATCGCCGTTCTGGCCTGGCATTTCCCCACACACAACAGTGTCATGGACTGGATCGAGACTCAACTCCAGCGTATCGACGAGGAGCGGGCGTTTGGAACAAGACAGCGAGACAGCATGTAGGGTGGTCCCAGAGCGAACCACGTCGACCGACCTGAACGAGCCGAACAACCACCCATAGCATCAATCGCCGCCATTACGCAAAGCGAGCGCCGGCCCGCCAGGCGGGGCGTTCCGTTCATATTCGGGTGCATCGTTACAGGCAGGCCATGCCGCGAGCGATCAGAATCCCAGCCCAAGGACCAACTTGAAGGGCACGACCAGCTTCTTCCTGTCGGCCCAATACGTGACCGTGATATCGCAGGAATCCACCTTCTTCCCGAGGTTGTACGTCTGGGTCACGGTGACTTTTTCCCCAAAGCCCATGCTTCCCTCGGAACTCCGTTCGGACTCGATCTTCGTTCCGGAGGCATCGAAGAACTGAATATCGGCCACCGCATCCAGTTCCTGCTTCGCTTCCAAAGTGACGGCCAGCGGGGCGTCGCCCCAATCGGGTTTTCCTACGGCCGTGATCGTGAAAGGAATCTGGCCGGCCTTGACTTTCGTCCCCTTCTTGAGGGCAACCCCCTCGGCGGTGAAGTCCTTCTTCTGCGAAGCCACCGAAAGTGCCAATTCCCCGGCCACTGCCACGCGTGTGGCCCCGGCCGTTGGCACACGCGGGGCTTCAACGTCGATGCTGCAATACTTGCCGTCGTCGCTGATCGAAGGCATCATTCCGAAGCCCGAGGACGGTCCGAAGCCCTGTTGCCCCGATTCTTCCTTGCGCAAATCCGTTCGTTTGTCGTCCAGGAACATGGTCAGTTTGCTGGCCTCGCTGTCGACGGCGATCAGGCCCCCTTGCGGGGCGGAAACAAGCAGCGAGACCGACGTGCCGGGCGACCAGTTGAAGGCACGCAGCTTGTCCTGCTCTGGCGGCGCCGGCTTGACGATCCGCAAGCCCTGGGGCGTTACGGTGACACCTTGAGGGGCACTTTCCTCAGCAGCAAATACACACGATGCCAGGAAGATGGAAGCAGAAAACAGCAGAAGCGTTCGCATGGTTGTCCTCTCTCGGTTGCCCACGGGTTCAGGAAAGCCTGGAATCAAGCTGGAAAAGCCGTTCCCGGCATGCCGGTGCTGAGGAGGCGGGAGACGAAACCATCGCGTGCTACGGGGCTATTTCACCCGCGCCTGCCACGCGGCCAACTTGGCCCGCATTTCCTTGAGCAGATCGGCGTATTCCGGATTGTTTACCAGGTTATTCGCTTCCTGGGGGTCATTCTTGAAGTCGAAAAACTCTTCGTTCCGCGGATCGTCGACCAGGTAGCGAATGTACTTGAATTGCCGGCCTCGCACCGCGACACTCTTGGGAATCCCTTGGTTGTCGAACATGTGCTCGTAGAAGAATTCGTCGCGCCACTCGGGCGTCTCGCCGCGAAGGATCGGCACCAGGCTCTCGCCCTGCATTCGCCCGGGCCGGGCGACGCCGGCCATGTCGAGCATCGTGGGGGCCAGGTCGATGCTCAAGGCAAACTGTTCCCGCCGCGTGCCCTTCTGATCGGCCGGGAGCCGCGGGTCGTAGATGACCAGCGGAACGCGGAGCGACGGTTCGTGAGCATACCACTTGCCCGCGAAACCCCGCTCGCCCAGATAGAAGCCGTTGTCGCCGTGGTAGAGGATCACGGTGTTGTCGAACTGGCCCTTCTCCTCCAACTTCTTGATGATCCGGCCGACCACGTTGTCGACGCCCGTGATCAGGCTGTAGTAGGCCTTCACCGAACGCTGATACATTTCCGGCGTGCTGAATCGCCACTCCCAGCGCTTGCGGGTCTCAGTCGGCTCAAAGTACGTGGGCAACGACGCAAAGAAGGCCGGATCGGAAAGCGCCGGCGGGGGAAACACGACGTCGCGGTACAGCGGTTCGAGCTTGGGATCGTGGAGGAAACCGCCGGGAAATTCCTTGTAGAGGGCGCGGATTTCCGGCGTGAAGATCTTCATGGCCGTATTCGGATCGCCGTCTTGCACGTGGGGCGCCTTGAAGCTGAAGGCCAGCAGAAAGGGCCGGTCGCCGGGCGTTCCGTCGAGGAATTCGATGGCCTGATCGCCCATCTGAGAAGTCAGATGGATACTGAGGTTGTTCTTGTCGGGGAAGTACTGGTGCTGACCCGGCCAGCCCTTGTTGTAGTCGAAGTAATCTTTGGGCGGATTGCCGACGCCCCATTTGCCGATGAAGCCGGTGTAGTAGCCCGCCTGCTTCAACTGGCCGGGATAGGTCTCGGCCAACTGTTCCGGCGTGAAACTGGTTTTGAAATCGATCACGCCGTGCCGCGAGGCGTACTGGCCGGTGAAGATGCAGGCCCGGTTGGTCATGCAGATCGACGTAGTGACGAACACGTTGTCGAACACGACGCCCTGGGAGGCCAGCCGATCCACGTTCGGCGTCTTGATGATCTTGTTGCCCATGCAGCCGAGGGTGTCCCACCGCTGATCGTCGGTGAGCAGCATGATAATGTTGGGCCGCTTAGCGTCGGCAGCGAGGCAGGGCCGAGCCAACGTGGCGGTGCATGCCGTTGCGCAGAGAAGAAGCGTGACAGAAAACCATCGTCGCGGAATCATCGCAACGTCCTTCCGAAAGGCTGAGAGGGTGCATCGGGCCGGTGCGACGGGCGGACCGTCCCCGTCGCCCATGTATAACCGACGGGATCGCTCGATGGTAGCCCCGACGCGGGTAGGCTCCACGGCAGCCCTCGGGCTGCCGACTTACAAACCCCGCGGCAGCCGGCCGATCGTGGCCAAGAGGGCGTGAAGAATCGTCAGCGGATGGGGCGGGCAGCCGGGCACGTAGACGTCGACCGGAACGAGCGAGGCGGCCCCGTTGTGGGCCTCGGGATGATCGAGGTAGGGTCCCCCCGAGATAGCGCACGCCCCCACGGCAATCACGATCTTGGGCGAAGGAACGGCTTGGTACGTCTTCTCCAGGGCCAGACGGGTGTTCTCCGTCACCGGGCCGGTAATCAGCAGGCCGTCGGCGTGACGGGGGGAGGCTACGAACTGAATGCCGAAACGTCCGAGGTCCCAGCCGACGGTCCCCAAGACGTTGGTGTCGGCCTCGCAGGCGTTGCAGCCGCCGGCGCTCACCTGGCGGAGCTTGAGCGAGCGGCCCAGCAAGCGGACAATCGCGCCGTCGAGTTCCACCGCGGGGAGCGGCGAACTGTCGGTGACCACCAGACGCTCGCGACTTGAGGAAGCCAAGCGGAAGTCGCGCGAGAATTGGATGGCTCCCGCCGGACAAACTCGTTGGCACTCGCGGCAGAACAGGCAGCGGCCCGTATCGAGAGAGACCTGACGCGTCCGCGTATCGATATCGAGGGCCTGGGTGGGGCAGGCCGGAATGCACTGCCGGCAGGCGGGAAGGCATTTGCTGCTGTCGATGACGGGAAGTCCGGCGAAGTGCCGTGGCAGTTCTGGGGGAGGCCCGTCCGGATAGGACGTCGTGCGGTAACCCTGCTGGAGTCGTGCCTTGATTGCTTTGAGCATGATCGTCCCGGCCTCACAGGTCGTGGCCGCAGTAGGAAAGGTTGAAGCTCTTGTTGCAGAGCGGGAAGTCGGAGATCTGCTGGTTCCGCAGGGCCATGGCCAGACCGAACCAGTTGTGGAAGGACGGGTCGAAGATCTTGTACCAGTCGAACTTGCCGTCGGGGCCCGTCGAGAGCACGTGGCAGATCTCGCCGCGCCAGCCTTCGGTGAGCGCCACTGAGAACCGGTTGGGGGCCAACGCTCCGACCGGCGACAGGATCTGCCCGGGGGGCAGAGCGTCGAGTTGCTCCTGGATGAAGGCCAGGGACCGCTGAATCTCCAGCCAGCGCACGTAGGCCCTTCCGAACACGTCTCCCGAATCCCAGGTCGAGACGGGAATCTGGGCGAAGCGAAAGATGCCGAAGGGGAAGTCGCGGCGGACGTCGCGCGGCACTCCGCAGGCGCGGGCGGCCGGGCCGACCAGCCCGATCTCGTTGCACAGTTCGGGCGACAGGGCGCCGGTCCGGTCGAACCGGGCCATGACCGAGGGGCTCTCCCAGAGCAGGTCGACGGCGACCCGGGTGTCTTTGGCCGCGCTCTTGAGGCGGCGGGTCAATTGGCGGACCGCTTCGTCGTCCAGGTCGAAGGCCACACCGCCCGGGCGAACCAGCCCGCGTCCGAAACGGTTTCCGCAGAGAACGGCCGTCATGTTGAGCACGTCGCCGCGAATTCTCCCACAGTAAGACATCGTGGGCAGATAGCCGACGTCGCCCGCCAACGCGCCGAGGTCGCCGACATGATTGGCCACTCGTTCGAGTTCCAGGGCGATGCCGCGAATCACCTGGGCCCGGGGCGACACGTGGGTGCCGGAGAGCGATTCGACGCCGCGGCAATAGGCCATGGCATGACCGATCGAAGTATCGCCGGAGGCCGTTTCGACGTAATGGATCGTTCTCACAGCCGGCCCGCCGAGCATGGCCCTTTCGATCCCGCGGTGTTGATAGCCGAGCGAGATTTCCAGGTGGTACACCGACTCGCCTTGGCATTGAAAGCGAAAATGGCCCGGTTCGATGATCCCCGCATGGACGGGTCCCACCGCCACCTCGTGGACTTCCTCCCCGCTCATGGAGAAGAAATCGGTGACGCCGCAAGTCGCCGGCGAAGGATCGTCGGCCGCCTCGCCACGAGAACAGGCGTGTGAAAAGCGGATCGGCTTGAGCCACGGATGCCCGAGCGGTACGATGCCGCGCTGTTCCCAAAGATCGCGTTCGAACCAGTGGGCCTGCGGGCAGTCGGCGGCGATCGCCGGGTACTCTCCGGCGACGGGCGAAGAAAACACCTGCAACACGCCCTCCGCATCAAAGGCTACCACTGCGACGATCCGAGAGTCTCCATCGTTGACGGGACGAGCGGAAAGGGCCGCGATTCTGCCGCCCTTCGCCACGGCTTCCAGCACGGCCTGGCGAAATCGCTCGAGATCCGGCAGCAGCGACTCATCGCAATCGAAGGCCTGGCTGTTATGCACGGTTACATATTGATCGTGAAGCATCATTCGGCTCCTAGGACCCTTGCCGCTTCGTGCAGGAGATCGCTGAGTTCCCGCGGTACGCACAGTCCCAGGAACAACACGGCCAGTCCGAGAAACAGGGGCGGCAGGATCGACCAGGCCGGTTCGGGCGAGGTGTCCGACGCCTCCGGGTTGGACTCCGCCGACGATTCCGCCGCGGCCGGTTTTCCGTAAACCATGGCTATCACGATCGCCGACATGCCGATCAGAACGACGGCCAGTGCGAGCAGATATGCGACGGCCACGACGATGCGACCGCCGTCGATCATCCCCTTGAGAATCACCAGTTCGCTCAGGAACGTCCCGAACGGCGGCGAGCCGGTGATCGCCAGCAGGCCCACGATCCACAGAACGGCCGTCACCGGCAGAACGCGGAACAGCCCGCGGATTTCCGCGGTCGACTTGGTATGACATCGGTGCAGGGTGTTGCCGGCGGCCAGAAAGAGCATGGCCTTGGTGAGCGAGTGGTTGACGGCATGAAGCAGGCTCCCGAAGGCCGCGATGCCGCCGATCCCCACGCCGAGCACGAGGATTCCCATATGCTCGACGCTCGAATAGGCCAGCAGACGCTTGTAGTCGGCTTGGCGGATCACGAACGCGGCGGCGAAGGCCATCGACAGCAGCCCGAAGAGAACCAGCAGATCGCGGCTGAACTGGCCCTCGCCGGCCTTCACCAACAGGCTGTGACCTCGCAGCACGGCGAGGAAGGCGCAGTTGAGCAGAACACCCGAGAGCAGGGCCGAGACCATCGAGGGGGCTTCGCTGTGGGCATCGGGGAGCCAGGTGTGCATGGGGGCCAGCCCCATCTTCGTTCCGTAGCCGACCAGCAGCAGCAGAAAGGCGGCCCTGAGCCAGTCGCGATTCAACTGCGAGGCGTGCTGTTCGAGCCCGGCAATCGTCAAGTGGAGCGATTCGCCCGGACACGCTTTGGCCGACACCGCCAGAAAGAAGTTGCCCAAAAGTGCCAGGGCGATTCCCACCGAACAGATCAGCAGGTATTTCCAGGTCGCTTCCAGGGATCGGGGATGCCGGTGGAAGTAAATCAGCGGTGCGCTGGCCAGGGTCGTTGCCTCGACGGCCACCCACATCAGGCCCCAGTGGTGGCTCACCAGGACCAGCGTCATGGCCGCAAGAAACATCAGCAGGCAGCCCGTGAAAACGGCTTCCGGGTAATTGGCGAAGCGAACGGCCTCGGTCGGGTCGAGGGTCGCGGGCCGTTTTTCCTGGGCCAGGTAGCCGACGGTGTACAGCGACGTGACGAAAAACAGGACGCTGGTGATCGCCAGGAACAGGAGCGAGGCGGCGTCGAGGGCAATCCAGCCGTCGAGCACCGGTTCGGGAGGCTCCACGAATACGGCGACCGTCAGGCCGACGTGGACGGACGCCGAGAGCACCAGAAGGACTCGGCGCAACCCGTTCCAGGGCAAGGCAAAGGACAGGAGTGCGGCGATCGCCGGTACGGCGACCAGGAGCCAGAGCATAGGACTATTCCTTCAAGGAATCGAGCTCGTCGGTTTCGATCGTGTCGAACTCGCGACTGAGGCGGTAGATCATGATTCCCATCACAAACACGGCCACGAACACGTCGAGGAGAACGCCCATCTCGACCAGCAGCGGATCCTCGATCGCGAAGGCCCAGCCGAACACGTAGATGCCGTTCTCCAGGGCGAGGTAGCCGATGACCTGCATCACCGCCGTATTGCGGCTGACGATCAACAGGAATCCGCAGAAGATGGTGAAGATTGCCACGGGGATGAGCAACGGCGTGACGTGGAGCATCGTCACGGGCAACTGCCGGCTGACGTGCATGGCGAGTCCCCACAACACGATTCCCAGGAGCAGCGACGTGGTGAAGCCGATCAGGGGTTGCACCTCGTAGCGCACGTTTGCCTCCCGGGCGGCCCGGCGCAACATGCCCGGCAGGACAATCGCTTTGACGACCATGCTGAGGACGGCGACGGCGGCCAGCCGAACCGTGATGTCAGGCCAGGCGCAGAGAAGCGGAATCAACCCAAGCATAATCCCTTGAAAGGCGACCGCCTGAATGCAGGCCCGCAGCCGGCTCGAACCGAGCAGCCAAAGGCTGGTGAGGATCAACAGAACGAGGATGACGTCGAGCCAGAGGGCCACGGTTTCACCTCATGACCAAGAATAGGGCGACAATGGACAGGATCGAGGCGGCGATCAGGAATTGGGGCACGCGGACCAGCCGCAAGCGGGCCATGCTCGATTCGACGATCCCGACGAGCACGGCGATCGCGCCGAGCCCGACCAGGCCCGCAAGCAGGTCCAGCCACGCGGATCCAAAGCGAAACGGCGCCGCCGCGCCGAGCAGCAGGCTGCCCAACAGCCACATCTTGAGCTGCGCGGCGTACTGAATGAGAGCAAAGTCGGGGCCGCTGTGATCGAGAACCATCACCTCGTGGATCATGGTCAACTCGAGATGGGTGTTGGGATCGTCGACGGGGATTCGGGCATTCTCGGCCAGAAACACGACGAACATCGCCCCCGTGATGAGGAAGATCGCCGGTCCCGCGGCCGTCGCCGGCATGCCGGAGTCGATCGCCGCGTAGATGCCGGTCAGGGAGGCCGAATGCGACGCAGCCGCCAGTGCCGTCAGCGACAGCAGCAAGGCCGGCTCGGCCAGGGCGGAAAACAGCACTTCGCGGCTGGCTCCCATTCCCTCGAAACTCGAACCGGTGTCCAGGGCGGCCGAGACCAGGAAGAACCGGCCCACGCCGAGCAGGTAGGCCACGAGCAGGAAGTCGCCGGGGAAGGAAAGCAGTGCCGGCCAGCCGCCGATCGGCACCAGGGCCAGCGCCAGCCCGACTGCGGCGATGCCGACGATCGGCCCGGCAACGAACACGGCGGTGGTGGTGCGGCTGTAGACCGTCCCCTTCTGCACGAGCTTCCAGAGTTCCCGGTACGGTTGCAGCCAGGGCTGGCCGCGGCGGCCGGCAAAGACAGCCTTGGTGCGGTTGATGATGCTCTGCAGCAACGGAGCCAGCACGAGCGCCAGCACAATCTGGACGATTCCCGAGATCGCCAACATCACTCAGCCCAACTTCCAGATCAGGAGAACAAGAATCGTCAAGGCAATGTAGAGCACATAGAGCTGGATCCGTCCGTGCTGAAAACGCCGCAGTTTCGAGGCGATCCAGGCGACTCCCGCGAACGTCGGACCAAACACGTATTGGGCGAACAGATCGGGCGTCTCCGACTCAAAACCGGCCTGCTTGGGAAACAGCCCCACCGGCGGATGCAGCGTGATCCGCGGTCTCAACAGAAGGCGAAACAGAATCACCAGCGGGCTGGCATAGGAGGATGCCGTGTATTGCATGCGTGGCGTGGGGGCGGCATAGCCGCAGTCCCAGGTCGGCACACCGTCGACTTTGCCGGCAGACGACATCTTCCTCCGGCCCCACGACAGAAGCCCTACCGCCGCCAAGGTAGCCCAGAAGATCACACAAACGCCCACGAGCGGCCCCAGCGATTGCGGCACCACCGCCGCGGCCGCCTCGCGGGCGCCGGGCGGAACGATGGTCAACACGGCCGGACGGAGCAAGAAAAGGAAGACCGGTCCGCTCAAGGCAACGACAAAACAGGCCGCGGCGAGGGTCACCATGGCCGCTCGCATTGGACGGCCGGCTTCGTGGCTGTGCCGTGCCTGTTCGCTGCGAGGTTCCCCCAGAAACATGCAGCCGAAAGCCTTCGTGAAGCAGGCCGACGCCAGCCCGCCAATCAGGGCCAGGCTTCCGATCACGAGCACGCAAAGGGGGGCCCACGCCACGTTTGCGTCCCTTGCCGGCTCGGCCACGCTCAGCAACACCCCGAGATAGATCATCCACTCGCTGACGAAACCGTTCAGCGGCGGGAGGCCGGAGATCGCGCAGGCTCCCACAAAAAAGGTCCCTCCGGTGATCGGCATCGTCTTCAAGAGGCCGCCGAGCCGATCGATATCGCGAGTCCCGGTGCCGTGCTGCACCGCACCGGCGCCCAGGAAGAGCAGGCTCTTGAATAGCGCGTGGTTCAGGACGTGGAGCAGAGCTCCGGCAAACCCCAGAAAGGCCATGGCCGGAATGTCATAGCTTATGCCCAGAAGCCCTACTCCCGCTCCAATGCCGATGATCCCGATGTTCTCGACACTGTGGTACGCGAGCAGGCTCTTGACGTCGTGCTGGGCCAGCGCGAACAACACCCCGCCGATCCCCGACAGCACACCCACGGCCAGCAGCGTCCAGCCGCACCACGACGGCAGCTCGGGCAGGAAGGTGACGGTGCGAAGCAGCCCGTAGATCCCCGTCTTGATCATGACGCCGCTCATGACGGCCGACACGTGGGACGGAGCAGCCGGGTGGGCTTCCGGCAGCCAGACGTGGAGCGGCATGAAACCGGCCTTCGTGCCAAACCCGATGAGCGCCAGCACAAACAAGACGCCGGCAAGCCCGGGCTCCACGGCGAACTGATCGAATTCCAGACTTCCGGACGACCGGCCGAGCAAGAGAAACAGCACGAGCAGGCAGGCCGTTCCCAGGTGCATCGCGACCAGGTAGATCCAGCCCGCACGGCGGACCGACTCTTGCCGGTGGTCGGTCAGCACGAGAAAGAACGACGCCAGCGACATGCCCTCCCAGGCGACCAGGAACAGCAGTCCGCTTCGCGCCGCCACCACGAGAAGCATGGTTGCCGCGAGCAGGTTGAAGAAGAACCAGGAAGGCCCGACGGTCGAAGCGTGGTAGGAGCCCTGCATGTAGGGTGCGCCGTAGACGGCCGCGATCAGAACGACGAGGGCGATGGGGATGATGAACACCGCTGCCAGCGGATCGATTTCCACCGCAAGGCTCCCCAGCGGGACCTCCCAGGCGAGCGTTGCGCCGGCACTTTCGCCCGACCACAGGACTCCGATTGCGGCGGCAATCGCCAGCAGGCATCCGCCGACGGCGCCGGCCGAGCCCGTCCACGAGGCGAGCCTGGGGGCTTTCGACAGCAGCAGCGACAACAACGCCCCCGCAGACAAAACCGTCAACCCGGCAGCAAACAGCCACATGGCAAGAACTCACACGGCAACGGAAGGAGAGGAGGGGAGGCTACGATCGATCGTCTCGCAGGCCGCGAGGATCTCTTCGCAACAGGCGCGGCGCGAAATGACTTCGGCAAACTCGGGCCGCTGCAAAGCGTGGGAGAGACGCGCCAGCGTGTGCAAATGGGCGCGAACGGTGGGGCTCAACATGGTGAACAGCGTGGTTACGGGCTGTCCGTCGAGGGCGTCGAATTCAATCGGCTGCTTCAGGAAGCATACAGTGATCATCGGGCAAGGCACGTGCATGACCACAGGATTCCTGGCGTGCGGCAAAGCGATTCCTCGCCCGATCGCCGTCGAACCGAGCGACTCGCGAGCCAGCAGCAACTGGAGCACGAAATCCCGGTCGACATCCCGCGGCAGAGGCATAATCGCCACGGCCGAGCGGAGCACCGCCGATTTCTCGCTCCCTTCAACGCCATGGTGGACGCCGCCGGCGCGAACGGCATCGGCAAGGCTCACGGGCACGCTGCCCCCCGACGGTTCGACAAGAATCTCGGCCGACAGCTTAATGCCCCGAGAAGTGGCCCATTGGAGAAGATCGGCGCGGTTGAATCGATACTGTTCGTTCACCCGGTACGCCGGCAGATCACCTTGTTTGGCCCAGCGATAAACGGTCTTTTCCGAGACGTTTAGGAGCTTGGCCGAATCCCGTAGACTCAGTTCCATCGCAGAATCACACAAACCAGCCGCATGGTCGACAAACCAATAAGGTTAGTGATTCCTGGTCAACTACGCAAGAGACCTATTTCGGGTGGGATGTATCGGTTCCGCAAGCGGTGCGCGTGCTAGCTGCGCACGAGGAGACTCAAGGTGCCGCCCGGTTGGCGGAATAGAACTCCTTCAACTCCGCCAGATTCACATGCACATACGGCTCGTCGCAGGCGACCGTATCGCGTCCGGCGTCGGCCACCCACATGTCGAGCGACTCGGGCAGGAAGATCGCGTCGTGGAGGTTGCTGCTCATGGCGACGGGGCGCTTGATGACCTCGATCATTCGGGCGACGTCGATCTTGCCATACGCTTCGTGGAGCCGCTCACTCAGGGCCTTGGCCCGGTCGCCAGCGGAGAAGTAGACGACGTCTTCGGGCACCGGCGGCAACTCGGGATGCTGCTCGCCAGGGCGAAGGACCAGCAGTTTCTCGGGCGTCGCCTTGACTCCGGCCAGGTTTTTCGAGCGGTCGCTGAGCACGTAGTAGTACTCGCACGTCCGCGGCGTCGTCTCCAGGATCTCGAGCGCTTCGTCCACCGTGGCGGCCCGTTCCATGATCTCGCGCAGCAAGAAGCTCATCGGCATGCCGTCCCATTTGCCCTCGCCCCGGCCGCCCATCTCGCCGACGGCCAGGCCCTTCTCGTTCATGGCCGTCACCGTGCCGATGAAACCCGCGTAGCCGAGCGTCATCCAGGCATGATGATCCTTGGGCAGAAAGACGCCCACGACCGCCGTCTCCTGGAGGCCGATATCCCGCATGTAGTCGAGCACCCGGGCGTGAACCACGCGCCCGTCAACGCTCGCCTTGCCGCGAACCGCCACGCCCGAGCAGTGGAACTTCTCGGGAAACAGGTTGCCGTAGCGCCCGTCCCGCTGCGAGACGCCGGCCGCCGCGGCCATGGCGTCGCATTCGGCCAGGAAACGCTGGGGAAGATGGGGCGAAGTTCGTCGCTCGATTTCCGCCATGTCGTCGAAGAACCACTTTCCGGACTCGACGGTCGACGCCGCGCCCACCAGATAGATTACCCGCTGCATGGTCAGTTTCACTTCGTCCTTGAGCAACTGGCCGTGGGCTGTTCCCATCTCTTCCGGCGTGCCCGAAACGATGAGAACACGCTTCCCTTCCAGCCGCCCCAGCAGGCCGCAGCCGTTCGGCGCGCGGGCAACGAGTTCGGGACCGGCTCCCAGGAGGACCGAGGAGCACTGCGAAATGAACAGCACGAAGAGAAATGTGCGACGAGGTTTGGCCATTGGAGTGCTTCCTGACGAAGGGTGGTTGGAATGCTGGAATGTCGAGGAGGTTTGCTGGTCACAAACCTGGAGACCCGTCTCGTTTCTCACTTCTTCACCGCCCACAAGTATTTCTGGGAAGCGACGTAGAGGACACCGTTGGCGGCGATCGGCGTGCTGTAGGCCGGCGATCCCAGGCGAATCTCGCTCAGGACTTTCGGTTCCCGCCCGGCGGCCAGGACCACGAATTCTTTCTTGTTGCCGAGGAAGAGCTTGCCGTCGGCCACCAGGGCGCCTCCCCAGGTTTCCGCCTTCATATCGTGGACCCACTGGACTTCACCGGTCTCGGCGTCCAGACAGTGCAGACGCCCGGCGACATCGGCCGCGTAGACGAGGCCGTCGGTAATCGTCACCGTCGACATACTGCGGTCCAATCCGTCGTAGCTCCAGATACCGGCCGACTTGGTAACGTCGCCGGTCTGAGTAGCGCCGATGCAATGCAGCAAGCCCTTTCCTCGCCCGTGAGCCGGGTCCTGGCCGATGGGAACGTAGATGCGATCCTTGTAGAAGACGGGCGTGGCGATGATCTGGCTGGGACCAACGAACTTGCCGTCGTTTTTGTTGGTGCTCCAACCCTTGCGTTTGTCGCCTTCGTAGTAGGGGATCAACTTGCCGTCGCGGTACTTGTAGCTGTCCGGCAGACAATCGAACGACCACACCAGTTCAAGCGGCATGGTCTCTTTCGGTTCTTCGGTCAAGGCCGCGAAAGCGTAGCACTTGCCGTCGCCGCCGCCGAAGAAGATGAGAGTCCGGCCGCCCACTTTGCCCATAGAGGGGGACGACCACTGGGCGTGATACAGCCGGCTGCTCAGGCCGATTTCCTCTCGGGCAACGAGCCGGCCCGTGTGCTTATTGAGGACGATGATCGCAGGCGCCTTCGGTGCGAGGATCTTCTCGTGCGGTCCGTCGATGCCGTTGGACGTTCCCAGATAGAGGAAATCGCCGCAGATCAGAATCGAGCAACTGGCAGCGTCGTGGGGACATACGCCCAGTTCATCGAGCGGATCGTAGCGCCACACGATATCCCCGTCGGCCGGACCGAGTTCGATCGGATCGGCGTCCTCGCCCGCCATGTACCGGCCTTCATCCTGGTAAAGCCCGTCATTGCCGTTGGCCTGCCCTTTCACGTCGAGGCAGAGGATGTCCCCCGCGCTTCCCACGATGAAGACGCGGTCGTTTTCAACCGTGGGTGACGAACAGACCCCCAAATGCTGGTGGCCGAAGTGGATCTCGGGATGCATGCCCTTCTTCCGCACGGGCGTCGCCAGTTGCCAAAGGAGATTGCCGGTCTCCTCATCAAAACACTTGAGTAAACCGCCTTTCGATCGACTGAAACGCGGATCTTCCGAGACCGTCAGGTCGTCGGTGCCCACGTAGACGCGGCCGTCGGCCACAGTTGGGTTGCCAAAGGCATTCGAGCCCAGCTTCGCCACCCACTTGACGTTCTCCGTCGTCTCCATGCTAATGCTGGAGCCCTTGGGGTCCTTGTGGCCCGGCTCGAAGCTGGCGGGAAGCCCCGTCTCGCCACACACCATGTTCCCGTCGCTATGCCCGCACCAACGCGGCCAGTCGGCACCACGGAGGCCGGTCAGGAACGTGAGACAACACCAAGCTGCCAACAGGGGAGACAGGGTGTGAGGTAACCTCATAGTGAGACACCTTTCGGGCATGGATTTGAAGTGGGGAACGCAGCGTTTGAGAGACTCCCCGCTCGTCTGAATCGATCGCTGAGCCGCTGTCTCCGGCCGGGAGAACAGACAAGGCCCTGCTGCTCCGTGAGTCTACCCCGCCAAGAACCTACGTTCAATGATTTCCGGCGAGAACCGCCCACTTGCGGTAGACTTGCTCGATCTCTTCCGGGCTTGCTTCACCGTCCCACAGGGCGACGCCGTAGACCAGCGACAGCGGGCTCCCCACCCCGATCGTAAGGGGCTCCTTCCAGACGTTGAGCGTTGCCGAGAGATAGGCGAACTTCTCGGGCATGGTGAACATGGTGGCCGGATGCCGAAGATTGTTGGGATGATCAAAAACGGCCACGGTCACCAGCGTTTCATCCTTCGGAACGACATAAGCACACCACGCACTGCGGGTCACTCTCTCTTCGCCGCGGACGATCGGCCCCGGCTCTCCTGCCGCATACACGAACCGGCCCACTCGATCCAGCGACTGGAGCAGACGGCACCCCAGCCCGTAGTAATGCTCGCCCGTGATTTCCACCGACTCGCGGCCGGCGCCCGGTGCGAGCCGCGACGTCCAGGTGACCATCGTCGGCGCCAATTCGTCGGCCTGCACCAGTTCGATCGTCCGCCGCTCTTGCAGGGTCTCAGTCTCCGCCTCGGGCGCCATCCAATCGAGAAATTGCGTGAACGAAACTCGCGAACACTCCGGTTCGACCGTGATCACCGGCTCTGCGAGTTCCCGCGATACCTGTCGCCCACCAGCCGGGGTCTCTGTCCAGAAGGTCACTCCGCCGGCCGACAGGGCGAACATGATCCCGTGGTGATGAAGATGATCGGCCGGCGCATCGCGCAGCACCTGCGCGCCGCCCGGCGTAAACAGTTCCTTGATATAGGGCTTGTAGGGCGAGCCGTCGTGCCGGTACTGAAGCACCGGCGATCCACCTGAGAAGACGACGAGGAATGTCTCGTTTTGAACGACACGAAACGGCCCGCCTGCCGCCGCCGGTGTGCCAACGCTCCCCAAAGAAACGACCGCTGCAACCATCACGCATTGAATAGCTCTTTTCATCGTTCGGTATCCTGCAAGATATCTTCGTGCTACAGATTGCCCTAAACGGCGTTGCGTGATTCGTGGAAACGGGGTTCCGAGAGAGCCTTCCCGTGTGTCATTCCCGCCCTCCCATTCCGCCATTCCATTCTTCCGCCCTGCCCGGCTCCGTCACCAACCGGCTGCATTGTTCACTGCGTCAGACGCTGCATTCCGAAATCGGCCACCGCTCGAAACATTCGCCGCAGATCGCCGCTGGAGACTTCCTGAACACGTTCAGCCGCAAGCGGGCGGAAAAGGCCGTCGTGCGAGGGTGCGTTGGTCTGAAACGCCCTGATCTGCACGGCAGCCCGGCCGTCTCGCCATTCGACCTGCACCTCGCGCACCGTCTTGCGATCCTTATCGAGAACAAGCCGCAATCGCTCCGGGGAACCGTCTCGCCGGGCCACGTGGATCATTGTCCGCCCGTCGTCCGCCGTCTCGTCCGTGACGGCAAAGAGCTGCTCGAAGATTCCCGGCGCCATGGTGGCCGCCTTGAGGGCTCCGGCGACGGTGCGGATCTTGGTCAGATCGGCGTCGTTTACCAGTTCCGGCGCCTGCTCGTCGCCCGAGGTGTCGTCGGTCCCTTCCAGAAGCGTCTCCTTGGCGAGGAACCACAGCGGAGAACCGCCGCCCAACGCAAGGCGTCCAACCAGGTCGGTCTGCGCGTCGAGCTTGAAGCGGCCGTAAGCGTCACGGGCGAAGAAGACGCCTGCGGCAAACAACTCTTTGTTCTTCGCGTCGGTCACCTTGACGGTTGCGTCGAGCACATGACAACGTCCTTCGCCCGGCGTATCTCCGAGGATCGTTCCGGCCCGCTGAATCAACTCCAGGGCGATCTGCACATTGCTGGGAGGCGCCTTTTCCATGGACAGCCGAACGTCGCTCGGCAGATCCTGGCCGAAGAACTGAACCGTGCGCTCCAGCGTTTCGGGCATGGCGGCCATGGCCGTGTAGTGGCCGAGTCCCTCCAGCCAGACCACCCGGTCGGCGATCCCGAGTGCGGCGGCGAGTTGTTCCGTACACTCGCGCGGCACGACATTGTCTTCCGCCGCGTTGACCATGACCACCAGCCCCTGCCTGGCCCGATCGCGCAGCTTGGCCGCATACGTCAACGGATCGACGTCGCCCAGGGCCTCCTCGACCTTTTTCTGTTCCGCGGGCGACAGTCCGCGAATCGTCGCGCTCAGGCCGCTGGTTTCCTCCGCGTGGTGAATGATCTTCAACAGATCGCCGCCGCCGAGCACGAGCATGGCCCGCCGAAGCCTCGGCTCCTCCGCGGCACCGGTTGCGGCCACGATCGCGCCGAGGCTGATTCCGGTGATCCCAAGGTGCTGTTTGTCGATCTCCGGTCGCGACGCCAGCACGTCGACGGTCCGGCGGATTTCAATTCGCCCCTGGGCCAGGGCGGCCGCAAACCGGGCCGGCTGCTGTGCCAGCGCCCGGGTTCCTTCCTTGGGACTTCGCTCCCCGTAGTACGGCAACTTGAACATCAGCGCCGGAATGCCCCGCGACGCCAGCATCGAGCAGGTCATCCGCACCAACTGGAAGTTCCCGTCCAGGATGTGCATGCAGATCACGGCCGGCCGCGGCGATTCCCAGGTCTCGTAACCATCGGGCAAGTAGAGTTCCGCCGGAATTGTGTTGTTCTGGGGCAATTCCGATACGACCGGCGACGGATACGTCAAGTAATGAACGGAGAACCCGCTCATCGCCGCCACCGAGTTGACCCGGTAACTGAACGGCTTTCCGTCGAAGGTGTCGGCAACGGCAATTTCCTTCGGCAACGCTGTATTCTCGGCTGCGAAAACGCCTGCCGACGATGACAAGATCAACGAAAGACCAAGGAAGAAAGCAGCGTGGGGCATCCGGAGGGAATGGAACCGGCACAGTCGCATGGAAGAATTCTCCTGGAGAAAGGAGGCGAAGACGTCCCCATTATAGGGTCTCCTCTACCCTACGCAACGTCCGCAAATCGCTGGCATCCGTCCGGCGGTTCCACTATGATCCTGGAAGTCACGGTAGGTACCGCGCCGCCGCACGGTTCCTGAAGCGCCAAACGACATGCTCTCACAAGGAGCCGCGCCGCCGCCCGGCACCTACCTTTGCGCACACCGCATGTTTCATGGAATCCCTCCCATGCGAGAAATCCACATCGCTGCCGCCCAGTTTGAAGCCCGCGACGCCGACAAGGCCTATAACTTCAGCCGCATCGAAGCGCTGGCCCGGCAGGCGGCCGATCAGGGGGCCGAGATCGTGGCCTTCCACGAATGCTGCATCCCCGGTTACACGTTTCTCCAGGATCTCTCGCGCGAGGAAATCGAGGCCTTGGCAGAACCCGTGCCCGGCGGCGAGAGCACCGAACGGCTTGAACGGCTCGCCCGCGAGTTTGGCGTCGCCCTCCTTGCCGGGCTGGTGGAAATCGCCGACGGCAAGCTCTACAACACCTACGTCGCCGTCGAGCCCGCTCGAGGGTTTGTCACCCGGTTCCGCAAGCTCCACGCCTTCATCAGTCCCCATATCAGTTGGGGTGACCGGATCGAAGTATTTGATCTGTGCGGAATTCGCTGCGCCATCCTGATCTGCTACGACAACAACTTGGTCGAAAATCCGCGGATCGCCGCTCTGAAGGGCGCAGAGGTTGTTTTCGCCCCCCACGTCACCTGCGGGCTGCCCAGCCCGATGCCGGGTCGCGGCACGATCGACCGGAAGTTGTGGGAAGACCGCCAGCGCGACCCGGTTCCCCTGCGGATGGAATTCGAGGGGCCCAAGGGGCGTGGCTGGCTGATGCGTTGGCTTCCCGCCAGGGCCTACGAGAACGGCCTCTACTACGTCTTCACCAATCCTGTCGGTGTCGACTACGACACCGTCAAAACGGGCGGGGCCATGGTCCTCGACCCGTTTGGCGAGATCATTGCCGAGTCCCATGCACTCGGCGACGATGTGGTCGTCGGCCTGTGCACGCCCGAGAAGATCGAGATTGCTGGTGGCCGCCGCTACCTCCGCGCCCGACGCCCCGATCTTTACGAGAAACTCGTCGAACCGCTCCCCCCAGGCCAGCAACCCGAAGTCAACCCCGGCTGGCGATTGCGAATGAAGGACGAATAACCTAAGTCCGCGGACTAAACGTTTGCCCTGTCAACACTTGCGCCCCTGGCGGTTGGCCAATGCGGCAGGTTTCTTTTCACAAACTCCCGTCTCCTATATACTTGCGGTGTCAGCCGATGCTCGCCGAGTGGGTTGGACGCTTGGCTCCCGAAGGGCCGGCTGCCGTTTTCCGGCGGAGACACCATGCGAAGAAGGGAATCAGAACGATCGTCTGCGCTGCCCCTGGCTTTTGGCGGGGTGTGCGTCGCGATCGCGCTATGCGTCCCTGCCCGAGCCCAGGTCGGACTCATGGGGGTGACCAGCCGTTACGATCTGGCGCCCGGCGTTCAGGTCGAAGACGCGGGACGTACCGTTCAGACCCTCCTGGAGCGGGTGGATGCCTATCTGGTCGACGGGAAGTGGGCCGAGGCCGTCGATACGATTCGCCAGGTGATGGGGGAGTCGGGCGAAAAGCTGCTGCCCGTCTCTCCCAACCGACATGTTCCCACGCGAACGATCTGCCACCTGAAGCTGGTCGATTTTTCGCCGGAAGCGCTGCAATTGTATCGGGATCTGGCGGATCCCATCGCCGCCCAATGGTTCGAAGCCTGGCAGACCCGGCGCGACCTGGCGGCGCTGGAGCGGATTGTCGACGAAGCCTTTGTCAGTCACTGGGGAGACGACGCCCTGGCCGCCTTGGCAGAAGCGTCGTTCCAGGCGGGCCACTACGCCCGGGCCCGGTCCTATTGGGAGCGGATCCTGCCGTTCGATCCGCCCGACGGAACGCCGCGAACCTGGCTTTCCTTTCCCGACACCGACATGAACCTGGCGGAGATCCGGGCTCGGCTCGTGATGTTGACCATTTTTGAGGGGCGTCTGAACGAGGCGGAGTCGCAGTTGGTCGATTTCGATCGCCTGCATCCGAGGGCGCGGGGCAGGCTGGGGGGCGGCGATGTCGTCCTGCTCGACGCCTTGAGAGCCCTGATCGAGGAAAGCCGCACCTGGCCTGAGTTGCCGCAAGGGGCCGACTGGCCGACCTTCGCCGGTTCGCCGCTGCGGCATCGCCAGGTCGTCGAGCCTGCGGCGGTCGGCCAGATCGTCTGGCAGCAGACGATCGAGCCTCCCATGACCAACAAGCGCCCCTCGTTGTTCGTCGAGCCGAAGCTGCCGCCAGTGGCCGAAAACGAGCCCGCCCCGCTGACCTGCCATCCGGTCGTGGCAGGGAACCTCCTGTTTTGCAGCAGCCCCATGGAGATCCTGGCGATCGACTCGACCACGGGCCTTCCCGCCTGGGGAGACGGCACACGAGCCGCATTTCGCGATCCCCTTTATGGAACCGTGGAAGGGGGCGTTCTCGACACGGACGGGTTGGGCACGGCCCGGCACACGATGACGATCGCCGACAGCCGGCTCTACGCGCGGATGGGAAGCGGTGTGACGGTTCTGTCGCAACAGCCCGGACGGGCTCGGGCGGCGAACTACCTGGTCTGCCTCGACCTGCGAAGCCAGGGACGCCTGCTCTGGAAAGCGGTTCCCGAGGACGGCTGGGCCTATGAAGGCGCTCCGCTCGTACGTGGAGACGATGTCTACGTGGCCATGCGGCGCAGTGAAATCCGCCCCCAGGCCCACGTGGCTTGTCTCGACGCCCGGACCGGAACTCGCCGCTGGATACAATTCGTCTGCGCGGCGGAGACGCCCTCCCGCGGGATCTTTGCCGAGTTGACCAACGGGCTCCTGACGCTGGACGGAGATACGCTGTACTTCAGTACGAATCTGGGCGCGGTGGCGGCTTTGTCTGCCACGGACGGACGGATTCGTTGGCTGACCACCTATCCGCGGGCCCTGCAAGGGAATCTGCTCGAGCCGGCCGACCACTGGGCTCGCGACCTCACGCCCTGCCTGGCCGACCGCGGCACCCTTTATGTCGCTCCCGCCGACGCGCCGCACATTCTGGCCATTGCCGCCGACAACGGCCAGTTGCTCTGGCGGTCGTCGGCCAGTCTGGCCGACGTCGTTCACCTTCTCGGTGTCAGCGACGACTGCCTGATCGCCGGCGGACGCAAACTGGTTTGGATCCACGCCCGGGGAGCCGAGGCCGGACACGTCCGCAGCCATTGGCCCGAAGGGCACGAACAGATCGGCTACGGACGCGGCTTCCTGACTCGCGATCATGTCTGGTGGCCGACGAGAACCGACGTGTTCGTGTTCGACAAGCGGACCGCACGGCTCGTGCGACGAATCGACCTGGCGCCCCGCGGCGCTGGCGGGGGCCACCTGCTGGTCGCGGCGGGGCAACTCGTGATCGCGGCCTCCGACCGGCTGACGGCCTTCGCCGCCGAGAGCCGCCCCGTGGAATCTGAAAACACCTTGGCTCTTGGCACACCTCCGCCGAACTGACGCCCGAGGCGCCCTGCGCCGAAAACATCAAGACAGACTCCTTGCCGGAATTGCAGACATGCTTCAAGACGACGACGTTCAGGCAGTGCAGAAACTCAACGAAGCCGCCCGGCTGATCACCGACCAACTGGCCCGCGTCATCGTGGGCCAGCACCAGGTGATCGAAGAGCTGCTCGTGGCCATGTTTGCCCGCGGCCATTGCCTTCTGGTCGGCGTTCCCGGACTGGCCAAGACGTTGATGATCCGCACCTTGGCCGAGGCCCTCTCGCTCCAGTTCAGTCGCATCCAGTTCACGCCCGACCTGATGCCCTCGGATATCACCGGAACCGAGGTGATCCAGGAAGACCGGGCGACCGGGGCCCGCGAGTTGCGATTCCTGCCGGGGCCGATCTTCGCCAACGTGATCCTGGCGGATGAGATCAACCGCACGCCGCCGAAGACGCAGGCCGCCCTGCTCGAAGCCATGCAGGAACACCAACTCACGGTCGGCGGCAAGCGGCACCAACTCAGCGAACCGTTCTTCGTGCTCGCCACGCAGAACCCCATCGAGCAAGAAGGAACGTATCCCCTGCCCGAGGCGCAGCTCGATCGCTTCATGTTCAACACCTTCGTCGACTACCCCGGCGAGGACGAGGAGTTGGAGATCATCAAGCGGACCACGGCCGATGTGACGACCGAAGTGGCCCCCACGCTGACGGCGGACGAGATCATCCAGCTTCAGCACATCGTCCGGCGCGTGCCGGTGGCCGACGGCATCGCCCGCTACGCCCTGGCCCTGGCCCGCAACACCCGGCCGAACCAGGAAGGCGCTCCGCCCTTCATTCGCGATTACGTCAGTTGGGGCGCCGGGCCGCGGGCAAGTCAATACCTGGTTCTCGGCGGCAAGGCCCGGGCGGTGATCCAAGGCCGGTTCTTCGTTTCCGAGAGCGACATCCAGGCCGTGGCCTATCCCGTCTTGCGGCACCGAATCATGACCAACTTCAACGCCGAAGCGGAGGGCGTCAAACCCGACGAGATCGTTCGCCGCTTGATCGAGCACGTCAATCGCAATACCGACAGGATGCCGGTCGAAGGCGTGCCGGAAGTGCTCAAGTAACCGTCTCTCTGCGGCCCGAATCATGTCCCCCAGCGCGGAATCCTATCTGAACCCGCAGATCCTGGCGCGAATCCAGGGGTTGGCGCTGCGCGCACGGCTCATCGTGGAAGGATACGTCTCGGGCGTGCACCGAAGTCCGTTCCACGGTTTCTCGATCGAGTTCGCCGAGCATCGCGAGTATGCGCCCGGCGACGATCTGCGCTACGTCGACTGGAAGGTCTTCGGCCGGACCGACAAGTTCTACCTGAAACAGTACGAGGAAGAGACGAACCTGATCTGCAACCTGCTGCTCGACACGAGCGAAAGCATGTCGTACCGGAGCGACGAGGCGGCTCTGTCGAAACTCGAGTATGCCAAGTGCGTGGCGGCCGCCTTGAGTTACCTCGTGCTCCACCAGCAGGACAGCATCGGCCTGGCTACGTTCGACCGCGAGATTCGGGCGCTGGTCCGTCCCAGCAGCAATCCCTCGCAACTCAAGCAGGTCCTGCACTTGCTGGAGGAGAGCGGCGGACAGAGCAAGACCGAAACCGGTCCCATCTTTCACAACCTGGCGGAACGATTTCGCAAACGTGGGATCGTGATCGTTCTCAGCGACCTGTTCGACGACGTGCCGTCGATGCTGGCAGGGCTGAAACACTTCCGCCACAAACGCCACGAGGTGGTCCTGTTCCACGTGCTCGATCCGGCCGAGCTGGAGTTTCCTTTCCGGCGCGTGACCATGTTCGAAGGACTGGAAGACTTGCCCAAGGTGCTGGCCGATCCTCCGTCGCTGCGAAAGGCCTACCTGAAAGAGTTCCACGCATATATCCGGCAGTTGAAGCAGGGCTGCCGCATGCACCGCATCGACTACGTTCAAATGCGGACCGACCAGAGTTTCGACGTCGCCTTGTCGGCCTACCTGGCCTCACGAGGCGGACGGCTGCGCACATGAGATTGGTTCGAAGGTGGAAATGGAAAAGGATGATTGATGTGAAGGGGTGGTATCAGCCGTAGGACGTGTTTGTTCAGCCGTAGGACAGGTTTGTAACCTGTCTGGACAGGATACAATCCTGTCCTACGTGCATGCACCTGCCTGCGACGAGCAAGCTCGCAAAGCTCCAAGGACCAGTTGGTCGTGATGTTGACAGAAACGGTGCTTCTAGGTTTCGATCTGCTCAGCCCGTCGATGCTCGGCTGGCTGGCGGTCGGCATTGCGCCGTTGCTGATTCATCTGTGGAGCCGCCGGCGTTATCAGGAGATGCCCTGGGCCGCGATGCAATACCTGCTCGCGGCCATGAAATCCGCCCGCAGGCGCACCCGTCTCGAACAGTGGCTGCTGTTGCTGTTGCGTACGGCGATCGTCGTCACGGTGGTGTTGGCCGCCTCTGAGCCGTATCTGGAACTGGGCGCCGTCCCCTTCGTGCCGGGAGTCAGAACCTACCGCCTGTTTCTCCTCGACGGATCTTATTCCATGGATTACCGGCGGGGCGAGACCAGCCAGTTTCGGGCCGCCAAGGAACTCATCGCCCGGGTGGTCGACGAAAGCCGCCAGGGCGATGGCTTCTCCCTGGTGTTGATGTCGGACCCGGCTCGCGTGGTCGTCGAGGAGCCGAGTCTCGTCCCCCGTGAATTCCTGGCGGAACTCGACGCCCTGCGGCAGCCGCACACGGGCGCCGACCTGGCAGGAGCCGTTGCCCATGTCGAACGGCTGGTGGAGGAAACCAAACGCCGCCATCCCAAGCTGACCCGGCACGAAGTCTACATCCTCACCGACCTCGGCCGCACCGCCTGGGACGCGGAGTCGCTCGGCCAAAGCTCGACGCTCGCCGTTCGAAAACGTCTCCAGAAGCTGGCCAAGAGCGCCGAACTGTATCTGATCGACCTCGGGCAAAGCGAGGCCGAGAATCTGGCGGTCGCCGGTCTCAAGACCGAGCAGCCCTTCGCCATTCGCGGGCAGAACCTCGTCGTCCGGACCGAGATCCAGAGCTACGCCCGCTCGGCGAAGGACCAGCCGGTCCAACTCATCGTCGATGGCCGCCGAGCGGCGGAGGAGCCGGTACGTCTCAGTCCGGGCGGGACCACTTCGGCCGTGTTCTACCACCGTTTTGACACGCCCGGCGATCACACCTTGGAGATCGCCGCCCCCGGCGACCGCCTCGAGATCGACAATAGCCGTTGGCTGGCCGTCACCGTGAAGCCGGCGGTGCGCGTGCTCTGCATCGACGGGAGCGCCGGCGGTGCTGCCGGACGGGCCACCGACTTCCTGGTCTACGCCCTCGCGCCGGAGACTTCGCAGAACCTCACCACAACCATCGCTCCGGAAGTGGCAGGCGAAAACGCCCTGCTTGAACTCGATCTGCACCAATACGAGTGCCTGTTCCTGGTCAACGTCGCCCAGTTTACGGGGAGCGAGGCGCTCGTGCTCGACAAGTACCTTCAGGCCGGCGGCAGCCTGGTCTTCTTCCTCGGCGATCGGGTCATGGCCGACCGCTACAACCAGGTGCTCGGCGGCGCCGCGCCCGGCGGCGTCGACCTGCTTCCGGCTCGTCTCGCGTCCGAGCCGGTCAAGGGACGCTGGACCGTCAACCCCCTGGAGTACCGCCATCCGATCGTCGAGGTGTTTCGGGGACAAGAGCAATCGGGACTGTTGACGACGCCGATCGAGGAACGTTTTCCCCTCGAAGTCCCCGAGAACTCTGCCTCGCGCACCGTTGCGGCGTTGGACGACGGCTCCCCCTTGATCGTCGAACGGCCCGTCCATCGGGGGCGTGTGATCCTTGTCGGCACGTCGGCCGACATTTCCTGGACTCCGATGCCCGTCCTGCCGAGCTATGTTCCGATCGTGCAGGAATTGTTGGCCTTTGCCGTCGCCGATCAGTCCCGGCGCCGCAACATCGAGGTCGGTGAGTCCATCGGGGCAACGCTGCCCCGGATCGGCGGGAGTACGTCCGTCACCGTTCAGACACCCGACGGTCGCAACGAGACGACGCCGTTGGTAGTCGAAGGAGGGACCGGGACCTGGAGCTTCGCGGCCACCGACGTCAGCGGCATCTATTCGGCCGCGCCCGCCGACACCCCGGACGCCGGGCAGACGTTCGCCGTGAACGTCGACCCGGCCGAGGGCAACCTGGCCAAGATCACCGAAGCGGAACTGCGGCAGGGCGTGCTCGCAGGCGTGAACGTCCAACTCCGCACCGATTGGCAGCGCATGGCGGAGCAGCCGGCCAGCGTGACGACCCGCTCGAGTAGTTTCGCCAAGAATCTGCTTTATCTCCTCCTGGCACTGCTGTTTGTGGAAACGTACCTGGCACGACGATTCGGACACCACCGATGAGCAACCGGCTTCCCCATTGGATCGAGCAACTGCTCGGGATCGAGACGGGCCCCGGAGAGGGGGCCGGCTGGAGCCTCGAGCAGACGTGGAACTGGCCGTCCTGGGTGACGCTGCTGTTCGTGCTGTTTGCCGCCGCTTTCGTGCTCGTCAACTACGCCCGCGATAATCCCGAATCGTCCAAGCGGTTCCGCATGCTCCTGGCGGTCAATCGCATGGCCTTGATCGCCATCGTCCTCTTCATGCTGGCCCAGTTCGTCCTGCTCCTGCACCTGACGGGGCTGCCGTACATGGCGATCGTCGTCGACGATTCGCTGAGCATGACCACGGCCGATCATTACGAGGCCGGCAGACTCGAGAAGATCAGAAGCCGCCTGCAACAGGCCGGATTCGAGGAAGTGTCGCGTTTTAACCAGGCTCGGGCGTTCCTGTGCGAGAACGACGGGGCAGTGCTCCGATCGATGCGCGACGATCACAAGATGCGAGTCTACTACACGACCGAACAGGCCCGCGCCCAAGGGGCCGAACCGGAGACGCTTGTGGCGGAACTGCGGGCGCGGGCCGCCGAAGGCGAATCGACCAAGCTGGGAACGACCTTGCGGGCGGTGTTCGACGACCTGCGAGGGATGGCGCCGGCGGCAGTCGTCCTGCTGACCGACGGCGTCAACACTCAGGGCCCGTCGCTCGACGATGCGGCCGAGTGGGCCGTCCGAAGAGGCGTTCCGGTGTTTTGCGTCGGGCTCGGCGACGAGCAGCCCGTCCGCGACGTCCAACTGACGGACCTGCTCGTCGAAGACGTCGTGTTTGTGGGCGACATGGTCCAGTTCGAATTCCGCGTCGGCGATACGGGCTTCGAGGGGAAGGAAGTCGAGGTCGTCCTGCGGCGGCTCGATCAGACCGAGGAACTGGCTCGTACAACGGTGAAACTTCCCCCGGCAGGCCAGACGGACACGCATCGGATCCCGTACCGGCCGACCGAAGAAGGCGAGTTCCGCTTCGTCGTCGAAATCGAACCGCAGGAAGGCGAGCAGCAAACCGACAACAACCGGCGCGAGCGAGTCGTTCGGGTCCGAAAGGAGAAGATCCGCGTGTTGCTCGCCTATGCCTATCCCAGTTACGAATTCCGCTACCTGCGCAACATGTTCAAACGCGACGGCACGGTGGAGCTGGATACGGTCCTACAGGAAGCCGACCTCGAATACGCCGAGCAGGATGCGACGGCGCTGCGGAGTTTCCCCGTTCGGCGCGAGGAGCTGTTCAAGTACGACGTGATCGTCCTGGGCGACGTCGACCCCGGCCTGCTCAATCCGGCCATGCTCCAGAATGTGGCCGACTTCGTCAACCAACCCGGCAAGGGAGGCGCCCTGGTGTGTATCGCCGGGCCGCGTTACATGCCTTTGGCCTATCGCGGCACGGTCCTCGAAGACCTGCTGCCGATCCGGGCGTCGACGGTCCGGGTTCCCGTGGAACAGACGCCGCTCACCGAGCCGATTCAAATCGTGGCCACAGAACTCGGGCTGATGAATCCGGGGATGCAACTGGGCGATTCGCCGGCCGAATCGAGCGATATCTGGGACAGGTTGCCGGGGGTTTACTGGATGGCCGATGCCCCCGACCTGAAGCCGGGTGCTCGCGTGTTGGCCACTCGCAGCGATACGGTCGGCCCCGACGGATCGCCGCTGCCGGCGTTTGTCATGCAGTATGTCGGGGCGGGAAAGGTGCTGTTCCACGCTACCGACGAGACCTGGCGATGGCGATACCGCGTCGGCGACGTCTTCTACGCTCGTTACTGGATTCAGACCGTCCGCGATCTGTGCCGGTCGAAACTGTCCGATTCCGGCAGCGGCGCCGACCTGCTCACGGACCGCCGCGAGTATCAGCAGGGCGAATCGGTGACGCTGCGAGTCCGCTTCGACGATCCTCGCCGCGCCCCGGCCGCCGACGACGGAGTGACCGTGGTGGTCGAACAGCAGGGGCGGCAGATGCAGCGCGTCAACCTGCGCCGCAGCGTGGCCGGGCAAGCGGTCTTCCAGGCGACCCTGCCACGGCCGAGCGTGGGCGAATACCACGCCTGGCTCGCAGTTCCAACGGTGGAGGGAGTGGCACCCTCGGTCGACTTCCGAGTGGCCGCGCCGCCCGGCGAATTCGAACGGATCGAAATGGATGCCGTCGGACTGCGCCGCGCGGCCGAACGGACCGGAGGGCGTTTCTATACTTTCGAAACGGCCGACCGTCTGCTTCGCGATCTTCCCCAAGGTCGCCAGGTACCCGTTGAATCGCTGCCGCCAACCCCTCTGTGGAATCGCTGGTTTGTCCTGTTGGCGTTTCTCACGCTCCTGGTCATGGAATGGATTCTGCGAAAATGGGGCGACATGGTGTAGAATTAGGCAAGTGGACGGTGAAACACGAGAAGCACGCACCATGCGTGCATCTTGGAAATACGAAATTCGAAGTACGAAATTCGAAACAAACCCAAAATCCCAACATCAAAGGCTCGAAACAAGACCGTGCGTGTCGGCATAGGTCTGTTCGTCAGGTTTGAAACATTCAGATTTCGGCTTTTGAATTTGTTTAGGATTTCGAGTTTCGTATTTCGGATTTGGCTGCGGCCGGAGGCCGTGCGACGCAGGCGGAAGAAGTACGAGAGTAGGACCTCCATGAACCACCCACTGGAACAACGACTCCGCAAGGTGCGACGCCGCGTGCGGGGACTCCTCGCGCTCCACGGCGCGGCCTGGGTCGCTGGCTGCGTGGTGGGGGCAGTGATTTTTTTCGGGTTGGTCGACTTCCTGTTGCGCTTTCGGGATCCTGGCATTCGGCTGTTCTGCACGCTGGCGGTTGTGGGGCTGTTTTTCTGGACGGTGCGCCGCCACCTGGTGCAGGTGCTGGCGATCCCCTGGCGCGACGCCGATCTGGCTCGGCGATTGGGGCGTGCCTTTCCCTCCGTCGGCGACGCATTACCCAGTGCGATCGAATTCTTGCACCAGCGCGAGGACGATCCGGCGGCCGGTTCCGTTGCCTTGCGCCGTGCGGTGGTTGTTCAGACCACGGCCGACGTCGAGAAAATCGATCTGCTGGGCGCCGTGCGGGTCGGCCCCGTCGGCAAAGTGATCGGTGCGGCGCTGGTCGTGATCCTGGTTGGATTGGGGATTGTGATCACCGCCCCAGCGTCGGCGGGGATCGCGCTGTCGAGGCTCGCGAATCCCTTCGGCGAAACCGTTTGGCCGCAGGCCACCCACCTCGCCGTCCTGCAATCGGGCCCCGCACCGCCGCTCCGGCTGAGGCCGAAAGAGACGTTTGCCCCCGTTATCCTCGATCTGTCTCACGAGACGTTGCCCAAGTCGCTGAAGGTTCATTACCGATTTGAGTCCGGCTCGTCGGCTCCGCCCGAAGAAGCCCGCGTCACCCACCAAGCCGAGGTGGGCCGATCGACGGTTCGCGGCAACGTCCAGACGCCGTTCTCCTTCCGCTTCGTTGCGGGCGAGGAAGTCTTGAGCGATTGGTGCGACGTTCGCGTTGGCGACACCCCGGCGATTCCGCCCGGCGTCGGCTTGCCGCCCCCGTCGAAGCCGGTGCTGGTTGCCCGCGTGCTTCCGCCGGCGGCGATCGCCGACGACCAGCGACGCCTGGCGGTGGTGCTCCAGCAGCACCGCGTCGAGCGGATCGCTCTCGGAGGCGTCTTCGAGGCCGAGTTGATCGACGCCCGCGGCGCGAGGCTGCCGGCCGGCGCTCGAGTGTTCTACCGCTGGCAGGATGACGAGGGCAACAATCGGGAGGAGCGTGGCGAAGTCCAGTATCTTGACAGTCGAATCCGGGTGCGCCGGGAGAACGTGACCCGATCGTTCGCCTATCGTGTCGAGGCGGGCGACGACCGTCAAATGCCCTGGATCCCAGTCCTGGTGGTCCCGGCCCCGTGCATCGAGCAGCAGGAGACGCACGTCACCCCGCCCGCCTACACCGGGCTGCCCACTCGGGAAGCGGACACGCTCGTGCGGGCCCTGGTTGGCTCGCGGGTCCGGATCGAGGCGACCGCCAGTCGCCCCCTTTCGGCGGCCGCGTTCTGCTCGGAGGACGGCGACCGGATCGAGTGCCCTATCTCCGACCCGAATCGGCGCAGGATCGAGATCGAACTCGACGTCGAGAAGTCGGCCACCTACTGGTTCGAGTTGACCGACTCGGAGGGCCTTGAGGGCGGCCGTGTGATGCGTTGGGACGTGCGAGCCGTGCCCGACGCCCCGCCCACCGTGACGATCGAGGAACCGGCCGGCAATATCTTCGTTACCCCGCAAGCGACCTTGCCGCTTCGCATCGGCGTCAAAGACGACCTCGCCGTCCGCAGCATCGAGATGAGCTTCACCCGCGACGAGGCGGAAACTACCGAGAAGGTCTCGCTCTTCAGACGCCCTGATGCGGCCGAGCCGGCGGGCGACCCCGATGAGGGCGAGGTCCGAACCGTCGATTATGCCTGGGCGTTGAGCGATCTGGCCCTCCTGCCTGGCAGCCAGCTTGCCATGCACGTCGAGGCTGCCGACGATCTACCGCAAAGGGGCCGCAGCGAGACCCGGCGAGTCAGCATCATCACGCCCGAGGAATTGGCCGAGCGGATTGCCACTCGTCAGTCGATGATTCTCAGTGAGCTGGCCCGCGTGTTGGAGATGCAGCGTCTGTGCCGACGTCAGACCGCCGAACTGGAAATCCGTCTTCGGGAGACCGCCGCCTTGGCCCAGCCGGACGTTGACCGGCTCCGCGGCGCCGAACTCAACCAGCGGCAGGTGAACCGCTCGCTGACGGCCAGCGGCGAGGGAGTGCCCATGCATATTGCCGGCCTCCTGGCCGATCTGGACAACAACGGAATCGACAACCCTGACGTCCGCCGGCGGATGGAAGACATGCTCCGGGAACTCGATCGGCTCGGACGGGAGCATCTCCCTCTGATTACCCTCAACATGACCGCCGCCATCAAAGGCGCACAGATCCGTCTGGAGCGTCCTTCGGACAAGACCTCCGACCAGGAAATCGCGGTCCCCCTGAACAATGCCGGCGTGCACCAGGATGCCGTCATCGCCGCACTCGAAGACATGCTGGCACGCCTGGCCCAATGGGAGAACTACCGCCAGTTCCATCGCCGCGTGGCGCAACTCCTGCGGGAACAGAAGGAATTGGCCGGTCAGACGTCCGTGTTGGCACAAAACACGCTCGGGAAGAACGCACGCGATCTGACTCCGCAGGAAATCGCCGATTCGAAGATCCAATCCCGCCGCCAGGCGGAGTTGGCCAGAGATCTCGACCGCATCGAAGACGAGATGCGCCGCAGCGCGGTCGACCTCCAGGCCTCGGATCCCCTGGCGGCCGAGACCTTGACCGACGCCCTGGCCGAGTCGCGCCGGCTCGCCCTCTCAACCACGATGTACGATGCGGGCCGGGCCGTCGACGAGAACCGCATGGGGCAAGCGACCGCCCAGCAGCAGCGGGTGATCGAGGGCCTCGATCGCGTTCTCGACATCCTGGGCAACCGTCGCCAGTACGAACTTGCCCGGCTGATTCGCCGGCTTCAGCAGGCCGAGCAGCAACTCGACGCGTTGGCTCAACGTCAGGGCCGGTTGCAGGAGCAGATGGAAGAGACGGCCAAGACGGAAGATGCCGAAGCGCGCCGAAATCGTCTGCAGCAACTGCAAGGCGTCCAGGAAGAAATCGGCAAGGAGACGGAACAGGCGTCGCGCCAGCTCCAGCGTCTGTCGGCCGACGAGGTGGCCGACAAGACCAAGGACGCTCAGAAGAGCATGCAACAGACGAGCGACTCGGCGCAGAAAGGCGACGCAGAGAAAGCCGCCCAGGAGGCCGGCGAAGCTCGCAAGAAACTCGAAGAGGCCAAGCAGCAACTCGCCGACCGGCGCCGCCAGGCTGAGGCGGAACTGGCCTTCGAACAGTTGGCCCAGCTCGAAGACGGCCTGAAAGCCCTGCGACGCCGACAGCAGGCGGCCCTGGAGGCCACCCAGCGGCTCGATCAGTTGCTGGCCCAGAACACCACCCTCAGCGAGGCCCAGCGAGCGACGCTGGCGAGCGTGGCCCGGGAACAGGCCCTGTTGCAGGAAGAAACCGGTCAAACTCGCGACGATCTGGCAGCCGCTGCCGTATTCCAACTGGTGCTGTCCCAGACCGCCGACGATATGGCAGCCGCTCACGCCGAACTGTTGCGGGAACAGACAGGCCAGGCAACGCAGCAAGCCCAGCAATCGGCGCTTGCCCGGCTCGATCAGATCGTCGAAGCCCTTCAGCCCGTCGAACCCGAAGAGGAACAGTCGGAGGATAACCAAGGCGGCGGCCAAGGCCAGGGGCAGGGCCAGAATGCCCCCAAGGCGCCGGGCGACGCCTTGAAAGCGATGGCGGAGCTGAAGCTCCTGAAGCTGATGCAGGTCGGAATCAACGGTCGGACCGAAGCCTTGGAGAAGCAGTACGGAGCGGGAGACGCCGTGCCGGAACAGGCCCGCCAGGAATACGCCCGGCTGAGCCGCGAACAGGGACACCTGGCCGATCTGCTCCTGGGCCTGATGCAGGAAATGGCGGCCCCCGAGGAAGATCCGGCAGGGCTGCCGACTCTCGATCCGGACGGTTCGGAACCCGATAGGGAGGAAATGCCATGACCGTATACAGAAAACATGCCATCCCGGTGTGCGGATCGCTTGCGATGCTTGCGGCGGCCTGGATCGGTTTCGACTTGGCCTCCGCCCGGGCCCAGAGCCCGCAGGTCGTTCCTCCCTCGCTCGACGACGCTCTGTTCGGCGACGTCAAAACCGGCTCGATCGATCCGGCCGTGGAGCGAGAATTGTTTGGTGAGCCGCCGAAAGTGCCGGAGAAACAAGAGGCATCCACCAAGGAACCGCTTTCGAAACGGCGGATCGACGCCTGGAACGACCTGCTTGAGAGAGAACTGGCCGAGGCCGCGGTCGACGAAACGAGAAATCCGCTCCTGGGGATCGCCCGCAGCATGCGCCTGGTCGAGGGGCTCATCGAGGAGAACGAATCGGGCCAGAGGACTCAGCAGATCCAGGCCGAGATCATCATCGACATCGATTCGCTCCTCAAGCAGGCCAAGAAGAAGTGCCAGTCCTGCGCCAGCCAGAGCCAGAGCGTGGCCGAGCGAAAGCCCACCGAGCAGCCTAAGCCGTCGAAGCCCAAGGAAGGCAGCCCCAAACCAAAGCCTGCCACCACCAGCAATATCAAGCCGGGCAAGGCCGAAGGTAACATGCCCGACATGGACGAGATGATGGCGGTCATCAAGCAGGTCTGGGGCGAATTGCCCGAGAAGGAACGTCAGCAGATGCTTCAGACCTCCGTCGAAGAGTTCCTGCCCAAGTATGCCGACCTGATCGCGCGCTACTTCAAACGCCTTGCCGAGGATCGAAAGGAGCCGCAATGATCCATTTGCAGCCCAAATCCGCCCGGCCGCTTTCGGGAAGCGTGGTGTTCGCCGTGATGGCATTCCTGCTCGTTGTCGCGCGGGCGCCCGGTCAGGACCTGCGGGTTGAGGCTGATGCGGGTAAGCTGATCACTCCGGCCGCCGACGCCGCCATCGAAAAGGGGCTGGCCTATCTCGACGCGTCGCAACACGACGACGGCTCCTTTGCCTCGGGTGGATACCGGGGAAACGTAGCCATCTGCGGGCTGGCCGGACTTGCCTTCATGGCCGGCGGCAGCACCCCCGGCCGCGGCCCCTACGGCGAGAACGTTGCCCGCTGCCTCGACTACATTCTCGTCCATACTCAGGAAAGCGGTTTCATTACCGCCCCCGGATCGGCCAGCCACGGTCCGATGTACGGCCATGGATTTGCCGCCCTGTTTCTGGCGGAGTGCTACGGAATGTCGGGCAACAAGGAGATCCGCGAGAAACTCGACTCGGCAGTCGACTTGATCGTCAACACCCAGAACGACGAGGGAGGCTGGCGCTATCAGCCCCGCCGCCTCGACGCCGACATCAGCGTCACCATCTGCCAGGTCATGGCCCTCAGGGCTGCCCGCAATGCCGGAATCGAAGTGCCGATGGAAACGATCGACAAGTGCATCGACTACGTACGCCGCAGCCAGAACCCCGACGGCGGGTTCATGTACATGGTGAGCGGCGGAGAAAGCGGTTTCGCCCGCTCCGCGGCCGGCGTGGTGGCCCTGCACAGCGCCGGCGTCTACGAGGGCCCGGAACTGGGCAAGGGTATCGAATACCTGATGAAGTTCCTCCCCGGCGACGGCCGCTCCGACGCCGCCGGCAGCTACTACTTCTACGGCCACTACTATGCCGTCCAGGCCATGTGGCGCCAGGGGGGCGAACCCTGGCAGAAATGGTACCCCGCCATCCGCGACGAACTCGTCAGCCGCCAGCGAACCGACGGCTCCTGGATGTCGCCCATTTCCCCCGAATACGCCACGGCCATGTGCTGTATCGTCCTCCAGGTTCCCAACAATTTCTTGCCGATTCTGCAACGCTAGAGCCTTCAGTCATATTTGGCTGCGACCGGAGGCCACCCTAGGATGGAAGAAGCCGTAACCATGTGGCCCAGAATCATCCTGATCCTCTCGTTGTCCGCCGCCACCGTTGCCGTGGCCGACGAGCCGATCGCTGTTCCGGTCGCCGGCGAGCCGTTCGCGGGCGAACTGCTGGCAGCCGATTCTGGCGAGTCGTTCACCTTTCGCACCAAAGACGGAACCCGAGAACTGCCGGCAGATGCACTGGTCCGCTGGGGTGCTTGTGCCGAACCGGATCGCGCCCCCGTGTTCCTTCTCCGCGACGGAACCCTGCTGGTCGCCGGCATTCTTGAAGCAACCGAGAAGGAGTTGACGCTCGATTCCGATACCCTCGGGCTCGTGCGGCTGCCCCGGGAGCAACTCGCGGCACTGATCCTGCGGCTCCCTGCCGCGCGGATCGACCGCGACCGCCTGCTCGACGAGGCCGCCCGCAACAACGAAGATACCGCTCGCGTCATCCTGCTCAACGGCGATCGAATGCGCGGAGAACTGGTCGCGCTCGACGATCGGAAAGCCACGCTCCGAAACCCAGTAGGAACGATCGACCTCGAAACGAATCGGATCAGTTCGCTCAGCTTCCCGTCCGCGGGCGGCGACCGTGCGCCCCGTTGCCGCGTGGTGGGGTTGACAGACGGCAGCCGTCTCTGCGTCAAGCAACTTGCGATCAACGAACAGAACGCGACGCTGGTTCTCGCCGGCGGGCTCACCTGCAAGGCAGACCTGTCGGCCGTCGTCTTCCTGCAACCCGTCTCGCCGCGCATCCTCTATCTCTCCGACATGTCCCCCACCGGTTATCGCCACGTCCCCTATCTCAACCGCTCGTGGCCGTACCAGGCGGACCGCAATGTCTTGGGCGGTCTGATGCGTTGTGCCGGCCAATTGCATCTCAAGGGCCTCGGCATGCACACGGCCGCTCGCATCAGTTATGTGCCGCCGAAGGGCGCAGCGCAGTTTCAGGCGGCCCTGGGCGTCGACGACGGAACCCAAGGGATGGGGAGCGTGCGATTCCGCGTCTTCGTCGACGGCAAAGAAGCCTACGTGAGCCCCACCGTTCGCGGGCTCGACCCGCCGATTCCGATTTCCGTCGACGTCCGCAAAGTCCAACGCCTCGACTTGGTCGTCGACTTCGCCGATCGTGCCGACGTCCAGGACCACGCCAACTGGCTCGACGCCCGCTTCGTGCTGGAAGAATAGCCTCTACCCGTCAGTTGCACAAATCCATTGATGTGATCTTGACAAAAGGCGGTGAAACTCGATGCTTTCCAGTGTAAGAAAAAGTGTCCCCAATGGGAACAATGGAAAACAGGAGTTCACCGCCAGTGAAGT
>Ga0209612_1000462_pt1 | contig 42770 bp, 29 predicted proteins | sample BioC12SIPDNA_FD_185746 | JGI IMG/M metagenome (GOLD analysis project Ga0209612, IMG submission 185746) | Anaerobic biogas reactor microbial communites from Washington, USA - Biogas_R1_B C12 SIP DNA (SPAdes) (version 2) | ecosystem: Engineered > Bioreactor > Anaerobic > Unclassified | place...
CGAGGCCTGAACCGAGGTGGGTGCGACCAGCTATGTCACACACGGTCGGGACGACCTGAGGCAGATGCTGGCGGCCGTGGGCGCCGCCGATATCGACGACCTGTTCGCCGGGATCCCGGACGAGGTCCGCCGCCGCGAGCCGCTCGCGCTGCCGGCCGGCGTCAGCGAGGTCGAGGTGACGGCGGCGCTGCGCTGCCTGGCGGGCAGGGACGTGCCGGCGACGCAGCTGGTCAGCTTCCTCGGCGCGGGCGTCTACGACCACCACGTCCCCGCGGTGGTCGACGCGATCGTCAGTCGCGGCGAGTTCCTCACCGCGTACACCCCGTACCAGCCGGAGCGCAGCCAAGGAGTGCTGCAGAGCATCTTCGAGTTCCAGACGGCTATCTGCGAGCTCACCGGCATGGACGTGAGCAACGCCTCCCTGTACGACGGCGGCACGGCGCTGTCCGAGGCCTCCATCCTCGCCGGCGCACAGACGCGCCGCCGCGAGGTGGCCCTGTCGGCCGGCGTGCATCCCGAATACCGTCAGGTGCTCGCCACCGCGGCGGCCGCCTACGGGCCGCGTCCGCGGCTCGTCGGACTGCGGCGAGGGGCGGCCACCGACGCGGACGCCCTCGTCGCTGCGGTGGGGGACGACACGGCGGCGGTCGTGGTGCAGCAACCCAACTTCTTCGGCGCTCTCGAGGACCTGCCGGCGCTCGCCGAGACGGCGCACGCGGCCGGAGCGCTCCTGATCGTCGTCGCCGACCCGCTGTCGCTCGGCCTGCTCGAGGCTCCCGGCCGACTCGGCGCAGACATCGTCGTCGGGGAGGCGCAGGCGCTCGGCAGCACGATGAGCTTCGGGGGTCCCGGCGTCGGCTACATGGCCGTCGCCGGCAGACTGATGCGCCGTCTTCCCGGCCGCCTGGTGGGCGAGACGGTCGACCTGGAGGGCCGTCGCGGCTATGTGCTCACGCTGCAGACGCGCGAGCAGCACATCCGCCGCGAGAAGGCGACCAGCAACATCTGCTCGAACCACGCACTCAGCGCGTTGGCCACGCTGGTCCACCTGAGCTGGCTCGGCAAGGAGGGCCTGCCGGAGCTCGGCCTGCACTGCGCCCGCAAGGCCGCGTACCTGCGGCAGCGTCTCCTGGCGCTCCCGGGCGTGCGCGCCTTCACCGAGGGTCCCGTCTTCCGCGAGTTCGCCGTGCATCTGCCGCGCGCGGCCGGGGAGGTCGTGGAGTCGCTCGTGCCCGAGGGGTATCTCGCCGGCGTGCCCGTCAGCCGTTTCGCCGGCATGTACGACGGGGTGCTGCCCGACGGCGTGGTGTCGCTCGACGGCGTGCTGCTGCTCGCGGTCACCGAGAAGCGCACGCGCGCCGAGATCGACGCCTTCGTCGTCGCGCTCGACGGGGTGCTGGCGGGGGAAGGGGCCGGCGATGGATGAGCGGCGCGGGACACCTGCGGGTCGTACGGACGCCCAGGTCTGCCGCCCCGCGCCGGCCGACCGTCTGACCATCTACGAGAAGTCCCGTCCCGGCCGCGGCGCCTGGTCGCTCCCCGAGCTCGGCGTGCCGGAGGTCCCCGTGGACGGACTCATCCCGGCGCATCTGCGTCGGACGGCTCCGGCACGGCTCCCGGAGGTGGGCGAGGTCGACCTGGTGCGGCATTTCACCGGTCTCAGCACGCTCAACTTCGGCGTGGACAGCGGCAGCTATCCCCTCGGCAGCTGCACCATGAAGTACAACCCGCGTGTGAACGAGGCCGCCGCACGGCTCGAGGGCTTCTCCGGGCTGCATCCGTATCAGCCGGAGTCGCTCGTGCAGGGGGCGCTGGAGCTGATGCACGAGCTCGAGAGCTGGCTGGTCGAGATCAGCGGCCTGCATGCGGCCACATTGCAGCCGGCGGCCGGCGCGCACGGCGAGCTCACCGGACTGCTCGTCATCCGCGCGGCCCACCTGGCCGAGGGCCGCGACCCCAGGCGGATCATCATCCCCGACACGGCGCACGGCACCAATCCCGCCAGCGTCGTGATGGGCGGGTTCGTGCCCGCCCCGGTGCGCAGCGACGCGCGGGGCGGGGTCGACATGGATGATCTGCGCGCGGTCGTCGCGGAGGGCGACATCGCCGGGCTCATGCTCACCAATCCCAACACCCTCGGCCTGTTCGACGAGCACATCGTCGCGATCGCCGGCCTGGTCCACGACGCCGGCGGTCTCCTCTACTACGACGGCGCCAACGCCAACGCGGTGCTCGGCATCAGTCGCCCCGGGGACATGGGGTTCGACGTCGTCCACTTCAACACCCACAAGACTTTCAGCACGCCTCACGGCGGGGGCGGACCGGGCGCCGGCCCCATCGTCGTCCGGGATGCGCTGGCGCCGTTCCTGCCCGTGCCCGTGGTGGAGCGCGACGGGGACGGGCGCTTCTTCCTGCAGTACGACCGTCCCCTGTCCATCGGCAAGGTGCGCACCTTCTACGGCAACTTCGGGGTGCTGGTGCGCGCCTGGACCTACATCCGCAGCCTGGGCGCCGAAGGACTCCGCCAGGTCAGCGAGACGGCGGTGCTCAACGCCAACTACGTGATGGAGGGCCTGCGCGACATCCTCGACCTGCCGTACGGCGAGCGGCGCTGCATGCACGAGTTCGTCGGCTCGGCGGCGCCGTTCAGGGAACACGGCGTGCGTGCGCTCGACGTCGCCAAGCGTCTGCTCGACCACGGGGTGCATCCGCCGACCACCTACTTCCCGCTCATCGTGGACGAAGCCCTCATGGTGGAGCCGACCGAGACCGAGTCCAAGGACGCGCTCGACTGGCTGATCGGGGCGTTCCGCAGCGTGGCGGACGAGGCGAAGGAGGATCCGGCCCTGCTGCGCGAGGCCCCGGTGACGCTGCCGGTGCGGCGGCTCGACGAGGCACAGGCCGCCCGCCGCCCCGTCGTCAAGCAGCGGTTCGCGGAGGACGGCGACGGCGGCGCCTGAGGGCGCGCCGTCCGCCGCTTGTCCGTCGCCGTCGCGCAAGACCGCGGGTCTGCGACCCGCTCCGCCGGAGGTGCGCCGATGAGCACGGTCAAGGTCCTGCCCGATCTGCGCGCCGGCGGCGGCGCGCAGATGGCTCTGGATGCCGGCTTGCTCGAGACGACCGCGGAGGTCATCGCCCGCCGCTACACGTGGGCTCCGCCGGCGCTCTCGATCGGCAGGTTCCAGGAGGTGCGGCTGGTCCCGGGGCTGCCCTTCGCGGTGGTGCGCCGCCCCACCGGCGGCCGGGCGGTGCTGCACGGCGAGGCGTTCGAGTGGTCGTTCGCCGTGGCGTTCCCTCCGGGGGTCCCGGCGACGGGTCCTCGGGCGCCGGTCGACGTCGATGGGGCCTACGGCCTGGTCGCCGGGGCCTTCGCCGCCGCCCTCGAGGATCTCGGGCTGACGCTCGACGGCCACGGCGAGGTACCCTATCAGCGCAGCGCGCTCTGCTTCGCCGGCGCGCTGCGCTACGACATCTGCTCACACGGGCAGAAGGTGGTCGCCATCGCGCAGGCCAGGAGGGGCGGGCGGACGTTGGTGCACGGCTCGTTCCTCATGCAGCGGCCCCCGGACGAGTTGACCCGGGCGGTGGAGGCATTGGTCGGCGAGCCCTGGGAGGGCGAGGGTCTGGCCGGTGCGGGGGTGCTGCTGGCCCCCGAGACCATCTGGAGCGCCACGCTCCGCAAGCTGGAGGCCGGGCTGCGCAGGTTCGCGGCCGGTCGTGAGGACGGCGGCGTCCCCGGAGCTGCCGGAGAGGGAAGGAGCGACGGATGACCAAGATCCTGGTTCTCGGCGGGGGGCCCGCCGGCTATGTGGCCGCCGGTCGCGCCGCCCAGCTCGGCGCCGAGGTCACGCTGGTGGAGGCGCGCGAGATCGGCGGCACCTGTCTGAACCGGGGCTGCGTGCCCACCAAGGCCATGGTCGCCGGCGCCGAGCGTCTCCACGAGGCCAGGCGCGGCGCCGATCACGGAGTGGTGACCGGCGCCGTGTCGCTCGATTTCGACGCCTTCATGGCCCGCAAGGATGCCGTGACGAGCCGGCTCCGCGACGGCGTGGCGCACCTGCTCCGGACGCGCAAGGTGCAGGTGGTGACCGGCCGCGGGACGCTCGCGGCCCGCGGCCGGATCAGGCTAGAGCCCGGTGCGACGCTCCCTGACGGGGCCGTGCTCGAGCAGGGCGCAGTGCTCGAGGGCGACGCCGTCATCCTGGCATCAGGCTCCGAGCCGGTGCGCATGGGCCTCTTCGACTGGGAGGACCCGCGCATCCTGACCAGCGACGAGCTGTTGCGCATCGACCACGTGCCCGCCAGCCTGGCCATCGTCGGCGGCGGCGTGATCGGCTGTGAGTTCGCCAGCGTGTTCAATCGCCTGGGGAGCGAGGTGAGCGTGGTCGAGATGCTGCCGCAGCTGCTCCCGGGCGAGGACCAGCGGGTCGGACGCACACTGCAGCAGGCCTTCAAGAAGGCCGGCATCGCCGTCCACGTGAAGACGGCGGTCGAGTCGGCCGAGGGTGGAGGGGCCGGGGTGGCGCTGCGGCTGGCGGGCGGCGCCGAAGTCGTGGCCGAGTGCGTGCTGGTCGCGGTCGGACGACGCCCGGTGAGCGCCGGTCTGGGGTACGAGGAGGCCGGCGTGGAGGTCGGTCCCGGTGGCTTCGTCGTCGTCGACGAGACCTGTCGCACGTCCGTCGACGGGGTGTTCGCGGCGGGCGACGTGGCGGGTCCGCCGCTGCTCGCCCACTGGGCCTATCACCAGGGCGCCGTGGCCGCCGGGAACGCGGTCACCGGGTCGCGGCTCAAGGTCGACCGGTCGGTGGTCCCCAGCTGTGTGTTCAGCTCGCCGGAGGTCGCGAGTTGCGGCCTCACGGAGGATCGGGCGAAGGCGGCGGGGATCGAGCACGAGGTGGCCGGCGTGCGCTTCAACGGCAACTCCAAGGCGGTCTGCGACGGCGACGCCGACGGGTTCGTACGCGTCGTCTGCGAACCGGGCGGCGGCAGGGTGCTGGGCGCCAGCCTGGTCGGTCCCCACGTCACCGAGCTGGTGCACGAGCTGGCGTTGGCCGTCCACCGCGGTCTCACGCTGGAGGACGTCGCCGGAGCCATCCACGCGCACCCGACCCTCTCCGAAGCTGTGGCCGAGGCCGCGCTGGCCGGCGTCGGGCGTGGCGTCCACAGCGTCTGAGGCGTGACCGCTCCCGAGCACCAAGAGGCGGTGCCCGGCCGCGCCGGGCGTCGTGAGGGCGGGGAGATCCCCGGCGTCCACGGCGGCCGGCGCAAACCGGCGTGGCTCAAGCAGAGAACGCCCGCGCCAGGGCGATACCGGGCCACCGGTGCCCTGCTGGACGAGCTCGATCTGCACACCGTGTGCCGTGAGGCTCGTTGCCCGAACAGGGGCGAGTGTTACTCGGCCGGCACAGCGACGTTCCTGATCCTGGGGGATGTCTGCACACGGGCGTGTCGGTTCTGCGCGGTCAAGGGCGAGGACAAGTCGGGTGCACCGGTCGGCGTGTGTGCGGCGGACCCGGATGAGCCGCGCCGGGTGGCGGAGGCGGCCCGGCGCCTCGGTCTGCGGCACGTCGTCGTCACCAGTGTCACCCGCGACGACCTCGAGGACGGCGGCGCAGCGCAGTTCGCCGCTGTGGTGGCGGCGGTCCGCGAGGCCCTGCCGGGGACGACCGTCGAGGTCCTGATCCCCGATCTCGGCGGCGACCGGGACGCCCTGCGGACCGTCCTCGCCGCCTGTCCGGACGTGCTCAACCACAACCTCGAGACGGTGCCGCGCCTGTACACGCTCGCCAGGCCGGGAGCGAGCTACCGACGGTCGCTCGAGCTGCTCGCACGCGCGGCGGAGTGGGCGCGGTCGCCGGGCGTCGCCCCGACCTCCCGGGGGGTCGGCGGGACGGCTGCCCGCCCGCTCGTCAAGACCGGCCTCATGGTGGGCCTCGGCGAGAGCGCCGACGAGGTCGCGGCCCTGCTGGCCGACGCGGCAGAGTCGGGCGTGGACGTCGTGACCGTGGGCCAGTACCTGCAGCCCGAGGCCGGTTGCCTGCCGGTGCGGCGCTACGTGCCGCCGGCCGAGTTCGCCGCCCTCCGGCGTCGCGGCGAGGAGCTGGGGATGGCCGTCGTTGCGGCGCCCTTCGTGCGCTCTTCGTACAAGGCCGGTGAGCTGCTGGGGTCCGGCGGATGAGTGCGCCTGACCTGACTGCTCGGGGCGAGTCGCTGCCCCTGGCGAGGCCACAGGTGGTGGTCTTCGACCTCGACTACACTCTGCTGCGGCCCGGCGACCAGTTCGACGCGCCGGGCTATGTGCGCACCGGGGCCCGCTTCGGCCTCTCGCTGGACGCGGCACGCTGGCCGCAGGCGGAGCGCGCCGCCCACGCCGCCGTCGCAGCGCGGCGTGAGGAGACGGGGCTGGTCCATGACGACCAGCTCCTCGCCGTGATCGCCCGCACCATCGTCGAGGAGCTGGGCGGCGGCCCCAGGGGTGCGGTCGCGCTGGCCGTGCGGGCCATCATCGCAGCCTGGTCCGAGGCCGGGAGCTTCGGGCTCTACGACGACGTCGTGCCGTGTCTGGAGGCGCTCCGCACGGCCGGGGTACGAATGGCGCTCCTCTCCAACGCATTGGGCCATGGAGTGGAGGACATCGTCGCGCACTTCGCCCTGGACGGTTACCTGGCGGCCGCCGTCTCCAGCCTCGAGACCGGGGCCGTCAAACCCGCGCCACGGATGTTCTCCACCCTGTTCGGACTGCTCGGGATCGCGCCGGGGGACGCGGTCATGGTCGGTGACAGCCTGGAGGACGACGTGTCCGGGGCTCTCGCCAGCGGGGCGCACGCCATCCTGCTGGACCGGTCCCGGCGGTACCGGGGTCTCGCGGTCCCGCGCATCGAGTCGCTGGCCGAGCTGCCTGCGGCGCTCGGACTCTGACGCGGCTCGCGCTCCGGGCGGCGTGCCGCTGGACGTCACGAGGAGTGGAGCGCCCGGCATGACGGCGTCGCCGGCTCACACGTCGGCGTGGTGCGTCGACCGTCAAGGCGTCGGTGCGGCGGCCGCGGGGCGACCGACGAGGATCGCCCCATCGGCGCCGGCCAGCCACGCCGTCCCCGCCGTCACGCCCGCCGCGCGCAGGGTGCTGTCGGTGCCGGCGTCACGGGCCGTCCACGTGGTGCCACCGTCGGCGGTCTGCAGCGTGAGGCCGCGTTCGCCGCACGCCCAGCCGGTCCCATCCGGTCCCATCGCCACCGCCAGGAGTACGACCGGCGATGTCCACTGCGGCAGCCAGGTCTCGCCGCCGTCGGTGGTCGCCAGGAGCGATCCCTGGGGTCGATCTCCGTCAATGCCCCAATCCTCCACGGCGGCCCATCCGTGGAGCGCGTCGATGAAGCAGAGGTCGCGGATGCGTCCCCACACGGGGAGGTCGATCGTCCGCCAGCTTGAGCCTCCGTCGACCGTGCGGACGATCTGCGCGCGAGTCTCTCCGTAGGTCGCGCCTCCGCCCGCCCATCCGTGTGCCTGGTCGACGAAGGTGACGCAGTGGAGGTCGTCCGCCGTGACATGTGCCGCCTGCCACGCGCCGGCTCCGTCACGGCTTGCGAGGAGCGTCCCAGCCCGCCCGACGACGACGACCGTGTCGGGCGCCGGGGCGGCGACCGCGGAGAGATCGTCGTCGGTGGGCGGCTGGACACCGGTCCACGTCTCGCCGCCGTCCGTGCTTGTGACGACAGTCCCGTCGTCGCCCACCGCCCAGCCGCGAGGGCCGCGTCGGGCGAGGCCGCGGAGGTCCTTGTCGGCGATCCGTGAGCGGAGGACTCGGTCGCCGGCGGCGCGCAGCAGCCTGCCGTCGGCGCCGACCGCCCAGGTCTGGCCTTCGGAGATCGACAGGTCGTTCCATCCCGAGCGTGGCCCCTGGCCGAGCGCCCGCCATCTCCTGCCGCCGTCGGTGCTGCGGCAGAGGGCGCCGCCGGCTCCACCGGCGAGCACGACGTCGGGGCGGGCGACCGCCAGCGCGCCACAGGGACCGGGCGTCGGCAGCCGGGCGGCCCTCCATCCCTTGCGCCCTGGGCGGCGGATGAGGATGGTGCGCCCTCCACAGGCCAGTGCGCGACCTCCCGGGAGGAGACGTACTGCACGCAGCGTCTCGCCGACTCCACTGCGAACGGAGCGCCAGGTGCGGCCCCGATCCGTACTGAGAACGAGCGCGCCGCCTTCGCCGACGGCGGCGGCGCGGCCGTCCTTGCACAGCGCCACGGCGAAGAGCTTCGCACTGCACAACGAGCGGCGACCCTTCCACCGGGCGCCGCCGTCGTGGGTGCTCAGAAGCACGCCTTTCTCGCCGCAGACGAGACCGTGTCGTCCGGCGAAGGCGGCTCCATAGAGGGGTTGGCTCGTGGATGAGGATCGTCGCACCCACGTTCGACCGCCGTCGCGTGAACGCAGCAGCGTGCCCCGGTCCCCGGCCGCCCAGACCACGCGTGACGAGACCGCGACGACGGCGAAGAGGTCGCGCGTGGTCCCGCTCGGCGCGGTCGTCCAGCTCCTTCCGCCGTCGGTCGTCCGCAGGATCTCCCCGGAGGCGCCGACGATCCACGCCCGCCTGGCGTCGGCGGCGGCCACACCGAAGAGGTCGGCGGTGGTGGGGACGGACTGCGTGGCCCAGCTGAGTCCGGTATCAGCGGTGCGCACGACCGTCCCATGGGTACCCACCGCCCATCCAAAGCGTCGCCCAGCCAGCGCCATGCCGGTGAACTGGTTGCCCTGCGGCAGGGGGTTCACCCACTCCCAGCCGACGTCCGGGGGCGCCGCCGCGACGCGCTCGTCCCCGCGCTCGGCCGCGGCTGCCGGGAGTGCCCGCCGTGCGTGTCGGCCGGGCGCGTCGAGGTCGGCGTCGGCGGCGAACCGCCAGCTCGCGCCGGCGTCGTCCGAGACGAGCAGCATCCGCCGGCGATACTTGCCCGGGCGGAGCAGCGTCCGTCCGAGCACCGCGAGCGAGGACCTCAGAGCGCGGTCCTCGGTGAGTCCCGGCCCGCCTTGATAGCTGCAGGAGAGGAAGAGCCGATCCTCGGCGTCGAGCGCGAGCTTGTGGAAGAAGATGGCGTATCCGGGGTGGGCGCCGGCCACGACCACGCTCGGCTCCGTCCATGCGCCCTGGGACGCACAGGACTGATGGACCAGGGCGCCGTATCCCCGCCCCTCATGGAGATCGTCCACTCCGCGCCGCCACTGCCGAGTGACGAGATGCAGCACGTCGCGCCCGTCGCAGACGAAGGCCGGGTACGTCTGGCGGCCCTCCTGCGTGGTCGGATCCTTCGCCGGCACCCAGCCGGTGGAGACCACCGGTGTCGGGGCCGTCCACCCCAGGGCGGCGCTGAGAGGCTCGAGCGAGCGGGTGTACAGCGCCGGACTGCCATGCCCGCCGGCGATCACGTGAAGATGACCGGCGGTGTCGAGACAGATGCCGGGCTTGTTGTGAGGATCGCTCCGCCGGGGCGTGACCGCGAGCCGGAGAGGTCGGCTCGTGGTGCCGGCGGCGTGGTCGTAGCTGGAGATGTAGTGGGGCGTGCCGTGTCCTCCCCGGGCGGCGGCCTCCGACCAGACGAACCACGTCGTGCCGGCACGCGTGACCGCGAAAGAGGCCCCTCCCGAATCGCGACTCAAGCCGAGGCAGCGGTCCGTGACCCTGACCAGCGGCGGCAGCACGAGACGCCGGCCCTCGAGGCGCGGCTGGGTCACCCACAGCGTGTTGGTCTGGCTGCCGGCGACGTCCGGCGGCCCCGACCGCCGCCAGAGCGCGAGGAACGGCGGTCCGTCGATCTCGTTGTGGCCCACCCGGCGTTCGGTCACGAAGGTGCCGGCCGGCAGCTTGAAGACCGTCCAGGTCCTGCAGTGGTCCCAAGAGACGAGGAGCGCGTTGCGGGTCGACCCGTCACGCAGCCTGACCGTGATGGGGTTGTAGGCGCGGTCCTCACGGTCGAAGACGAGGCCGTCGCTGCGCAGTCCGCCGCCGCCGACTGTCTCGGCGAACGTGGGGTAGGCGGCGCGCAGCGCCGCCAGGAAGTCGAGCCGGACCCAGGCGCCGTCCACCAGGGTATGCACGTAGGAGGTCCTGTTGCCGGAGGACGAACGGCTGCGGAGGTAGGCACGCCCGTCCTGGTCGAAGGCGGGCACGTTGCGCGTGTACGCCGGCGCGTAGCCGAACTGGTCGAAGAGCCCGACGTCCGGGGCGAGCAGCACGGAGCCCGCGGCCGCGTCAGCGTCCGCGGGCAGCTGGAGCAGCGCGAACGTGACGAGGGCGACCCACGCGAGCAGGGTCGCCCTCGTCCTCTCAGATCGCGGCCGCGCGTGTCTCGTCCCGGTCCCGTCCTCCACGGGTCCAGCATACATGTGCCACCCGCCGGGCGGCGCCCGGCCTCGGCGGGACAGACGCAGCCGGCGGGGTCAGGCCAGCGTCGCCTCCACGCTCATCTCGACGTTGCCCTTGAGCGCGCTGCTGATCGGGCAGCCGTCCTTGGCGGCCTCGGCCGCCTTCTTGAACGCGGCCTCGTCGATGCCCGGCACCCAGCCCTTGACGGTGATCTCGGAGGTGCCGACCTTCCACCCTCCCTCGATCTCCTGGAAGGTCACCGTGGCGCTCGTCTCCAGCTTGTCGGGCGGGGTGCCGCCCTCGCCGAGGATGAGCGAGAGCGCCATGCTAAAGCAACTCGCATGAGCGGCCGCGACGAGTTCCTCGGGGCTTGTCTTGCCGTCTGACCGCTGGGTGCGCGAGGCCCAGGTCATCGGGAGCGGTCCCGCGGCTCCGCTCGTCGCGAGCGAGACCTCACCCTCTCCCTTGGTCAGAGTGCCGTGCCAGACGGCGTCGGCCCTGCGCGGTGCGTTGGCCATCACGATACCTCCTCAAGAGGGCTGCAGGGGGCGGGTGTCGCGTCATGCGAGACGCCCGCCGTCGAACAAGACTTGCCCGCACTCCCTCGAATCGGAACCAGCGCCGCCGCGCCTACTTGTCGCCCACGCAGTAGAGCGACCCGTCCCGGCAGCCTATGAAGACACGACCCTTCCAGAGTACCGGCGTGCTCTCGAAGGCGCCGCCGCCGGCGAAGCCGGCCTTCTCCACGACGGAGACCCGGAACCACCTCCCGTCGGGACTCCTGAGCGCTCCGTCATCATCTTTCCGTGCCGGTCTGTACTTGATCCTGTAGAGATGGATGCGATTGTCGTAGCCGCCCACGATGATGCTGTCGTCCACCATGATCGGCGTACTGATGCTGCCGCCGATGTCGAATCTGGCGATCACCCTGGGCATCGGGTATGGGCCGTCGCCGTTGGGGCCGGCGGCGCGGCCCGACGTCCTGTCCTGCGAGATCACATAGAGATGGCCGTCGATGGCCGCGAACGCCGCAAGGCGGGGCCGGCGGCCCCATGCATCGTACGCGTCGTTGACGGCGCAGGATCCGATCACGCCGCCCTCCCAGTCGGCCAGCCGGCGGTCGCCGGTCGGCATGAACCACACCACCGACTCGGACGGCGGTTTGGAGGGATCGAGACAGAGGACGCCGCCGTGGCCGCGGATGTACTGCTTCTCGACCGGGACGAGGAGCTTCCCGGCGGTCGTGGGGACCACCGTTCCATCCAGGTCGCTGCCGATGCGGTAGTCCCACACGACTCTCAGGTCGCTGCGGCGCATGCCGTACACGTGCCCGGCTCCGGAGGCCACGTACACGATGCCGTCCAACAGGCACGGTGAGGATTCGAGGACCAGGTTGCCTTGGTGGATGACCCGGTCCTGCGGATCGCCGAGCAGAAGTCGCCTGGCGACGATCCGGGGCGTCCTGTAGCCGTTCCACTGCCTGGTCCGGAACGGGTCGAGTTTGTAGAACCAGCCGCTTTCGACGCCCGCATACAACCGTCCTCCGTGGAAGAACCCACTGCCGTCCACATCGCGGCTGTAGCTGTCGGTGAGAGGCACCGGCAGCCTCCACAGCTCCCTGCCGGTGCCGAACGAGACGGCACGGTACGGGGCCAGGAGAGGGTCGGCGTAGTTCGACGGCCAGCCGCGACGCGAGCCTGCGACGACCATGTACCTGTCGTCCGCCGTGGCGGCACGAGGGTTCTCGATCACGGTCGGACTGCTCTTGATGATGTCGTCGAAGGCGTACTCCCAGACGATCCTGCCGGTCTTGAGATCGATCTTGTGCAGCTTGCGGTCGTAGGCGCCCCAGAGCAGGTACAGTCTGCCCTGGTCGCGCACGATGACGGGCTGCCCCGTCCAGCCGCTGCCGGTCCAGGGCTTGTTCTCGCCCTTGGCGACCGGCGCAGTCATCCCCCCGCCGACATACGTTCGCCAGACGAGCGAGAGCGACGTGGGCGCCGGGCCGAGGCCGTAGACCCGGCGCGTCTCGTCTCCGAGGAACGTGGCGAGCTTGATGCCGTCACCCTTCGAGACGATGGGGGGAGGCGGGTCGATCTCGACCGCCTTGGTCAGGGTCGTGAGCAGGACTCCGGAGACGACTGCGGGCGTCGACGCGGCGGCAGGCTGATCGTTCGCCGTGCCGAGCCCGGCGAGGCGCCATGCGTCCCGCGCCCGGTCGCCGGCGACGAGCACGCCGCCGGCCACCGCGCCGCAGCCGACCGCCACGAGCAGCGCGACGAGAAGGATACGCCGCCGTCGGCGCCGACTCCGGCGGCGAGCCTCCACGGCGCTCTCGCTGACGTAGACCCGGTAGGGCGCCTTGCGGCGCGCACGCTGGTGCCCGCTCACGATGCGCGTAGCGTACCATCGCCGCGCGCCTGCGGGGACTCATGAGATCGGCGGATCTGCCGATTCCATGGATGTGAGATCCGGTCTGTGGCCACATCGGCTCCGAGAAAGCACGGCGGGCGCGGCGGCGGTCGCCTTGTTGTTCGCCGTCGTCGCGATCGCCTGTGTGCTGTCCGGTCCTGCCCAGGCGCACGCGGGCCCGCGGGGCGGCGCTCTGACGACCACCGGCCCCGTGCCGCCGCCGGGGGTGCTGCCGCCCGTCCTCGGTCGCGCCGCCGCGACCGGCGTCGGCGAGGTGGTACTCGGCGGCGCCCCGGCGTACCTGTGGCGCGACGGGTGTGCTCCCACATCGGCCGGCATGCTCCTCGGCTACTACGACGCGCACGGGTTCCCGGACCTGATCCCCGGGGACGCGTCCACGCAGACCCCGGCCGTGGATCAGGCGATCGCCTCTCACGGCACGGGCGCCGAGCCGCGGCACTACGAGGACTACGCGCTGCCCAAGGACAACGGCGGCAGCATCCAGCCCGACCGGAGTCAGCATCCGGACGGCGCCAGGCACGCCGACGACTGTCTCGCCGACCTCATGGGGACCTCACGCAGCGCCCTGGGCCTCGCGTACGGCTGGAGCTACACGAACAGACTCGGTCCGGCCGTGCGGGCGTACGTCGCGTCGACCTGTCCGTCGGCGTCGGTCGCCTTCGCCGACTACTTCATCTACTACAGCGGCCCGCGCGAGCTCACCTTCGCCGTGTTCCAGGCCGAGATCGACGCCGGCCGCCCCATGGTCCTGTGCGTGGACAGTGACGGCGACGGTGCGATCGACCACGCGGTGCTCGGGATCGGGTACCGGGAGACCGCCGGCTACCCGGAGTACGCGTGCCTGGACACGTGGTACAGGAACGTGCGCTGGGCGCCGTTCCAGGTCGAGGGAGACGAGCAGAGGTTCGAGGTCTTCGGCGGGACCGCGATCACGCTGGCCGCGGACGGACCGTCGGCGGATGTCTCGGCGCCGGTCACGACCGTCCACGGCGCCGACGGCCCCTGGAGCGCGACGCCGGTCACGCTGACGTTCTCGGCCGTCGACGAGGGGTCGGGCGTGGACCGCATCGAGGCCGGAGTGGACGGCGCCGAACTCGCCCCCCTCAGCGGGCTGCCGGCGACGCTCCGGGTCTCCGGCCAGGGAGTCCACCGCGTCCGCTACCGCGCCGTCGACAAGCGGGGCAACGAAGAGGCGGTCCGCGTCTGTACGGTGCGGATCGACGCCGAAGGTCCTGTCACCCGGGCACGCGCCGCGCGCGTGCGGAAGGGCGGGCGCGTGCACCTGCGGTACCGCGTGGACGACCTGACCCCCAAAGCCTCCGTGCGCCTGGTGGTGCGCACGCCGTCTGGCCGCAGGTGCGCCGTGCTGCGGCCTGGTTGGCGCCGGACCGGCGTGCTCCAGCTCGCGCCCTGGCGTGCCACCCTGCGGCGTGGTGTCTATCGTCTGTGGGTGTACGCCGTCGATGAGGCCGGCAACCGGCAGGCGGCCATGCGTTCGGCGCGCCTCGTCATCCGCTGACAAGGTTGAGCCGGGGCGGCTCGCGTCCCGGTCTCCCGCCGCCGCACGCGGCGTCCTCGGTGGTCCCCTCCCGACGGTCGCCGGACCGGTCTGAGGTCGTCCCCCGGTGGGGCGTTCCACCTCGTCGACAGTCGGCTGGGGTAAGCTTGGCTCATGACCGACACGATCCGACTCACGCAGTACGCGGCCAAGAGCGGCTGAGCGGCCAAGCTGGGTCCGTGCGACCTGCAGGCCATCCTCGACCATATGCCTCCGTCCACCGGCGAGTTCGCGCGCCTTCTGGAGACGCGCGACGACGCGGCCGTGGTGCCGATCTGCGACGACCTCTGCCTGGTGCAGACGGTCGACTTCTTCACGCCGGTCGTCGACTCCGCGCTGTGGTTCGGCCGCCTCGCGGCCGCGAACGCGCTGAGCGACGTGTACGCGATGGGCGCGCGGCCGCTGACGGCCATGAACCTGGTGGCCTGGCCGTCCGACCTCGACTTCGGCGTCCTCGGCGAGGTGCTGCGCGGCGGGATGGAGAAGGTCGAGGAGGCAGGAGCGGAGCTGGCCGGCGGACACTCCATCGACGACAAGGAGCCCAAGTACGGCCTGGCGGTCACCGGCGTCGCGAAGCCGGACGAGCTCGTGTACAACGGGGGCGCCGAGCCGGGCGACAGGCTCGTGTTGACCAAGCGGCTCGGTATCGGCGTGCTGGCCAGCGGCCTCAAGAAGGGCATCATCACGGAGGCCGGGATGATGGGCGCCATCGAGGAGGCCGCGGCGCTGAACGCGGCCGCCGCGACGGCGATGGCGCGTGTCGGCGTGCACGCCTGCACCGACGTCAGCGGGTTCGGGCTGGCGGGCCACCTGGGGGAGATGCTCGACGCGAGCCAGGCCGCTGCCGAGCTGCGCCTCGCGGCCGTCCCGCTGCACGACGGCGTGCTCGATCTGATCGCACAGCAGGTGTACGCCGGCGGCCTGCGCAGCAACCGCGAGTTCCTGCTGCCCCGCCTGCGCGAGGCCGGCCCAGCCGGGGTCGCCGGCCGACTCGCCGGCCCTCTCGCCGAACAGGACCCGCGTGTCCTCGCGTTGTTCGACCCGCAGACCTCCGGAGGGCTGCTCATGGCGGTCGCGCCGGAGAAGCACGGTCTGCTGCTGGATGCGCTCGCGCAGGTCGGAGCCGGCGCCTGGACCGTCGGCCAGGTGGTCGACGGACCCGGCGGAGTGGTCACGATCGAGGAGTAGGCGGTGGCGTCCGACGACCAGCGCAGGCGCGCCGTGCGTCGGGGCGACGACGCCGGCGCCGGGTCACATGGGGTCGCCGCAGAGGACGACGTGCCGACGGGAGGGCGCAGATACACCGGCGCGGACGCCTTCGTGCGCGCGCTCTCGGTCGTCCCGTTCCTGATCGTGGCCGTGCTGGGGCTCATCGGCGTCGTCGCCTGGGTGCTGATCATGGTGTTCGGATTGGGCAGCGGGCAGCCGTTCTGGCGGGCGGTCCAGGGCCTCTCGACGATGGATCTGGTCCGGGAGCTCTTCCTGGCGGTGCTGATCGGGGCGGCCTCCCTGGCGGTCGCCGCCGGCGGGTCCTGGGCCACGGCGCACGGGTTCCGTGAGGACTCCGGCCACGTCTTCTGGACGGTGACACAGGGCGTCTGGGGCCTGGCTCTGATCGGCATGGTCTACGTGTGGCGGGCTCCTCCAGGCTGGCTGGACGGGTCCGGGTTCGCGAGTACCGACCGATGGTTCGCCTTCGGCGTGGTAGCGTTCGCGGTGGTCCTCGCCGGAGTGCGGCGGCGCGGGGCGCCACGGTCAGTCTGACGCAGGGGTCCGGAGAGGCATGATGAGCAGGAACAAGGGCAGAGTCGACGCCGGTGACGGCGCGGCCGACGGCCGCCGGGAACGGCTGCGCGCGCTGGCGGCCGTCGACGAGGTGCTGCGCGAGCCGGCCATGGAGGACCTCCTGGCGCGGTATCCCCGCACTCTGGTGGTCGACGCCGTGCGCGCCGTGATCGACCGGCTGCGCGCGGAGATCGTGGCCGGGGGCGACCAGGCGGCCGAAGAGGCCGGAGACCTCGCCCCGGCCGCTCTCGTGCCCTGGGTGGAGCGGCTGCTCGACGCGGCGGTGACGCCGTCGCTGCGCCGCGTCGTCAACGCGACCGGCGTGGTGGTGCACACCAATCTCGGCCGCGCCTCGCTGCCCGCGCCGGCGGTGGCCGCCGTCGTGAACGCCGCCTCCGGCTACACGGACCTGGAGTACAGCCTGACGCGCGGTGAGCGCGCCTCGCGCCAGGACCACGTCCACGACGTCCTCTGCTCCGTCACGGGCGCGGAGGATGCCCTGGTCGTCAACAACAACGCCGCGGCGGTGCTGCTGGCGCTGGCCGCCACGGCGCGCGGCGGGGAGGTCCTCGTCGCCCGCGGCCAGCTGGTCGAGATCGGCGACGGCTTCCGCATCCCCGACATCCTGCGCGAGAGCGGCGCCCGACTGGTCGAGGTGGGGACCACCAACCGCACCTACCTGCGGGACTTCGAGGCCGCCTGGACGGAGTCGACCCGCGCGGTGCTGCGGGTGCACACGAGCAACTACCGGATCGTCGGCTTCACGGCGGAGCCCACGCTCGAGGAGCTGGCTCTCCTGGCGCACGACCGCGACGCCGTGCTGATCGACGATCTCGGCAGCGGCGCGCTGGCCGACATCGAGCTGTTCGCGGAGGAGCCCGCGCTGGCGGAGAGCGTCGCGGCCGGCTGCGACGTGGTCACGTTCAGTGGCGACAAGCTCCTCGGCGGGCCGCAGGCCGGAGTCGCCGTCGGCCGGACCGCCGTGATCGAGGCGATGCGCCGTCATCCCCTGGCGAGGGCGCTCCGCATCGACAAGCTCGACCTGGCCGCGCTCGACGCCGTCCTGCGCCTGTACCTCGACCCCGCTCGCGCGGTCAGGGAGATCCCGACCCTGCGGGCGCTGAGCGACCCGCTCGATGCCGTGCGCGGGCGCGCCCTCCGCTTGCGCGACCTCTTGGTCCGCGCCGGCGTGCCTGCCGAGCGGCTCGAGCTGGTCGAGACCGTGGCGCGTGCCGGCGCGGGCGCACTCCCGGTCACCGAGGTGCCGAGCGTGGCGGTGGCGGCTGCGGCGCCCGCGGGCGAGGCCGACGCACGCGCCGGTCTGCTGCGCCGCGGCGAGCCCGCCGTCGTGTGCCGCGTGCAGGAGGACCGCCTGCTCTTCGACCTCCGCGCCGTCGGCGACGACGAGGTCGAGGACCTCGCCGGCGCCGCCCTGCTCGCGCTGGTGTGAGGCGACGATGGTCGCTGCATCCTCCGCCGATGCGTCAGCCGGGTCGGCTCGCCCGCCGCTCACCCTGGGCACGGCCGGTCACATCGACCACGGCAAGACCGCGCTCGTCACGCGCTTGACGGGCAGGAACACCGACCGCCTCCGGGAGGAGCGCGAGCGCGGCATCTCCATCGAGCTGGGCTACGCGGAGCTGGCGCTGCCGTCAGGCGCGCGGCTGAGCGTGGTCGACGTGCCCGGCCACGAGCGGTTCGTCCGCACGATGGTGGCCGGGGCGACGGGCGTCGACCTGTTCCTGCTCGTCGTGGCGGCGGACGACGGGGTGATGCCGCAGACGGTCGAACACCTCGCGATCCTCGAGCTGCTCGGAGTACGTGACGGCGTGGTCGCGCTCACGAAGGCGGACGCGGTGGATGAGGAGCTCCTCGAGCTGGCGGAGGGCGACGTGCGCGAGTTCCTCGACGGCACGCCTTACGGAGGCTGCGATGTGGTCGTGGTCAGCGCCCGGGACGGGCGCGGCCTCGACGAGCTGCTGGCCGCGCTCGACCGCGTGGCCGGCCGCGCCGAGGCGGACCGTCGTTCCGGCCCGGTCCGCCTCCCGGTGGACCGTGTCTTCCCGCTGAAGGGGATCGGCACGGTCGTCACGGGCACGCTGTGGGCCGGCGAGATCCGGGCCGGCGACGCGCTCGTCGTCGAGCCTGGAGGGGCGCGGGCCGTCGTCCGCAGCGTCCAGGTGCACGACCATGAAGCGGAGTCGGTCCACGCCGGCAGCCGTACGGGCGTCAACCTGCGTGGCCTGGGCCGCGGGGACATCCGCCGCGGGGACTGGCTGGCGGCGCCGCAGTTGGCGGGGCGTTCCGCGCGAAGGTTCGACGCCTGGGTGTCCGTGCTGCCGGGCGGCCGGCCGCTACGGTCCGGGGACCAGGTCCGGCTGCACCACGGCACGGCGCACTACCTCGCCCGTGTGGCGCCGCTCGAGGGCCGCGAGATCGCCTCCGGCGACGCCGCGTCGGCTGTCGTCCGCCTGGAGTCCCCGGCGCTCGTCCTGCCCCACGACCGCTTTATCCTCCGGGCCCTCTCTCCGGTCGCGACCGTCGCCGGCGGCGAGGTCCTGACGACAGGTACGCAGCGCTGGCACGCACGGGAACGGCACGCGGCCTTCCTCGAGGCGTTGCGCTCGGGCGACGTGTCGACGGCGCTGGACGTGCTGGCGGACGACCGTGGGACAGCCGGGATGACGCGGGACGACCTGACCGCCGCGGGTTTCGACGGTGCCGCGGTGGACCGTGCTCTGACCACGGCCGTCCGTGAAGGGAAGCTCGACGAGCTGCCGGCGTCGGCCGGGTCCCGGGGTGGGCGGTGGTTCCGCGTCGGCGCCGTGGCTGCGCTGCGCGCGGCCCTTCTCGCCGGCGCCGCCGAACGGGCCGCGGCACGGCCGGAGCGCCCCTTCAGCAGCGTCACGGAGTTGGCCGCGCTGGTGCCGGCCGTGCCGGCCGGGGACGCGGCGCAGCTGCTGCGGACGATGGCTGACGACGGCGAGCTCGTCGCCGACGAGGGCGGCTACGCGCCCGCCGGGGCGGGCGTCCTCGGCCAGGATCAGTCCGCGCTCGCCGAGGAGGCGCTGCGCCGCCTCGCGGCCGAGCCTATGGCGCCGCCCACCCTGGCCGTCCTGTCCAACGGTCTCGGCCGGCCGGCGCGCGAGCTCGCCCAGATCCTCGAGGTGCTCGCGCGTCGGGGCGACGTGGTCCGCGTGGACAAGGACCTGTGGTTCGCACGCACCGCGGTCGACGACGCGCGCGCGGCGCTGCTCGCCCAGCTGGACGAGGCGGGTGAAGTCGCTCTCGCCGGTTTCCGCGACGCTTTGGGGTGCGGCCGCCGCAACGCGCAGGCCCTCCTCGAATACTTTGACCGGGAGGGCCTCACCCTGCGACGCGGCGACGTCCGTGTCGCCCGGCGACGGCGCGCCTGAGCTCACTGAAGACGCGGGGCGCCGGGTCAGTCGTCGACGAAGGCGGCGACCCGGTCGCGCCCTTGCCGCTTGGCGAGGTACATGGCCTGGTCGGCCTTGTCGAGGAGGTCCTCGCGCCTGTCCGCGTCGTCAGGGTAGGAGGCCACGCCGATGCTCATCGTGAGCGGCTCGCCGGCGGCCGTGTAGCCGGCCGCGCGGATGCGCTCACGCACACGCTCGGCGATCGCGAGCGCCGTCTCGCGGTCTGTCTCGAGGAGCAGCACCACGAACTCCTCCCCTCCGTATCGACCCGCGATGTCGTTGATGCGGACCGACTGCTCGATCACGTGTGCCACTTCGCGCAGCACCGCGTCCCCGGCGCTGTGGCCGTTGCTGTCGTTGTAATCCTTGAAGCGGTCGAGATCGCAGAAGAGGACGCTGAGGGGCTGCTGCAGCTCACGCGCGCGCCGCAACTCCTCACTCAGGCGCTCATGCAGGTAGCGATGGTTGTAGAGGCCGGTCAGCGCGTCCGTGATCGCGTCTATCTCGGCGCGGCTGAGGCGGGCCGCCGCGGTCTGCAGCATGGTCGCGAAAGGATGTCCGCCGGCGCCGCGCAGCGACTCGCTCTCGCTCAGAGTGAGTGCGGGCAGGTCGGCCGCCACGGCGGCGACGACCTGCCCGGAGGCATCCGCGATCGGAGCCAGGCCGGTGACCCAGACGCCGAACTCGTCCGCGAAAACGGTGTTCACCTGCGCACGCGAGCCTGTGAGCACCTGTGTCATCTCCTCGTCGTCGAAGATCTCGTCGCCCAGACTCGAGTGCAGGGCGGGATCCTCCTCGGGATCGACGCCGATGATGAACCGTCTCTCCCTCTGCGCGTGGGTGGTGAGATACCGGGTCGGAGGATGGGCGTCGCGCACCTCGCGCAGGATGTGCGCGATCCGGCGGTACGGCTCGGACCGCTCGTCGTCCGCGGCCAAGGCGGACACGTGCAGCTCGCCGGGGATGCGGGCGGCGGCCTCGGCGGCGATGGCTTCGGCGTGCGTCCGCCGTCGGGAGAGCACGTCGAGTACGTCGAGGAACACGTCGACCATCTCCGGGTCGAACTGCGTGCCGCGGCAGCGTCGCAGCTCCGCCAGACACTGCGGGTAGGTGAGCGCCGCCTTGTACGGGCGCCGGCACGACATGGCGTCGTAGGCGTCGACGACCGCCATCGCACGGGCGAGGACGGGGATCTGTTCGCCGACGAGGCCGTCGGGGTATCCGTGGCCGTCGTACCTCTCGTGGTGATGGCGGACGGCGAGGACGAGATCTGGGGAGAAGAGGGGGCGGATGATGTCGGCGCTCACCGCCGGGTGTTCGCGCATCTCGTCCCATTCCTGCGGGTTGAGGCGCCCCGGCTTGAGCAACACCCTGTCCGAGATGCTGATCTTCCCGATGTCGTGGAGGTAGGCGGCCTCCTCCAGCGACGCGAGCGTGTCCTCCGGCCAGCCGAGCCGGCGGCCGAGCATGACCATGTAGGCGGCGACGCGGGCGGCGTGGCCGAGCGTGTAGTAGTCCTTGGCGTTCAGCGCGGAGCTCAGCGCCTTGAGGTTGCCGAGGTGCATGCGCTTGATCTCGGCGTAGAGTTGGGCGTTCCGGATCGCCAACGAGAGCTGGAGGCCGACCCGCCGCAGAAGGTCCCGGTCGACGGCCGCGAACGCGTCGGGATCCGCACCGCCCAGGCAGAGGACGCCGAGGAGCCCGCTGTCCGAAGGCAGCGCGATGACGACCGCCGTGGCGAGTCCGGCGGTGACCGGCGAGCCGGCCAGCGCGGGGAGGTCGACCGGCGGCCTGACGACGACGACGCCCTCCGTGACGAGTCGCGCAGTGAGCTCGTGGTCGAACGCGTCGGCACTCAGTCCCACGTAGGGAACGCTCGTGCCCCGCGAGCAGACGGCGTGCTCCACGGTCTGGCCGCCGAGGATCAGCAGGGTGTACTCCTGGAAGTCGACCAGGTGTCTGAGCTCGTCGACCGCGGCTCGGGCGACCTGGTCGAGGTCGAGGCTCGCGGTCGTTCGCGCGGCGATGTCGTTGAGCAATTGTGTCTCGCGCGCCGATCGTTGTTCGCGCGCGAACAGCGCCGCGTTGTCGATCGCGAGCGCAGCGGCATGACAGATCGCCGCCGCGGTATCCAGGTCGGCCTGGGTGAACGCCCGTTCGGCGCCGTTCTCGATGAGCTCCACGGCTCCGATCGCTCGTTCTTTGACGATCAGCGGCAGCGTCACCCAGCTCTTGCGTTCGTCAGCCCGACAAAGCTCGAGGGTGGTCTCCGTGAGGCGCGGGTCGCGCAACGACTCGACGACCGACGGTTGTCCTGTCTCGAGCACCTCCCGTGTGACGGCGGCGGCTGCCAACGGAAAGCGGTGACCGGCGGGGGGATCGTCAACCTCGCCCTCGCGCACGCGCATCAGGAGGCGCAGCTCGTCGCCGTCGATGACCCTGAACTCGCATTCGTCGACATCGACGACCTCGCAGAGCCGCCGCGCCGCGGCACGCAGCGTCTCCTGCAGGTCGAGGCTGGCGGTCAACTCCAAGGCCGACTCGCTGACCAGCGCCATCCTTCGCAGGTTGTCGTCCAGCTGGCGGTAGAGCACGGCGTTGCTGATCGCCTGGCCGGCGATCTGGGCCAGGCCGAGGACGACCTCGTCGCGCTCGAAGCCACGGGTCTCGTGGTTCATCAGGGAGAAGAAGCCGACCACGTCGCCGCCGCTGACCAGCGGGACGTCCAGACTCTCCCGGTAGTCCCACTCGCGCGCCTCCCGGATCTCCTGAGGGGTCATGGTCGGGTCGTTGAACACATCGGCCGCGTAGACGACGCGGCGCTCGAGCGCGGCGTGCCGGAAAGTGCTGCATGTGCGCAACGGGAAGCGCGCCCCTACAGGGTCGATGTGATCGGGTTGGCCGATCGCGAAGAGGGTCTCGATGGCGTCGCCGTCCGCGCGGTACACGCTGCACATGTCCGCCCCGGAGACCTCCAGGACCCGCTCGGCGACGCTGCGCAGCACCTCGGCGACGTCGAGCGTCGCTCCGAACACCATGCCTGAGTCGACCAGCACGCGCAGGTCCCGGTTCCTCCCCTCCAGACGCTCGACCAGGAGCGCCTTCTCGAAAGAGCCGGCCAGCAGGCGGCCGACGTTGCGGATCAGGTCCAGGTGCACGGTGTAGTCCCTGACCCTGGTGTCGTAGACGTCGATGAGGCCGATGGGTCGACCGTCGACCACCAGGGGCAGCGACACCAGACTCCTGTAGCCCCAACGGCGGTAGGCCTCCCGTTCGGCTTCGCCGAGGTCGGCGGCCTCGAGGTCGCCGATCACCATCGGCTTGTCGGCGGCCAGCGACGCCACCGTCCCCTGGTACGCCGACAGCTCACGCTCCGAGCCCACCTCGTTCTCGTCCCAGCCGTGACTGTCCACGCTGGCGAGACAGCGCAACAGGTCGTCGTCGACCTGCCAGATGTCACAGTCCTCTGCCTCCAGCACCGTGCGCAGCCGCTCTGCGACCGTTCGAGCGAGATCCACCAGCGTGCTGGTCCGGCTGAGGCGGTCGCCGAGCTCGACCAGCTCACGCAGCGCGGCGTTGCCGCGGCGCAGCCCCAGGAGCAGCTCGGCGTTGCGCAGCGCGTCGGCGACCGTGCGGCCCGCCTGCGGCAGGAACCACCGGACCTCGTTGAAGTCACGCTCACGCACGTCGAAGAGGTCGATCAGGCCGACGACCTGGTCGTTGCTCACCAACGGCGCGGAGATGCTGCTGCGGAAGCCGAACTCCGAGTAATCCTCGATCTCGTACTCCGTGAGGCGTTCGTCCTCGAGCGTGCCGATGACCAGGACCTCGCGGTCTTCAAGCGCCTGCCGCGTCGAAGGGTAGTTGTCGAGACGCAGGACCTTGCCGCGCAGGCTCTCGTCGGGGCCGTGGTCGTCGATGCTCGCGAGACAGCGCAGATACCCCTCTTCGGCCCACCAGATGTCGCAGTCGGCGCAGTCCACCGTCTCGCGCAGCCGGGACGCGGCGCGTTCCGCGATGAGTACGGGGTCGTCGGTGGTGGCCAGGTCGGCGCCCAGTGCCACCAGTTCTTTGCGCAGGCGGTCGATCTCGTGTGCCTCGTCGAGCAGTGCGGTGCTGTCGAACACCCCGGCCACGAGCTGGCAGGCGCCGGTGACGAACTCAAGGTAGGGACTCCAGCAGCGCGCGGCGTCGTCGTAGAGCTCGAGCAGGCCCACGAGCTCGCCGCCGGAGACGAGCGGCATCGACAGCGAGCTGGCGAAGCCCCACGACTCCATGGCGGCGCGTTCGACGGCCGTCAGCCGTGGGTCGTCCAGGTCCTCGACGCAGAGCGGTGTGAAGTCGAGCAGCGTGCGTTCGAGCGACGGGTAGCGGCCGGTGTCGAGCATCTTGCCGGCCAGGTCCGTGTCAGGGCCCTCACGGTCGCAGCTCACTGCGAGACGGATCACGCCTCCGGTCACGCGCCATACGTCCACGCAATCCGCGTTGGCGATGGTGAGCAGCCGCTCCGCGAAGCGCACGACGAACCGCTCGAAGTCCCGCGTCTCCGCGACCTCACGCGAGAGGGCGACCAGCTCACGCAACGTCCTGTCGCGCTGCGCGAGGTCCTGGAGCGTCCCCCGGATGCGGACGGCCTCGGCGCAGATCCGCGAGAGACTGAGGATCGCATCCTCGTGGGGCGAGAAGTCCCTGTCCCCGGCGTCGGTGAGTTCCAGCGCTCCGACGATCCTGTCCTCGAGCGCGAGCGGGATCCATGCGAGCGACCGGCAGCCGCGACGCAGCAGCGCGAGCCTGGCTTCGCCTGAGAGGCCGCCGTTGGACGTGCGCAGGAACACGGGCCCGCTCCGCGCGGCGGCGACATCGGCCGGCGCCCAATCGTCGAAGGAGTACGCGGTCGCCGGCCTGTCGCGCGTGAGCCTCCCGTCCTCGACCGAGGCGGTGATCCGCAGCGTCTCCTCGTCGCCGAGGTAGACGTCGCAGCGCGGCGCGCCGGTCAGCTCGCACAGCACGCGGGCCGTCTCCGCCGGCACCTCCTGTGGGTCCTCCGCGAGGAGCGACGCGAGCGTGAGGCCGGCGTGGAGGGCGCTGCGCAGGTCCTGGCTCTCGCGTCTCAGCTCCGCGAAGTCCCCGGGCTGTGCGAGACCGGCGCCGGCAGGCTCCTGGAGAAGGGCGCGGACGTCGTCGGCCAGGTAGCGGCGGTGTCCGCCGGGGCTGCGATGCGCGGCGATGCGCCCCACGTCGGTCCAGCGCCGGACCGTGTTCGCGCTCACGCCCAGCGCCGCGGCCACGTCTCCGACCCGCATCCACGTGACCCCCTGCCCCTCATCGACGGTGGCCAATGGCCCTCTCTCCCTGTGTCGGTCAGTACTCGACTATCGGCACGGGCAGTGGGAAGCTTGACCAAAACTCCCACGTCGCCGGCTCTGTGCGGGAGTTTCGGCAGGTCACGGAGGGATGCGACGATCGTCCGGGCGGCGCGTGGCCCACCTTCCTTGGCTTGGTGGCCGCGGCGTCGTAGCATCGCGATCGACGGTCACCGGCGGCGTCGCCGCCGAGTGCGGACCACAGCGGAGGAGCGGCCGACATGACACGCAAGGGCAGGGTGGAGGGCAGAGTGGCCCTCGTCACGGGCGTCGCCAAACCGGACAGCATCGGGTTCGCGACCGCGCGGGTGTTCGCCGAGGAGGGCGCCTCACTGGCGATCTGCGACATCGCCGAGGCCGTACACGCCTGCGCCGGGACGTTGCGCGAGACCGGCGTCGAGGTGAGTTCCCACACCGCGGATCTGACCAGGATGGACGAGGTCGCCGCCATGGTCGTCGAGGTCGAGCGGCGGCACGGCCGCATCGACGTGCTGGTCAACAACGCCGGCATGGTCGTCTTCGGTCAGGAGGAGGACTTCACCGCCTTCCAGGAGCTGAGCGAAGAGGCGTGGGACTTCGGGATCGCGATCAACCTGAAGACCCAGTTCAACGTCACGCGCACGGTGGTCCCCGGCATGATCGCGCGCGGCTACGGCCGGATCGTCAACATGAGCTCCGTGACGGGTCCCCTCGTGGCCAACCCTGAAGAGGCCGCGTACTGCGCTGCGAAGGCCGGCGTGCTCGGTATGACCCGCGGGCTCGCCCTCGACGTGGCGAAGCACGGCATCACCGTCAATGCGGTCGCGCCCGGCTGGATCGCGACCGGGTCGCAGGCGGAGGGCGAGGACGTGGGCGGGCTCAACACGCCGATGGGCCGCTCCGCCTTCCCCGAGGAGGTCGCCAAGCTCGTGTGCTTCCTGGGCAGCGACGATGCGAGCTACATCACCGGCCAGCTCGTCGTGATCGACGGCGGCAACACGATCCAGGAGTACAAGGGCCCGAGCGACCTGTACTACTGACGGTCGCCGCGAGCGACGAGCGCGTCACCCAGGCGTGGTCAGCTCGAGCGTCGAGCGGTATGCTCTCCCGGCAACGAACGGCCGTTCACGTCTTCGCCACGGGGGGTCGCATGACTGGTGACATGAGCAGCAGGACGGTGGTCGTGACCGGGGCTGCCGGAGGGGTCGGAGCCGCGGTCGCGCGACGGTTCTCGGAGGCCGGCGCGACGCTGGTGCTGGGGGATCTCGACGCGGTGCGGCTGGAGGAGCTCTGCGGCGAGCTCGCGGCCGTCTGCGAGGTCCACGGCGTGACCTGCGACGTCAGCCGCGTCGCCGATGTGGAGAACCTGATCGCGGAGGCGGCGGCGACGGGTCGCATCGATGTGCTCGTCAACAGCGCCGGCCTCTGGGTCGAGGGCCCGGCCGAGGAGACGACGGAGGCCGACTGGGACAGGGTCGTCGACGTCAATCTCAAAGGCACGTTCTTCGCCTGCAGCCGGGCCATCCCGGAGCTCAAGAAGACCGAAGGATGCATCATCAACCTGAGTTCCGACTGCGGCCTCGTGGGGACGCCGGAGACGGCGGTCTACACGGCGTCGAAGGGGGGCGTCAGCCTCCTGACCAAGGCGCTCGGCATCGAACTGGCGCCGCACCTCGTCCGTGTCAACGCGGTCTGCCCGGCCGACATCATGACGCCGATGCTGCAGTACCAGGCGGACGCGTACGGAGGCGGCGACCCGGAGGGCTACTTCGCGCGTCTGCTCACGGGCTATCCCCAGGGCGACAAGGCCCGCTTCATCACGCCCGAGGAGGTCGCGGAGCTGGTCTTCTTCCTCGCCTCCGCCCCGGCCGCACCGATCACCGGCGCCAACATCTCCATCGACTTCGGCACCTCGGCCGGCTATGGGTACGCCGAGTGAGCGGACCGGTCGCGCAGAGCCCGCGCGCAGGTCCGCGTGGCGCGTCCCCGCCCCGCGGATGAGCGCGCACGCACGCGGCTCGTCCGTCACCCCACCCTCGCACAGGAAGGAGCGTCACACCGGTCATGGCTGACAAGCCCTTCATCCATCCCTACATCCCGAACTCGGTGCCCGAGACCAAACGGGCCATGCTCGACGAGCTCGGTCTGGGCAGCGTGGAGGAGATCTACGCCGAGATCCCCGAGCGGCTGCGCTTCACGGGGACGCTCGACATCCCCCCGGCGATCCTCAGCGAACGCGAACTGCGCAAACACGTCCAGGGCCTGCTCGACAAGAACACCTCCTCGGTCGAGTTCCTGAACTTCTGCGGCGCCGGATGCTGGCAGCATCACGTGCCGGCGGTGGTCGACGAGATCATCAACCGGGCGGAGTTCGTGAGCGCCTACTGTGGCGGCGACTACAGCGACCTGGGCAAGTACCTGACCCGGTTCGAGTTCAACAGCATGCTCGGCGAGCTGCTCGACCTGGACGGCGTGGCCAACCCCATCTACGACTGGGGCGACGTCGCCGGGCGCTCGTTCCGCATGGCGCGGCGCATCACCGGCCGCGACAAGGTCCTCGTGCCGGCCCACATGAGCCCGATGCGCCTCATGGAGGCGCGCACGCTCTGCCAGCCGGAGGCGATGGCGAACAGCACCAAGATCCGCTTCTACGGATGGGATCGCGAGACCGGGATGGTCGATCTCGAGGATCTGAGCGCCAAACTCGACGACTCCATCGCGGCGGTCTACTGGGAGAACCCGTCGTACCTGGGGACGATCGAGGCGTACGGGGCCGAGATCGTCGAGCTCGCCCACCGGCACGGCGCGCTGGCCATCGCCGGCGTCGACCCCATCACGCTCGGCGTGCTCACGCCGCCCGGTACTCTCGGCGCCGACATCGCCTGCGGCGACATCCAGCCGCTCGGCATGCACATGCACGCCGGCGGAGGCTGCTCCGGGTTCATCGGGTTCCGCGACGACGACCCGGTCTTCGCCCAGGAGTGCCCGCTCGAGCTCTACACGGTGATGGAGACCGCGACTCCCGGTCAGTACGCCGTGGGCGAGTGCATGGCCGAGCGCACCAGCTACGGCTCACGCGACCAGGGCAAGGACTGGGTCGGCACGGCGTCCGGCCTCTGGACGATCGCCGCCGCGGTGTACATGGCGCTCATGGGCCCGCAGGGCTTCCGGGAGGTGGGCGAGACGTGCATCGCGCGGTCGCATTACGCCGCCAAGAAGCTGGCCGAGCTGCCCGGCGTGGAGGTGAAGCTCTCGCCGAGCTTCTTCAAGGAGTTCGTGGTGAACTTCGACGGCACCGGCAAGAGCGTGGCCACCGTCAACAAGGCCCTCCTCGGCCACCGCATCTTCGGCGGCAAGGACCTCTCCGCCGACTTCCCCGAGCTCGGCCAGAGCGCGCTCTACTGCGTCACCGAGTACTACGACAAGGCCGACATCGACGAGTTGGTCTCGGCCGTCAAGGAGGTGACGGCATGAGCCGCGAGACCCCGCAGGAGAAGGTCGCCCGCCTGGCGAGGCTGCGCCGCGACGGCGGCGTGCTGCGCGACTACCGCTCGCCGCGCTACGACGAGCCCTTCATCATGGAGCAGGGGACGCCCGGCGAGCGCGGCATCTTCGTGCCGCTCGCCGAAGACGGCGTCACGGCCGAGGTGGGTGCGGCGGCGGACTACATCCCGGAGGGCATGGCCCGCACCGCCGCCCCGGAACTGCCCGAGATGGCCCAGTACCAGGTCATGCGCCACTACCTGCGTTACGCGCAGATGACGCTCGGCATGGACCTCGGCAGCGACATCAGCGAGGGCACTTGCACGATGAAGTACTCGCCCAAGATGCACGAGGAGCTCATCCGCGGCCACAAGGCCGCCGACCTCCATCCCTGGCAGGACGAGGACACGCTGCAGGGCCTGCTCGAGATCGTCTACGCGACCGGGCAGTACCTCAAGTCGATCAGCGGCATGGACGAGTTCACCCTGCAGCCCGGCGGCGGCTCGCACGCCGTGTACACCAACGCCTGCGTGATGCGCCGCTACTTCGAGGCCCGCGGCGAGCTCGACCAGCGCAGCGAGATGATCACGACGATCTTCTCGCACCCGTGCGACGCGGCGACGCCGATGGTGGCCGGCTTCAAGGTCATCACCGTGATGCCGGACGAGAACGGCTACCCCGACCTCGAGGCGTTCCGCGCCGCCGTCAGCGAGAAGACCGTCGGCTGCATGATCACCAACCCGGAGGACACCGGCATCTACAACCCGCAGATCGACAAGTACGTCGAGATCCTGCACGATGCCGGCGCCCTCGCCTTCACCGACCAGGCCAACGCCAACGGGATCCTCGGCTACGCGCGGGCGCGCGACGCCGGCTTCGACGCCTGCCACTTCAACCTGCACAAGACCTTCTCCAGCCCGCACGGCTGCGAGGGTCCGGCGAGCGGCGCCTACATGGTCACCGACGAGCTGGCCCCGTATCTGCCGGTGCCGGTGGTCACCAGGGAGGGCGACAGGTACCACCTCGACTACGACCGGCCTGAGAGTATCGGCCGGGTACGCGGCTTCCTCGGCAACTGGATGGCGGTCATCCGTGCCTACGCCTGGATCCGCAACCTGGGTCCGGAGGGCCTCAAGGAGGTCGCCGAGATCAGCGTCCTCAACAACAACTACCTCGACAACCTGCTCATGGCCGTCAAGGGCGTGAGCAGGCCGTACGCCGAGGGCCACCGCCGGCTGGACCAGGTGCGCTACAGCCTGGAGCAGCTCAAGGAGGACACGGGCGTGGGCACCGAGGCCCTGCGCGACCGCATGGTCGACTTCGGCGTCCAGAGCTACTGGATGAGCCACCATCCGTGGGTGGTGCCCGAGCCGTTCACCCCCGAACCGTGCGAGACCTACAGCAGGGCCGACCTGGACGAGTGGGCTGCGGTGATCAAGAAGGGCAGCGACGAGGCGTACGCCGACGCCCAGTTCGTGCTCGACGCGCCGCACGCGCAACCGATCGACCAGATGCGTCGCACCGAGGCCATGGAGGATCCGGACCAGTGGGCCTTCACGTGGCGCAAGTACAAGCGCAGGTTCGAGGAGCAGGCCTGAGCGCCGTGACCGCCCGACGACGCCCTGGCCCACCGGCCGCCGTCTCCGTCCACCCTCGTGTTCCCTCGATCTCGGGACACAGGGTGTGCCTCCCCGGGGTTGTCACCACGGCCGGTGGCACAGACAGCGTCGCAGACAGCACCATAGGTGGCGCCACGGGGAGCGCCATAGGCAGCATCAGGGGGGAGCACCAGGGCTGGCATCACGGGTTGTGCCATGGGAAGCATCACGGGCAGCACGACAGGTGGCGTCACGGGAAGCGCTATGGGGAGCGCTACGGGAAGCTCCATGGGGAGCACCACGGGTGGCACCGCGGGCAGTGCCGTTCATAGTGCCAACGGTGGTGCCGAGCCCGCGGCGGCCACCTGTCTTCCGTCGCCGCTGGCGGGTTGGCGCGGTTGCCGACGGACAGAGGTGCGGCCGCCGGCAGCCTGAGGCGCGGTAGTGGGTGGCCGGTGCTCTCCGGCCGGGCAGGGCGCTCACGGGGCGGCCCGCTTGGGTATCATGAGCGCGGCCATCCGCGGGACGCGGACGGCCTCCTGGTCCGAGGGAAAGGCGGGGGAGGTGCCCCAGCGACCGGTCAAGCCCGGCGTCAGCGCGCCAGACGCTCCTCTCGCGGCGTCCCGCCTCCTTCGGCGAGGTCTCGAACGGCAGGGCCGGGCGGCGCTGCGGCGGGAGCCGGCGCCGCGGCAGCTGGAAGCGCCGCCGACGGTCGTCGGGATGACGGTGGCGTGAAGAGGCTCGGCCTCATCGTGAATCCCTGCGCCGGCGTGGGCGGCCGCGTCGGCCTCAAGGGAAGCGACGGCGCGGAGGTGCTGCGCGCGGCGCTCGAGCGCGGAGCCGTGCGTGACGCGCCGCGCCGCGCGCGCCTGGCGCTCGAGCGTCTGGCCCGCTCCCGCGCTCACGTCGAGGTCGTCACGTGGCCGGGCGAGATGGGCGAGGACGAGGCACGCGCGGCGGGCTTCTCGCCGCGCGTGCTGGGCTCGCTGCAGGGACGCACGTCGTACGTCGCGTGGGAACTCGAGCGCAGCGGGAAGAGGCCGGCCGTGACCGGCGGGGACTTCGTGCTGACGACGGCCGACGACACCGAGCAGGCGGCCCGTGACCTCGCGGCCGCCGGCGTCGATCTCATCCTCTTCGCCGGCGGCGACGGCACGGCGCGCAACATCTGCGACGCCGTCGGTGACCGGGTGCCGGTCATCGGTGTGCCGGCCGGCGTGAAGATCCACTCGGCGGTGTACGCGACGACCCCGGCCGCCGCCGGCGACATCGCCGCGCTCTTCCTGCAGGAGCGGCCCGTGGGGGTCCAGCTGCGCGAGGGCGAGGTGATGGACATCGACGAGCAGGCGTTCCGTGAGGACCGTGTCTCCGCGCAGCTGTACGGGTTCCTGACCGTGCCGTACGCCCGCGGCCTCACCCAGAGCGCCAAGGCAGGCGGCGTCGCCGGGGAGGAGCGCGCCCTCAACGACATAGCCACCGAGGTCATCGCCGGCATGGAGCCGGGGGCGCTCTATCTCCTGGGACCGGGCACGACCACGCGGACGGTCATGCAGCGTCTGGGGCTGCCCAAGACGCTGCTCGGCGTGGACGCGGTCCGTGACGGGAAGCTCGTCGGCGCCGACCTCGCCGAGGGCGATCTCCTCCAGCTGGCCGCCGCGTCACCGAAGACGTACATCGTGGTGACCGTCATCGGCGGTCAGGGCCACATCTTCGGGCGGGGCAACCAGCAGTTCAGCCCCGCCGTGCTGCGGCGCGTCGGCCGCGACCACGTCATCGTCATCGCCACCCAGACGAAGCTGCTGAGCCTCGAGGGACGTCCGCTCCTCGTCGACACCGGCGACCCCGGGCTGGATGCGGAGCTCAGCGGTTACGCCAAGGTCGTCACCGCTCTGGGCGAGCGCACGATGTACAAGGTCGGAGGCTGAGAGCCGGCCGCTTGCGACGGGTGGGACCGCCGTCCCGGCGCGTGCCCCGGGCCCCTTCATCACCGGGCCGATCCCGCGCCCGGGGCGGGCATTGGCAAACGGCCGCGCGGCGATACAATCGGGGATGCCGAGGCTCCGCAGGGGAGAGCTGTGCCCTGCCCACGCCTCCGTCCGGACGACGCCGCCATGGCGCCGCCTGGCCAAGCCGCATCAGGAGAAGGGAGCGTCATGAAGGTACTGGTCGTGGGCACCGGGGGCGTGGGGCAGGCGATCGCCTCGATCGCGAAGCGTCGTGATCCGGACGGCGCGTGGCTCGAGAAGATGGTGATGTCCGACTACGACGGCAAGCGTGCCGCGGACTTCGTCGCGGGGCTCGGCGATCCGCGCTTCGTGGCCGAGCAGATCGACGCCACCGACGCCGACGCCGTCGCCGCGCTGGCCGCGAGTCACGGCGTCGACATCATCTGCAACCTGTGTGCGCCCAACTTCAACCCGCCGCTGCTCCAGGCCGCGCTCAAAGCCAAGACCCACTACCTGGACACGGCGATGACGCTTTCGGAGTGGCATCCCACGGACCCGTTCAACAAGTGCGGCAAGAAGCTCGGCGACGACGAGTACGCGCTGGACGGGGAGTTCAGGAAGATCGGCAAGTACGCCCTCGCCGGCTTCGGCGTCGAGCCCGGGATGTCCGACTTCTTCGCCCGGTACGCGGCCGATCATCTCTTCGACGAGGTCGACTACATCGGTATCCGCGACGGCAGCAACCTCGACATCCCCGGCGCCGAGGGCATCAGCTTCGGTTTCAGCGTCTGGACGACGATCGAGGAGTGCAACAACCCGGCCGTCGTGTTCGAGGACGGCGAGTGCCACACCGTCAAGCCGTTCTCGGAGCTCGAGACCTTCTGGCTGCCCGAGGGCATCGGCGAGGTCGAAGTGGGCCACGTCGAGCACGAGGAGGTCCTGCAGATCGCCCACAACAAGGACCGCCTCAAGGGCGTCAAGAGGGCCGATTTCAAGTACGCGCTCGGCGACGACTTCATGGCCTTCATGGCGGCGCTGCGCTCCACCAACATGGACAAGACCGAGAAGATCAAGGTCGGCGACGTCGAGGTGGCCCCGCGTGACGTGATCGCCGCGGCCGCCCCCGACCCCAACGAGATCGGCAAGAAGTACGTGGGCAAGACCGCCGCCGGCACCTACGTCGTGGGCAGGAAGGACGGCCTGGAGCGCAGGGTGTACCTCTACCAGGTCGCCGACAACGAGGAGTGCCTCGAGACCGTCGGCGTGCAGGTGGTCACCGCCCAGACCGGCTTCACGCCCGTCATCACCCTCGAGCTCCTGGCCACGGGCAGCCTCGGCAGCAAGCCAGGCGACCCCGAGGCGGGGGTGAACAACCCGGAGGCGTTCAACGCCGACGATTACGTGGCGCTGATGCCCGCCGTGGGCTTCCCCGGTGGTCTGGTGGAGATGGAGTCCGAGTACAAGACCGCCAAGGACCGCCAGGCTCTGTTGGACGCGGCCAAGTAACGCCTGCGTCCCGCGACGATGTCGGCCGCGGCCGGCCGCCCGGTGCGGGCGGCCGGCCGCAGCCTCGTGAGTCCGATCCCCCGTGGGCTCGGGGCCGTCGGCTTGTCCACCTCCGGGACGAGGTCCATACTCGACGGAAGATGAGGTCCGGTCGCCGGGCTGGACCGGCGGGCTCACCCCGCTCGGCGTCGCCCTCGGCGACCTCGTGAGCGCCGCAAAGACGACCAGAGGGGAGATCCCGGATGACGCACCCCGTGTCACAGTCCTACGGCCGCCGCCGTCCGCGCCTCCTCCTGGTCCTGCTGGTCGGCGCGCTGGCGGCCGGTCTCGTGTGGGGGATCGGGTCCGCCCTGGCGAGCGACCCGGGCGCGTCGCCGGCGCCGGGCAAGGTCGTCCTCCGGGTGGGCTGGACCAACGACGCCGACAACCTGAACCCGTTCATCGGCGCCGAGACATCCTCCTTCGAGGTCTGGCTCCTCAACTACGACCTGCTCACCGGGTACACGCCTGACCTCCAGCCGGCGCCCGGCCTCGCGACCTCCTGGGAGACCTCGCCCGACGGCAAGACCTGGACCTTCCACCTGCGCGAGGGCGTCACCTGGCAGGACGGCGAGCCGTTCACCGCCGCCGACGTCGCCTTCACCTACAACTACATCGTCGATCACGATATGGGCGCGTTCTCCAGCCTCACGACCTTCATCGAGAAGGCTGTGGTGGTCGACGACCTGACGGTCGAGATCCGCTGCAGCCGGCCCAAGGCCAACATGATCCGCAGCTGGATCCCCATCCTCCCCGAGCACATCTGGAGCAAGGTCGACCCCAAGGCGGCCGGCGCCTCCTACCAGAACAAGCCGCCGATCGTCGGCACCGGGCCCTTCCAGACCGTCGAGGTCAAGAAGGGCGACTTCGTGCGCATGGTCGCCAATCCCACCTTCTGGGGCGAACGGCCGGCCATCGACGAGATCCTCTTCGTCACCTACCAGAACCCGGACACGATGACACAGGACCTGCTCGCCGGGAACCTCGATGCGGCCTGGGGCATCCCCTCGGCGCAGTTCTCCAAGGTGGAGGCGGCCGACGGATTCGAGGCGATCTCCTACAACCTGCTCACCTGGACCTACCTCGCCTTGAACTGCCGCGAGGGGACGAGCCGCGGCAACCCGGTGCTGCGCGACGTCGCCTTCCGGCAGGCCCTCAACTGGGCGATCGACCGCCAGAAGATCGTCGACCTCGCCTGGGCGGGCCGCGGGGAGCCCGGCACCACCATCATGACGCCGGGCTCATGGGTCGACCCCGACTACCACTGGGAGCCGCCGGCGGATGTCAGGTTCACCTACGATCCGGCGAAGGCTAAGCAGATCCTGGCCGCCGCAGGATACGCGGACACCGACGGCGACGGGATCCTCAACGACCCCCGGAACGGGGGCAAGGACATCAAGCTGCGCCTCTGGGCGCGGGCCGAGTCCCCGGAGAGCCAGAAGACGGGCAACCTGATCACCGGCTGGTTCCGCGACCTCGGGCTCAAGATCGACTATCAGGTGGTGGACGACGGCATCTACTACGACAGCATCTGGGCCTACGAGGACGACTACAGTCCCGACTTCGACATGTACCTCTGGGACTGGGACGGCTATGCCGACCCGGGGGATACGCTGGCCAGCTTCACTACAGCGCAGATCGAGAACTGGAACGAGCCCTGCTGGTCGGACGCGGAGTTCGACGCGGCGGTGGCCGAGGCGAACGCGACGCTCGACCCGGAGCGGCGCAAGGAGCTCATCTGGCGGGCGCAGCAGATCTTCTACGAGCAGTCGCCGGAGATCGTGACCGACTACCCCCAGAAGCTCGAGGCGGTCGACACCTCGCGCTGGGACGGCTGGACGCGGATGTACGGCGGCGAAGGGGCCGCGTTCTACACGAGCTTCGTCCGCGACAGCTACATGAACCTGCGGCCCAAGGCTGCGACCGCCGAGCAGTCCGGAGCCGGCGGCCTGACCATCGTGGCAGTCGGCGTCGTCGTCCTCCTCGGAGTCGTCGCGGCAGCGTGGTTCATCGTGCGCTCGCGACGCGCGGCGGTCGAGGAGGAGTAGCGGCGCACCGCACTGAGGCTTGCGCCAGAGCGGCCGCGCCTGGCACTGAGGCCGCTCCCCCGGGGGGCGCTGGTAGTCGCGCCGGCGAGTGGCGTCATCCATGACGCCACCGGTGAGGTCATGAGTGGCGCCATAGATGGCGTCACCAATGGCTCCACTCGCCGGCGCGCATCACGTCCCATCCCGCGTACGAGCGGCCGGCGCGCATCAGTCCCGCGCGAGTGCACCGCCGCCGGACGCATCGGCGTGCCGCCGCCATGCCGTGGTAGTAGCACTCGGAGACGATGCGGCCGTCGTGCAGGACCAAGAAGCCGTCGGCGAACGACGTCTCGAGAAAGGCTGCCAAGGTCGCCGCGCCGGCGCTGGACTCGAACTGCACGCCCCGCATGCTCACGGGTTCGGCGGGGAGTTCCCAGATGGCGCCGTCGCCGCGGCTGATGAGCGCCGATGGGATGATCTGGCGGACGTGGCGGAAGGACCAACGGTTCCAGGACGCCTGCTGCCAGGTGGCGAGGCCGAGCTCGCCGTCGGTGGCCTGTCAGCCCGGTCGCACGTACGGGCGCAGCGTATCCTGATGTGCCGTCATGGCCTCATCCTCCGTTCGTCGTTCCGGTTCCTCTCTCTGGTCTGCCCCGTTTGCAGCGGCGAATAGGCGTTGACGGAGGACGCGTAGGGCAAGGGGCGGCGCGGCTCCGTTGCGAGGCCGGTCAGGCGTGGTGGCGGCGAGGTGCTGCGAGGAAAGCGCCGCACGGGCGGGCGCCGGGCCGGAGCCCGCCCCGCCGTCTACGCAACCGGCTGCAAAGCCCTGCAGGCGCGCCTGCGGAGTACGCGGACGTGGACCACAGGGCGCTCGCAGTAGCGCTTCTGGACTCGACGAACCGCCGCGACCGTGCCAAGCCGTGTGCGCTTTGGGTCGTCCCGATGGCAGCCCGGTCCGCAGCCCATGCGGCAGCGTTCCCCCTGGGGGAACGGCCAAACGGCCATCATTGTCGGGCGACCTTCGCGTCCTCAGCGGGGTGACGCCCGCCGCCTCCCGTGGCAAGATGCCAGCTACGGAGCGGCTCGTGGTCCGGTGACCACCGCGGTCTTCAAAACCGTCTGCGGGGCGGTGATCCCGTCCTGGGTGGGTTCGACTCCCATGTCGCTCCGCCAGTCCCCGCGGAGTCGCGCGCCGTGTCTTGAGGCCTTCCGGAAGAACGTCCGGATATGATGGCTGGCGTGACCGACAGGCGGACCATCTACCGAGCCGAGGCGCGGAGGCGGCAGCGTCGTGCGCGCCTGGTGCTCCTCCTTGCTCTCGTGATCGTTCTCGCCGCGGCCGCGATCGCCGGCGTGCTCCTCCTGGGCGGCGCCGGCGGTGACCGAGCCGCCGCTGAGGTCGCAGGCTCGGCCGCGACGTTCCCAGCTTCGCCCTCTGCGGCTCCGACGCTGCTCGACGAGCTCGCCGTCATCGAGGTGCGCCAGGGCGAGAAGGCGACCGTGCGCTATCGGATCGTCGAGGCGCCAGGCCCGGTCGCCGTCACGCTGCTCGTGACGGACGCGACCGGAGCGCCGGTCAAGACACGGCGTCTGGCGGGAGCGGCAGAGCCCGCAAAGCGGCTCGAGGCAGTGGTCTACATCGACCTCGAGCCCGGGAGCTACACCTATGAGCTGCGCCTGGACGAAGGCGGCTCGCCAGCCGCGTCCGGGGCCATCCCAGGGGACCACGGGACGGGCGGCTCCGCGGCAGGAGCGCGGACGAGTGACTCGGTGAACGGAAGCGCCGGCGGCGCGGCGGCCTCCGCCGAGCTCCGCGTGCTGCCGCCGCTGCCGCCGGCGTTTCCGGAGGCCAAGGCGGTGGCGGCGGCCGAGGCGTGGATCGCCGGCCGCGACGGCGACGTCGCCTTCGCGGTCGTCGACACCCGCGGCCGTGCCGCCGGCGGTTGCCGTCCGCATCGGCCGTTCCAGCTCGCCAGCCTGGCCAAGGCGATCCTGCTGGTCGCCGCGCTACGCAAGGACCCGACGCCTGATGCAGCGACCGCGGCGACCCTCGCCCGCATGATCACGGAGTCGGACAACGACGCCGCCCACGCGGTCTTCGCGCGCGTCGGAGCCGCGGGGATGCGGGCGGTCGCGGAGACGGCCGGCCTTGAGGACTATGTGCAGGGCGAGGGCTGGGTGGACACGCGCGACTCGGCCGCCGACCAGGCGACCCTGTTCTGGCGGTTCGAGGAGCTGGTGCCGGCACGGGGACGCCGGCTCGCCCGCGAACTGCTCGCCGGTGTCGTCCCGATCCAGCGCTGGGGCATCCCCGCGGCCGCCGGTCCCGAGGGCTGGCGGAGCTTCTTCAAGGCCGGATGGCTCGGCAAGGACAACAAGCTCATGGTCCAGGCCGCTTGGCTGGAGAAGGGCAAGAAGCGGTGGGCGCTCGCGGTGATGAGCGACGAGAACCCCACGCGCTCCTACGGCTGGGACACGCAGAAGGGCCTGACGGGGCTGCTGCTCGGCCGCGAGCCGACGCCGGCGTACCTTTCGGTCGTGCTCGAGTAGTCGAAGTGCCGGGCGCCGGCCGCTGGCACTGGCGCCGGCGACGGCACGCGTGGCCGGCGCCGTGCCTCACCCCTCGGGGTAGTCGATCGCCTCGACCGTCAACTCGAGGTTGCCGACCGGCCGCCGCCAGAGGACGGTCTTGCCGACGCGGGCGCCGAGGAGCGCCTCCGCGAGCGGTGAGACGTAGCTGATCTTGCCGTGCGCGAGGTCGGCCTCGTCCTCGCCGACGATCGCGAACGCGCGGTCCGGCTGGCCGCTCTGGCTCACGGTGACGACCGCTCCGAAGGCGACCTCGCGGCGCGGTTGGCGCGCCATGGCGACGGGGATGGCGCTCTCGAGCCGCGCCGCGTAATAGCGCAGGTCGCGGTCCACATAGGCGAGCTCCCCGTCGAGGTCGTCGTCAAGCAGCTCGAGCCGGCGTCGCTCGAGCTCGCCCACCCGGGCCTCGAGCTGGCGCAGGCCGGCGGGCGTCACATAGTTCGGGTGCTCGCTCAGCGGCCGTTCGGGGAGGCCCTCCGCGGGCGCCCCTTCGTCCGGCTCCTTGACGAACGCTCTGCTCATCGGACTCCGATCAGACAGCTCCTGTCCTCTCAGGTGTTCCCTTCGACGCCCATGCACGTACTCCCTCATCGCAGAATGGGTAGTGTCTCCAGAGACGGGGGCTCGAGGCCCCGCAAGCGACCAGGGAGGACCAGATGTTGGACCAGCGGATGGAGGAGGCCCTCAACAGCCAGATCAACTGGGAGCTCTTCTCGGGCTACCTGTACCTGTCGATGGCGAGCCAGTTCGCCGAGATGGGCATGCCCGGCGGGCAGAACTGGATGACCGTCCAGTACCAGGAGGAGCTGGCGCACGCGCGCATCATGTTCAACTACGTGCTCACGCGCGGCGGCCGGGTGGTCCTGGAGGCGATCGAGAAGCCGACGTCGGAGTGGCCGAGCGGGCTGGCGATGTTCGAGGACGCCCTCGCGCACGAGCAGGGCGTCACGGAGCGCATCCACGAGATGGCCTCGCTGGCGCTCGAGCTCAAGGACCACGCCACCTTCAACTTCCTCCAGTGGTTCATCGCCGAGCAGGTCGAGGAGGAGGAGACGGCCTCGGACTGGGTGAGCAAGTTCAAGATGGCCGGCGAGCATCCGGCCGGGATGTACCAGCTCGACAAGGAGCTCGTGGCGCGCAGATACGCGCCGCCGACGCCGCTGGCCGAGATGGACGCAGCCGGAGGCTGATCGCCGCAGGGCCGGGGCCGGGCCTCTTCTTGATGCCGGCCCCGGCTGCGCGTCGTCGTGACGTCAGGTCACGTCGCGGCGCAGCGAGATGAAGACCGCCGCGACGCTGACGACGGCGATGTAGGCGAGGCTGAGGGCGAACGCCTGCGGGCGCGTGAACTGCTCGAAGAGCATGCCCGCGCCGTCGTCCGGCAGCTGCGTCGCGCTCACCTGGTCGAACACGATGAAAGGCAGCCACCGGCCCACGGCCGGTTTGATGAGGACGACGATGTTCTCCACGGCGAGCGCCCAGATGAGCGTCGCGGCGACGGTGATCACCTGGGCCCTGAGCAACGCCCCCAGCCCCACGCCGAACGTGGTGGTGAGGCCCGCCACCACGATCTGTCGCGCGTAGTCGGCGAGGGTGCTGCCCCCGCTGGCGTCGATCCGCACGCCGCGGACGGCGCCGCCCAGCTTGATGACGAGGTACACGAGGGCGACGGCGACGATCATCGTGAGGATGCCGACCACGGCGTACACGGTCAGCTTGACCACCATGACCTGCCAGCGCCTGGGAGTGACGAGGTACGAGTAGGTGATGGTGCCGTGGCGGTACTCGTTGGTCATGCCGAGGATGCCGAAGACGAGCAGCACGAGCGGTACCAGGGAGCTCGCCGTGGCCAGGAACCCGCTCACGCCGGCCTCCTCGAGCAGGTCCTTGGGCAGGGCGAAGACGAGGATCCCGAGCGGGACCAGCGTGATCACCAGGATGACGATGAAGAGGCCGAGCGCAGTCCGCGTGCTGCGCAGCTTGAGCAGCTCGGCGCGCACCAGGCCCGTCACTGCTGCCTCCTGGTGCCGGCGATCTGCAGGAAGAGGTCCTCGAGGCTTGGCGTCTCCGTGAACAGCTCGTGCAGGGCGAGACCGTGGGCGTGGGCCAGCTCACCGACCTCGGCCGCGGACGGTCCGCGCACGGCCAGGGCGTCGTCCAGCCGGTTGACGGCCGCGCCGGCGGAGACGAGCGCGGTCGCCAGCTTCTCCGCCTGCGGCGACCGCGCCCGGACCACAGGCTGCGCGGACGAGGCAAGGCGGCTGATCGGTCCCTGCGCGAGCAGCCGCCCCTTGCTCATGATGAGGACGTCGTCGACGGTCTGCTCGACCTCGGCGAGCACATGGCTGGAGACGAGCACCGTGCGCTCCTGGTCCGCGAGGTGACGCAAGAACTTGCGCAGCCAGAGCATCCCCTCCGGGTCCAGGCCGTTGGCCGGCTCGTCCAGGACGAGCACCTCCGGGTCGCCCAGCAGGGCGGCGGCCAGGGCCAGCCGCTGCTTCATGCCCGTCGAGTAGGCCCCGACCCGCCTGCGGGCGTCGCCCTCGAGCTCGACCAGCCGTAGCACCTCATCGACGCGGGCGTTCGGGATGCCGGCGCCGGTGGCGATGACGCGCAGCGCGTTGCGGCCCGAACGGCCGGGGTGGAAGCCCGATGCGTCGAGCAGCGCGCCCACCCTGGCGGCGGGCGCGCGCAGCTCCCGGTAGCGGCTGCCGAGGATGGTCACCGACCCGGACGTGGGCCGCACGAGGCCGAGGATCATGCGCAGCGTCGTGGTCTTGCCGGCGCCGTTGGGGCCGAGGACGCCGGTGATGGTCCCTGGCTCGATGGAGAAGCTGGCGTCGTCGACGGCCAAGACCTTCTTGCCGAATCGCTTGGTCAGATGTTCGGCTGCGATGACGGACATGACCTCGGAGGATAGGATCGGCGGGCTACGTGCGGAGGAGTCTACACGAGGCGACGGGTCGGCGGGGGAGACTCGATGAGGATGCAGCGCGGCCCGGTCACCTTGGAGCGACCCGGCCGCGCCACGGTGAACCCGCGCCGGACGGACGGCGTCTCCCAAGGCAGACGACGGCGTCGGGTGCGGCGCCGGGAGGAGGTGGGGCATGAGGCACAAGACCCGGATATATGCGGCTCTTGCCGTCCTGGCGTTGCTGGGCGCGGCCGCCGCCGTCGGCGCCTGCGGAGGCGTGACCGGCGCTCAGTCGCCCTCTTCGCCGTCCGTGACGCCGCCGACCGGCCCGGCCGACATCACCGGCGTGATCGACGCCCTCCAGCCGGGCAGCGCCAGTTGCGCCGTCAGCCTGCTGGTCGTCGCCGACCCCGGCACCGGCGGCGGGTACGACAAGGCACAGGTGGCGGTCGTCGGCGCGTCCACCGTGTGGGCGTCGGGGGACGACGGCGCGATGCGGCTCACCGTGGACGACCTCGCCGAGGGCCAGAGGGTGGCGGTGTGGTTCGCGGGTCCGGTGGCCGAGTCGTACCCGGTGCAGGCGAAGGCCCTGTCCGTCCAGATCCTCACGCCGCTCGACTGACCGCGGCGACCTCGCCACGGGCGCGGCGCGCGCGGGTCGCGGGGCGACGCCTCAGCCCGTGTGCATGAAGTTGATGACGTCGCCGTCCTGGACGACGTAGTCCTTGCCCTCGGTGCGCAGCAGCGCCTTCTCGCGGGCGGCGTGGAACGAGCCCAGCTCGATGAGGTCGTCCACGCGCACCACCTGGGCGCGCACGAAGCCGTGCTCGATGTCGCTGTGGATGCGGCCCGCGGCCTGCTTGGCGGTCCAGCCTCGGGGCAGCTGCCAGGCGCGCGACTCGCTGCTGCGGAAGTCGCCGGTGAAGAAGGTGATGTAGCCGAGCACCTCATAGCAGGCGCGCAGCACGACGTCGAGCGTGCCGGCCTCGTCGGCGCCGAGCTCGGCGCGGAACTCGGCTGCCTCCTCCGGTTCGAGATCGGCGAGCTCCGCCTCGAGGCGCGCGGCGACGGCGACCACCTGGTCGCCCCGGCCACGCGCCCACTCGACGAAGGATGCGTGGTCCGCCAGGGCCGTCGCCGCCTGCTGGTCGTCGTCGATGTTGAGCACGAACAGCACCGGGCGGTCGCTCACGAGCGCCAGCTCCCGGAAGAGCGGCTCGTCCTCGACCGCCCGTGCGAACTGCCGCGCCAACGCTCCCTCCAGGAGCGACGCGTGCAGCGCCTCGAGCACCTCGAGCTCGCGCTGGGCCGCCTTGTCGCCGCCGCGCGCCGCCTTGCGGGTCTTGTCCAGGCGGCGCTCGACCAGCTCGGCGTCGCTGAGCACCAGCTCGGTCTCGACGAGGTCCACGTCGTCCCTGGGGTCGAGCCGCTCGCTCACGTGCGCGACCTCCGGGTTGTGGAACGTGCGCACCACGTGCGCCACGGCGTCGACGCCGCGGATGTCGGCGAGGAAGCGGTTGCCGAGTCCCTCGCCACGGCTCGCCCCTTCCGCGAGGCCGGCGATGTCGACGAGGTCGATGGTGGCGTTGACCTTCCTGGGCGTCTCGAGCACCTCGTGCAGTCCGTCCAGACGCGGGTCCGGCACCGCCACGACGCCGCGGTTGGACTCCGCCGACGTGAACGCATAGGTGGTCGCCGCCGCCTGCGCATGCGTGAGCGCGTTGAACAGGGTGGTCTTGCCGACGTTGGGCAGTCCGACGAT